>Ga0315543_1000167_pt1 | contig 82634 bp, 65 predicted proteins | sample SalMarSW160210MG_2_FD_203098 | JGI IMG/M metagenome (GOLD analysis project Ga0315543, IMG submission 203098) | Salt marsh sediment microbial communities from the Plum Island Ecosystem LTER, Massachusetts, United States - Salt Marsh Sediment SW1601-210 ... | reverse complement strand
ATGTCAAAAGTCTGCGATATCTGTGGCAAAAGGCCTCAGGTCGGATACAGTGTCAGCCACGCCCATAATAAATCAAAAAGACGGTGGTACCCGAACCTGCAAAAGGTAAAAACCGTCCAGAACGGCCGGACCAGAAGGCTGCGCGTCTGTACTGCCTGTATAAGGTCGGGCCGCGTTCCAAAATCATAATTCCTATAACATATTAATATCGTTTTGTTTTTCTGGAAATGCCCGCATCAAGGAAATTCAGTACCTTATACACTATGATTGCCCCGGGGTCCATCCGGGGCAATTATAGCCTTTCCACGATCAATACTTCTCTTATCTTTTTAATCGCCCCCATGATGTCCTCAAGATGCCTATAATCCTCTACCTCTATGGTGAAAAGCGATACACCCTTTTTATCCATCGTGGTTTTCACTTCCGCCTGTATAATGTTTGCATCCTTCTGGGACATGATCGAGCTGATATCCGCAAGTATTCCCCTTTTATCCACAGCGATAACCTTTAACCTGGCCAGATAGACATCCTCATCGGTCGGTTCCCACACAACCTCCACCAGTCTGTCCGGGTCAACGTCAAGTATATGCCTGCAATTGTGTTTATGAATCGTCACTCCCCGGCCCCTGGTTATGTAGCCGACAACATGTTCACCCGGTAAGGGGTGGCAGCAATTGGCAAACCGGACCAGCATATCATCCAGCCCCTTGACCTTTATGCCCCGCGTGCTTTTCTTTCGCGTGAGACGAGAGACCACCTTGCCGACCAGACCCGTCGGTTTATCCCCTTCAACCCCCAGGACAGGTTTCAGGCGGCCCATTACCTGATTCACGGATATCTTTCCGTATCCAATGCCGGCGAGAAGATCCTCGGCAGATTGCAGGGAAAAATCTCTGGCAATCGCTAAGATCTGTTTGTTTTTATGGATATTGGTGAGGTTGATATTGGACTGTTCGAGGGCCTTTTCCAGGATGTTTCTGCCGAGATTTATGCTTTCATCTCTTTCCTGGTTCTTTATCCACTGCCTGATCTTGGACTTGGCGCGGGTGGTCTTAACAAAATCAAGCCAATCTTTGCGAGGGTGCTGTCTGCTTGAGGTTATAATCTCTACAATATCGCCGTTCCTGAGGGTGTATTTAAGAGGAACCATCTTGCTGTTTACCCTGGCCCCACTGCATTTTTCCCCTATCTCGGAATGGATGCTATAGGCAAAATCAACAGGCGTAGCGCCTTTCGGGAACTCCTTGACCTCTCCTTTCGGGGTGAAGACATAGACCTCATTGGGGAACAAATCCATCTGGACCATTTCCATAAATTCCCTGGGGTCATGCAGATTCTTCTGCCACTCCAAGAGCTGTCGAAGCCAAGCGAACTGCTTCTCATCGGTCTCGCCCGTTACTCCTTCCTTGTACTTCCAGTGTGCGGCAATGCCCTCTTCAGCTACCTTGTCCATCTCCCAGGTCCTTATCTGAATCTCCATTCTCTGGGCATAGGGACCGATTACGGAGGTATGCAGCGACTGGTACATATTTGCCTTGGGTAAGGATATATAGTCCTTAAATCGGCCCAGGACGGGCTTCCACATCGAATGGATAATACCGAGGACTTCATAACATTCCTTTAAAGTGTTCACGATTACTCGAAACGCCACAAGGTCGTAAACCTGATCCACATTCAGGTTCTGGTCCTTCATCTTGCTGTATATACCATAGAAATGCTTGTGCCTTCCCTTGATGACAGCATCAATATTATGTTGTTTCATCTTTTCGCCGAGGAGACCTTTTACCTCCCTGATAAATTTCTCTCTTGCGCCCCGCCTTTCCGCCGTTCCCGTGTTTATCTTGTTATACACCTCGGATTCGAGATAGAACAGGCACAGATCTTCAAGATTGGATTTCAACCAGTATATACCCATCCTCCCGGCCAGGGGGGCGTATATATCAAGGGTTTCCCTGGCTATGCCCCTTTGTTTTTCAGGATTAAGAAAGCCCAGGGTTCTCATGTTGTGCAGCCTATCTGCAAGTTTGACCATGATGACCCGTATGTCGTTAGTCATAGCAAGGATCATTTTACGAATATTTTCAGCCTGACGTTCTTCCGTGCTGTTAAATTGTATCTTGCTTATCTTGGTAACCCCGTCCACAATATTGGCCGTCTCGCTGCCAAAAATCCTTTCCAAGTCCGACATTTCAGCAGCCGTATCCTCAAGTGTATCATGGAGAAGCCCGGCCGCGACACTGGTCACGTCCATCTTCATCTCCGTAAGGATATATGCGACCTCCAGAGGATGCGAAAGATAGGGCAGACCGGAGAGCCTCACCTGGCCTTGATGAACCTTCGCGGAATAGACATATGCCTTTTCCACCATTGTTGTGTTGGCGTTTGGGTGATAACTGACCACCCTGGAGGTAATGTCATTTAGTCGAATCATAGAGCTCTTTTATCTTATCAAGTATTATCGAAACGGAATCCCCCAGTGATATGAGTGAACTCTCGGTTTCACATCGCAGTTTTAACTCAATATGCCCCTTCTTGATGTTTCGAGATCCGATGGTAATCCTCAAGGGGATGCCCAGGAGATCCGCATCATTGAATTTAAAGCCCGCCCTCAGGTCCCTGTCATCCAGCAGGACGTCTATACCTTTTTCCAGAAGTTCAATATATATCTTTTCCGCCGCGTCAACAACCTCCTGTTCGTTGACCTGCAAGGGCAAAATAATTGCTTCAAATGGTGCTATGGAGATCGGGAATATAATACCATCCTTGTCATGGTTCTGTTCGATGGCGGCAGCCAGGGTCCTGCCAACGCCGATCCCGTAGCATCCCATAACTATATCCCTTTCCACGCCATGCTCATCCAGGAAAGAGGCGCCCATTGCCTTGCTGTACTTGGTACCCAATTTGAATACATGACCCACCTCTATGCCTCTTCCGAACTTTATGCCGGAACCGCACCTGGGACATCGATCCTCAGGCGTGATAAATCTCAGATCGCCAAAAAAATCCACTTTGAAGTCCCTGTTAATATTCACATTTTTAAGGTGAACGTCCTCCCTGTTGCCTCCGGCGATGAAATTTTTCATCCCCATAACAGCGTTATCCGCTACTATCCTCACCTTCAAACCCACCGGCCCGGCAAACCCCATGGGTGCTCCCGTGGTCTCCGTCACAAGTTGCGGCCCGGCCAGTTCCAATCCAACCACCCCTAAAAGATTCTTTAATTTGGATTCATTTATGTCGTGGTCACCCCTTACCAGTACGGCCAGTATCTCATCCTGCGTACTGAATATGAGTGTTTTCAGAAGCCGGTCCGCTGGGACGGAAAGAAAATCAGTGACCTCTTCAACACTCTTTTTCCCCGGTGTTATCACCTCTTCGAGTGGTTGGAGAGCATCATGCCCAGCACTGTCTCCTGAATCCAAGGGGGTTGCCTCCGCCTTCTCAAGATTGGCGGCATAGTCGCACTGAAGGCAACCGACAATCTGATCTTCTCCCGTATCAGCAAGGACCATAAACTCATGTGAAAAGCTGCCTCCAATACTTCCCGTGTCAGCCTCAACCGCCCTGAACCTAAGGCCGCACCTGCTGAATATCTTATTATAGGTCTCGTACATTATCTCATAACTTTTTTCCGCACCTTGTTCTCCGGTATCAAAGCTATAAGCATCCTTCATAAGGAACTCGCGGCACCGCATAATACCGAATCTCGGCCTTATCTCGTCCCGGAATTTATTCTGTATCTGGTAGAGGGTTATGGGCATCTGCCTATAGGAGCGTATCTCTCTGCGCGCCAGATCCGTGATCACCTCTTCATGGGTCGGCCCCAGACATGAGTCACGATCGTGACGGTCCCTGAATCTTAGAAGTTCCCTGCCGTAGTAATCCCACCTGCCGCTCTCCCGCCACAGCTCCGCAGGCTGGACTGCGGGCATCAACAATTCGACGGCCCCGGATCTATTCATCTCCTCACGGATAATATTCTCCACCTTCTTTATCGACCTCAGACCCGCCGGCAGATAGGTATATATACCGGACGTCAGTTTTCTTATAAGACCGGCCCTGAGCATCAACCGATGGCTTGCGGTCTCTGCATCGGCCGGTGTCTCCTTGAGTGTAGGGATAAAATATCTTGAATATCTCATAGCAGCAGCAAGTACCTTCCTTTATCATATTGTCCGAATCAGGGCGGTTTCTCCCTTCAGACAAGCCGGTTTTTTTGGCGAAATCAGAGAGACCTAACCCGATACCAGCTTATTAAGCTCTTTGATTAATACATCGGCAAGATCTTCTTCCGGTATCTTTTTTATTATCTCCCCTTTCTTAAACAGGACACCCTGTCCCCTGCCCCCGGCTATCCCTATATCAGCCTCTCTAGCTTCGCCCGGCCCGTTTACCGCGCATCCCATAATAGCCACCTTTGGAGAGGATTTGATTCCCCGGATCTCTTTTTCAACCTTTTCCACGATACTGAACAGATCTATCTCGCACCTGCCGCAGGTGGGACAGGAAATTATCTCCGGCCCCCTGTGCCTGAGACCAAGCACCCGCAATATCTCGTAGGCCGCTATTACCTCCTCGACAGGATCCCTGGAAAGTGAGACCCGGATGGTGTCTCCTATGCCTTGGTAGAGAAGCATTCCTATCCCGATAGCGTTCTTTACAGTACCGGATATGAGGGTCCCTGCCTCGGTTACCCCCACATGGAATGGATAATCGACCTTCTCACTTAACAGTCTATAGGCCGCTATGGTGTTCAAGGCATTGGAGGATTTCAGGGAGATCTTTAAATTAGTATAATCCAGCTCTTCAAAAAGCCTGATATATTCCATGGCGCTGTCCACCATGGCCTCCGGTGTAGGGTGACCGTATTCCTGCAGGATTTTTTTAGGGAGAGAACCTGAGTTCACCCCTATTCTTATGGGTATATCCCTATTCCTTGCCTCGCGTATTATCATTTCAACCTTTTTCCTGCCCCCTATATTTCCCGGGTTTATCCTGAGTCCGTCGGCCCCGGCATTAATGGCGCCAATTGCCAGGCGGTAGTCAAAGTGAATATCCGCAATCAAGGGGGGCTCTACCTTGGCTTTTATCTCCCTTAATGCGTGGACAGAAGCCATATCAGGTAATGCCAGGCGAACAATTTCACATCCCGCTTCATGCAGTTGCCTGATCTGATTTACGGTAGAGATGATATCCCTGGTATCTGTATTGGTCATGGATTGGACGGAGACAGGGGAGCCTCCTCCTACAGGGATACGTCCCACAAATATCCGACGGCTTTTTCTTCTCTGAACATCCTTTCCCAAAGCTTGCCTCTCACCAATTTTTAAAAAAGGGTAATTCTGTAACTGTAATATCTTTTTGAAACATCTGCGCACCCGTACATCTTTCCATTGATAAAGGCCAATAGTAGCTTAAGGTGCCATCCATAAACCTGGTAACCTAGTGCTCCGGATGCCTCAAAATATCTTACATATTTATAAAAATGCTGTTTATGACGGAGTTTTCTGGAACAGTTATAGTATCTTAACAGAATAGATTCAGGAGCCCGTTCATGTCAATCAAAATGACTGAAGTTTATGCTCAAAACGAGATTCCAGCTGAACCTTTATCAGGGGGGAGGATAAACATGTATTCTCAACAAGAACAGGCATATACTATATTTCAGACTATCCATTGAACCCTTTACAAAAGGAAAAAAACCGACTATTTTAGTTCCAGAATCGAAAAGGGGTGCGTATGACTGTCGCAAAAAGGATTAAAGCCGCCATAGATACATCCTCCTGGATCAGGAGGATGTTCGATGAGGGCGCCAGAAGGAAGGCCCTATTCGGGGATGACAATGTCTTTGACTTCAGCCTCGGAAACCCGAATATCGAACCTCCGGCTGAATTTAAACTGGCACTCACACAACTTGTGAATGATGCCGGCGAGGGGAAACACGCCTATATGCCTAATGCCGGTTACCAGGCCACCAGACAGGCAGTGGCCGATTATCTCACAAATCACAATCGGCAGGTCTTTTCCTATAGTGATATTGTAATGACAACAGGCGCCGGAGGGGCATTGAATGTTATTCTCAAGACCATCCTGGACCCTGGTGATGAGGTAATAATTCCCTGTCCCTATTTCATGGAATACAATTTTTACCTGGAAAATCATCAGGGAATGCCCAGGATAGTTGGTACAAGACAGGATTTCTCCCTGGACATCGAGGCAATAGGGGGCGCCATCACAGAAAGCACAAAGGCCGTGTTGATAAACACTCCCAACAATCCCACAGGCAAGGTCTATTCCGAGAGGGAACTCCTCGACCTCGGCAGTCTGCTGAGCGAGAGCAGTCGGAGGCTCGGCCGGCCCCTTTATCTCATATGTGATGAGCCTTATAGAAAGATAGTCTACGACGGTATCAAAGTCCCCAGTATCTTTGATTCCTATAAGGAAAGTTTTGTGGCCACATCCTTTTCCAAGGACCTTTCCCTTCCCGGTGAAAGGATAGGCTATGCTGCCGTGAACCCCGATATCTCGGACAAGGATTCTATTGTTGATGGAATGATTCTGTCCAACCGGATACTGGGCTTCGTCAACGCCCCCGCGCTGATGCAAAGGGCCGTTTCCAACCTTATGGATGTCAGCGTAGATATATCTCTCTACCGGAAGAAAAGGGATTTGCTTTGCGCCGGCTTGGCATCCATTGGATATGAATATATAAAACCTGAAGGGGCCTTCTATCTGTTTCCTAAAACCCCCACAGAGGATGATGTGGAATTCGTCTCCGTGCTTCAGGAGGAGAATATCCTTACGGTTCCCGGGAGCGGTTTCAAAGGTCCCGGACACTTCAGAATCGCCTATTGTGTGTCCGATAATGTTATAGAAAGATCGATGACTGGTTTTGAGAAGGCCTTTAGAAGGCATACTTAATTAGGTATCGAAGATCTAAAATTCTGTCTTAATTCTTATGGACGATCCGGTTAATGAGTACGTAAAGAAACAAAAGCTTAAACCTTATTATTAAGTACCTTAATGGCCCATGGGGCTCTCTTTTGTGCGGCGAAAACATTGACAGCATGCTAACTACGTAAGGTGCCACCCAGGCGGGCGGAATACTTATGAGATAATAGAAAATCCCCCGGTCCGGCTAAGTCTGGAAAAGGATGCTCGCCCGCCTCGTCTTGTTTTGTGCAGGATCAGTGCACATAAACAAGTTCGCCGGTTAAAAGAGAACCCCATGGCCCATATAGCACAAAATATTTAGATATCATTAACTAGCGTACTCACTAACCGTATGGAACTTTCTTATTTAAACCTTTAAGGAGAAGAATTCAATGTATTCAAAGACCCTCTCACTCAGGTTTCCGAAGAAGATTGTCACTGAACCCATAGTAGTAAACCTAGTTAAGGACTTTGATCTTACCTTCAATATCCTCAAGGCAACCGTCTACCCCCGGGAGGAAGGTTTCATGGTCCTGGAACTAAGCGGTCATAAAAAGAATTATCAGAAAGGGCTTAATTACCTAAAGAATCTCGGAATAAAGGTGGAAAGCATCGGTCAAAGTATCCGGCGGAATGAAGAAGCATGTTTTCAATGCGGTGCTTGTACCGCGGTTTGCCCCACCAGCGCCTTATATATCAAGAGACCGGAGATGGAAGTAATCTTTGACAAGGAAAAATGCAGTGCTTGCGAGCTTTGCGTGGCAGCATGTCCGGCCCGGGCCATGGAAGTAAAGTTCGACAGGAGCCTGCTTGAGTAAAGGGCATTGACATCGCCGGACCTCCCATGCCCCAAAGGACATTCAACATAATAACACTGGGCTGTAAAGTTAATCAGTATGAATCCGCCTATTTGGAAGAGCGACTCAGAGAATCAGGGTGGCTCAAGGTCTCAAAAAGCGAGCAGGCCGATGTAACCATAATTAATACCTGCATTGTCACTAACCGGGCCTCTTCCCAGTCCAGGCAGGCCATAAGAAAGGCAATAAAAGAAAACCCCTCAGGCCTTATCGCAGCCGTAGGCTGCTATGCTCAGGTATTCCCTGAAGAACTCTCCAGGATAAAGGGTATAGGTATGCTTGTCGGGAATCTGGAGAAGGGGCGACTTCCTGACACCTTGTTGAACGGAGCGGATTCGGGCCGCTTACAGGTATTACCCATAAACTTCAAAAAGAAGATGCCTTTCGAGTACCTTCCCCTGAAAGGTTTTGCTGACCGCACCAGAGCCTTCTTGAAGATACAGGACGGATGTGAGGCTTTTTGCAGCTATTGTATTGTTCCCTTTGCAAGGGGACCTTTTAGGAGCCTGGAGCCTTCCAAGGTTATTAGTGCGCTTCAATCTCTGTGCGATAACGATTACAAAGAAGTCGTACTTACAGGAGTGCACCTGGGAATGTATGGGGCCGATCTCAAAGGAAGCCCCGACCTCAAAGGACTTGTTCGGATGATAGGGAAGGAAAGGTTGCCCCTCAGGATAAGACTCAGTTCTCTCGAACCGACAGAGATAGACCAGGATCTAATTGATATGATGGCCTCGGAAGAATGGCTCTGCAGGCATTTCCATATCTCTCTACAGAGTGGTGATGACCTTGTACTTAAAAAGATGAACAGACATTATACATCAAAGGAGTTTGAAGGGCTGGTCAGGAGTATCCATCTGAAAATACCTTTTGCCGCCATAGGCCTGGATATTATGGCCGGATTCCCCGGCGAAGGTGACACAGCCTACAGAAACAGTTACTCCCTGATTAGAGATCTGCCGGTTTCCTATCTCCATGTCTTTCCCTTCTCTCCCAGGAAGGGGACCTCCGCTGCAGGTCTCCCTGGACAAATAGGTCAGAGTTTGATCAAAAAAAGGGCAAGGATGTTGAGGGAATTAGCTCAGGAAAAACGGGAGGCATTCCACCGATCCTGTCTAGGAGAGGAAGTACCAGTCCTTGCCGAGGGATGGCATCCCCAGAAGGAGGGGACAATAAAGGGATTTAGTGATAACTACCTATCCGTAGTCTTTCGCTCATCCTATTTGGTCAAAAACAGAATATTAAAAGTGCGGGTGGAAGATGTAGCTAATGGAACTGTAGTTGGCACACCCCTGTCTTCCTCTTTTTAAAGATGCCCTTTACCCTTCCTTCGATGTTTTCTCGCCTCTTCTTTCCACCCCTTTTTCTTCCTGCCCCCGTACCTGCGCGAGCGCTCGGTGTCCCTGTTCAAGTCCAGTGTAAACGTGCCCCCATGGAAGACATCCCCCGAATCGGGTATCCTGTCGGATTTCTCCTTACCTCGCTTTATAACATCTTTTGGAACAGGAGGACCGGCAATATATCTCACGGGTATCTCAGGAGACAGAAAAAGGTCGCCAAAACGGCAAAACAGGTTTCCACCTCTTTCTGCCGCACCCGCCATGACCTCCAGCAAAACAGGTCGCGGATCACGGCGTTTCCCTATCCTTTCGGCCATTTCACGTCCAGGCGATAGCACATAAAATCTCCCGTCTACCTTTTTAAGCCCCTTTTCCATTACAACAGGGTGAGCCTTTCTCCTTATTCCCATAAAAAGTACCTTAGGCAATAATCCAGCCGGTTGATTAAGATCAAGGCTCCATCGTCTGTCAATTGTTCTTATCCGTTTATTATCTACCTGGAAGAGGGCCCGGTCTTTGCCCAGAAAGACCTCGGTTATATCACCCTGCCTCACATAACCCCAGCCTGCCTCCTCGTGAATAGCCTGGAGCAGCTCCTTGAAAGACAGGAATCCCTCCTGATCCGGGACCAGGCCGAACTCGAAGGGCTTATGACCCAGGATATAGATCATCAGGCGGGTAAGGTTTCCCGTCTTTATGTAGCGTTTTTTCGGCACCTGCCTTTACCTCTGCCTACATTGCTGATTAGATATAATCGTATTTCTTTGAAAAGGCTACTGAGATCCATACAATTTTACTCTTGCTTCAATCAATATAATTAATTTAGTACATTATTTTAAACCATTTTTGTACAAAAACAACTTTGCAAAACCGGAAAGATAAACGCAGAAATCATCCGGTCTTGGCACGGTAAAATGGATATACTTACTCATAAAGAAATTGATGAAGAGCTCTGCGGAAAAGTCCTGTCGGCTGAACATAATTTCAGCAGGGTAAAACTGAAGACAACCGGGCGCATGGCGGTTGACGTTACCGGTCTTGTACATGGAGGATTTATTTTCGGTCTCGCGGATTATTCGGCCATGCTCGCCGTGAATCATCCCAATGTCGTTCTCGGATCAGCGGAAGTCAGGTTTTTAAAGCCTGCTGAGGCCGGAGATGTGCTTATTGCCGAGGCCTGGGTCGATTCAAATGGAGAAAAGAAGAAATCCGTCTGCGTAAGTGTTTTCAAGAACGATATAGAAATCTTCAAAGGTGTGTTCACGTGCCTTGTCCTTGATCATCACGTGCTGAAGGAATGATAGTCTATTTCTTAGAATGCTTGCTGGTACAGGAGGAGCCCGTGGATTATTATTTCCGTTTTTTTACCTTTTAATCATTAATGATTTGAAATAATTAAAAAAGTGTGTATACTTAGTACTAGCTAGGAATGGAAATAAAAGATATACTAATATTCAAGAGATAGTAAAATGAATGGCTATGAAAAAAGGGAAAAATCCAGGATTGATACCCACAACCTTATTTCCTATGTCTATCTTGATGAGAATAACAACCCTCTGGGACAGGGCATGGGAAGGACATTAAACATCAGTGAGGGCGGTATACTTCTGGAAACACACGCTTTTATTGACCCTCAATATATCTTGTCCTTTACCATAAGCCTGGAGGATGAAATGATGGATGTCAAAGGCAGGGTGGCCTATAACGAGAAGCGTGACGATGGGATGTTCGAAACAGGAATTCAGTTTATCGAAAACGATGAATCAAAGGTCCGGATCCTGAAACAGTTTGCCGTGATGTTCAAGGATGAGGAATAAATACCGTCTGAAACCGATAGCTTCAAGGATTTAAGGGGACCTTATGTCTATGAAGGAACGCATACAGGGATTAGTAAAAGAGGCGGAAACCTATCGTTCCATGAGCCTTTTGAAACAGTCAAAAGGAAAGTACATGGAACTTCTTGCACTGGTAGAAAAGGATCCATCGACTTCTAAACAGAAAAAACTAATCGATGATATAAAAAGCAGGATTCGGGCGGTAGATAATGAGATAACCGAGATCGATCAGGCAACGGAATCACCCGAGATCTCCGAAGATGTTCAAGACCTGATCAGAAACCTATTCTCATTTTCACCAAACCAGGCCACCGCGGCAATAGAGGGTGCCGTTGCGCTGGCGAAATTCGGACAATATGAAAAGGGGGTCAAGGAACTTGAAAGACTGGTGAAGGACGGTCCCACCCCCCTTCAGGCGGCAATAAACCTGCTGAGGTGCCATTTGTCTCTTGCCTCACCTGACGTAGCCGTAGAGCAGTATAAACAATGGGCAGTCAGGGAGGAATTAGGGAAAGGGGACCTTAAATACCTCCGGACTTTTCTTGAAAACTATTTCAAGAAAAGGGGTATTGAGGCGGAACTTCCGGAGACCGGTGAGGAATCTGCTGAAAAGGCCGATATGGAGGGGAAATCCGACGATATATTAGACTTATCTTCATTGGGCATTCAGTTTGAAGATGGCCCGTATAAAGGTAAGACTGTTGAATTCGATGTGTCATTCCAGTCAGGCAATAAAGTAAGTATCATTATACCATCTAATAAGAAGGCTCTGGTTGACCTTTTTAAGCAAGGCCAGAGATTGTCCAATATTCAATGTACGTCATCTATCGCGATTTTTAACGGGAGCGGAGCGGTTTCCGGAAAGACAAAGGTCACTACGGGGCCGAAGCACGGCAGTTATAACATTGATATAACACTGGATGGCAGGTAGTCTTGGATCATTCAATATTATGTGGAGCATGCTCATATTATTAACAATACAGGGTATGAGACAATCGGAAGGCTGAATCTATGGCTATTTTCAACGCAAAGGACAGGGTTATCGAATGCAGGCTCGTCTTTTACGGCCCCGGCCGTTGCGGAAAGACTACCAATCTGGAACATATCTTTAAAGCAGGGAAAAAATATACCCAGAGCGATATGGTCTCTATAAACACAAAAGGAGATCGCACCCTATTCTTTGATTTCCTGCCCATGGGACTAGGAAAGGTAAAGGGCTGTGACGTGAAACTCCAGCTTTATACCGTGCCAGGACAGGCAAAATACAGTTCCACAAGAAAACTCGTTCTTAAGAGTGTGGACGGCGTCGTCTTCGTCGCCGATTCTCTGGAAGTCCGGAGACAGGCAAATATCTTGTCTTTGAAAGATCTCCAACAAAATCTGGCGGAACAGAATATGAATATATTCAAGATTCCCCTGGTCATTCAATATAACAAGAGGGACCTTGGCGACGACGGCATCCCTATTTTACCTTTGGAGGTCCTAGAAAAGGATCTTAACAGCAAACTCAAGGCCCCGTCTTTTTCGGCAAGCGCGGTAAACGGTAAGGGCGTGGCAGAAACCCTTAAGAAATCCATCCAGATCACATTAAGTTATCTTAATAGAGAGCTGAAATGGACTCAATAGAAGAGATGTATTATGAATGATACATCAACACTTTCAGGAGAATTGAGTTTTATAAGCCTGGCTGATCTCTTTCAGCTTCTTGGTGGAAACACGGGTACGGGGGTATTAAAGATTACCAGCCAGTATGCACCCAATCCGGGCTATATATACTTTGTTAAGGGAAATCCCGTAAACGCGACCTGTGGCCGTCTTAAAGGAATAGACGCCTTATATCCCCTTTTTGGATGGCTGGACGGAAGTTTCGAGTTCCGTGAAGAGAAGGTTCAAAAAAGCAAGGTTATCAAGCAGGGCAGGATGGAGATTGTCCTTGACGCCCTCAGGATGCTCGACGACGGCGCTATTAAGAAACTAGGCCCTCCCTCCGATATGCTCACGGATGAAACCATAAAAAAAGACTCCCTACCACTCATCAAAGGTGCTATCGGGGATTATTCCTATATTATCGGGGAAGAGGAATTCGAGGACGGCAGGCCCATTGTCAAAGAGGGCAAATATGGTAAGTGGATGTGGGTTATACTGGAAGGAACTGCGGACGTGGAAAAGGAAACCGAAAACGCCCCTATGACCGTGTTACGTCTAGGAGAAGGAAGTTTTATCGGCACATTCACCGCATTGTTATTTGGAAAATACGCCAGAAAATCCACCGTGATCGCCAGAGGTAAAGTATCCCTGGGTCTCCTGGATACAGAGAGACTTTCAAGAGAGTTTAATTCCCTGTCTCCCGATTTCAGGTCTCTGCTGCTCAGCCTTGATATCAGGTTAAAAAAGATTACGGACAGGGCCGTTGCCCTGTACACCAAAAAGGCGGAAGATATGGCGTTGCCGGAAGGGGCAAAGGTGATAACAGGAAAAGGCTCTTCGAAACATGATATATCTATAATAACCGACGGGGTTGCATACCTCATAGGGAAAACCCAGCATGGTGATTTCCCTTTATTCACCTTGGAAAAAGAAGATGTGATCGGACCTCTTCCCTTTTTGGATATAGGCCATGAACCCGAGTTCGCCTTTGTTGCAGCATCGAATGATTTGAAGCTAAAAAAGCTTGACACGGGAAATCTCCAGGCCGAATATGATAACCTTTCAGGCCTGTTCAGAAGTTTTATGTACAACATATGCGCTTGTATCTCCCTGACAACAAGGGTCGCCTACCATCTGCACTCCAAAGCAAAAAAGAATAACAAAAAATAGGGCCGAGGATTGTCGACCGGGTAGTATAAGGTGTTAAAAGATGACCACGATTCATTACCTTATAGGACGGAGCGTTGATATAAGGCAACGGTTGCTGGAAGATAAGATATCTTCCAGCGGACCCTGTTCCATACTCCACCTCGTCCCTGCCAGAGGCCGCGTCATTGATCTTGAGGCGGATCATCGCTTCTGGCTTAAGAAGAAAGTAAACACATTAACTGGAATCATTTACAGGATATTTGAAGAGGATATCAGGCACAAGCGATTCAGAGATTACGCGCCTGTGGATGATGACGTAAGGCCCTTGCTTGTAAGAAAGGCCGTGGAAAAAAGGATGTCACAACCAGACGGTCTGATTTACTTTGAACGGCTTCTGACCGGCCATAACAAAAGAGCAGATTTCCCCAATATATACAGAACAATAGCAGAATTTTTCTCCCAACTCATAAGGAATAACTACCAGGATATCTTTGCCCACGATCTTGCAGGCAGGATCATCATGCTGGATGAGAAGGACCCTGGAAGGGGAGAACAGAGATATGCTATGGAGAACGATCTAGTATGGCTGTTGGGAGATTATGAAGAGATGAAGAGGGAGGTCAGGGTATATGACGGCGATGATATTATCTCCAGCGTAAGGGATTTTCTGGTGAATGGGGGTGAACCATCCGTTACGGCAGGCATCGATATGATCCTGTTTGACGGATTCGTTCATATATCAAGGATAGAGGAGGATATCCTCTTTAACCTGTTCAGCAAGACAGGGGAAGTATGGTGGCCTCTTGACTATGACGGCAATGCGGAGGACCCTATCTCCGATTTCAAGGAAGCATGCGGGAGAGAAGACACAGGACCGTGGCAACCCAGGGCACCAGACAGAGAAATATGCGAAGGACGTAAAGATATCTGCAAGGTCTTCACCCCGATGGTATCCCTAATGGAACGACTGGAGGATGCGGGCATGGACTGCCGTATCGATAAGGCCGGTGAAACACCCTTTATAAACCCCTTGGCCGGCGGTCTATACTGGAACGGCCTGATGGAAGAAAGCGGAGGTGATAACCTTAGAATAAGGTCTTTTTGGAGTATGGTGGACGAGGTGCGCGCCATTGCCACCGAGATTAAGAGGATTATCCATGAAGACAATCTGGACCTCTCCCGTGATCTCGGGAAAATACGTCTAATCTTCCCTAATCTGGATGACTATTCCCCTCTTATCTTTGAGATATTCCAAGAGTACGGCCTTCCATTCAGCCTGACAAAGGGAATCCCACTGAACACCCATCCCTTATCGGACCTATTTCTCCATATCTTCAAGATACCTGTAAACCATTTCAACAGGGAAGATATCCTCAATCTGTTCTCCTTGGACATTATTCAATGGAGTTTAGACAAGGGGGTGACAGATAATAAGTCCTTCCCGGAATTAGGGGAATACCTCCTTCCTGGCGACAGGATGTCAGAGGTAGAGAACCTTTTCCAAAAAGATAAAGCAGATACAGTTTCAAATGCGTTTGATAACTCTATGTTCGACAGGACAGTAAGAAGATGCGGGATTAATAATCTTGGCGATAACCTTTCCGCTCTCACCAGAGAGGGCCTCCTGGATGTGAAGGATTTTATTACCCATAGTCTCCGGGATATAAAAAACCCCGCAGAAGCTGACCGGTTGCGCTCGGAATACTACTGCTTTCTCGTCCAGGCGGATATCATGAAAAGAAAGCTGGAGCCCTTTCAGGGGCTTTTTAGGCAAAACAGCCCTCGAGAAATAGCAAACCGGTTTTCAGGAATACTTGATGAATTGGGGCTACCGGAAAATATCATAAGTTTCCGGGACCCCGGCATCGCTCCCGTTCCCCTTCTGCTACGTGAAATGATGAAGAGAGATTTGAAGGCCTATTCCCTGCTGAAGAAACTGATTTCCTCAAGCGCTGCAGAAATGGCCATCGCCGGTGAACTATTTCAGTCCGATACAGGTCATGGTCTACTCTCTAACTTCTATTCCGTTTTTAGACAAAGGCTTAAGAAGCAATCTCTTCTTGATGAACGAAACCCTAATGTTATACGCATCTCCCAGTGGCTGGAGATCAGGGGAAGGTCGTTTGATTACGTCTTCGCAGGAGGGCTTACCGGGGATAGATTCCCCCTGAGGGATGAAACGAATTTTATCCTTACAGAACCTCTTTCTAAGATCTTCAGGATCCAGGACAATGTGGATCTCTCCAGGCACCTGTTCAGCCATCTTTTAAGAAACTACAGAAAACGTCTCTATCTGTCCTATCCACGTTTCAGGGAAGATAAGGCGCTTCAGCCGTCGCAGGTGTTAATGGACATGGATTCCATGGTAAAACCCTCCTCTGTCACTTCCGAGGCCGGGTCATGGAACCTTGAAGAGATATTCAGATGGGAAGACACCCTATTTATTCCATCCGATTACGAGATGTTAAACGCCCACTTCAAAAAGAATACCTCCAAAGTCCTAGCGGAACAGCACGATCCTTTCCGGTTAAGAAACATAATCCTCAGGGAAGGCTCCGAAGCGCCCATAAGGGGAATCAGGGCCCTTGCTTGCAGGCGCGCTTTGGACGGTCTCTTTGAGTATGACGGGATGGTGGGAGGGGCGAAAAGATTTGGTGAATTCCTGAATGATAAGAAGGATAAGATCTCCGCCTCCCAGTTCGAGACAATGGCAAACTGCCCCATGCGTTATCTGTTTGAATACATTTATGGGCTGGAGAGGATTGAAGAGCCGGGGCTGGCAGCCTCTGCCCTGGATATAGGAAAATATGTTCATCATGTATTAAGTCTTTTTTTTAGGAAACTCCTGGATCAGGGTAAGAATGTGTATGATATAGGTCTTTCCCAAGCATTCTCCGAAGTGATGGAGATAGCCCGCGATTATGCCTCGCAAAATCCTTCTCTGAATAGGCTTGACTTCTTTGAAATGCAAGAAACCGATTTCCTGGCCGGGCTAGAAAAGGGTCCGGATGCAACAAGAGAGCCCTCTCTTGGCAGGGAGGGTGTTCTAGCCAAGCTTCTCCGTTTTGAAGAAACCGCCTTCAGAGACAGGGTCCCAGGAGGGGTTGAATACGAATTCGGTAATAGAGGAGACCTTGTACTGATGGGCAGGACAAGTCTAAAGGGATACATAGACCGATTTGATAGGGATAAAGTCGACAGGGAAAAGGTATATATATATGATTATAAAACCGGTATGATTCCTTCGTCCAATATGGTCAAAAAGGGCCTTTCCTTTCAACTTCCGGTCTATATAAGGGCCTTGAGATCGATATCGGGCATCAATAGAATATCCGCCGCCTATTATTCGCTGAAGAAGGATGTCTTTTTGAAGGACGGTCCTTTAAGTCAACTCATTATCGACCATGACCCTGGAGTTAAAGGACTTGACTTAAGCGGGGTCAGCCTTATCGACTACTACGCAGACATGTTGATGGATAACCTGGAAAAGGGATATTTCCATCACTCCGCTGACAGGGCTAAATGCGTTCATTGCGATTTCAGGTATGCGTGCCATAAGGACGAGAGGAGAATGGATTACCTTCCGGGGTCTGGAGCAAATGGTAGGATATATTCAGGATCTAAGAATCTTAAAACATGGGAGCAGGTGGATCAATTCAAAAAAGAATGGGAGGATATCCTCAAGAGTATGCAAAAGGCCGTCACCCTTAAGACTAATTCAGCTAGAAGGAGACATTTTGAATCGGTTATGAAGTTTGATAGGGAACTGGCGAAAAGGACAAACTCATTGCCCTTCCATAATGAATATATCGATGAATTGCTGGCAGACATAAAGGAATTTGAAAAAAGGTATCATTCTTCTTGACTTTTATACTTTATTTTCGTTCTATGCAGGGAAATATTTGGTTCATCCGGTTAATGAGTACGCAAACAAACAAAAGATTAAACCTTATTATAGGTAAGGTACCTTAATGGCCCATGAGGCTCTCTTTTACGCGGCGAAAATATTAACAGCATGCTATTTACGTAAGGTGCCACCCAGGCGGGCGGAGTAGTCATGAGATAATAGAAAATTCTGGAGTCCGGCCAAGTCTGGAAAAGGCTACCCGCCCGCCTCGTCTCGTTTTGTGCTAGGTCATTGCACATAAACGAGTTCGCCGCTTAAAAGAGAACCCCATGGGCCATATAGCGCAGAATATTTAGATATCATTAACTAGCGTACTCATTCCGGATGAAACAAATATTTTCAATTAGACCTTAAGCTGTGCGCCGCCTCACGTTATAGGGCCCCATCTGAATCCTACATTCCCGATTCCCTCCGGCCTAGTGGGGCTTTTTAGGTCTGTGAATTTCCGGATTTCTCCGGACAACTCAAATCCATGAAGGAAACAAAACGATTCGGATATGATCTTTAATAAATAACACGAAGGAGGATAAAATGGAGAGATTGATGTATTTTCTTGAACAGAAGCACCTGCCGACCCACTGGTATAATATTCAAGCTGATCTGCCGGAGCCGTTGGCGCCGGTGTTGCACCCGGGAACTGGAAAACCTGTAACTCCCGATGATCTGGCTCCTCTATTCCCCATGGAGCTCATTAAGCAGGAAGTGAGCACCGAGCGCTGGATCGAGATCCCCGAGGAGGTACTGGATATCTACCGTACCTGGAGGCCGACGGTTCTGCACCGAGCACGGCGCCTGGAAAAGGCCTTGGATACACCGGCCAAAATATTCTATAAATACGAAGGGACAAGCCAGGCCGGGAGCCATAAGCCTAACACGGCGGTCGCCCAGGCATACTACAACATGAAAGAAGGTATTAAGCGTATAACAACCGAGACCGGCGCCGGGCAATGGGGAAGCGCCCTTGCCATGGGTTGCGCCTTCTTTGATATCGAATTAAAGGTCTATATGGTCAGGATCAGCTATGACCAAAAACCTTACAGGCGTATCTTGATGGAGACATGGGGTGCAACATGCGTCCCCAGCCCCAGCCCGGACACGAAAGCTGGGAGAGATATGCTGGAAAAATGGCCCGAATGTCCGGGCAGCCTGGGCCTTGCTATCAGTGAGGCAGTAGAGGATGCGGTTACTCGTGATGATACCCATTATTCTCTGGGCAGTGTGCTTAATCATGTCCTTCTTCATCAGACCATTGTAGGAGAAGAGACCAGGAAGCAGATGGAGATGGCTGATGCATACCCGGATATAATTGTGGGGTGTGTTGGCGGGGGTTCCAACTTCGCCGGTCAGTTTCTGCCGTGGATCAGGGACAAGATAAGCGGGGAGAAACCGGATATGCGTATTATTTGTGTTGAGCCCGAAAGCTGTCCAACCCTGACTAAAGGATTATATGCCTATGACTTCGGTGATTCAGCCGGGATGACACCACTGCTCAAAATGCATACCCTGGGCCATGGCTTCATTCCTCCTCCAATTCACGCCGGGGGTCTGCGTTATCACGGGATGTCTCCTATTATATGCCACCTCTATGACCTGGGTCTGGTGGAGGCCCAAGCAGTGCATCAGAACGCCGTTTTCGATGCGGGAATCAAGTTTGCCCGTACCGAGGGAATTGTTAGCGGGCCCGAGCCATGCCATAACCTCAAGGTGGCGATTGATGAAGCCCTTAAATGCAGGGAGTCGGGTGAAGCCAAGACTATCCTAATCGCCCATAGTGGTCACGGACATTTTGATCTGTCTGCATATGATCGGTATTTGACGGGTCAACTCCAGGATTACGCGTATCCTGAAGAGGAGGTTAAAAAGGCACAATCGGAATTGCCCGATGTTGCGGCTTAAGGTTGATGACAAGACCGGCTGAATCCGGGCATGGAGTACTTAGGATATGATCGACGAACATGACCATAAAAAAATTCGATGCCCCAGAATAGGAGGTGAGGTTAATTTTCTTTTATGCAGAACCGAAAATAATCTTCTTCCCTGTAAATGGATCGCAGGCTGTTGGCAAAGCCGCATAGATATCCACAAGTTTATCGATGAGAATTACTCTGAAGAAGAAAAGAAAAGATTCTCAATATCACGGACGCCGAAGCTTGCGAGCCTTGTGGAAATGGCAGAAAAGGCAAAAAAGTGATAAAAAAATGCTCCCTAGTAGAGGTTCTATTTTCGTCAACAGGAGAGACTAGGGAGCTGTTTAAAGGTTAATTATTGGTAAGCCTCCTACTTTGTAATTTGTTTATATCATAATAATATATAAATGTCAATCATTTATTATAACATTTTATAATTTATGGACAGTAACAGCCCCACTGGACCGCGCTGTCCGCCGGGGCCGAATGAATAGGTCTGACCGCTGGTAATTTACTGAAAGAACCGCGCCACAGGTCCTGGGATTACCCAACATCATTTCAAAGACGGTGTTACCGAAATATCCCCTTCTTCAGCATAGTCTCCAGGTTCCTCACCTTCAAAGGGCATCTTTGTGATTTTAGGCCTGTACTCTTCCCCCACAGGCTCTCCGTCCACTGTTTGAATGACCGGCCGAGGGTGGGCCTTTTCGTGCTCTGAAAGGGCCTTTTCCCACTGCTTCTTTGTCTCATCATCCAGGGAGGTCCAGCCGAGCTTCCCCCGGCATTTGGGAAACCTGGAACAGCTTAACCACGGCCCACGAGTTCCCCGCCTTATATTGAGATAGGCGCCACACTTGGGGCATTGGATGTCGGTGAGAAGAGGCGGAACCTTCGGCGTCTTGACAAGGCCCTTTTTGTCCAGGTTAATTATTCCGTCACAATCTGGATATCGGATACAGCTCAAGAACATTCCGAAACGTCCTCTCCTGATCAACATGGGACTACCGCACTTCGGACATGCGATATCGGTCTGTTCCGGGGCCACAGGATTGCCTTCCTCATCAATGGGCGAGGCAAACTTACAGGCAGGGTAATTGGCACAGCTCAGAAATCTCCCGTTTCGACCGAAACGATAGACAGTAGCGCTGCCACATTGGGGACAGGTGTGGGGAGCGGGCTGGACCTCTGCTTTGGCGTGCTCCATACCCTCATAGGCCTCTTCGAGCCTCCTTTTGAAGGGTCCGTAAAACTGGCGGAGCATAGCCACCCAATCGGCATGTTTTTCTTCAATATCATCAAGCTGCTTTTCCATGTCTCGAGTGTAGCCTACTTGAAGTATCTCAGGAAATGCCTCCACCAGTTTATTGGTAACCACCTCACCCAAGTCCGTGGCATGGAATCGGTTTTTAATCTTTTTGGCGTATTTGCGATCCTGAATAACCTGGATAATCTGTGCATAAGTGCTGGGTCGGCCGATTCCTTCCGACTCCAGCTTTTTGACCAGGGACCCCTCCGTGTACCTTGGAGGAGGCGTGGTAAAATTCTGTTCAGGCTCCATCTTTAAAGGATAAACAGGCTTTTCTTCCTCAAGTGACGGCAATACAGCCTCCTCGGAATTATTGGGTATTCCGGTCATCTTGTAATATCCGTCAAAGACCAGGGACCTGCCAGTGGCTCGGAACATCAGCTCTTTGCCCGCTGCGAGGCCCGAAATCATGACAACGGTGTAATCCCACTGGGCATCTTTCATCTGGCAGGCGATGAACCTTTCCCATATAAGCTTATATAACCTGTACTGCTGGTTAGTCAGTGACGAACGGATGTCCTGGGGTGTAAGGTTTACATCCGTGGGCCGGATAGACTCATGGGCCTCCTGGGCTGCCTTATCGGAAGAGGTAAAATAGTTGGGCTTGGAAGGAACATACCGATCACCAAACCTGGATTCAATATAATTCCTGGCCATGTTTAAGGCATCAGGAGAAATGTATGTTGAATCGGTTCTCATGTAGGTAATCAGCCCGACGGAGCCCAATTTATCAATCATCACCCCTTCATAAAGGGCCTGTGCTGTCCGCATGGTTAGTCGAGTTGTGAAGCCAAGCTGGTTTGCAGCCGCCTGTTGAAGGGTGCTTGTAATAAAAGGGGCCTGTGGCCTGTTGGTCGTACGCTTTTTTTCAACTGACTTGATCTTCCAATCAGGGCCGCCTTCCACATGGCCTTTCAGCATGATCCTGCGGAGTGCTTTTCCTCCCGAAACCGGTCTTTCCTCTTCTACCCTGTCATCAAGATGAAAACCGGCCAATTCGGCAATTGCCAGTGCTTCATCGACATTACCCGGCCTGAATTTCCCCCCCTCCACCTTGATCAGTTCGGCGGCGAAACTGTGGTGCTCAGAAAGCCACTCGTTTCTCTCATCCACCGTCCTGGTATTTGACTTCCCTTTCCCCGATTCCTTCGCGGATTTATCTAGCCATTCATCCCATTCTTCGGCAATTAATGCGGTTTTCTCCGGCAGGATGGTGAAATACCCCGTCAATCTCCAGTATTCTTCCGGTACAAAACCTCTGATCTCCTGTTCCCTTTCTACCAGCAAACGGACAGCCACAGATTGGACACGGCCGGCGCTCAATCCCGCCGCCACTTTTCTCCATAACAGTGGCGATACCTGGTAGCCCACGATCCTGTCCAGAATTCTACGGGCCTGCTGCGCATTCACTTTATCCATGTCAATCAGACGTGGATGCTGGAACGCCTTCTGTATTTCCTGCTTGGTTATGGCGTTAAAAACAACCCTTTTTATACTGTTTGCATCAATCCCTAAGGCCTCTGTAAGGTGCCATGCTATCGCCTCTCCTTCCCTGTCCAGATCGGTGGCGAGCCATATCCCGGAAGCCTTTTGAGCGGTGGATTTCAATTCCCCCACCGTCCTATTTTTGCCTTTGATTATCTGGTAGGTTGGATTGAAATCATTATTAAGATCAACCCCGGGCACGGGATCCTTCACACCCTTAGGGTTCTTTTCAGGTAGATCCCTGACATGTCCGACCGAGGCCATGACAGTGTAGTCAGGGCCGAGGTACCTATTTATGGTGCGTGCCTTGGCAGGTGATTCGACTATGACGAATTGTTTGCCCTTTGTATTGGAAACAGTATCCGCTAAGCCACGTTTTGTTGTTTTTTTCGCTTTTTCCATGAATCCTAACGTACAAACATCTTCCCTGGAAGCTGTCTTATTATGCCTTTAAGCTCCATTCTCATAAGAATGCTGGAGACCTCCTTTGACTCCAGATTGCCCTGCCTGGATATCTGATCGATATGCATGGGGTAATCTCCAACCAGATCATATATTGCTTTTTCAGTTTCGTCCATTGAAGGAATATCGCCCCTCTTAAATGTGTCGATCTTGGAAACCCAGGCATAATTCAGGCCCAGCTCCTCCAGAACATCATCTGAATTTTCTATTAATCCGGCCCCCTGTTTTATCAAAGAATGACAGCCCGTGCTTTTGAATGAATCGATGCTTCCAGGTACCGCAAAGACTTCGCGTCCCTGGTCAAGGGCTTGGGAGGCTGTAATAAGGGAACCGCTATTTCTGGTTGCCTCAACAACGACCACTCCTTTACTGAGGCCGCTGATGATTCGATTACGTATGGGGAAATTACTCGGCGCCGGCGGAGTTCCCGTTGTGAATTCAGATATCACCGCTCCTTTCTGGGTTATCACATGATACAAGTTCTTATTGGAAGCCGGATAAATTATGTCAATACCCGTACCCAGCACAGCAATGGTAAAACCCCTCCCCGCAATGCACCCCTGGTGGGAGGCTGAGTCTATTCCTCTTGCCATGCCACTTACTACACCCATGCCGCGTCTTGCCAGCCCCTGTCCGATCTTTTCAGCCGCCTTCAGGCCGTAATGAGTGGCATTCCTTGATCCCACCATAGCGATAAACGTGGTATTGACCGGTATATCCTTGCCTTTCAAGTATAACACCACTGGTGGATCGTGAATCTCTTTCAGGGCTCCAGGGTATACGGCATCGGTATAGGTAATAATCCTGGCGCCGTGACTCTCCGTCCTCCTGAGTTCTTTCTGAGGATCGCCCTCGTATCTTCTATTCAATATATCCAGAGCGACCTCTCTTCGAATACCCTCAACATTCAATAATCCCGATATTGTCGCCTGAAAGATTTTATCAGGGTCCCTGAACCTATCCACCAAGTTCCTGCGGGCGATATTCCCCAGGCCCTTGATCATACATAAGGCCAGCCAACTGCATCTTTTATCCGACCAAATAGGCATGTTTTTCCATTCAGATTGGCGAAAAGATTATGGTGGGAATATAAAGCAAAGCGGATTTTAATAGTCAAGGTTTTTCTTGAGACCCGACTTCAATACTCAATCATTCTTGGGATTAATGCCTGTTGCGGGTGGGTCAGGCCTCAGCACTTTTCCAAGGGCATTATTATTCAGCCGGGCAATCTAGCATGCTTGACAGAAAATCAGGCATTTCCTGCCAGGTGAGGCCTACGATATAAACCCCTGGTGAAAATGGTTCGACGGCGGATATAACTATGGCGGTTGAGGTATCTGTCCTCGACTCCAGAACCATGATCTTACCGACCGATCTGTCAGGGAGGATTATTACGTCATCTTTAGATAACCAAAACGTTTCCGGTTGGGGATCCGGGACTATCTTTGCTTCAACGACATCAAAGACGTTTCCTCTTTTTACCCCGTCTTTAAGACCGAGGTCGATATACACAATAGAGGTAGGTTCAATAAGCACCCGTTCGGCCTTTGTTGCAACGATATTAGACACAATTTCACGGTTCAAAGACACAGGCGCCACGCAGGGGAAAACGGATCTATATGGTAAGACTGAATCATCGATCCTGATGGGCTCGTAGACCTTGACTAATCTGGTCTTAAAAACATTCTTTTTCTCATAAAATTCATCAATACCTTTTCGGGCAAGACCCAAACGCTCTTCAACTACCAATTTCCCCTTTACCAGAAAGGTGTAACCCAAATCTTTTCCTGTGACAGGGTGCTTGAAAAGCGGAGATGATCTGCCAATGGAAAACTCATCGCCTATCCCAATATCCTTACTTTCATCAAAGAGGATATATGCCGTGTCGCCTTCACTCAGCATAATATTGTCATTCTTGGACGCGAAGAGCACGCCCCAGGGAATAATCTCTTCTGTCGAAAGGAAACCAAGGGCATCCGCATTCGTAAAGCCGGCCAAATCTATGCCCACCATTTCCGGCCCTGGTTCCTCTTCGGGCTGAGGAGGTTCCTCTTCCTCCTCTTTCACTTCAGCGACCTCTTTTACCGGTTCTTGTTCGAAGAGGGTAATGACATCGCCAGGCTTGATGAGGTGAGGATTGGTAATGAACTCATTCATCTCCCACAGCTTCGGCCACAGATTGGGATTACCATAGTATTCTTCACATATATCCCACAGTGTATCTCCTTCGTGGACCGTGTGTGTGAGTTTTTGAGCATAGATTCCGTATGGATTAGCAAAGAGGAATCCGGCCGCCAATAACAACACTATGATATATCTCTTTTTCATTATTTTCCCCTTATTCCGCCATCATTCAATATATATGAATTTTTAATAAAATACAATTTCCAATAATAATTGTCAAGGAATTTTTATCCTGAATTAGTTGAAATGATGTCATTTTATCCCATACCCTGATCCAGGATAAATGCGGAAGGTCCTGCTACTATGCTGATGCCCTTCTCCAGCCTAACCACATAAAATTCATAAGGCGAGTCTGTTGTATCTACAATGATCCCTTTCATGCCCTTATAACCCTTTTTCATCTGGATTTTTGTCCCCTTATCAATCATAATCCTACCCCTGTGTGATTACTTGCCATGGTATAACCTGTAGTGCCCTTTACTTTGACATGATTTCCCTCGCTATTACCATCTTTTCAACCTCTTTTGTCCCCTCATATATCTCAAGGACTTTGGCAGCCCGGTAGAATCGTTCAATGTCATAGTCATTAAAATATCCATACCCCCCGTGGAGCTGCAAGGCTTCATCCACTACCTCAACAGCTATATGTGATGCAAAAAACTTGGCCATGGCAGTAAGCATGGGATCCGATCGGCCGTGGTCCAAAAGCCATGCTGATTTATATACGCTATTACGCGCCACCTCGATCTTGGTTGCCATATCGGCTATCTTAAATCGGGCCGTCTGAAATGCACCTATGTTTTTCCCGAACTGTCTCCTGGACTTTACATGTTTCACGGCCATATCTAAAGCCCCCTGAGCCAGGCCAACCCCGTGCCCAGCAACATAGGCCCTGGAATAATCCAAGAATTTCATCAAGTGCATAAAGCCGTTGCCCCTGACACCGACAAGATTCTCTTTAGGTACGCGTACATCGCTGAAATAAATTGAGCAGGTATCGGCCGCGCGCATCCCCATCTTTCCATGCATGGGGTCAGCCTGGTATCCTTGCCGGTCGGTCTCAACTATGATAATGCTATGTCGCCCGTATCTTGACTTGATATCCGGGTCTGTAAGGCAAAACACCATTAGGAATTCACCTGCAGAGCCGTTACTGATCATAGTTTTGGAACCGTTTATAACATACTCCTCCCCATTCAGTACTGCCGAGGTCGATGCGGAAGCTGTATCACTCCCAGCATCAGGTTCCGTAATAGCAAAACCCATTATAGATTCATCTTGGAACAGGGGGGTCAGCCATTTCTTTTTCTGTTCCTCTGTTCCGAAAAGCAGTAATACTTCAGCCCCGAATGTGACGGAACTCAGTTGCTGACCGATTCCAGGATCTATTCTGAAGAATTCCTCCAGGACCATAGCTTGTTCCAGAAAACCAAACCCCGGTCCCCCGTATTTTTCCGGGATAAAGAGGCCGAAAAGGCCTAACTCCCGAGCCTTTTTTACAATCTCCGCAGGAAAGGTTTCATTGATATCAAAATCGCGGGCCACGTCGGTGAATTCCCCGACAGCAAATTCACGTGCCGCCTTTTTAATATCTTTCTGTTCTTTGGTCAGTTCAAAATCCATAAGATATCCTATTTTCTCTGTATTTCATCTGCTACTCCGGGGTGTTCGTATACAAAGCAACAACTATAATCTTGACAATTAGATAATCAAAAGATGCTGCTGGTCATACTAAATTAATACAATATTATCAAGTATGAATAGCTCATAGGAGATATTAATCAAAATAAATTTAGCGAGGGCCCAAGGGTTCTAGGGGTCGAGGGATCAAGGGGGTAAGTGTACTAAAAAAGTCTATTAGACTGAAGTCTGTTAGGTTTTAGATTTTAGCCATTAGCTATTAGGTATAAGAAGACAGGATACAGGAGCCAGTAGCCAGAATAATATCGAATTGTGATACTAGCACTTCTTACTTCTTATCTTATCACCTTCTCATCTTCTTATCTTCTGACGTTCTGATCCTCTTACCTTTTGATCCTCTCTGCGCTATGCTTTTTTCGCCTTGCGCCTCACGCCTTACGCCCTGCGCTACCTGGCTCGCCGTAGCTTGTTAGCGAAGGCGGCTGCGCTTTGCTCTATGCGCTCGAACTCTCGAACCGTTCGACAAGCCGTTCGACAAGCTCACGGTCCTGAGCACCTCGGCTTTGCTCGGTGTCGAAGGACTCACGGTCCTGAGCCATTCGGCCTCGAGCGGCTCGACAAGAGCTCTTCGACATGTCTCATGGCCGAGAGGCGCCGTCGAAGGGCCTGGACTCCTTGAATCCTAATATACATCGTCTTGAAAAGAATGGCCGTGACCGAAGGGCCGTCCCTTTTTTTCGTTCCGGATCTCCCGGGCTGGTCATTTCAAGGGGTTACGGCCGTGGGATGCCTACCCCCTCCGCTGTTCTCCCGTGTCTTTGACACGGGAGCCAGGGGGTCCCCCACCCGTAACTTCCTGAAATAACGGCGCCCTCCCGATAGTCACTCAAAAAGGAACAGCCCTTCTCCTTAGTTCCATACCTCCGGCCTTGCGCCTTACGCCTTGCGCCATGGGCTTGTCGTCTTGAAAAGAATGGCCGTGACCGGAAATTAGGCACACCTTTATCCAGTGCTGTTGGCTATCCTGCAATTTGGAATAACCGAAAGGTTTGATGTTGAGATTTTGCTGTATTGAGACTATAAAGGATTAAACTGAGGTTAATCCTCCAGTCAAAGGCGCCTTTGTCTCATCTAATTTGGGAATAATGATAGAAAAAAATAATTGAAGACTTGGGCAGGGAATCTCATGGCAAAAGACTTTTACGAAATACTGGGAGTTAAAAAAGACGCCTCTCAGGAAGAAATAAAGAAGGCCTACCGAAAGCTTGCCAGAAAGTGGCATCCTGATATCAATCCCGGCAACAAGGAAGCAGAAGGGAGATTCAAGGATATATCCCGAGCCTATGAATGCCTGGGCAACAAAGAAAAGAGAAAATTGTACGATGAATTCGGAGAAGAAGGACTTCATGCGGGCTTTGATCAGGAAAAGGCCAGGCAATATAAACAGTGGGACGCCTACCGACAGCAGGGGGCTTCCGGTCGGGCCTGGACCGGACAGGATTTCGGTCGATACCAAAGTTACGAAGATATATTCGGGGATCTCTTCGGCACGGGCGGAGAAAGGGGTGGCCGCTTCAGGACTTCAGCGGCCCCCATGGGAACGGATGTGGAACATGACATGACCATTGATCTGATATCAGCCCTGAGAGGTTTCGACACGGAGATTGCCATTCAGAGAATGCAGGTTTGTCCGATATGTCTGGGCTCAGGATATGATCCTAATTCCGCTATGACCACCTGTCCAACCTGTGGGGGATCGGGACGCGTGAACATAGCAGAGGGGCCCATCCAGTTTACAAAGTCATGCCCGACGTGTCACGGCCATGGTAAGACCGGAAAGCCTTGCCCGCGATGTAATAGCCAAGGCAGGATCCCCGGCAGTGAAAATATCAGGGTATCTATCCCCCGAGGGGTAAAAGAAGGGTCAAAGGTACGTGTAGCAGGCAAAGGAGAACCGGGGTCTAATGGCGGCCAACCCGGAGACCTTTACCTTATTATCCACGTAAAACCTCATAATCTTCTCAAAAGAGAAGGGGATAACCTCTTTATGGAAATACCTATCACGGTTAAGGAAGCCATCGCCGGAAGCGCTATAACGGTTCCCACCGTTGACGGTATGGTAAAGGTCAAGGTACCTCCCAAGAGCCAGAGCGGGCAAACCCTAAGGTTAAAAGGAAAAGGGGCGGTCAATCCCAAGACAAACAAAAAGGGAGACCTTATGGTGAAACTCATAGTCAAGGTTCCTCAGTCTGACGACAAGGATCTCCTTGATGCGGTGGAGAAGCTTAACAGGTTCTACCAAGAGGACCCGCGGAGGGATATTAAAATCTATTGAATTGCGCCATCAGGTCTTTAAGGATAGCGTCAAACTGTTTTCTCATCTCTATCATGTTTTGTCTCATCCTGAGTATAACCTCCACTCCGGGCATATTTACCTCCATGTCCTCCATGAGGATCCTGGCGAGACGTACTTTGTCAATCTCGGTAGCGGAGTAATGCCTTAAGTTATGTCCTTCCGGGCAGGTGGAACATATGATCTCCTCTCTCTCCAGTTCCTCGATCAGCCCCTCATCAACATGGATGGTTTCCATAATCTCGGTAATTGTCCAGTATTCTTTTGCCATATAATTACGCTTTCTTTATCAGATTATTTCTGCCCCCGACTCTTTCATTCTGTTTACGGCTTCCTCTCCCCCGTCAGGAGTGACCGCACGGGTGGCTTCTAGGATAAGCTTGACCTTAAACCCCTCTTCCCTGGCGTCCATGACTGTTGCCAATACACAAACGTCTAAAGCCAGCCCACCGATAAAAAGCCTCTCTATGCCGTCCTTTTTCAACTGGGATGCTAATCCCGTCTCATCAAACGCGGAATTCTGGTCCTTGTCAAAACGAACTCCCTTTGTAATCTTGATCACATGCTCCGGCATTATGAGTTCCGGATGAAAAGCGGCGCCTTCCGTGTCTTCAACACAGTGAACAGGCCACTTTCCCCCTTCGTCCTTGAAACTTAGATGTCTAACAGGATGCCAGTCCCGTGAAGCATAGATCGGGATATGCTTAACCAGGGATGCCTGTATCCACTTGTTAAGCACGGGAACAACTTCGTCTCCGCCTTTGATCGGAAGCTTGCCGCCGGGACAAAAATCATTCTGGACATCAACCATCAGCAGGCCGTCCCCCCTCCTTATTTGTTCTTCTATGCCCATTGCCTTATGCCTCCTTATAATGAAGCTCCCCGCCTTTCCATCCTCCGTAGCCCGTCCTCCGCAGTGGCCTGCTACGGAGGATGGACAGGCTACTGCGGAGGACGGGCGCTCTCTGAATTACAGCGCGGTTCGCCACGCCATCTTGTCGAGCCGTAGCCTTTGGCGAAGGCTGATCATCCCTGTGGCAAGACTTCGGCGAGCTCAGTCGAGTCGCCACAGGGTATTCTGGCAAAGGCGAATAGACCAGAATCCGTTAAACTCTATCTCATCGCCTCATTCCCGGTATCCCCTTTATGGGACACAGACAATCCTTCATAGAGAATCCTGTCAACTTTTGACATTCGCAGATTCGATCATCTCCTTTTTCAGTTTCCAGAGTTTATCGGACAGAGAGACATGGTAGATATGCGGATTTAAGAGGCGTCTCACTCCGGTGTCCAGTCGTTCAACATCAGCCTCACGTATCGATCTAATTTCATCGATTGAAGGCAACGTACCAACAAGGGTGCCATCCTTCAGGAATTCCACGAGGAGCGGCTCCATCTCACTGATCTTGTTTCGTTCCATTACTCGGTATGTCCCTTCTTCCGTGGTATGGTGAAGCACAAGATTCTCATCTTTGGAAGGTTGCTCTCCCTGGATAGTCATAAGGTCGGCAGTAGCCCTTTTCTTGTCATCATATAACCGCCAGACCTGCTTCTGTCCGGGGTTTATAATCTTGCTTACAGATTCGGAGATCTTTATTGCCGGGATCCATTTTGCCCTGTCCTTAATCGCAACAAGTTTATAGACACCATCCAAGGCTGAGTCACCGGCAGAGGTGATCAGACGCGTTCCTACTCCGAAAATAAGTCGCTTAATCAACGACTCCGGATCCAGACCAAAATCTGCGGCCTCTTCTCTGATCTGGCTGATTATCTGCCAGATTACCAGTTCGTCCAGTTGGTTCGAAAGTATGATTACGGTATCTGGAAATCCCGCCGCATTAAGCATCCGCGCGGCTTGAATACTCAGATAGGCGAGATCACCCGAATCCAAACGAATGCCGACGGGTCTATGTCCTTTGCGGCTCAATTCCTCGAATACCTTAATGGCGTTAGGTATTCCGCTTTCAAGGGTATTTACGGTGTCCACAAGGAGAAGACAGTTGTCGGGATACAAGTCTGCATAGGCCCTGAAGGCGCCCAGCTCGCCCTCTCCAAGCGCCATTAACGCCTGCACCATACTGTGAGCGTGGGTCCCCTTGGGGGCATATCCCAGTACATGGGATATCCCGACCGCGGAGCTAAAATCCGCGCCACCGATAAGTGCGGCCCTTATACCGGCGTTGGTACCCCTTTCATGACCTCTCCGAAGCCCGAACTCCAAAACCGATTGATCTCCCGCGCTCTCCCTGATTCGTGCCGCCTTAGTGGCTATAAGTACTTGATAGTTTAAAAAGTTGAGTAAGGGTGTTTCGAGGATCTGTGCCATGGCCATAGGCCCCTGAACAACGGTGAGAGGTATATCCGCATGGACTACGCGTCCCTCTGGTATAGCTTTTATAGTGATACCTTCAAAATTCCCGTAATCACCCAACCATTTCAGAAAATCCTCGTCAAATACCCGTTTTCCCTCACGCCCCCTCTGACTGCGAAGATAGTTTATATCTTTTTTTCTGAACACCGCCCCTCTCATCCAATCCAACAGATATTGAAAACCCGCGTTTACACAGTAACCTGCCTTGTGGGCTCCGTAGTCAGGATAACTCCTGAAGAAGTGGTCAAATTGGGCCTGACTCTCATGTAATCCCAACCGGTAATAGAGTTGAGCCATGGTGAGTTGATATTCATCCGTAAAAAGAATGCCTTCCGCTGTTAACTGATCCGAGCGGTTCATGAAACTCTCCTTGTGATTCTAAAGAATAAACAGAAAAAGGCATTAATTCAATATTCTTTTGCTATGCGCCCCGGGCCTCAAGCTTTTTTCGTTTATCCGGACAATACACGTGGGTATGAAGTATTTTATTTATTTGACGCAAAAAAGGTTTTAGCCTATTATAGTTTTATGGTTTCCTGGTTAACAAATCTGGTTCATTCGCTTAATGAGTATGCTAGTTAATGATATCTTAAATATTTTGCACTATATGGGCTATGGGGTTCTCTTTTAAGCGGCGAACTCGTTTATGTGCTATGACCCCGCACAAAACAAGACGAGGCGGGCGGCTAGCCTCTTCCAGACTTGGCCGGAGTAGAAAATTTTATATTATGTGATAAGTATTCCGCCCGCCTGGGTGGCACCTTATGTAATTAGCATGCTGTTAATATTTTTGCCGTTTAAAAGAGAGCCCCATGGGCCATTAAGGTACTTATTATAAAGTCTAATCTTCTATTTCTTTACGTACTCATCAACCGGATAAACCACAAATCTTTTACGGGTATCAGATCATGGAATACTCCAGCAATATTAGACAACCAGCACCGGCTTCTGATGTTCATTTGAGATACATAAAGGATATAATTTATTCCATCCGGCGACTTATGCAAGCTGGGGAGCTTTATACAAAAGCATTAAACAAGATTTACAATATAAGCTCGGCCCAGCTTAACTGTCTTCTTTCCCTTTATGAAAACGGTCCCCTTCCCCCCTCACAAATCGCCAAACTTATAATGATTAATTCAAGCACGGTAACGGGAATTATCGACCGACTGGAACAAAAAGCACTGGTGAAAAGATTAAGGATATCTGATGACAGGCGGATAATTACAGTCGAGCTGACAAAAAGCGGCAAGTTGCTTGCTGAAAACGCCCCTCCGCCCATACAGTGGAAGATTATTGACGGGCTGAATAGAATATCGGAAAGGGATATTAAACAAATCGCTTCTACTCTCGCTAAACTTACCAACATGCTTGATGTCCAGGACCTGGAGGTGACATAAACCACGAGAATGTCACAAGCTGATACTATGATTCTTATCCATTATCGTGATCTTCGCATTATTACTAACCTTGCTAAATTACTAATAAAACATAAAAATAACATAAATACATTGTCGGAAACATTGACCTATAGGACTCTTTGGTATATAATTTCAACTGAAACATTTTGAACCGATATAAGTTCAATACACAAAATATGTTAGATCTATATTGTATAAAGGTTTCCAGATCTTCAATTAGAATCCTTTTGCACTGACATTTTCATAACAAGATAAATGATAGGAGAAGAATGTGAACGAAGAGCGGATTAAGATAACCAGATCTTTACTTGGCGAAGATATTCTGGACATGCTTTTCCGTGTCCACGAGGACAGTCTCTGGATTCTTGAGAATCTCGGGGTGGGATGCAGGCAACCTGAGATTCAAAATGTCTTTCGAACATTTGAAAAGGATGGGCTGGCAGTTGTATATGAAGGCAGGATCTATCTGATAAGGGACCTTGTTAAACGTTGTCTGGAAAACACTCCAGGGCCCGATGACTTCTTTGTTCCCTTAAACAGTTTTTTCATAGGCGGCACCGCGCCCTATGTTTACGACGACGCGGCAGGCAACGGCGGGCTGACACCGACAACTGATCATGCGATACGTATTGCAAAGTTCGCCGAAGAGACACCGGTAGTCAAAGGTATAGGCAGAGGAATAAAACTAAAAGACGAAGTGGTTCAAATAAACATTATGCACGAAAACTGCACAAAACCCATCTATTTTGCGGTAACCTCCGACACAGCCCTGGAAAGAGCTATTGAGATTTATGAACAGAGAAAGAATATCATGATCGTATTTTGCCTCACCCGCCCCCCTCTCGAGGTAAACGAAAACTTTTCTGAACATTTCGTAAAAGTGGTCAGGGCCGGGTTGCCGGTGTTCATTTCCGCAATGCCCATGGCAGGCATTAGCGCTCCTTACTGTTATAACGGTGTCTTATCCATGACCCACGCTGAAGTCCTTTTTGGTATCTGCGCAGCTCAGCTGCTGAAGCCGGGAGTAACCTGTGTTCATGCCGGATACCCCACAATTGCTGATCCTCGAATCGAGTATAACCCCAATTATGGACTCATCAGCCACAATTTTCTGAATATCCTAATGACTCATTTGAACCTGATGCTTGATCTTCCTGCGTTTCAGAGTGCCGGTACCACCCATGAGGAAAAACTGACCGACCGCGCTTATGAAGACGCAAAAATGGGTCAGGCCCTCTGTGTAAAATACGGCTTTCACATGATGAGACATCCCTTTGCCTTTTTAAGATACCTAATCGACTTTTCATTCGAAAAACTGGAAAAGGCCGCACAGATCGCCGAAGAAGTTTCGCCCGATGATGCCCCTGAAGTGGAGACGCCAGTATATGACGAGCGAGGCATGGAATCCCTCAAAAACATCGGGCTGGGCATGTATATGGAAGATACCCTTACAACCGCCAATCTCGGGAAAATCTTTGTGGATTAACACATTAAGGGGATTAGAATGTGCGGTATCACGGGTTGTATCTGAAGATAAGGACGTTGAAACTGCTCTTTGATCGCTGATTCCATTCAAAGCTATTAGATAACAGATTGGGGAAACTGGTTGACCTTGAGCCCTTTTCTCTGGAGTTAACCCCTCTTGGGTCCGGCGGTTTCTCGGCCATTCCGAATCTCTTTTTAGATCCTTTTAGTTCTTCCAGGCCCTAATCATATAGTCCCAAGACTCTCTGTCCGGCTTGAGGCATACCGGGTGAGGGCCTATGAGGACTATTCAATAATCCAAAAGGATATTAAAAACATTGACTTGTCTAATGACGATACGCGGGTGAATTTCGATTCTTTAGGAGAATAGAGACTGTCATGATCCAATATAGGGGTGTTACGAAGATATTCGGAAAGGGCCATGATGCGATTACAGCCGTTAAAGATGTAACCCTTGATATCAAGCCCGGTGAACTCGTAGCTTTTTTAGGACCATCAGGATGCGGGAAGACCACACTACTTCGACTCACCAACCGCCTCCTCTCCCTAACCGGTGGAGAAATATTGATCAACGGTCAGGATATTATGGCCTGGAATCCCATAAAGCTGCGGCAGTCCATGGGATATGCCATTCAGGAAATTGGGCTGTTCCCCAATATGACCATTTACGGGAACATAGCCGTGGTGCCGCGATTAATGGGATGGTCAGAGGACAGGATAAGAAAGCGAGTTGATGAATTACTTTCAATATTGGGCCTGGAACCGGATGTTTTCAAGGATCGCTACCCGGCTGAGCTTTCAGGCGGCCAGCAGCAACGAATAGGGGTGGCCCGAAGCCTGGCAGCGGACCCGGACATCCTCCTCATGGATGAGCCCTTCGGGGCGATTGATCCCGTTAACAGAGGGCATATCCAGGATGAGTTTCTGGATATTCAGTCAAAGCTTAAAAAGACTATAGCCTTTGTTACTCACGACATTCACGAGGCCATAAAACTGGGTGATAGGATTGCCATCTTTCAACAAGGACGGTTGATTCAATACAATACTCCGGAAATAATATTGGCGCGCCCGGCAAATCAGTTTATTTCCGATTTTGTGGGGACTGATAGAGCTGTAAAGACCTTGGGGCTTTACAGGGCTTATGAAGCAATCAGGCGGAATCCGGATAATACCATACAAGGATCAATGAACAGTCTTATCGCATTGGATAGTTTTTCTCCTGAAGATCTCCAGGACATGATTGTGATTCAGGAGAACAAGCCTTTGGGACACATAGATATCGATGCCCTTAAGAATAAAAGCACAAAGGTTAAAGACGCGGCCACAGCGTATCCCGTCCTCATAAGGCTCAACGATAATCTGAGAGATGTGATGTCTCACATGCTTATGCATAATATCAGGCAGTTCCCCGTGATAGATGATAATGGAGACCTTGCGGGTGTAATAAGCCACGATGATATCCGGAGGCGTGTTTTAAAGATATTTGATGATTGCAAAAGTAAAACAGGACCATAGCATGAATATTATCACGTTTATCATGGACAATGCTGAAAAATGCTGGTCTCTTACGCTGGACCATATATCCATTGTGGCCTTTTCGATCTCTCTGGCCGCCATAATCGGAATACCCACAGGCGTGATTATCAGCCATGATAAAAGGCTTGCTCAAAAAATCATCAATATTGCCAATATATTCATGACTATACCATCAATAGCCCTGTTTGGGCTTATGTTACCGCTGCTCGCCATTGCCGGGTACGGTCTGGGGAAGGTACCGGCAGTCATAGCTTTGGTTCTTTACAGCCAGTTGCCTATCATTCGAAATACCTATGTCGGCATCAGTAATATCCCTCCGGAACTCGTGGAAACCGCCAGAGGACTCGGTATGGGGAGGTGGGTAAGACTGAAGGAGATCGAGATCCCCTTAGCCATGCCGGTGATTATTGCCGGGTTGAGAAATGCGGCCGTGATGAATATAGGCATCGCCGCCATAGCGGCGTATATCGGCGCAGGCGGTTTGGGTGTCTTTATACAGCAGGGCATAGCTAGGGCATATGAAGATATGATTCTGGCAGGAGCACTTTTAGTAGCGGTACTGGCCATATTTATTGATTGCGGGATGGCATATCTTGAGAAAATATTGACACCAAAAGGCATAAAAATTGCGGGGGATCAGCGACCGTGAATAAGGCCCTGAAGTATCTTTACCGACTAATACTAATAATTCTTCTTCTGGCAGGCGCGGTATTTATTGATCGAACCGGTCTTATCGAATATTTATCCGATGCTAATGAGATACTTTACACTGCCGGCCTAGTATGGCAACATATTAAGATGGTGATGGTAAGTATGGCCCTTGCTACCACCATTGGACTGAGTGTGGGTATATTGTTTACCCGGCCCAGTTTGAAAAGATTCTCCGGAGTAATCATGTACATTGTTGGACTCGGACAGGCTGTCCCATCCCTGGCCGTCCTAGCTATTGCCATGAGTTTTCTTGGAATCGGATTTGAAGCAGCTGTTTTTGCCCTGTTTATCTATTCCATATTACCTATTGCCAGAAATACAATGGCGGGGATAAAGTCTGTCCCGCCATGGGTCATTGATGCCGCTAAAGGAATGGGAATGCCGGGTCTTCAAATTCTTTTGTATGTTGAGATCCCTAACGCCATGAAGGTCATCTTGACCGGCTTCAGGGTGGCGCTTGTTATTAATATAGGGACCGCAGCCCTGGCTTTTCTCATAGGCGCAGGCGGCTTAGGAGAGCATATCTTTACCGGGATAGACCTGATGAGACCGGATAAGTTGCTAGCAGGAGCTATTCCCACGGCATTATTGGCGCTTTTGGCCGATTATCTGTGTGAGCTTTTAGGATTCATTATAATACCCAGAGGGCTGCGCTTGACTCAGGAGGTATAACGAAAGGAATGAAAAAATAATATGAAAACGGAAATAAAAAGGTGGGCCCTTGTATCTTTTTTTCTCCTCGGTATGGTTGTTGTCTCTATCTCGTGCCATAAAGCCGTAAATGATAAGAAAGTCATTATAGGCGGGAAGAATTTTACTGAACAGTACCTGCTCGCGGAAATGGGCAAGAATCTTATGGAAAACAACGGATTTTTTGTGGAGCTGAAAACCGGCGTGGGATCATCCGTAATCAGACAATCTTTGCTCAAAGGCCAGATCGATCTTTATTATGAGTATACCGGAACAGCCTACACGGTTTATTATAAACAGGCTGATCCCCACATGATGACAAACAGGACCAGGTGCTACGAATGGGTCAAAGAAGCAGATGCCCGGAAAGGTCTTATTTGGCTTGAAAGCGTACCTTTTAATAACTCCTATACCCTGATGATGAGGGAGGAGGATGCTGAAAGGCTGGGGATATCTTCGATTTCCGATCTCAGTCGATATATAAATAAATACCCTGAAAAACTCCTGATAGGAGTCAACGCTGAATTCTGGGAAAGACCCGACGGTTTTAAGGCCCTTATGAGTCATTATGGTTTTACGGTCCCTTATAACAGCATTAAAAAGATGGAATCAGGACTGGCCTATAAGGCCCTCCAAGAAGAACATGTCAGCGTATCCATGGGATTTGAAACCGACGGCAGAATAGAGGCTTTTGGTTTTATCAATCTTAAGGATGATAAGTCCTTTTTCCCTGTTTACAATCCGGCTCCCGTAATCAGAAAAAAGGTCCTGGATAAGTATCCGGAAATCCAGAAAATTCTTGAGCCTATTGCTGAACACCTTACCACGGAAGAGATGCGAAAGCTGAATGCCGAAGTGGATATCGAAAAGAAACAGGTAGAAGATGTGGCGGCCAATTGGCTGAAACGTAAGAACCTATTATAAATAGGGGGAATAATTCATGAAGGTTGCAATATACCAGACCCATCCCATCCTGCTGGATGTCAACAGCAACCTGGAGGTTATAATAAATAAGATAGAGGAGGGGAAGGCAAACGGTGCGGACCTGATAGTCTTCCCTGAATTGGCGCTGACAGGATATTTCGTAGGTCAGCGTTATCATGAAGTGGCCCTCAGACTGGACTCCAAGGAGATTAAAACACTGGCATCTACCACAAAGGGCACTTCCGCCGTGGTGGGATTCATCGAGGAATCCCCGTCAATGAATTTCTACAACTCCGCGCTGGTAGCGGTTAACGGGGAAATGCTTTTTGCCTATCGAAAACTGAACCTGCCGAATTATGGTGTATTCGAAGAACGTAAAATGTTTTCATCAGGGAAGGTTATCCCCGTATTCAACCTGTATGACTACAATATAGCGGTCTTTATATGCAATGATTTATGGCACCCTTCAATCCCTTACCTCGGGGTATGCCAAAAGGCGGATATCTTTATCTCCATATACAATTCTTCCCAGGGCTCCATGGGAGATGAATTCAGCAACATAGAAACCTGGGGTATTATCAACAGTTTTTATTCTCGCGTATTCGGAGTTTATAATATTTGCGCCAATCGTGTCGGTGAAGAAAGCTTTGAAGAGAGGAGGGACATAACAAGCGATTTTACCAAAAATACAAACGGGCAAACAGACACTGAACCATCTTGTACGATAACAACTTACCGATTCTGGGGGGGCAGCGAAATACTGAATCCTTTTGGAAAGCCTGTGGCCAGTGCCGTGCTCTACGAGCCGGACGAAATCTCCGGTGTAATAGAACGGGATCTATTGAGGAAAAAAAAGATACTCCTGCCCTATCTTAGAAACGATGATCCGTTCTTCACTTACCGGGAACTTCAACGCATTTTGTACCGCAAGATTTATCCTGATTCCCAGTAAATCGGCAAAAATAATGTCTTGTTGTGAAAAAAATAAGGAATTGTATATATATGAAAAGGTAACGCTTGATGCGAATCATCCACTGGCGGGTGAATCATTGTTTTTTACCATAAAACTACTTGAGGTAATGTAAATTTGAATGGAAGGATAGAATGGGAGTCAATGATAGGATCGAATCAACGAGTATAATAATAGAGGACAAGGTTCCTCTACATGAAAGAGTCTCCGTGGTGAAGGAAAGGATTTCCGAATGGACCGATAAACTTGAGGAGAATTTTGATCGTGAAAAGGATGAGGTCCGACTAAACAGATATGAAAAAAAAGGAGATAAATATTTTTATCAATATATCATAGTCAGAGGAGTAAATACCCTGAAGAGGAACCTGGAGAGGGCCAACCAGTCCAGATGACCCAAAAAACATTAATCTGAAGGCATGGTTGAGTCATTGAGGCTCAGGGGACAAGCCATACGGCGCAATCCGATGCGTTGGTAAGAACGTGTCTGGAGACACTGCCCATAAAGAAAGAGGCGTTTGCTCCCCGTCTGCCTATTACAACAGTGCTGTAATTGCCCTTTTTTATTTCACCTACAATTGCCTTTCCGATTTTTACCTTAGTCGTTACCTGCTTTATATCTATCCGGCCTTTTCCTATCCCGGCCTCTTCAAATCTCTTTTGAGCATGGGTATAGAAGTCATCAATACATCTTTTATCAGCCTTTGTTATCACCTCCTCCAGGACTTCTCCCTTGTCGTCAAAATCAATCGTGCAGTAGTCCCTGATCCTCGGAGTAACGTGCAATAACGTTATTTGAATCTCCGGGTTTTCCCCGACCATGAATAACACATGATCCATTGCTCGAAGTGCACTTTCAGAACCGTCTATGGCTACCATTATCCTTAACGACCTGATATCCCTCCCTACAGCCCAGACAGGCGTGACAGATGCGTGTTCCAGTACATCATTGGTTACGCTTCCCATAAACGCTTGGGCCAGGCGGGAGACGCCCCTTCTCCCTATAACTATGGCGTCACAAAGGCACTCTTTGCTGTAATCCAGGATGGCCTTTGAGGTACCTCTGGATACCGGCAGGCTGACAGTCTCGATATGTTCTTCCTTGATTCCCAGTCTGGTCATAACTGTCTTGGATTCACTGAGAATCCTCATGGAATCCTCGTGATTCCTATCGCTAACCTCTTTTAAAGCAGCCTTTGCCTGCCTGTCCCTCCTGGCGTCTTCAACAAGGAATTCTGAAATCTTAGGATGTATGTTGATCAGGACGTAATTAAGATCCTTTATGAGGTGGGCCATTTTAACAGTATATTCGATAGCCTTTCTTGAATAAAGAGAGCCATCAACAGCAATTAAGACCCTTTTTCCCACAGGATATCCTCCTTCAGTTTATTATTTTTCTTATTTTAAAGGTATTATTCCCCGTGTAAGCACCACATCAGCCTTGCCGTGCATTACCCGAAATAATACGGGGTATCGCTGATATCCCCTTGGAAAAGAGGCCCCTGCCAGACAAGATGAAGATTGCTCAAAAAGGGGGAAGAATACCATCCTCACAAACCAGCCTGGTTTTTAGTGCTGACCTTGAGTAAAACAATAATATTGGGGAATTTTGAAAACCCCGTTTTAGGCCCCACGCTTAGAGGCCTTCAGGGGGTTGATTTTATCGGCTAAGGCCTTCCCGTTGGTACCCTTTACGTGTGTTGCCATGTTGCAAACTCCGGTTCTCCATTTAATAGCAGGGTCCGGGAAGCTTATGCAATATTTACCGGAAGGAAATTCCCTGACCTTCTGGCAGCCTTCACATTGTTCAATTATCTGATGACAGGCGCCTCCGTTATACTGACATCCGTTTTTGGTCATGAAAAGGCATTCAACACCGGGCTTTATGCTTGTACAAACCATGGTTATCACATCCTTTCTGATAGATTTAAAAAACAAAGTTGAATTTTTTCCTCTAATCCAGCAAAATTGTCAAGGAAAATTGGAATTATTTTCTCTTTTTTAATCATTTTAGTTAACAATTCATCTCCAATTCTTCCTGCAAGGCAGGTATGATAAATTTTTGGGAGGTATTTTGAGATAACCATTGAGCATATTCATGAAAAAAAACAGGAATATTTATCTATATCTGGCTTGTATCTTTCTTGAAGCATTGAAATCTGGTCAGTGTCCTTCAACTGCTCCGGAGGAGAATACAACCTTTTTATTAGGGGGATATATATGTTATATAAATTAGACGGTAAACAACCTGTGATCGGTAAAGACACCTATATAAGCGAACTGGCGCAGGTTATAGGGGATATAACAATAGGCGATAAATGCTATATCGGCCATGGGGCTGTGCTGAGGGGGGATTACGGAAGGATCCAGATCATGGATGGCACAGCCATAGAAGAAGGGGTAATAATTCACGCGCCACCCGGAGAGACATGTTTTATAGGATGTAAGGTAACCGTCGGTCACGGGGCGATAATTCACTCAAGGAAGATCGGCGATTTGGCAGTAATAGGGATGGGGGCCGTAATAAGTCTGGGATCGGAGATCGGTGAAAGCTCCATTATCGCGGAGGGTAGTGTGGTACAGCAAAATAAGGTTGTATCTCCAGGGGTTGTCGCGGCCGGAAACCCGCTAAGGGTCGTTCGAAAGGTAAATAATAAGGATAAGGAGTATTGGGACTGGGGCAAACAGCTATATATTGATCTGGCAAAAAAATACCTGAGATCCGGTATTGAGCCGGTTGTTTAGTATACATCCATAAACATTTAGAGGACTTACATCATGATAGAGAATGGTTGGCATATGACTGATGTTCGAGTAAGATATAAGGACACAGACCGAATGGGAGTCATATATTACGGTAATTATTTTACTTATTTTGAAATCGGTCGCTCGGAGTACATGCGCGAACTGGGGTTTCCCTATGCGGAACTGGAGAATCGGGGATACTCCCTGGTGGTTACGGAAGCGGCCGCCAGGTATCACGCCAATGTAGGTTACGATTCACTGGTAAAGATTAAGACCGCAATCACCGATCTTCGGAAAATCCGTGTTCGTTTTGATTACGTGATTTTGTCGGAAAATGACAGGGTGCTGGTTACAGGACATACTGTCCATGCCTGCACGAATTCCGATCTAAAACCCGTCAAATTACCCACTGATATGATGAAAATCATGGAGGAAAGGGACATAAAGAAAGGAGTTGGAGAATGAAAAAGAGCGGGAGATTAATATTGATATCCTTGTCTATCCTTACCGTTTTTGCCATCTCGGCGTGCGGCGTCAGTGAGAACGAGTATGAAGGGGTTGTGGCTGAATTAGAAAAGACAAAGGCTGGGCTGGAACAGGCAAACTCAAGGATAGCCGAACTCGAAGAGTCTTTAGAGCTTTCCAAGATGGGTACCGATATCATGGAAAAACTGAAATCAGCTCAGCAAAAGGCCGTAAACCTCAGCTCCAAAGTAAAAGAGCTGGCAATTGAGAATGAACGACTCAAGAAGGAGCTGGCAGAAATAAAGACCGAAATAAAGGAATAAAAGATGAATTTTTTGAAAGCGATAAAGGCGGCATGGCGGCGTAAAAACACACTTCTCTGCATCGGGCTTGATCCGGACCTTAAAAAAATACCCTCACATATAAGAAACCTGGATGCCCCTTTCTTCGAGTTTAACAAGACCATCATCGACTCGACACATGATCTGGTATGCGCTTATAAACCCCAGATCGCCTGCTACTCAGCCCGGGGATCGGAATCAGACCTTGAAAGGACGATAGACTACATACACGAGCATTACCCTCAAATCCCCGTTATCCTCGACTCTAAAAGGGGGGATATAAGCTCTACCGCTGAGATGTACGCCATGGAAGCATTTGACCGCTACCATGCGGACGCCGTGACCGTGAATCCCTACCTGGGAAGTGACACACTTAGTCCTTTCCTGAATCGTAAAGAAAAAGGGGTTATAATACTATGTAGGACCTCAAATCCGGGGGCCGGGGAGATCCAGGATCGGGAATCAAACGGGAAAAAAATCTACAGGATAATAGCGGAGAAGGCGTCTGCTGAATGGAATTACAACGGAAATGTACTTCTCGTTGTCGGGGCTACCTACCCGGAGGAGTTGGGTGAAATCCGTACAATCTCAGGCGACATGCCCCTGCTTGTCCCCGGAATCGGCACCCAGGGAGGGGATGTCAGGGAAGCGGTCATAAACGGCAGGGATCGCAACGGCACGGGAATGATCATAAATTCTTCCAGGGCCATAATATATGCTAGCCCTGGAAAGGATTTCGATGAGGCGGCAAGGAATGCCGCCTTGGCCCTGCGTGACGAGATCAACCTATACAGGGCTTAAACGAGCCTGACACTTCCACATGTTGCTTTCTGGCATTTACAAGGTTCTTCCGACTATTCAGGCTGTCTAGGCTTTAAACCAAATAGGGGATTTATGATATAAATCAATAGTTTTTGAGTAGTTGTTCCTTTTTTGGAACATTTCAAGAAAAAAATTGTCTAAATGAATAAGGAAAAAGGGAATAAAATCAGTGAAGACGAGGCTCTGGTCAGGGCCATCCAATCGGGTGACTCAACCGCCTTTGATAAGCTTGTATTGAGGTATAAGGACCGTATTTTCAGCCTTTGCTTTCGCTTCCTGGGTGATTACCAGGAAGCAGAAAATTGCGCGCAGGATGTGTTCTTAAAGATCTACAGGTCCCTCAAGAATTTCCGATTTGAATCCTCATTCTACACATGGCTTTACCGGACAGCGGTGAATACATGCAAGAACAGGTTGAAATCAGCCGAATACAGAAACCTCAAACAGCACATCTCTATCAAGAACCCCGAAGAGGGCGATAAAAATAGCCGGTATGCTGAGCCATCCGATGAAAGGAAAGACCCGCTGGCGGAAATTGAAAAAAAAGAGAGGATAAGCCTGATTCAGGAGGCCATAGACTCCCTGCCCGCCGAGCATAAAGGCGTGATTATTTTGCGGGATATAGAGGGTCTCTCCTACAGAGAGATCACCAGTATTACAGGATACAGGCTCGGCACTCTTAAATCCAAACTGGCGAGGGCTAGGGCCAGCCTGCGACAAAAGCTGGGGAGAATGATCTAGGATGAAATGTTATCGTATAAAAAAACTCCTTTCGGAATACATTGACGGTACCCTTGACAAGAAAACAGCGACAGTTGTTGAAAAACATCTGGAGAGTTGCAAGGATTGCAGACGCGGATATATCTCCCTCTATAACCTTGTTGAAGACCTAAGGTCCATGGAGCGCCTTGAAGCACCAACGGACTTCCTTATAAAGGTCCATGAACGCATAGATACATCTTCCCGTGCCAAGAAATCCCTGCAGCGCCTGTTTTTCCCTTTTCCCGGCTGGGTACCGAAGGGTCTGATAGCCACCGCAGCTGCCGTTGCCCTTGCGTTGATTGTCTTTAACAACACCGTCCACTATAAAAGCCAAATCATGGAGCAACCCGTTACATCTGTTGAATCTTCAGATTCACTGGGACCGGGCACAGGAGCAAAAGCCCCCTCGGACCTAGCCGTTGCAACCAAGCAACCCGACAAGGGAACAGACACGATTCAATTGGCACTCTCATTGGAGACACAGCAAAATCCAAGGGCCTTACCTTCAGCAAATGTTTTATTGGTAGCTTCAGGAAATCGCGCAAGGAGTAATAATGATATCCCTGAATTGCTATTCAATGATGGACAACAACAGGAGTCGAGCACAGTCATTAAAGCCAATCCTGTTTCCAAGATGTTGGAGGCTGTATCTCTGGCCGGGGGAAGGCTTGTATCAAGGGAATTTAAGCCTGGAACCGATACCCTTGAATACCTTACGTTCGAGATACCCGCTGTTGAATATGATCCGTTTATTGAAAATATAAAGGAGATCGGTACGCTTCAAACACCGGCTCCTGCCTTAGCCAAACAATACAGGGAACCGGTACTGATCAGGATACGTTTAGATCATCAGAATAAACCCTAAAAGGCACTTTCAGCCCAGCAATGTCCCATTGGCCTAATGTTTGGCGTGGAATCCTTTTTGAAACCAAGATTTTTGGGGAACTTTTTCAGGTTTCATTTGTCTAACACCTACAAGAAAAAAGCGAGAACACCATGCTCGTTTCCCGGTACGAAAGCCATTCTCCGTATATTCCGGAACTATTGCCAGGCAATTTCCAGAGGATGGAGATCCATCGCTGGTTCATCATAAACCACAAATGGATGAAGAACGAGGTTAATACGGTCTTTATCCAGGAATAAAAAAACAAAGGAGAGATTCATGGACATCAAAAGCATTATTAAAAGGAAGAAGATTATAAGGGCCTGGGGTTTGATCTGTTTGACCTTGGTCTTCACGTTCGTCATGCTGGTCAATCAGGCCTCTGAGGTCAATGCTATCGCAAGCCCTACCGATTCCCATTTTCCGCCCTCTTTTTCACAGATTGTGAAAAACGCGGCACCATCGGTAGTAAACATCAATTCCGTAACCGTGGTCAGTACCGACCGGCAAATGCCCTTTCAAAACCCTTTTGGAGATGACCCTTTCGGGGATCTGTTTGACCATTTTTTCAGATACCGGATACCACAGGTTCCTGAGAATTATCGACAAACCGGCCTGGGGACTGGTTTTATTATAGATAAAGACGGCTACATCCTGACAAACAACCATCTCGTGGAATCAGCAGAGGAGATTAATGTCACTCTTGTGGATAAAAGAGAGTTCAAGGCCGAGATAATAGGCCGTGATCCCCAGACTGATCTTGCCCTGTTAAAGATAGAGGGCGCTGAGGACCTTGAACCATTAACCTTGGGCGATTCCGACAAGCTAGAGGTAGGGGATTGGGTAGTGGCCATCGGGAACCCATTCGGGCTGGAGAATACCGTTACCGCAGGAATCGTCAGTGCGAAATACAGGCGTAATGTTACAGACAGCTCATATGATAACTATATCCAGACCGATGCATCTATAAACCGCGGAAACAGCGGAGGGCCTTTGATGAATACCAAAGGGGAGGTAATCGGCATAAACACGGCTATTTTCTCCTCCTCCCAAAGCGGTGGCAGCATCGGCATTGGTTTTGCCATCCCCAGCAACATGGCCAGAGATTTCCTGCCTCAGCTTAAAAAAGGCAAGGTGGTAAGGGCGTGGCTTGGTGTTATGATCCAGCCCATCACCACTGATCTTAAAAATGCACTCGAGCTGAAGGATAATAAAGGTGCCTTGGTGGCTGATGTCATAACGCGCGGCCCGGCGGAAAAGACAGGTTTTAAGCGCGGTGACGTGATACTGTCATTTGATGGAAAGGATATCAATGAATCAAGCGAACTCCCCTATATCGTTTCATCGACACCCGTCGGAAAAACCGTAGACGTTGAAATATTGAGGGCCGGCAGGAAACAAACCATTAAAGTCAAGCTGGGAGAGCTTCCGGAAGAGGAAGGATCTGTGGTAGCAAGCCGTGAGCCCTCCTCCAGTCCCTCTTCCCTTGGCCTTTACGTTCAGGAGTCAACTCCTGACCTCGCGAGACGATACGGTCTATCCGAGACAAGCGGCATAATTGTCACTCGGGTAGATAGAAATTCGGCCGCCTCTGAGGCGGGATTTAGAACAGGTGATATAATCCTTGAAGTTGACCAGGAGCAGATAGAAGACATCAGGGATTTTAATCGAAAGATTGAAGGTTACAAGGCTGATGACACCATCCTCGTCCTGGTTAAACGCAAAGGTTCCACTTTCTATATAACGCTCAATGTATGGGAATAAACCCTTCATGGAAAAAGGGGTATCATGAACCGGACCGGTTCATGATACCCATACAACTATTCTATAATTGATCCCACCTTTAATTGTTTCATTTCATGCTTTTGATACATTATATTACTTGCAGTGAAACTCTATAGAGAACGTTATAAACAAATAGCAAGCCCATAGATACCCCGCTAGGGACACCTGTGGGAATGAAAATAGTCAACATGCTTGGTTATTTAAGATATTCACTATAATACCGGCAAAAGCCTATATCTGATTCTTATTTGAATAATACTACATTAAGAATAATTTACTGTTATTGTGATGTTTTAACAGGTTCTTCCATAACGGGAGATAAAGGAACTCCACCAATAATTAGGGTAAGCTTATAAACATAGTGCACCTAAAACAGTGCACTATGCACTTCTTTTTGTGCTTTTTTACTCAAGAGTCCTCTCATTCTCACCTGCCTTTCTTATGAATTATCTAAACAATATCCCCGGGAATCCTTGCAGAGTCAGGTTTTAGGATCTTTAACAGGCAAAGTCACATCCGGAATCAATCCTATGTATGGCACACTAATTGTAAAGTACCACACTTGTCTATCCTTTTATTGTCTTATATGATAACATGCCAAGCATAAACATTGAAGGCAATGTTTTGCTGTCATTCAGTTGCGTTATGAGTATCTAAAGCTGTTTTAGATTGTATTGGAGGTAACACAACAGATGGACAAAGAACCTACCTACGAAGATCTGGAAGAAAAAGTCAAGGAACTGGAACGCCTGAATAAGGAATTGGTGGAGGATTCCGAAAAATACCACAAGCTCTTCGAACACGCCGGCGTTGGGATTACACTCATTGATACCGATACTCATAAGCATGTGGAATTCAATAGCAAAGCGCATGAGAACCTTGGATACACCCGGGAAGAATTTAAGGAACTCACCGTTTTCGACATCACTCCCTCAATCACAGAGGAAGAGCATAGAAAAAGACATGACATAATTTCAGTAAAAGGGTTAGGTGTTTTTGAAGATATTGAAAGAACAAAGGACAATGAGCTACGGAATATCTTGTCAAGCATCGTGGCGATCCGAATCAAAGACAAGGAATACCTTCAGGATATAAAGTTTGACATCACGGAGCACAAAAGGACCGATCAGGCATTAAAAGAGAGTGAAGAGCGCTATAGAACGATTATCGATCTCATTCCGGACGGGATTACTGTCATGGATAAGGGAGTGGTCATGTTCGCCAACAAGGGATACGCGAAACTGCTTGGGATCTCAGATGTCAAGGATATTGTGGGGAAATCAGTGTTTGATATTGCCCCGCATATCTCTTCCCCTGAAATAAAGAGTATAAATGAGGATATCTCAAACAATAAACCCAAGAATAATCTTGAAGTGCCTATTTTGCGTCCTGACGGAAAAACAATATTCGCCCGGATATATCAGGCTAAAATCACCTATCACCGGCAGGAGGCCTTGCTGAGTATCCTGGAAGACATCACTGAAAAAAAGGAGGAAGAGGATAGACTTCGTAAACATGAAGCTCAATTCCAGAATTTTTTAAAATATTCGAAAGACGCCTACTTTGTGCATGGCGTGGACGGCAAACTCATGGAAGTAAACCAGTATGCCTGTGACAGCCTGGGATACTCTCGCGAGGAATTGCTGTCTCTAAGTATAAAAGATATCGACCTTCACGTATCCGAAGAGCATAAGGAAAAGTGGAAGCAAATGGTTCCCGGCGTGCCTATTACAATTGAAGGTGTTCATCGCCGAAAGGACGGGATGAGCTTTCCGGTTGAGGTCCGCTATTCAACATACGAATCAGACGGCCGCAAGCTTATAGTGGGTATTATTCGTGATATTACGGACCGCAAACAGGCGGAGGAAAAGCTCAAAGAGGCCATTCAGGCAGCGGAAGACGCCAATAGATCCAAAAGCGAATTCCTCGCCAATATGAGCCATGAGATAAGGACACCAATGAACGGCGTAATCGGGATGTCCGGGCTGTTGCTCGACACACCGCTGAACGCCGAGCAAAAAGAGTACCTGAATACAATACGAAAGAGCGCTGACGCCCTCCTCTCAATCATAAACGATATCCTGGATTTTTCAAAGATCGAGGCCGGAAAAATGGAACTCGAGATACTGGATTTCAACCTGAGGAGCGCGATAGATGAGACCGTGGACCTCCCGGCAGTTGACGCGCACGAAAAAGGTCTGGAATTTGCCTACCATATTGATCATGATATCTCGTCTCTGCTAAAAGGAGATCCCGGACGGCTGCGTCAGATCCTCATCAACCTTGCCAATAATGCCATAAAATTTACGGAAAAAGGGGAAGTCATCATCTCCGCGTCTCTGGAAAAAGAGACCGAAACCCACGTTACCATACGGTTCTCCGTCAAAGATACGGGCATAGGCATCTCCAAGGTCGACCTGAACCGTCTTTTCAAGTCCTTTCACCAGGTGGACGCCTCGACAACCCGTAAATACGAAGGCAGCGGCCTTGGTCTTTCCATCTCAAAACAGCTGGCGGAGATGATGGGAGGCACAATCGGCGTTGAGAGCGAACCAGGCAAAGGATCCACATTCTGGTTCACGGCGGTCTTTGAGAAACAGCCCCTTGCCAAGGAAGAGGATTATCATATCCCCCAGGACATAAAGGACAAAAGGATTCTCGTGGTAGACGACAGCAATACCAACCTCAAGATCATGGGCGGTTACCTTGAAGCCTGGGGTTTCGATTTCGATTTAGCCCAAAGCGCGGAAATGGCCTTGAAATTATTGACTGCGGTTTCAAAGGTAGGATCCCCCTATGACCTTGTTATCACTGACATGCAGATGCCCGGGATTGACGGAGTGGAGCTTGGGCGGAGGATCAAGTCCGACCCGGCCATGAAAGATACCCTGTTAATCATGCTCACCTCCAGGGGCATTCGTGGTGATGCCGCCATGGTGAAGGAGATAGGGTTTAACGCCTATCTTACAAAACCGATCAGACGCTCCCAGCTCCATGATTGTATCATTACGGTGTTTTCTCAAAGCCCTGAGCGGGCAGATGATCATAAAGAGCAACTTGTCACGCGCCATACTATCCTGGACGTAAGAAGGAAAAAAACACGAATTCTTCTGGCGGAAGACAATATAATCAACCAGAAACTGGCCCTGCGTCTCCTTGAAAAATTCGGCTACCGAGCCGATGCCGTTGCGAACGGGCATGAGGTGGTCAAGGCCCTTGAGATGATTCCCTATAATGTCGTTTTGATGGATATCCAGATGCCCGAGATGGACGGGTTTGAGGCCACTAAAATCATACGCGACCCTCAATCAAAGGTGTTAAATCATGATGTTACCATAATCGCACTGACCGCCCATGCGATGAAGGGAGATCGTGATCAGTGCATGGAAGCTGGGATGAATGACTATCTGTCAAAACCGATCGATCCAAATAAATTATATGATCTGCTTGATAAATATATCCCCGAATAGAGATATGTATCTGTTAAGAAATCCTGGACCTATGGACTGACGGATAAAACGGATATTATTCGGAAAGCGGCTGAAGGGCCAATTCCCTGAGCTGAGAATCATCCACTCTGGAAGGTGCGTCTGTCAATAGGCAGGTCGCGCTTGATGTCTTCGGAAACGCTATCACATCCCTTATGGAATCCACTCCTGTCATGATCGCCACCAGGCGGTCAAAGCCGATTGCCATCCCTGCGTGTGGCGGGGCACCGTATCTCAGGGCCTCCAAGAAAAACCCAAACTTCCGATCAGCCTCTTCCCTTGATATTCCTAGAATTCTAAAAATCTCTTCCTGCATGGATATATTATGGATCCTTACACTTCCACCGCCCACCTCGACCCCGTTCAGAACAAGATCATAGGAACGTGCCCTTACCTTCTCGGGGGTCTCTTTAAGGAGAGGGACATCCTCTTCCAGGGGAGCGGTAAAGGGGTGATGCACCGCCTCAAGCCTATCTTCCCCCTTATTATATTCCAGTAAGGGGAACCCTGTTATCCATAAAAAGGCGTATTCTTCCTTATTGATGATATTCAGCCTACTGGCTATTTCCTGTCTCAGCATCCCCAATGTGCGGTTAACAATCTCCGGCCTATCGGAAACGATTAAAAGCAGGTCCCCGGGCAATGCGTCCATTCTCCGGTTTATAAGCGCCTTTTCACCCGCTTGGAAGAATTTGCTCAGGTAAGATTGCCAGCCCTCGTCAGTGACCTTGATTGAGGCGAGACCTTTGGCGCCCCAGGAAATAACTGATTGTGTCAACTCATCCAAAAGCTTCCGTGAGAATTTGGCGGCCCCTTTTTCAATCTTGATGGCCTTTACAGTCCTTCCTTCCTTAAACGCATTTTTAAAGGGACCGAAATCCGATTCTTCAACCAGATCGGTAATCTCTCTGAGTTCCATTCCGAATCTTATATCCGGTTTATCGATTCCAAATCGATCCACTGCCTCCCTGTATTCGAGACGCGGTATAGGCGTGTTGATAGCTTTACCCATAATATTCTGGAAAAGATCCTTCATCATCCCTTCAAAGACATCCATCACACTATCTTCATCCGCGAAGGACATCTCCACGTCGACCTGGGTAAATTCCGGCTGACGGTCAGCCCTCAGATCTTCGTCACGGAAACACTTAACAATCTGATAATACCTGTCGAAACCCGCTACCATCAAGAGTTGCTTAAAGAGCTGAGGTGACTGGGGCAAGGCATAAAATAAACCCTTGTTTACCCTGCTTGGCACAAGATAATCTCTTGCCCCTTCAGGGGTGCTCTTTGTAAGGAAAGGAGTTTCAACGTCTATAAAACCATTCTCATCCAGGTATCTTCTTATACAGGATCCGATGGCATGTCGCTTCTTAAAATTTCGGAACACCTTGTTCCTCCTCAACTCAATGTATCGATACTTGAGTCTTAAATTCTCGGATGCGTCAACTATCCCATCCACCTGAAATGGCGGCACTTCGGCGGTATTCAGTATCTTCAGCCCTGTTACAGATAATTCGATGTCGCCGGTCGGCATTTCGGGATTCTCCTGCCCTTCAAGCCTTGGAAAAACCTTTCCTTTTACCGCGATCACCCACTCATTCCTGAGCGCATGCGCCTTTTTGTGGACCCCCTTATTAACCTGGGGATCAAAGACTGCCTGGGTAATGCCCCCTCTGTCCCGAAGATCGATAAATATCAGACTACCCATATCCCGCCTGCTATTTACCCAGCCCATTAACAAGGTCTCGCGCCCGGCATCGCCAGCCCTAAGGCTGCCGCAGTCATGACTCCTTTTCCAGTCGTCTAAAGCATCTATCTGCATATCTTGTTCTCCACAGCCATCAACATTCAGTCTTACTTGCTATCATTTTCTTCAGCGCCTCCACCGGACTATCCAGGTCCACTTCAAACTGCGCCTTAGTTTCCATATCCCTAAGTATCCCTTTGCCAGAGGCTAGTTCATTGTCTCCCACAATAAGCACCCTTTTTGCCCCCAGACGATCCGCCCTTTTCATTTGGGCCTTAAGACCCTTTGAACCGTATTCCATCTCAACATATATGCCTGATCTTCTCAGTTCGCTGAGCCAGGGGAAGGTCTTTTCCCCGGCCTTATCTCCCAACACCGCAATAAATAATTCGGGACATTCATTAACCTTTTTTGTGGATCCATCCAGTAATTCCATCATCCTCTCCACACCTACTGCAAAGCCTATTGCGGGGTGATCCGGGCCGCCCATTTGTTTGACCAGACCATCATAACGACCTCCGCCAGCAACCGCGTTCTGGCTACCCAGCCGGTCGCTCTGGATCTCGAAGGTTGTCCTGTAATAGTAATCAAGACCGCGTACAAGGGTATGATCCACTGCGAAGGGTATTTGCAGGCCTTCAAGGTATTCCTGGAGTCCACCAAAATGCGTTTGACAGTCATTGCAGATATAATCAAGGATGGACGGAGCCTCGGCTACAACGGCCCTGCATCCCTCCACCTTACAATCAAATACCCTTAGGGGATTGACCTTAGCCCTTTTCCGGCAGTCGGGGCACAGAAGGTCCCGTCTTTGTACAAGGTAGTCTTTCAGGTCTTTCCTGAATCCTCCCCTGCACCTGGTGCATCCCAGGGAATTGATAATCAGGGTAAGCGGCTCCAGATTCAAGGAATCGAAAAAATGTACAGCCATGTTTATTATATCGGCGTCGGAGACCGGACCGGGATCACCGAATATCTCCGCATTGATCTGGTGAAACTGTCTGAACCTGCCCTTTTGAGGGCGCTCGTGCCTGAACATGGGGCCCATGACAAAAAGTTTCTGTATAGGCATATCGTGGTACAGCCTGTGCTGAATATAGGCCCTTACCACCGAGGCCGTAGCCTCCGGCCTTAACGTAACCCCCCTGCCCTTGCTGTCGCTAAGGCTGTACATCTGCTTGGAGACTATATCGGTATCCTCCCCGATAGTTCGACTAAACAGATCGGTCCGTTCCAGCAAAGGGGGCCTGATCTCCTTAAAGCCGAAGGCCCTGAATATTTCCCTTGCCTGTGTTTCCACCCACTGCCATATCGCCGCCTCTTGAGGCAGGATATCCTTGAAACCCTTTATCGTGGTAATTTCCAAAAAGACATATCTCCTTTTTTGGTAATTATAGGTTGTTTCAGGCCTGATATCTTCTAGCAGATAAAACAAGGTATCGTCAATATATTTGCATCAACCCCGGGTATCGTCTAATCCCTACACTATCAATATACCCAAAAGAAAAATATGCTGACATCTCGGCCTTTTTAAAATACCAAATAAAATAGTCTCATCCGGTTAATGAGTACGCTAGTTAATGATATTTGACTATTTTGCGCTATATGGGCCATGGGGTTCTCTTTTAAGCGGCGAACTCGTTTATGTGCAATGACCCTGCACAAAACAAGACGAGGCGGGCGGGTAGCCTTTTCCAGACTTAGCCGGACTCGAGAATCTTCTATCATCTCATAACCATTCCGCCCGCCTGGGTGGCACCTCACGTAATTAGCATGCTTTTAATGTTTTCGCCCCTTAAAAGAGAGCGCCATGGGCCATTAAAGTACTCATAATAAGGTTTAATCTTTTACTTATTTACGTACTCATTAACCGGATGAGCCATAAAATAGGACGGCAAAAGGATTTGGTTTTCCAATGTCTTCTTGAATATAAGTCTTCCTTACTGTATTATTAGCTGCCTTGATTGATCCTGATTATCGCTTTTTGCCACTTGCTATGACACATAAATAGCAGGCATTTTTTAATATTCTTCAATATCTCTTTTATCCGGATATATTTGTTATAGATACTTAAGAAAATATTGGAGATAAATAACAAGATGAGGAGAATGCAAGATGAAAAAATACACTGTGTTTTTCACGCTTTTTATCTTTGCCGGTACCGCTTTGGGTACCGCACATGCCTATGAAATACTTAACGGTCCTTCCCAGCTGATCCAGTATAATGCCTCCAAGGCCTATGAAGGATATAGCCTTTTCAGCTCAGATGATACCAAAAAAACGTACCTTATAGATATGCTGGGGAATGTTGTGCATACCTGGGACCACAAGACTGATCCCCCCGGTCTGCACTTTGTCTTGCTGGAAAACGGGAATATCCTGGGTAACTTTGGCTTAATAACAGGGAAAGGCCCCACTGAGGAACAAAGTGACCAGGAATTGGCGATTCCCCAAGGGCACAAAAAAGATATCACATTCGGTGGAAGGGTTACGGGGCTGATAGAATTGGATTGGGATGGGAATGTCGTCTGGCAATACGAACCGGCCGAGTCGGATGGAAAACTGCACCATGATTTTGTCAGGTTGCCCAACGGCAATACTCTGGTCAACGCATGGGAGATGATTCCATATGAAGAGGTTATCGCGGCCGGCCGACGGGCGGATCAGACTACTGAGAGGGGCGTGGCCACTGATGTCATCTATGAAATCGATCCCGGCGGTAAAATAGTGTGGAGATGGAGTGCATGGGAACACAGAGGCACTAATTCCGAATCTCATCTTGATGTAAATCACATTACCTATGTGCTACCGGAACATGAAGAAAACAACCCGGACTGGACGCATTTCAACAATGTCGATTATGATCCTGAATCCGATCAGATCCTGGTCGATTCACGCGAGTTCGGCGAACTCTATATCATTGACCACAAAACAGGTGACATCCTTTACAGATGGGGAAATCCCAGTGCCTACGGCGCAGGAGACCCGCCTACCTTCAGTACACCGGGAGATCAGATTCTCTTTGGTCCCCATAACGCCAACTGGATCAAAGAGGGGCTTCCTGGTGCCGGAAATATGCTCATTTTCAATAACGGCTGGGGTCGTCCCCCTATCTCCTATTCTTCGGTCATTGAAATGGATCCCGAGACCGGTGAGATAGTATGGGAATATAAGTCTAATTCGGAAACCGGTTTTGCTTCACACCACATCTCAGGTGCCCAGAGACTGCCCAACGGCAATACATTTATCTGTTCCGGGAACTGTGGTCATTTGTTCGAAGTAACGCCCGAAGGCAAAGTTGTTTGGGAGTATATCAATCCCCTCACCGGCGAAGGACCCAAGAATTGGCTGGAAGACAAGGGATTCGAAGGAAATAACATGCTCTTCAGGGCCCATCGTTACGGACCAGACTATCCCGCTCTGGCAAATAAAGAACTCAAGCCGCAGGGCCAGATCGTAGAAGAGATTAAGGAGGGGTGGAAACCGAGAGTGGACCTTACCGGTGCCACTCAGCCGGGGGCAAAGGTCTGGGAAGAGATCTGGAAATAATATATCAACACTTTTTATTACCAATATCTTCAAACATGTTTAAGGGGCGATTTCCCTATGGCAAAGACATTGAAGCCGATATCAAAAAGTCTTCTATGATCCAGAATATTCCGGCCATCAAAGATAAAAGCCGGGCGAACCATTGTCCGGAAAATACGTTCATAATCCAGGTGCCTATAGAGATCCCATTCCGTTAAGATGGTAATAGCGTGACTTCCTTCAGCCGTTTTGTAAGGGTCTATATCAAAACTCACATCCCCTTTTACCCCTTTCAGTTCTTCTTTGGCGTTTTCCAGTGCCTTGGGATCGGATATGACGACTAGCGCCTTTTCCTCCAACAATGCCCTGGTGATATATATTGCCGGTGATTCACGGATATCACCTGTATTCGCCTTGAAGGCAAACCCGAATACTGCTATCTTCTTCCCGGCCACTGTATTAAACATACCGGACAGGATCGCCCTGACATATCTTGTCTCCTGCCATTCGTTTATCTTGACAACCGATTCCCAGTAATCGGCCACTTCGTAAAGACCGTAATTCCGGCATATATATACAAGGTTAAGGATATCCTTCTTAAAACATGATCCGCCAAACCCAACGCCTGCCTTAAGAAATTTAGGACCGATCCTGGAATCCATCCCCACTGCATAGGCCACTTCATCGATATCCGCCTCGGTCTTTTCACAAAGCGCTGAAACGGAGTTGATTGAAGAAACCCTCTGAGCCAGAAAGGCATTAGAGATTAGTTTAGATAGTTCCGCACTCCATACGCTGGATTCAATTATCCTCTCACGAGGAACCCAATTAGCATAGATTTCGACTATCTGTTTTCTGGCCTTAATGCCTTCTTCCGTATCCCTTGATCCGACAAGAACACGATCGGGTTCTTCGAGATCTTTAATCGCTGTTCCCTCCGCAAGAAACTCCGGATTCGAGACTACTTCAAAACTTATCTTTCCCGACTTAGTATTAAGGATCCTCTCCATGGCCCTGGCAGTCCTGACGGGGAGTGTGGATTTTTCTACAATGATCTTACTGCTATCCGAATTGGCCAAGATTTGCCTGGCCGTCTTTTCCCAATACTGCAAATCGGCCGCCATACCGGCGCCCTGCCCGAAGCTCTTGGTGGGTGTGTTGACCGACACAAAGACAATATCAGCTTCCCTGATGCCCTGCTCTATTTCAGTCGAGAAAAAGAGGTTCCTATCACGGGCTGTTCTGACCTTCTCATCCAAGCCAGGTTCATATATGGGGGGGGTATCGCTTTTCCATTCACTGATCTTTTTTTCATTTATATCCACTAATGTAACCTTATATTGCGGACACTTAGCCGCAATTACAGCCATAGTGGGTCCGCCCACATACCCCGCCCCTATACACAAAATATTTTTTTCAAACCCCATACTTTCTCCCCTATAAGATATGCTGTTTAAGGCCAATCGATCTTAGAGTATTCCAGATACCATTTTATAAACCTGTTTATACCTTCCTGTATTTCAACGCCGGGCGTATAGTCTATATTTTTTACCAGATCATCCACTTCCGCCCATGTAGCCGGTACGTCGCCGGCCTGCATCGGTAAAAAATTCTTTTCTGCCTTTTTCCCAAGTGAATTCTCAATTGCCTCAATAAAATCCATCAGTTTTACTGGAGAATTATTTCCGATGTTATATATCCTGTACGGCGCAGGGGACCTGGATGGATCTGGCTCTCTACCGCTCCATGAAGAATCTCCAGTTGGAACAAGATCCATCACTTTGACAACCCCGGTAACAACATCATCCACATATGTAAAATCTCTTTCCATTTTGCCCATATTAAAGACATCAATAGGCCTTCCCTCCAGAATGGCCTTCGTGAAGATAAACAATGCCATGTCCGGCCTACCCCAGGGGCCGTAGACTGTGAAAAATCTTAGGCCTGTTGTCGGCAAGGAATAGAGGTAACTATATGTGTGGGCGATAAGTTCATTTGATTTTTTAGTGGCTGCGTAAAGTGATATAGGGTGGTCAACATTGTCATGGGTTGAAAAAGGATAATTCTCATTCAAGCCGTATACCGAGCTGGAAGAAGCGTATACCAGGTGTTTTACGTTATTATTTCTACACGACTCCAGAATATTTTGAAATCCGATAATATTGGAAAAGATATAGGCATATGGATCTTTAATCGAATATCTGACACCCGCCTGGGCCGCCAGGTGACAGACCATATCAAAAGCCTCCGCTAAAAAGAGCTTTTCAATGCCCTGCTGATCTTCAAGTTTCATCCTTATAAACCAATAGTCTTCGTATTTTAGGCTCCTGACAAGACTGCCTGTCGCAGCGCTTGAAGGCTGTATACCGGCCTCTTGGAGCCTGCCGTATTTAATATTAACGTCATAATAATCGTTAATGCTGTCCAGGCCCACTACTTCATCCCCTCTTTCAGCCAGTCTCTCTGCGACAAATGATCCGATGAAGCCAGCCGCCCCGGTTACCAGTATTTTCATTTGTCAACCTCACGATTCAAATTCTCTAACTCAAACCTCCCGTAGCAGACCGGTTTCCAGGTTATCAGAATTCATAACCCCTGTCTAACAATATTATCCCGACAAACAGCCCGTAGGGAAAAATTCCAAATACCCTTTGCCTTATATGTCCTGAGGTCATAGAATTAAACTACGATCATCCAAAGAATCTATTCCTCTATGAAAAAAACATTGAAAAAGAATAAAGGGAAAGATAAAAGGAGTTATCCCTGACTATTAACATTCTTAGCCATAAGGAGTTTGCATAATATGGATGTTATCCACGAGTATTTCTTATGTGATAGGTGCGGGAGCAAGGATTTCAGGCGGATCTGTAACTTCTCTCTTCGGTTCCATAGCATCAACTTTTCCGATGAATTGGTTTACGACAGGTTAGTTGATGAGATATACCAATGCACCGGATGCCAAAAGACTTTTACTATAGATCAAATAGACGAAGGCTTACAAAAGATAAAAGAAAAGCATAAAAACGCATCTTCGGATTAAACCTGTATCGTGGTTTATAGACCTATGTCGGAGCAGGATTTTCAGGCAAGGGGCCGTCGGGCCTAATATTATTCCCCGGGCTTCTTGTAATAGAATTGAAACTTTGTTTTGCCGATTTCTATAGTATCAAATTCTTTAAGCGTTACATTGTCTTTAACTATTTCACCGTTTACTTTTAATTTTATCCCCATATTGGTTATCACATATCCGGAGGGCCTTCGACTTATAGTGGCGGCGGTGGCAGGCATGAATAGACCGGGCAACCTTATCTCCGAAGTTTCAGCCTTGCCGATCTTGATAAGTTTTTTCTTTAATTCGATGTCCTCGATATCCATCCCCTCAATAAAGGTTACAACGCCTATCTTTTGCGCACCCATCCCCGCCTGGGCAACGCCTTTTTGTTTGGCCAGGAGTTCTTTTTGTTTAGCCGTATCCAGCATCATTGTCTTGTCCATATCCACCTTTTTCTCTTCCGGCCTGAGCTGGGCCTCCTTGCCGGTGCCCACAAAAAGGAGTAAATGCTTGCCTATAAGGACATTATCACCGTGGGAGAGCTTGTGGGAGACAACCCTTTTGTCATTTACGAAGGTACCGTTGGTGCTCTGAAGATCTGTTAATACATAATCATTGCCAGCTAAATCTATTCTGGCGTGATAACCAGAGACGGCTAGATTATCCACTCTGATAGTATTATCTTCATTACGGCCTATGGTAATGCTTTCCTTACTAAGAGGATATTCCTTAACCACCTGTTTATTGAACATAAGAATAAGTCTGGCCATGAGATCCCCCCTGATGGTTAATAAATGATATATTATTCGAATTTAAAAAAAATACAAGATGAAATAAACTCAGGAAACAATTTTTTTTAAAGCCCTCATTGCCATGGCAAATATCTCGGAAATAGACAGCCCAATCTTTTTAAAAACATTTACACGCCGCTTTTTTATCTCCGTTAAAAACAGAGAAATAATAGTTGTGTTGTCATGGGCACCGCGTTTAAGGACTGCATCGATAATTTTCTTGCAAAGATCTTCCGGGGCGATCGTCTCCATAGTCAGACTAAGTATCTCTTCATCATTCAACAGATCGGTAACACCATCCGAACACAAAACAAAACAGTCATTACCTGAAGGCTCTATTTCAAAGATATCCGGTTCTACGTCTTCTGAAGAACCAAGGTTTCTCGTCAGTACATGCTTCATTGAGGAATTGTCCGCCTCCTCTTCGGTCATCATTCCCATTTCAACCTGTTCTCCCACGAGGGAGTGGTCCCTTGATAACCTCTCCAGATCTCCATCACGCGTCAGATATATGCGACTGTCACCCACATTTGCGGAGATGATCATGGTTGGAGTAACAAACAATGCCGCAACGGTTGTCCCCATTCCTTGATACTGTTTTCGCTCCAGAGCCATCTCGTATACCACCCGATTAGCAAGCCTTATGGCCCCTAACAGATAGTTGCCCTCTAGAGAAAGGGACGCATCAGGTTCCCCGAAAATCTCTTCTTCACCGGCTTCTTCTTCAATCCATTTACGAAAAGCCCCGTTAATCATCTCTACGGCAACCCGACTAGCCACTTCGCCTGCAAGATGTCCTCCCATACCATCTGCCACTATATACAATCCTAGAGAGTCTTCTACGGAGAATGCATCCTCATTCCCATCCCTTTTCAAACCTACATCTGTTATGCCGCATGATCTTATATTCAAAATTATCCCTACCCAAAGGCAAATCAACACCTTTTATTAATATTATTTGCCAAAAGACCGCCTTCTTCTTATCTGATCTATTTTTAGTCCCAGCGCATTTGTAACCCTTGCAAATTCTCCGGCGGAGCCGAATCTTTTATTAGGATCCTTGACCATGGCTTTATTAAGTATCTGCTCACAGACTTTCGGGATCTTAGGGTTAAAATTTCTAGGAGAAGGATGCCTTACCTGTGTTATCTGATAGAGGAGGCCGCTGAGATTCTCGCCATGAAACGGTAATTCGCCGGTTAACAGCTGATAGAACAGCACTCCCAAAGAAAAGATGTCAGATCTCAAATCTATTTTTTGTCCCATAATCTGCTCAGGAGACATATAGTTCGGGGTCCCCAGAATAACCCCTGTCTTTGTTCTGGACGACGAAATAGCCTTTGCGATACCAAAATCAGTAACCTTGATATTACCATTCTTTAGAAGCATGACATTAGCGGGTTTAATATCCCTGTGAATAACTTTTTCCTTATGTGCGTAATCCAGCGCTCCTGCAATACTGGTCACAATATCAAGAATTTTTCTTAAAGGGAGAAGATTCTCTTTATTTATAAACCTGTCCAAATTTTCCCCTTCCAAAAACTCCATGGCCATAAAGGTAATATCGCCGTCATCCCCCACATCATGGATGGTCACAATAGATGGATGCGATAACTGGCCTGCTATTTCCGCCTCCCTGAAGAATCGTTCCTTGATCTCCTGGATTACATCCTCATCGAATTCTTCGGAGAACTGAATGGTTTTAAGCGCTACAAGGCGGTTTATCTTAGGATCCAGTGCTTTGAAAACAATACCCATTGAGCCCTTCCCCTGTTCGTCTAATATCTTGTAACGCCCGATTATGGTTCTTGCTGCTCCTCCGGAATCCACTAGTGGACTCGCTCCCCTGGCCGAACCGTAACTGCCCAAGGTAGAGGACTGATCCAAGGCCTTCAACCTAGGGATACGATCGTCAAGGTCCTTGAAGCCTCCTCCTCTGTTGATATATTCATATGCTGTAACTGCCTTTCTGGTAAATCGCTTCTTTTCGAATTCAAGCCCCAAGTTGTAAATTAGGTCTTTTGTTTCATTATCCAGCGGGAGTCTTTTAAACTTCTCAAAGGCAAGATCAAGTCGCCCCTGGCTCTGGAAGTTGAGCCCCAATAACCGGCTGATCTCGGGAGGCTCGTTCGCCAAAGCCCCGGATACAAACGCCGCCTTGGCAAAAAGGTAGAGGAATATGGCAGCTATACAACCTGAAATATAGACGGTCTTAAACCATACCCCCATAAAGGAAAGTATTATGACCCCTCCTAAAAGAATAAGAAGGATGGAGCCTGTTGTCACCATAATCCCTGTTAGCCGATGCGCCCGCCCGGGCAAAAACACTGATGCCCCTATCCCGGTTAAAAGAATAGCCAGGGCTTCAATGTATAACATATAACCGGGACGGGCAACCGGGCTGAAATTGATTATGTTCGCAAGTATGTGAGCGGTTAGCTCTGATTCGGTCATATGGGGAGATATGGGAGTATCCGCTACACTGCTGCCTGAATGATTAAAACCTATTATGACTACCTTTCCTTTCACCTTCGATTGCACTTGTTTATTACCAAAAACATCCGAAAAAGAGAACCTAGGAAAAACTTTTTGGCTTTCCTTAAAAAGGACAAGCATCTCACCTCCGGTAAGGGGTATGGACCTGCCTGCAAGTTTAATCCAATTCTCTTCCGCAATTACTCCCGCTGGTTGTTGGTTGAAATAGGCAATACCCAGCCTAAGGGGAAAAGAAGGCACAATATCGCCTTTATAGCTTCGATAAATGGGATGGGATCTGCCGTCCATGAGGCTATCGGATGACAGATTGTCATGCCCTAAACCCGCAGCGGATTGCGCTAGTTCTCTGAAGGGGAATACAGGTGCTTTTATCTCAATATCTTTCTTAAAGGAATAAGACATATCAGAGCTGTTCAGAAGATTATTTACCAAAAATGGATGGTCCTCACTCTCGGAATCCTTCTGGGAGGTTACATCTTTTGACGACAGCGGCAAGATAACATTCCCACTCCTTTTAACACTATCAACAAGAATGGAGTTGCTATCCAGTCTTTTCTTAATCTGATCAAGACTGTCCAAAACCCAGTTTTTAAGAGAAATGTCTTCATCAGCAGGGGGATAGACGCTGTATTTTTCACGAAAGTTCTTAATTTCCTTAATACCCTCGTTTAATTCATTTTCGCTAAAGAGGATATTTACACCTATCAAACCTGCCCCCTGTTCATGTAGGAGGCTTATCATCTCCGCTATAATGTGTCTGGGCCATGGCCATGGTCCGATGTCGGCCAGACTTTTATCATCGATATCTATAACAACGATCTTATCAGCGCTTGAATAATCGGCGACGGCAAATCCCGTCCCGATATCATAAAGCTGCCTCTCAATCCCATCGATACAAGAGACACCTCGGTTGGAAATAATCAGGAAAAACAGGGTTATAATAATCCCCATAATTATATCCAGCCTTATACTCTTTTCCGCCATCTATCTGATAAATCTATCCCGATTATTTTTACAGTATATTTTTTAATCTACAATACTTATAAAAATATGTATCAAAATAGCAATCTAATGTCAAAAGAAAAACAATATTTCTAAAGATGTTATAAAAGCGCTCAGGCTAAATTAAGGTCCATCTGGTTAATGATATCTGACTATCTTGCGCTATATGGGCCATGAGGTTCTCTTTTACTCCTTTACGTACTCGTTAACCGGATGGACAAAAAATATCATGACCGGATAAAGGTATCCCTAATATCCGGTCACGGCTATTCTTTTCAAGACGACATCTATGCCATTCAGTGGACGTGATCTTATTTTCAAGGGTTTGGCAAACCTTTTCCTGGGGGCAACGGTATATTCTGCCAGGGGTTCTGGTGGAGCAAACCCTTGAAAATAAGCCCACTGCAGGCCTTGGGTGGAATCCTTTTTGAGATGTCGTCTTTCCAAGAACAGCCGTGACCTCACCTCATGATATATTGTGCTATATGGGCCATGGGGTTCTCTTTTAAACGGCGAACTCGTTTATGTGCAATAACCCCGCACAAAACAACACGAGGCGGGCGGGTAGCCTTTTCCAGACTTGGCCGGACTCGAGAATCTTCTATTATCTTATAAGTATTCCGCCCGCCTGGGTGGCACCTTACGTAATTACCATGCTATTAATGTTTTCGGCGCTTAAAAGAGAGCCCCACGGGCCATTAGGATAGTTATAATAAGGTTTAATCTTTTACTTCTTTGCGTACTCATTAACCGGATGTGATAATGAAACACCGCTGGTCATTCCATGAAAAATTCACGCGCTTATGATATATTGTTCCATATGCAAACCCTTTTGGGATAAAATGACAATCCTTCTGTTTATTTTCTTTTCAAGCTCCATAATGAATCCCTGTTCCTCCTCTTTAAGGACATTTTCCACCTCAGGATTCACCCGCACACAGATATCTCCTCTATTATTGAAAAACCGGGAGGATTCCCTTTCCAGGTCTCTGAATATCTCATAGCATATAGTTTTCTTGGATCTAATAATCCCTCTCCCTTCACAATAGAAGCAAGGTTCGGTCAATACCCTGCTGAGGTTTTCCCTGGTCCTTTGGCGGGTCATCTCTATCAGGCCCAGTTCAGACATACGAAGGACATTTGTCTTGGCCTTGTCTTTCCTTACCGCCTCCTTCAGCGCCACGAAAACCCTCTGTCTGTTCTCCGACTTTTCCATATCTATAAAGTCTATAACTATAATGCCGCCGATATTCCTTAAACGCAACTGGTAAGCCACCTCTTTTACCGCCTCAAGGTTGGTTTTCAGGATGGTCTCTTCCAAGTTTCTTTTGCCCACGTAACTCCCGGTATTTACGTCTATGGCTGTCAAGGCTTCGGTAGATTCAATCACAATATATCCCCCTGACTTCAGCCATATCTTATTCGCCAAGGCTCGAGAGATTTCCATTTCAATACCGTATGCGTCGAAAATAGGGTCAATTTCACTGTAGAGTTCTACAGAATATCTCAATGCGGGCGCAAACCTATCTACGAAGTCCATAATCCTTTCGTATTCCTCCCGCGAGTCTATAACTAGACGGTCCACCTCCCGTGTAAAAAGATCACGCACGGCCCTCAATGATACACTTAAATCCATATATAACAATCCGGGACTGGATGATTTTTCCATTCTGGCCTGTATATCGGACCATAGTTTAAGCATGAAATCCATCTCGGATTTTAATTTCTCCTTATCAGCTCCCTCGCTGATCGTACGAACGATAAACCCAACATTATCAGGCCTGATCTCTTCAATAATATTCCTAAGCCTCTCTCTTTCGCTATTGTCCTCGATCCTACGGGATATCCCCAAATGATTGACCGTTGGCAATAGAACAAGGTGCCGGCCAGCCAGAGAGATATAAGAAGTGAGCCGGGCACCTTTAGATCCCAGGGGTTCCTTTAAAATCTGGACCATAATATCCTGGCCTTCCTTTACAAGGTCCTCAATCTTAAAAGTTCTGTCCGCCGAAGCATCGCTTATCATTTCATTGGAATCAGCATCTGATGTCGCGTATTCTTCGCCCATGTTATTGCGGGACATCAGCTTTTCCAAGTCCGACATATCCCTTTGAACATCCGACACATAGAGAAAGGCCATCCTGTCCTGTCCGATATCAACGAATGCCGCCTGCATCCCGGGAAGGACGCGCACCACCCGGCCTCGGTATATGTTCCCCTGAATTTCCTGCCCGGTCCTCCTCTCAATGTGGATTTCGGCAACCACACCGTTTTCAACAAGGGCCACCCTGGTCTCGTGAGGCCTTGTGTTTATAATCAATTCATTTGTCATAACGCCTGCCCCCTTGACATCTGGAATTCTCGAGACCTTAACTCCTTGCTTTCATTAACCCATTACCTGTCTGGTCTTCAATATCTTTACTCCTTGTAAATCCTGATCCTTCAAATGAAGTATCTCTTGAATTATTCGGATCGGCCTTATCTCGGGTCCCGGCACATGCTTTACCACCAGATGCAGTCTATGGGGAGGTGTATATGTCATCTCCTTGACAAGGGATCTGAGATTCACCTGCCGCTCTCCCTTTTTAGACCTTTTTATAACCAGGAATTTTTCTGAATCCAAGAAATCATCTATAAGCGTCTCATCTATTTTTATACCGTTAATGGTAACCTGAAAGTAGCTCTCCAGGAGGTCTCGACCATGAGTCATAAGGCTAATATCTTCGGAAAGGTTTACCCTCAGACCATCAGGTAGCTGCTGGTTTAACCTTTCTTTAATCTCGTGGACAGGTATCGTCTCATACAGTTCAATATCCGCCGTCTCATAAAGACTTTCCGTCCCTACGGGTAAAGCGGACGCGAATGATACCTTGGGCAAGGGATGATAGCCTTTGGAAAATACCATTTTCAGTCCAGCCCTTCTGAAGGCCCTCGTAAAGACCCGGATAAGCTCCAGATGACTAAGATACCGGGAGTTACCTGTTTTAGAAAAGATCAGCCTGTATTTTTTTTTACCGGCATCCGGGTGATCAACAGGATCTTTCTCAACCACTTGAGGTGGAGTCCAGTCCTCGTAGAGCACATGATCAACGTATTTATGGTCACAGACCCCACATTCAAGACATTTGTCGCGGCAATCCGGGGTGTCTTTTCCCTCATGGGCCCTTTCCCATTCCCTTTTTAAATAATCCTTGGTTACTCCCGAGGTTATATGATCCCATGGAAAGACCTCGTCGAGCGACCTTGTTCGGTAAAGATAAAACCCGGGATCAACCCCTGATCTCTCAAACGCCTCTTTCCAGATATCCATACTTAATTGTTCTTGCCAAGCATCGAATCTGGCTCCCAGCCTCCAGGCCTCTATCAGAGGCGATATCAACCTCCTGTCCCCGCGAGAGAAGATGCCTTCCAGCCAGCTTAACTCCGGCTGATTCCATTTTACACGTATACGGCTGCCTTTCAGGGCCTTTCTGATATTATTAATATGTTTCCAGCTTTCCTCGAAGCTCATCTGTGGCGCCCACATAAAAGGGGTATGGGCCTTCGGCACGAACGTGGAGATACTCACGTTAAGCACATCCTTTTTCCCACGGCGTCCTGCAAGATCACACACCTTTTTCGCAAGGTTTATGATATCCTCTCGGTCCTGTTGCTCTTCCTCCGGAAGACCGATCATGAAATACAGTTTAATCAGGTTCCACCCAGCCCCATATACCTCCCGGGCCGTATCCAGAATATCCCTGTTAGATAATGACTTATTGATTACCTTTCTCAGTCTGTCATTGCCGGTTTCAGGTGCAATGGTAAAGCCTGTCTTTCTCACGCGCTTGATCTGTTCGAACCAGGCAGGATCCAGGGTGTCCACTCTCAAAGAAGGAAGGCTCAGCGAGATCTTCTTCTCCGATAGCCTATCCATCAACATCTTTATCAAAGGGGCGATACATCCGTAATCACCGGCACTCAGGGAAAGAAGAGAAAGATCCTCAAAACCGGTTAACAGCAAGGCATAATCCGCGTTTTTAATAACTGATTCCGGATTACGTTCACGCACAGGGCGGTATATCATGCCGGCCTGACAAAAGCGGCAACCCCTTGAGCAACCCCTTGCGATCTCTATGGCAAGCCTGTCATGAACCAGCCGCGTAAAAGGAACTACCTGATCGGATGGAGGGGGATATTGTTCTATATCGGGAACCAGCGCCTTTTTCACCTGTCCGCAACCTTCCTTCAACGTCTCAATATAACTTATGGGGCCAGCGGAATGATAAAGGGGATTATAGAAAGACGGGATGTATACCCCTCTTATTTTTACCAGTTCATCAAATATATCTTGCTTATCGGTAGTGTTTCTTTTGGCATATCTGACAGCTCTGCAGATATCAAGGGCGGCTTCTTCCCCATCGCCTACCAGAACAACATCAAAGATATCGGCAACCGGCTCGGGATTGAAGCATGCGGGACCTCCTGCTATTATCAGGGGAAAGTTATCATCCCTTTCCCTGGAAAGAAACGGGATCCGGCAAAGATCCAGCATGTTTAGGACATTGGTATAGGAAAGTTCATGCTGGAGGCTAAATCCTATAATGTCGAAATCCGTTAGGGGTCTGCCCGAATCGAGTGTAGATGGGAATACCTTGCTGCTTCTCATCTCCTTTTCCATATCGATCCAAACCGAACAGGCCCTTTCCGCTGCAATCCATCTATGACTGTTGAGAATGTGATAGAGTATCTTTAGACCCTGATGGGACATGCCCACCTCATAAACATCTGGAAAAACCAGGGCGATCGAAACCTCTATATCGGCATTCTCTTTAACTACGGAGTTTATCTCACCACCCAGATAACGGCTGGGACGCTTTACCTTCAAAAGCAGATTCTGATCTGATATTTTCATATAGTATAGATTAGCCCATATCCCAAAACCGATCCCCCCTCCTAGTGCTGCGAAGGATATGTTGATCGATAATCAGGATTACAAGTGTAAAAGGGAATATCGAATATTAATAGAACCTCATTCGGTTACGAAGGCTGTTTCTCAAGCATGACAGTTATAACAGCACCTCCATCCGGATGGTTTTCCCCGTAAACACAACCTTTAAATCCCTCCACAATGCGTTTGACAATGGCAAGACCCAAACCAGATCCCCCTTCCTTGGTCGTAAAAAAAGGAGTAAAGAGATTAGAAAGCGCCTTTTCGGTGAAGCCCTCTCCAGTATCTCTTACCCTAATCCTGACCATCTCCTTTCCCGATTCATGAATTGCGTTCTCTTCGACAACTTCGGTGCTCACTTTGAGAGTTCCTTTTTCAGGCATAGCCTCAGCCGCGTTCAGGAATATATTCCATAATACCTGTTTTATCTGCTCGGGATCGGAGACAACTGCTATTCTGCCATTTATAAAAGTTTCCACTTTTATTTGGTCATTCCATTTCCCGCTGTTTTTAAAAAGCTCCAGGGACTCGGTTATCAACTGGTTGAGATCAAATTCCCTTTGGCTGAACGGTCTGGGCCTGGCGAACAGGAGAAAATCATTAATCAGGTTGTTCAGTCTGTTGATCTCTCTCAGAATGATATTCGTAAGCCGTTTGTTTATTTCATCCCCTTCCAGACTTTCTTTCAGCATCTGTATGGAGCCGCTAATAGAGGCCATGGGATTCCTTATCTCATGGGCTATGCCTGCCGCTAATTCGCCGATAAGCGCCAGACCCTCCACCTTTTTAATCTCCTCTTCTATCCTTCTCATCTCCGTTATATCCTGGAAAAAGAGGATATGGCCCTTCTGATCCCCGTTAGGAATCTTGAGTGGCGAGACAAAGAATCTAAGTGAAAGCTCTTTATCATTGCGTCCCGAATATTGCATATCTATAAAGCCGGGGGGATTTTTTGTTTCCCAATGTGGGGCTTCTTCATCTATCTTCTTGAAATACCCCTTCAAAAAAGGAAAAACATCCGTGACCTTTTGCCCTATGACCTCATCGCCGTTTATATTGAAAATATCCTCTGCCGCTGGATTAAAGAGGATAACCCTTCCCTGCCCATCCAAAGTGATCAAACCCGAGGTTATGCTGCGGATAATCCATTCATTCAATGCCTCAAGTTTAATAATATCATCCTCTTTAGCCTTTAATTCAACCTGGCTTTCCCTGGCCTGCTCGGACGGATAGCTACTGAGGAAGGCTACGAGATAAAAAGCGGCAATATTTACTGTAATAATATAGAAAATGTTGAAACCCTGGTATCCCGATGCATAATCTAAACTGCTGCCGAAGGGATTAATGACATTGTAATAATGAAGGTCCAGCAAAAGACCGTAAAGTATACTGCTGCTGGAGGCGATAATCATACCCCCTTTTCTATACAGGATTATGCTGCCATTTATAATGGTAAGGATGTAGAGAAAAGAAAAGATACTATCTATTCCGCCGGTTGAATAGATTATGGCGGTTACAAAGAAAGTATCAACCAATAATTGCAGGTAAGCCTGCCTGGAGTGGTCTTTCCATGTCTTATAGAGGATAAGATAAATAAAGGTGAGGAAATAGATTGTCGCGATAAGGAAAAAATGGGAGGTCTGAATATCTCCGAAATAGGTCCTGGTTTCCTTTACCTGGATAAATACGGAGGCCCCTAACAGAAGAGAAACAAAGAGCAGCCTCAAAAGCATAAGCTTCTGAAGCCGTCCCGTCAGTTCCGGTTTGTCCTTTTTCAGGTCAACGTCGGCCATACTACTGATGGTACTAGCCGCCAACTGCTCCGGCCATAGTAAAGATCGGCAGGTACATTGCGACGACCAGGCCGCCTATCGAACCTCCCAGAAACAACATAAGCAAAGGTTCCAGCATGGAAGTCAGAGCGTCCACCGCCGTATCCACCTCTTTGTCATAAAAATCGGCTATCTTTTCGAGCATCGTATCAAGGGCACCTGTAGCCTCACCGACGGATATCATCTGTATTACCATTCCGGGAAAAACATCATTTTCCGATAAGGGCTCTGCGATGGTCTGCCCTTCGGCTATGCTGCCCCTCACCTCGTAAATAATTTCCTCGATAACCACGTTCCCGGCCGTTTTGGCAACGATCTCCAGAGAATCCAAAATAGGAACACCGCTGGACATCATGGTCCCCAGGGTTCGTGTAAACCTCGCAACGGCCGTCTTCTTGAGAAGGTCGCCGAATACGGGCAATTTCAGGGAAAGTGTGTCGGTAAGCTTTCTGCCTGATTTGGAATTCCTGTATTTTTTAAAGGCAAAAGCAATGGCTATAATAGCTATGATTATCCAGTGAATATTACCTTTCATAAAATCACTCATGCCTACCACGATTTGGGTAGGCACAGGCAGAGCCTGCCCGAAACTGGCAAACATGTCCTGAAAAACAGGAATAACAAATATAAGGATAACAGCTATAACAATTAAGGCGATAGCAATAACTACAATGGGATAGGTCAACGCACCCTTTATTTTGGATTTCAGGTCTTCGGCCTTTTCTATGAATGTTGCCAAACGCTGGAGAATAGTATCCAGAATACCGCCTACCTCTCCGGCAGCTATTAGGTTTACAAACAGGCTATCAAAAACCTTGGGATGCTTTTTCATAGCCTCGGCAAGGGTGGATCCGCCTTCCACATCCTTGGTCAATTGTTTTAAAACATTCCTGAAGGTGGGGTTCTCAGCCTGATCTGCCAGTATGTTGAGCCCCTGAACCAAAGGGAGCCCTGCATCTATCATGGTTGAAAACTGTCTTGTGAAAATAACGATATCCCTGTTTGTAACCTTAGGCTGCATAAAGGCTATACCTGCAAACAAGTCCTTTGGTTTCGGTTTTAACTTCAAAATTTTGAGGTTCCGCTTCCTAAGCTGCGTCTGTGCTATTTTTTCCGATGCGGCCTCAATTTCACCTTTTAGTTTTCTACCCTTTTTGGTTTCAGCTACCCATTGATACATTTGGACCATATCTGATTCTCCTCCGGTCTATTGCTAAAACAACTAATTGTCAGAAGGGCTTCCCAAACATTGGTTACCAAGATCAAAAGAAACTAATTAATATTAATAAAATAAATAAATTATGTCAAATTTTCTCACACTTTATGTCCGTCTGTCAAGATAATAGGTTCCCCCTGTCACCAGGCGATCAATCTAGAAGTCCGTAGTACCGCTTAATCTCGGTTCACCCGGTTAATGAGTTACGTGAAACATAAGAATTTTATCCTTGACAACCAATCTATAAATAGTAATAAACTACTGGCCCTCGGAAATGAAGCTCCCCACCGCAAGCGGTGGGGTATCAAGCGGAATTGCGCCATAGCCAACCCGCCTTTCCATCCTCCGTAGCCCGTCCTCCGCAGTGGCCTGCTACGGAGGATGGACAGGCCACTGCGGAGGACGGGCGCTCTCTAACGAGCTTCGGCGCCGTTCACCCCGCCATCTTGTCTAGCCGTAGCCTTCGGCGAAGGCTGATCATCCCTGCGGCAAGCCGCAGGGTATTCTGGCGAAGGCAAATAAAGAAAAAGATTAAGGAGGATCTTATCGTGATCGAAATTACTGCCCCTATGGGAGGAAAAGTGTTAGACGTAAAGGTAAAACCTGGTGATACCGTAAACGAAGATGATGAAGTATTGATCATTGAGGCCATGAAAATGGAATTACCTATTGTAGCCACAGGATCGGGAACAGTTAAAGAGGTTAAATGCAATAAGGGTGATACAGTAGAGGCCGATGCCGTGCTGGTCGTCTTGGAGTAAAAGAAAAGGCCTGTGTGCTGCCCGTTTCGGGGACCAATCACCGACAGAATAATATTAACAAAACACTAAAAAGCCCTTCCTCCTTGAGGAAAGGGCTTCTTAGGTATAATAACCCCTAACTTCCATCTTTCTTTACGTCCATCTTTGCTATTGCCCTTGAAATAAAGGCGCCGGAAATCTTCAACCCCAGAAAAAGCAAGAGGAGAACCACAAACACACCTACGTACCTCAGGATAAGTGTACCTATTATCCAGGTCCAGCTGTCCTTTGTAATAACTACCTCTGTCCCTTCTTTGCCTTCCTTTGATATTGTCACCGAATGCCATTCCCTGTTGCCGTCATCCTCAATATAAGTGGCATCTTTCCAATCACGGAATTTAATGTCTTCTTCTTCCCTCAGGGCCTCCCTGTAAAACGCTAGGGCATCATCATGAGTCAGATCGGATAGAATCTCCAGACGTGTCTCCGTCTTCTGGATGGTCCTTATGTGCGGGACCACCGGAGCCCCCAGAAAGTCCTCGCCTATCGTAACGGCCGGAAATAACATCAGAAATAGAGCTGGCATTAGGATAGTATGATTCTTCATTTTTTTACCCTTAATCAAACATGGCAATGAACATGCCGGCGGCGGCGGCAGAACCTATAACTCCTGCCAGATTCGGACCCACCGCATGCATTAATAGGTGATTATTCTTGTCATACCTTAGTCCTTGAATCTGTGAAACCCGGGATGCCATAGGCACCGCTGAAACCCCGGCAGATCCTATAAGAGGGTTAATCTTTTCCTTAAGAAACAGATTCATGATCTTTACGGTCAGGATACCCCCGGCCGTACAGACCCCGAAATCAATGAGACCCAAGCTGAAAATAAACAGCGGCTTCCAGCTAAGAAAGCTGTCCGCATGCATAGTAGCTCCCACCGAGATCCCCAGGAATATTGTCACGATATTCATCAGCGCCCCCTGGGCTGTTTCAGTCAGTCTTTCCACAACGCCGCTCTCCTTCATCAGATTGCCGAGCATGAACATCCCCATGAGAGGTATAACGGACGGCACAAGAAGGGCGATAATGCCCACCGTCACCAGTGGGAAAAGGATCTTTTCCCGTTTTGAAACCGGCCTCAATTGTCTCATACGAATTCTTTTTTCACTTTTGGTCGTCATTAATCGCATTATACCCGGCTGTATCAGGGGCACCATAGCCATGTACGAATAGGCCGCGATGGCGTTCGGACCAAGCAACTGCGGGGCAAGGTGCTGAGTGAGGTATATGGTCGTAGGACCATCCGCACCTCCGATAATACCCACCGAGGCCGCTTCCTTAAGGGTAAACCCGGCCAGTACCGTGCCGGTGAAAGTAATAAAGACACCCAGCTGGGCGCCTGCTCCTATAAGGAGCGTTTTCGGATTGGCAATAAGCGGACCGAAATCGGTCATGGCCCCCAGACCCAGAAAAATGATGCAGGGGATAATCTCCCACTCCAGTCCGTAGTGATAAAACACCTCAATAAGCTGGGCATGGCCGTCGCTATAACCCATCAAGGGAACAAGAGGAAAATTCACTATAAAGATACCGAAACCGATAGGCAGGAGCAGCAAAGGTTCATATTTTTTGGCAATAGCAAGGTACATGAAAAGGGAGCCCACACCCCACATGATTATAAGTTTCCATTGAAAATTGAAAACCCCCGTGGTGTGCAAAATTCCTCGAAACAGATCCGTAATTTCATATATGTTCATGGCTTTCTACTCTTTTCATATATAGATAATATACACATATATTTTAGATTTATATGAGTATTTGGGGGTCTACCAATCTCTTTTGCTAACAGAAAAACCACCAGGATTCATGGCCTTTTTAGAACATCATTCAATTCAATGCAAGAAGATTTTTTTATTCAAGGGTTGAACACTCAAAATTCCTCCTAAAAGCCAAAGAGCCTGGGGATAAAGGCCAAGGCCCGCAGAAAATAAAGTTCATCCGGTCAATGATTACCTAAAGAACCAAAAGATTCAACCTTATTATAAGTACCTTAATGGCCAATGGGGTTCTCTTTTAAGCGACGAAAACATTAACAGCATGCTAACTACGTAAGGTGCCACCCAGGCGGGCGGAATACTCATGAGATAATAGAAAATTCTCGATTTCGGCGAAGTCTGGAAAACGATACCCGCCCGCCTCGTCTTGTTTTGTGCGAAGTCAGTGCACATAAACAAGTTCGCCGCTTAAAAGAGAGCCCCATAGGCCATACAAAGCAAAATATCATGGCGTGAGGTCACGGCTGTTCTTGGAAAGACGACATCTCAAAAAGAATTCCACCCAAGGCCTCCGGTGGCCTTATTTTCAAGGGTTTGCTCCACCAGAACCCCTGGCAGAATATGCCGTTGCCACCAGGAAAAGGTTTGCCAAACCCTTGAAAATAAGACCACGTCCACAGAATACTATAGATGTCGCCTTGAAAACAACCGCCGTGACCGGATATTACCCATACCTTTATCCACTAATCATATTTTTTGGTTGATCCGCTTAATTATTACGTAAATAAGTAAAAGATTGATAATGTTCAAAACTATATGTGAGGAACTATGAGAAGGGCCGTCGCTCAGTAGACAATCACTTGATATTGGCTCCGGCCGAGTCAAAATCCACCATCAAACTTGCAGATAATTCATATTAGCACAGGGTTTTGGTATAACCCTGGCCACCATATAGATGTTAGATGCAAGGCGCCAAGGAGCGACGAGTGAGGCGTATATGGAATACGCCGCAGGGAGGAGCGACCACAGGCAACACAGCAGATGACATCTAGATGGTGGATCAGGGTCGAGTATTTTTGATTGACAGACAAGCATATTATTATTAAATCCTGTTAACAGCCAATTGTGTCCGGTTAGCTTTCAACATTATTAATTCATCGCATACATGTCCGGCGGAGATCCTTTTAAACCACCTTAATCCCATATAAGGAAGGAGATAATATAATGGAAAAAGGCGCGTCAAATAGCCAACAATTTCCCATAGATGATTTGTGCGTAAACACTATCCGCACACTCGCCATAGACGCCATTCAAAAGGCAAAATCCGGCCATCCCGGCGCGCCGATGGGGCTTGCTGCTGCCGCCTATGCCTTGTGGGTCCATATCCTGAAACATAACCCCCGCAACCCTCAATGGGACGACAGGGATCGTTTTATCCTCTCATGCGGCCATGCTTCTATGCTCCTTTACAGCCTCTTGTATCTTACCGGCTATGATCTCTCCTTAGATGACATAAAGGATTTCCGCCAGTGGGACAGCAAAACTCCGGGGCACCCGGAATTCGGATGCGCCCAGGGCGTGGAAACCACCACGGGACCCCTGGGGCAAGGATTCGCAAACGCGGCTGGCATGGCACTCGCTGAACGACACCTCGCCGCGGTCTTTAACCGTCCAGGCCATGAGATAGTGGACCATTTTACATATGTGATATGCGGTGATGGAGATCTCATGGAAGGGATAACCTCCGAGGCCGCGTCTTTTGCCGGACACCTGGGCCTGGGAAAGATCATATGTATCTATGACGATAACGGAATTACCATAGAAGGGAAGACAGAAATTGCCTTCAACGAGGATGTCGCCATGAGATTTAGGTCGTACGACTGGCATGTCCTGAAGATAGACGAAGGAAACGATATAGGAGCAATCATCGAGGCGATAAAAGCGGCCAAGAATGAAACTGAGAGGCCCTCTCTGATAATCCTGCGGACCCATATAGCTTGCGGCAGCCCAAACAAGCAGGATTCGTGTGATGCCCACGGAGCGCCCCTTGGTGAAGAGGAGGTAGTCAACACTAAAAAGAACCTCGGATGGCCCGAAGATAAAAGATTCTACGTGCCTGAAAAAGCCCTGACAGTCTTCAGGAAATGTATTGAAAAGGGTGCGGATGAGGAATCCAGGTGGCTGGAAAGATTTTCCTCCCTTCAAAAAAAATACCCTGACCTCGCTAAAAGATGGCTAGACGCAACACAAGGGAAACGGAGAAAGGAGTGGAAGGTGGAATTGCCGGCCTTTTCCGATTTCGATAGCCCCTTAGCTACGCGTGCGGCATCAGGCAGGATCCTTAACACGATCGCTGAAAAGCTGCCCCAGCTTATAGGCGGCTCCGCAGACCTGGCGCCGTCCAATAATACCATTATTAAATCCTCACACGACTTTCAGAAAAACTCCTATGACGGCAGGAACATCCGTTTCGGAGTTCGGGAACATGCAATGGGAGGGATATTATCTGGGATCGCCCTTCATAAAGGCCTGATACCGTATGGCGGCACATTCCTTGTCTTTTCCGATTACATGAAGCCCTCAATTAGGCTGGCCAGCATGATGGGGCTGCATGTAATATATGTCTTTACCCATGATAGTATTGCGGTGGGTGAAGACGGCCCCACACATCAGCCTGTTGAGCAACTGGCCGCTTTGAGGGCGATACCTGGTCTGGTTGTCATTAGACCAGCGGATGCGTCTGAAACCACTGAGGCATGGAGGCAGGCCGTCCTGTCTTACGAACAACCTGTGGCTCTCATACTGAGCAGGCAGAAACTGCCGGTGATCGACAGGAACCTCTATGGGGCGGCAGAGGGTCTGGCAAAGGGCGGGTATATCCTTGCCGATTCCGAAGCCAAACCTGATATAATCCTGATTGCCACAGGCTCTGAGGTGCATATTGCTCTGGAAGCCTCAAAAAAACTTACTGAAAAGGGGATCGCAGTGAGGGTGGTCAGTATGCCCAGCCTGGAACTTTTTGAAAGGAATCCCCGGGAATACAAGGATAAGGTCCTATTGCCTGAAGTAAGGTTACGTCTTATTATAGAAGCCGGCCTGCCCATGGGGTGGGAGCGATACGCCGGGGAAAAAGGCTCAATAATAGGCATTTCAAGTTTCGGCGCCTCCGCGCCTGGTGGAATAATGATGGAAAAATACGGGTTCACACCCGAGAATATTGTCCAGAGGGCGATGGAAATGCTGGGGCAGTGAGCAAAGCCAATTAGCTCATAGCTGACAGCTCGCAGGGCAGAGCGCATGGCGCATAGAGCAAAGAGCATGGAGATGAAAGCTTGTTAGGCTGAAGCATGTTAGTCTGAAGCCTGAGAACTAAAAGCCTACAGTCTAATAATCTAAAGCCTTACAACTGTAGGCGCCTTCGAATCCTTGACCCCGGATCATCGATCAATTGAACACCTTCGTCTATAAGACGAGGGACTCTAATATCTGTTAATTGAAATTAAATTGTTCGTCATAGCGGACTTGCCCGCCCTGGTGCGACTTGTGGGTAAATGAAAATTGTATTTTATTATATATACGCAACATTAAAACGAACGTTCTTTAGTTACGGTCTGGGCCAGGGATCCGGTATCCAGAAGATAAAAAATCAAACGACTGGATTCCGGCCATTCGACAAGCCATTCGGCAGGCTCATGGTCCAGAGCGAAGTCGAGGGACTCATGGTCCTGAGTTTATCGAAGGACTTCCGCCGGAATGACAGTTGAGATGGTTTCCCCGTCTATGCCGGAAATGACAAGTCGCTCTACAACAATCAATAACTTGTTTCGGTTGAAGGTGAGGGGTTTTAACCATCCCCGATAGGAACGCTAATTCAGAGATGATTCAATAATATGGACCTATGACACAGATACTTATAGGAACATCAGGTTATTATTATGACGACTGGAGGGGCGAGTTCTATCCCCAAGAGACCCTCAAAAAGGATTATATCGAGTATTACTCGCATAGGTTCAATGTCCTGGAATTAAACTCTTCCTACTACCGGATACCCGAGGCCCGCCAATCCAGGGAAATGATCAAAAGGTCATCCGGAAAAATGGAATTCGTTATTAAGGCCTCCCGCCAGCTGACCCATGAGATCTCAGATAATTCCATTACGGATTTTTTGCCCCTCTTCATCAAAGGCATTTCTCCTTTTATGGAAGAAGCCCTGTTAGGCGCCGTGCTTCTGCAATTCCCCCAGGGCTTTCATTATACCCCTTCCAACAGGCTTTATCTCAAATCTCTGATCGAGGCCATGTGTCCTGTCCCTGTATCAATCGAATTCCGCCAAAAAGAATGGTTAAAGGATTCCGTCTTTGAGACACTTCGCCAACTTGGAGCGGGTTTCGTGTGCGTGGATGAACCCTCTCTGCCGTCTCTTATCCCGCCTCTTGTCATAAATACATCGGATCAGGGTTACATACGTTTTCACGGCCGTAATAAGGCGAACTGGTACGGCACGGATTCCAGGATGAGGTATGATTATCTGTATTCTGAGGACGAATTGAAGAAATGGGTCCCAAAGATCCGGGATCTGGCGGATAAGACAAAAAAGGTCTTCGTCTTCTTTAACAATCACGCCAAGGCCCAGGCAGTGGAGCCCCGCCGACTGAAGTCGGCGGCTTTCTGCGAAGGCGGGTAACAAACGCAAGAATGCTTATTAATCTATTGGAGAATGTCCGGCCTTCTTCCCCTATTTAGCTCCTGTATTAGATTCATATTCCATGGTCTCCCGTTCTCATCCCGGAAAAGATTCGGCATCTTTCTTATTCTTGCCGATATTCGTATCCACCTCGATATTTTGCTTTTGACAGGAAAATCAAAGAAACAGGGCAAAATCTGGCAGGGTGTGGCAGGGAAAATGAAAGAGAAGGAGACTTCTTTGAGTGCTTTAATCTTAGGACATATAATTCCTATCAGGTATAAAATCTTAGGTTGGTAGTAAATTGTTCGTCACAGATTGACTGGCAGGCACGCTATTTTTCCATATGGAATAATTTCAAGGACATCCCCTATATATTAATCTTTTCCTTTCTCCTAATGCCTAGTCTCTTTACATATTCAGCGGGTTCTTCTGCGGATATATCCAGATTGGTCTCCTTATTGATAATCGTATAATTAATTGGCGAATGTATTTATCTTTTCTGAATTAAAGCCGTTTTCCTTTAACAACACCTGAGGGGAAAGATGATGTCCCTGAAGCTCGGCATTATGACCAATGACATTGCCGTTGTCTATGCCTGAGAAGGAACTCAAAGAGCGCTTGGATGTGCATGAATCGGCAATAGTGAGCATCCTCCAGCGCATAATGGACATTATTGATCCACCTAATTTACCGGGACCTCCGCACAAGACCATTGGATTTCAGATAAAGGAACCAGAGGCCTCTGTCTCCTGACCCCTCGACTCCCTGAACCCTTTACTTAACGTACATAAATCAAACGGAGACCTGACCCGTTCACTGTCAAAAATCTCTCTTTCTTCGTTAGTTTTGGCTTCCTTTTTGTTCCGATTCGTATTATCTTTTTCTTCATAAGTGGCTCCTCCTTTCTTAAATGTTTTTCTTTTTTTTTGTATTATATGGGGAGCCACTTCAAAATTTCAACTAATCCTAACACACCTTCAAAAACAAGCATAATCTTAATGAAAGTATGGAATGAAAGAAAAACAGATTAATTTAGACCAAATGAATTTAAGCAAATCAGTTTCCAAACATAATTTTTATTCATTTTTAATGCATGCCGTTTTTTTAGCCCTGGCGAAGAATTTTATGGATGTTGACACTATAATTCCATCAATGTTGATTGAATCAAGCGGCAGTTCAATACATATAGGTGTGTTAACAGGCATTATGCTGGGAGGATCAAGTTTTACCCAGCTATTTTTTTCGCCTTATCTGCAAAATAAGGCCTTTAAAAAAAAGTACCTTTTATTTGGAATTAATTCGAGGATTGCATCCCTTGCAGGTTTGTCTCTGTTGTTATTTTTTTCTGTATCATTGAGTAGTGATGCGCGGATTTTGTTTATCTTTATTCTTATCGCTATATTTTCCTTTAGCGGGGCTTTCGCCAACATTAGTTACACTGATATTTTAGGTAAGTCGGTTTTGCCTGATTCCAGAAAGTCATTTTTTTCAATAAGCCAGATATTAACTGGCTCCGGAGTTTTGATTTCAGCCTTTTTTGCACGCAGGGTATTAATGTCTCGTCAGTTTCCGGAAAATTATACATTTATGTTGCTTATTGCTGCAGTTTTTCTCGGCCTTGCATCCATTGGTTTTTGGCGGATCAAAGAAACAGTGGCATCCGGTTATAAAATTAAGGGGCTGAAGGCTTTTTTAAATGCCGTTAGGGGGGAGATCCAATCAAATTCAAAACTTAGATATTATCTTGGTTTTGTTAACACCCTTGGTATAAGCGTTGCCATATTTCCATTTCTAATATTGTATGCCAAAGAGAATTTTCAGGTCGGTAGCTCCGAAATAGGCAGGTTTCTAATATTTAAGGTCACGGGAGTTGTAGTAACAGGCATGTTGCTGTTTCTTCTTTCAAGGAGAATTAGATACCGGTATTTATTGTACAGCAGTGTGCTGTTGACATTGTTTATTCCTTTATTTGTAATGGCCTTAAATAGCTCTTCAGGGTTTTTTTGTGTTTTTATTGCAGGGGGTATTGTTTACTCTCTATATTCAATCTCAATAAATGGCGTTTTGCTTGAAGTTTCGGACAACCAAAACAGGGCCCTTTACACTGGAATTGCCAGTGCAGGAAATATTCTCCCTGCGTTATTTCCGATTTTAGCAGGATGGATTATTAAGGCTTATGGATTTAATATCTTCTTTATCATTTTTATGGCAGTTGTGACATCTTCGTTATTTTTTATTTACAAACTACATTGCAACAAATGATAGGATTATAAACTGATTCACGTCGCCTCCTCCACGCCCGTTAATCAACAATCACTATGCACAAAACCTTCTCTGTAGTCCAATATTCTTCGGCTTTTCGTTTATCAGAATCAGTTACAGGGAGATTGTTAATAAATTGAGTTCCGCACTGAATTCTTTCGTGAGGAGGTGATTGTGGAAAGAATAAAGATTTGAGGTGCAAATTAAGACCAAGGCCCGCTTTTAAATTTCAAAATTTTAAGCAATTTCTGCACGAGCGTCCCCTTTTACCGGGTTTGTCCCCAAATTCATAAGTTCATTCAGAAACTACGTCCCCTTTCACTCATATGTCTACTCTCTTTGTTAGCAATAATGTATTCGCCTTGACTGCCAGAAGCTTACCCCATAAATCCCTGGCTGCTGTGAAGAGGAATGCAATCCAATCATTATCCGTGACGCCGGTGGAGCCCCACGGGTTTACCCGCCGTTCTTCTGGTGGGCAAGTCCTTGGCTTTCTGCGATCGGGGTAAAACCTTTCATTCCATATTTACTGGAACACTCACTGATTAAACATAAGTCAAACGAAGATTTATCGCGCCTGCCCCGTAGGTAGGGACTATCGTACTGGGGTGGAATTCGAAGACTATTCCACTGGGACTTGACCACTTTGCCAATTAAGGTAAACTCGAAAGCCACTGATATGCAGGAGCGATGAGTATATACTGGCCTCCATTCGGCATCACACGGTAACCTTCGCTTTCCTCGACAAGTTGAATCGCGGGTTTTTTCAAAACACCTTGGAACTTCTTAAGAGCAGGGGGTGGCTCTGTGTCTGAAAGTTTAGCCTCAATCAAAACAAACGGCTCACGCTCGTTCGCGATGAGAAAGTCAACTTCCTGCTGCTCCTTATTCTTGATAAAATGCAGGGAGAATGAACCATAACCCATATCATTCCATGCCGTAACCGCTCGATACAACTCCAAGGCCACCATATTTTCAAACCTTGCCGCAGGTTCCTTGATTCTGGGTGTATCCCATAGATACACCTTGCGCTCTTTCTGAATCGCCCGCGCAACTCTCATAGTCCATGGAGAAATACTAAAAATCAGGAAAAATCTTTCGAAAACTGACAACCAGCTCCGAACAGAATTATAGGACACCTTCAAATCACGAGCCAATGAAGGTATTGAGATAGTACTCCCCACCTTAGAAGGCAACAAAAAATAGAGCGTTTCCATATCCGCTACCGATTTCACACCGGTCAGGTCACGAATATCCTCACGTATTAACTGTTGGGAATAAGTCTTCGACCATCGGTGGTAAGTCTTTGTTCGCCCTGCCAAGTATGGCTCTGGAAATCCACTTAATTCGGATAGCTCCGACCATATCTCTTTCAGTTCATCGGCACGCTCCATTTCTATTTGCAATGGATCATTGAGAAAAAGGCCAATCTCTTTGTTCCTGTTCCCCAACTCTGTAACCGTAAAAGGCCACAGGTGAAACAGGAAGTAGCGCCCGGCCATAGAATCCCCGCCCTTCTGATAGAGATCCAGCCTTCCACTCCCTGAAACAAGAAACTGGTAATTGTCATGAAACTGGTCATAGACGCCTTTGAGATAGTTTTTCCAGCCACTATATTTGTGTATTTCGTCAAGAATAATCAGCGGGGTTGATGAATCCCGGCGCTCTAAGGCTTCGAAAAAAGTAGGATTTTGAATGAAATTTGCCCTGTGTTCAGCAATATCCCAATTGAAATAGAGGCTGTTTGTAAAAGAACGGGAAATGATTTGGGCAAGAGTGGTCTTTCCTGTCTGGCGTGGCCCTACAAGGAATATCATACTTTTATCGATAGCGAGATCCTGCCAGATTTTGATATATGGGGTCCTATTTTCCATGCTGACTATTATTCACAATAATGAAAAATAGTCAAGACTATTTTGAAATAAAGTGAAAAATAGTCGGAGGGGGTCCCTTTTGCATTCGGTTTGAACTATCCGGAATTTCCGGATAGTTGCTGTGGAGTCAACGCATTTTCCTCATAAACGTTCTGAATATCCTCATTAGGGACATCCTATAATGCTCCTGTCAAGGGAAAAATTAATTATTGTAAATTCAGTCAGTTATCAATGAAGGTCTTATTTTGACAAACCTATCCATTAAGTTTTTGAAAAACTTTAAATATATTGTTC
>Ga0315543_1000166_pt1 | contig 82809 bp, 72 predicted proteins | sample SalMarSW160210MG_2_FD_203098 | JGI IMG/M metagenome (GOLD analysis project Ga0315543, IMG submission 203098) | Salt marsh sediment microbial communities from the Plum Island Ecosystem LTER, Massachusetts, United States - Salt Marsh Sediment SW1601-210 ... | reverse complement strand
CACCTAAAATTTGGTTGATCATTTGAATTTTTTATACCAAAATGTAGGGCGAAAAACAAGTAAAAAGAGCATCTATTTATAATTATTTCAGCTATTTATATGGGATTGACTTTTTACGAGGTCATCATAGTTAGATGAAATTTAAAAACTGAGATATTGAATTATCGAAGGATTGCCCGCTTTCTAAATTCACTGCTCAAAGAGATGAAGACGACAAGCTCAAAATATGCCTTAGAGCCATCAAGCAATTTTGCTAACAGTTGTATTCTTGGCGCTTTCTTGTTAATATAGTGTCGTCTGTTTCACTAAGAATGTTCCGGCGCTTATTTGGTTAATAAATGCGTTGCGAGTCCGATTAGTAAGTCTCATTTATTCAATGAAGCGATCAATGAATTAGGATCAAACAGAAAAGTATGAAAATCATACTTATTCAGATCTGCATAGGAATTATTCTATTCTTATTAATATGGATTTTGCTCAAAATTATAGCAGCGAAAATAATAGATCCAGGACGTGTGGCTATATGGATTGGTAATAAGTGCTGTTTAAAATTAATAAAGCCTGAATTTCAAGATCGTGTTGAAAGCATAATAAAAAGATATTTTAGGTTGGCACTATCGCTATTTCTTGTATTAATATTTTTTCAATCTCTTAGGACTCCTGCTGAGATTTTTTCTACGAAATTCTTACCAGAACCACCGTCTTTCCTATATACTCCAAAAAGAAGTCAGAACTGGTTGGACGACTTACCCTTAATAGGTCGTGAGAAACACCTGGCAGGGCTTAATAAGTTTCTACATCATGAGAGCAACTTCTCTTGGTGGTGGATGAGTGGCAATCCAGGAAGCGATAAAAGCCGAATTGCCCTAGAGTGGGTACTTTCTCTTCCAAAGCATGATTATGATGCAGGCTTTTTTCTCGGAACTGTTGAAAAAGATTTTTGGAAAAAATGGTTACCACGGCGTTCCACAGTGATAGTAATTGATGATGCTGTCGAATATGTAGACAATATCTTGCACGTTCTGAAGCTTTTAGGGATTAAAATACATCAGATGAAATATCCTGTCAGAGTCTTACTAGTTGGACGAACTCTACCGATGAGTTTGAAAAAACTGGAAGAAGATCAGGTCTATGTAGCCCACCAATACAAGGATAGCCCATTAATAGTTTCACCTTTGCAAAAAGCCCATCTGAGAACCCTCGCTGAACAGTTGTCGACTAGACGCAATAAGAAGCTAGTCCTTACAACAGAAATGGAAGATAGAATCATGAAGATTACCGAGGGGCTTCGATTACTAATGATCCTAGCCCTTGATAGCTTACTTGAAGATGGCACTTTGCGTTGGTCTGATCATATGGAGTTATTGACCAATCATGCTGAGCGATTAGCAATCAAATTGCAAAAAGATGGCTTGGAAGAGTGTTGTATGCCTTTGCTGGCTCTAGCCACGTTCATGCGAGGACTTCCTTGGGATGCAGCTAAGAGCTTTTCCGCTTATCCAGAATGTCACAATAAACGGCTACTTGACAGACTATTCAATCAAGATACTGCTAAAGCTATTCCTCCAATAAAGCCAGATTTGGTTGGGGAATATTTTCTATTGCAACAATTTAACTACCTTAATGAACCACAGCGCAATAAATTTCTAGATATTGCTTGGAATACTTCCCCTAGTACTCTATGGGTCACGCTCCTAAACCTCATACAGGATGCCCCCATGGGTCAACCTCTTGTTGAAGCTCTGGATAAATGTCCTGATGATGAAGAAGCTAAATTTTTCTGGGGCAAAGCTCGTGTGAATCTTCTATCGGATGAGGTTGATCTATCTTTTAAACAAAAAAAATATAGATGGAATCAATTAGTAAATTTAGCTCATAATCATCCCAATAACGAAAAGATGAATGAGAATCTAGCGCTAGGGGCGAGCAGTATAATAAACGTATTTGGAGATCATAAGAAATTGAAGGAAGTCAACGAAACGCTTGAACATTTAAATTATATAGAAACACAATTCCCGAAAAATGCCAATATTGCAGCGGGATATGCAGGGGTCCTTGTTAATGCCATAAGGATTTTCGGACAGAACCAAGAATTTGATAAGGCGTTAATAATTTTTAACACTCTTAAGAGATTATTATATAACCGAAAGGAAGATCTGGAGATTCAGATTTGCTATGTGACAGGAGCTGCAAATATTATAAATTGCGTTTATAGCCTTAGTGTCTGGAACGAGATGGAAAATATTTTAATTAAAATAGATGAGTTATCTAGTGCCAACCCTGACCATATTCTGTTGCAGACAGTGACAAGCGGCGCATTAGGAAATGCTATTCGACAATATATAAAACAACAAAACCTTGAGAAGGCTGAAATATATTTAAAAAAAATAAATGATATCGCAGTTCGTTTTCCCAAGAACTATAAAATTCAATTTGAACATACAAAGATTTTATCGGACCTAGTCTTTGCGTATGGACAAAAACAAAATTTCGCCAAAATGAAGGAAATGTATCAAAGATCGATTGAACTATCAGAACACTTTCCAGATTCAGCTAATATCCAGCTCCAACTTGCTCGCAGCGCTGCCAGCGCTATTGGTAGCTTCCGCTCAGCAAAGAGATTGAATGATATGCTGAGGGGATTACAAAAGCTAATAGGGCTAGCAAAGAGATTTCCAGACCACGAGGGAATTCACATACAATTTGCTCGTGGTGCCACTAATGCACTTGACAGATTGGGCAGGGACTTGAGTCCGGTTAACGTATCGAGTATTTTTGAGGCAATGCAGGAGTCAAGTAAGAGATTCCCAGGTCAATTTGAGATTAATTCGGGGCTAGCTGTGGCATGTGTCAGAATAATCGGGTTCTATTCTAATAAAGCGTGCTTTGAAGATATGAAAAAAGCAATGGAGTTTTTGATTGGCATTGGTGCCAACTATAAGAATATTCCGGAAATTCAGAGAAACTTGGCTATTGGCTTGTTGAACGCGATTGGTGGCTATGGTGAAAATAATCGACTTTGTGAAATGCAAATGGTTTTCGATCGCCTTATCGAGATAGGGGAAAAATACCCGGAAGATGAAGAGATCCAAAGTCAATTGGCTTTGGGAGCGTCTAATGCACTTAGCTCTTATGGCGATAAAGGACGCCTAGTAGATATGCTAAGAATATTTGATTTTCTGGAAGTATTAGCTGAAACACATCCCGGGAATCCGAAAATCCAAGTGTCATTAGCAACAGCAGTTTCTAACGTAATTGGTTGTTTCGGTAAGATCGGGCGTTTAGAAGATATGAAAAAAAAGTTCGTGTATTTGAAGAAATTAGCAGCAAAATATCCAAAAAATGGAATCATTGAGTTGGCCCTTGCTGCGGGGACATACAATACGCTTAATTTCTTTGGTAAGAACGGTCGCTTAAAAGATATGCAACACGTATTTAATTTCCTGAAAGCCTTTGCTGCCATCAATCCAAAGAATTTAGGAATTCAGCTAACATTGGCTATAGGGGCGATAGTCGCAATAGAATCTTATGTTAAAAAGGAATACTTAGCTGAAGCGAAAGACGCTTTTAAAGTATTGACTCGTATAGCGGAGGCTTTTCCAAAAAACCCAAAAATTCAAAAGTTGATTATACGTGGTGAAAAAATCATTCAGCAAATGGTAAAATCTGATGAGACTAAAAATTTCAATACAATTATAAACTCTCAAGCCAAAAAATAAAAAAAACAAAATAATCTTCCCATTATCGATATAAGCATACCTTTTTATATCTGCTATTTATCCTTAATCCTTACGCCCCCAAGAATCTTTTGATATTCACTGCTTACCCCAAACATCAGTCTAGATGCTTTCCATGAAAATGTGATTTACGGCAGCCATAGAGACCGTTTGGCCATCCCTAAAATGTGCACAATGGCATATAAATACTGAAAATTATTACCCACCTTGACAGAACACTGGTTCCATACCCCTTGACCTTTATGTCTCCCTAAAATATACTCATATCGTGTAAAAGTGCATTCTTTTCAAAATAACCCTTAACCGAGAGTGCCATGAGCTTGAATACTTAAACCCCATTTCTCATACAGAGAGGTGGGGTTTTGTTGTTTTGTGGATGTTGAAAACCGCTGTTTTGTTTAAGCAAAGGATATCGGAGGTTTTGATTATTATCTAGCCTCCACATAATATTGCTTAGAGCCATAAAAAGAAGACTTTTTGCCCGCATCTTAATGAAACAAAGTTTATGCATCATTGATATCATCCGTCATATCTATTTATTATTTAAATAAAATTTCTTCTTATTGCATTATTGACATAATTTCCGTATATTTTAACCAGATTTAGGTGCTTGTCTAAAAAGAAAAGTCTATATAATATATAATGTCAGGGACACGACATTTTCCATTGCGCTCAAGGTGTTCCTAGCTATAATTAGCACAGGAGGTGATAATATGGGTGCTTTAAAGGAACAAATTATACAACTCATACAACAGCTACCAGACGACATAAGTATAGATGATATCTTGTCTGAGTTGTATTTCAAGCTTCAGGTTGATGGAGGCCTTAGAGAGCTTGACGAAGGGAAGGGCATCCCACATCAAGAAGTTAAGGAGCGCATGTCGAAATGGGTTTCAGAATAAGGTGGGCTCCCCGAGCAGTTTCTCATCTTGAGCAGATCTGCAAGTATATTTCACAAGATTCCGGGACGTACGCACGGATATTCGCACAGAAAGTTTTATTTCAGTTAAGGTTGTCGAAAAAATCCAGATATCCCCTTTTATCGAAATTCACATATAATAAAATCAACTACTTACAATTCCTAAAATCATTGTTTGAGGGTTTTTTGATAAAGCTCAGGTATATTCTTTAAATAAATCCAGAATTTCAAATCATTGTGAAGATTGCGAAGATGTGGTTAGCCTAAAAAAATGATATAAATAAGAAAGGAAAAATAAGATGAGTGATTATTGTGTTATTGTAACAGGCGGAGCGCATGCACGTTTTTTTACTCTGGAACCGGTAGAGTTTCCTGAGCTGGAATCCGGGCCCAGGCTGATTGAGCATGGAGAACTTTTTAACCCTGAGAAGGAGATAGCAGGACGGGACCTATACACTGACTCAAAGATGGGTCGTGGTCGTGCACCCCTTGGAGGGCCAGGTCATGGATATGATGACCATCGTTCAAAACATGACAAAGAATTTGATCGTCGCTTCACACATAAGGTCTTGGAAAGGGCCAGTTCCCTTGCTCAGGCCAATCAGGCCCGCTATGTAATACTGGTAGCGCCAGCATATATGCTTGGATTGCTTCGGCAGGAGTTGGACATTATTTTTAAGCATGACGTAAAAGTGCATATATTGGAAAAGGATATGGTCAAGTTTCCCCCTAAGAAAATACATGATCATCTTGCCAAGGTGAAAGTACTCCCACCGCACAAGAGACCAGGAACTTGAAAAGCCCTCGACTTATCGTAGAGCTCTAAGGTAGATTTTTCTTAACAATATTAGAGAATCAAGAGATGTTCATGTAGAAAGGATTAGCCTAAAGAGATAAAAAGATGTTGCTTAATGAAGAGGAAATAGTCACACATAAGTTGAAATGGAGTCAAATTTTTGTGGCTTTATTATTAATCCTGTTTACAGGCGGCTGTGGTGGCAAAGCTGTTGTCTCTCCTGGTTCACGGCCAGGTGTGCCGGAAAGAAGAAGATTAGCCCATATAGGATATTCCATTCAGGTGGGAGCCTTCTCAAATCTAAACAACGCTGTTCAGCTTAATGATTCGTTAAAGAGTCATGGCTTAAATGCCTATTATTTTGTTCATAAAACAGGGCTCTACAAGGTTCGCTTCGGTGATTTCCCCTCAAAAGAGACTGCCCGCAGAAAAGCTGAGGGTCTTCGTGCCACAGGAGTCATAACTGAATATTACATAGTCAGTCCTGATGATTATGCAGTAGTAAAACAGAGAAAGCACGGCAGGAGGTATCTCAGAGATGAGATTGTGAGAACAGCGAAGAGCTTTATTGGGCTGCCATATCGATGGGGCGGCTCTTCATCGGATTATGGATTTGATTGCAGTGGGTTATCCATGACTGCGTACCATCTGAATGGCTTAAACCTGCCACGTTCGTCAAAAGAACAATACAGGGCTGGTATTCCTGTCAGGCGAAGTCAGCTGCTAAGGGGAGATTTGGTTTTTTTTACCATGTCTAAAGGCAGAAGGGTTTCCCATGTAGGAATATATGCAGGTGATGATACATTTATTCATGCACCAGGAAAGGGAAAGAGGGTACGTATCGACTCACTTTCAAACAGATATTTCAAAACCCGGTATCTCGGTGCAAGAACATATTTGTAGTAAATGATGCATCACTTGGCGAGGAGCTAAACTTAAGGCTTAAGAGGCCTTGAGCGAGACGCCGATGATTTACAATGCCTAAAAAGACAAAACCATTATAGGAGGAGGATACGATGAAAACAGCAAAGCGACTGGAGACGTTTGAGGCCTACCTTGGTACAGCCATGAACGTCATCCTGACCAAGATGAAGGAAGAGGGAAAGGATATTATTAATCTGGGCCTCGGCGATCCGGACGTCCATCCGCCGGAGGAACAGAGGAAAGTTTTGGCTGATGCCTGTTTTGATGTTAATAGTCACCATTATCCCAGTTTCTATTCGGCAATGCCGCTTAAGGAGGCTATAGCTTCTTGGTATAAGCGCCACTTTGACGTTGAGTGTGATCCTGAAACCGAGGTTTTACATTTATTGGGATCGGCTGATGGCCTGTTTCATATCCATACATGCATGCTTGACGCTGGTGACACGGCCCTGGTGCCTGATCCGTGCTATCCGGCCTACGTTGCCGGGGTCAAGATTGCTGGCGGAGTGATTGAACCGGCACCGCTGTTAAAAGAGAACGGTTTTGTGCCCGACCTGGATTCTATTAATCCTACAGTTGCTCAGAGGGCACGGATGATCTGGATCAACTATCCCAACAATCCTACCGCAGCCAGTGCGCCAAAGGAGTTTTACCCTAAGTTAGTAGACTGGGCACATAAATACGACGTCGCTGTTATTTCCGACAATCCCTATTCAGAGATCTGCTTCGACGGTTACCAGGCACCCAGCTTCCTGCAGTTCGATGGAGCCAAGGATGTGGGGATCGAATTCAACTCTTTGTCCAAGGCCTATAATAGCTGCGGTTGGCGTACAGGCATGATTTTGGGCAACAAGGATATCATCGCAGGCCTGGCCAAAATAAAATCTCATTCCGATAGGGGAATGTTTTATCCACTCCAGGTAGCGGCCACTGCTGCCCTCAATGGTTCCACTGACTTTATGGCTGAACGAAACCAGATGTACAAGGAGCGCCGGGATACAGTGGTGAAGAGCCTCATTGAGATGGGTTTAGAGGTTGATACACCAAAGGCAACATTTTATGTCTGGGCCAGTATTCCAAAGGGATATACATCACATGATTTTTGTTTCAAGGTCCTTGATGAGATCGCTGTGTGGATGATCCCAGGTTCAATGTATGGGAAATACGGGGAAGGCTATCTACGTATTGCCCTGACGCATCCAGTCGAGCGGCTTGAAGAGGCCATGCAACGACTGAAGAAATTCCTCTCGTAAGGGATCAGTTTGACCTTGTCTTTAGGTAAACCCCTTTATTCTTAATTGACAAAAGAGTGAGACAGTACATACAATTATTTACCACATATTATTTATGTAAGCCTCAATTGATAACAAAAAAGCTGATAACTACCATCAATGATTATTACCTCAGTTTTTAAAAAGTTTGACTATCCTTTTCTTCTCTCCGCCTTTTTCTATAGGATCTTGAAGACCATTTTCATTAAGGCCGGTCAGGGCCGCAGGGTAATCAGAAAAATAATTGTTCAGCAGATATATTTCACTGCGGTCGAGGTTCTTTTGTTGTTAGGTATAATCGGTGTTATTTTTGGGGCTCTGGTCATCATACAGATATTGGCGCAACTTTCGAGAGTAGGGATCTCAGAGGCATTAGGCCAATTTTTGGTGGTGATTGTTATTAGAGAGCTTGGACCTTTGATAGCTGCAGTCATCGTAATCCTTTATTCAGGCACGGCCATGGCCACAGAGGTAGGATACATGACAGTACTCGGTGATATACGGGCTATCACCATGAGGGGAATAGATCCCATCCATTTTGTAGCTGTTCCACGATTGATAGGAACCACCATAGGTATGGTCTGCCTGTTGATATATTTTGATGTGGTAGCGTTACTCGGAGGTTTTATTGTCTCCTGGCTCCTGACTGGTATTCCTTTTTATACCTTTATAATAGGGGTGGCCGCAAGCATAGGGGCATCAGATATTATTATCGGCTTTATTAAGGCGATCTTCTTTGCTGCTATCATTGTTGTCATATGTCTGTACAGGGGGTTTCAGGTAGGAGGTGAGATTACAAGGCTACCGAGAGCTATTTCTAAATCGGCTATGGATTGCTTTCTCGGGTTACTCATAATTGATCTTATTATATCCGGGATTTTTTATTTATAATGAAAAATATATTAGAATGTAGAGGAATAGGGTATAGAATAGGCAAAAATGTTTTTCTTGAAGATATTCATTTTACCCTATTTGCTGGCCAAAAGGTTGTGCTTTTTTCAGAATTAGATAAGGCCGCATCATTCTTGCTTCAAATCTGTAGCACCTTGATTAAACCAACAAAAGGCACCCTCTTTATAGAAGGACTTGAAGTTAATTACAACGATCAGGAGGAATTTCTGAACCGTAAAAGAAGGCTTGCGTTTGTTGATAAAAAATCAACTCTCATACAGAATTTGAGTGTTCTTGAAAACATTGCATTGGCCACTATTTACCATGAAAACAAATCGTTAGATGAGATTCAGATCCAACTTGATCCTATTATTGAAATGTTTAGCCTAAAAAAGATACTCCATTTACGTCCAGCAGAGGTTGAACCGGCAGCTAAAAGCAGGGTTCTTTATGCGATTGAGGCAGTCAAGGAACCGGTGTTGGTCATCTTTGATCGTCCGGAGAATGATTTTAATGAAAATGATAGATATTATTTATTCAATATATTACATAAATTAAATGAGAATAGAAACTGTGGGTTTATAATTTATACCAGGAGCAGATCCCTGATAGAAAAATGGGCGGAGGAAATTATTGTTCTAAAAGATGGCTTGATCACGCAACAGGTTGACAAGGATTCTTTTCTGCTGTCAAGAAAGTAGATGTTATAGGACGTCAAATTGAAGAATAATAAAAGGAAAAGACAATATGGTTCTTAAATTTGGGGGGAAAGAACAGCTTGTCGGAATTTTTCTTGTAATTACCCTATTCATCCTCACAGGGGCTATTGTTTTTATTGCGCAAGGGAAGAATTGGTTTAAGAAACATGAGCAATACCATACCTTTTTTAAAGAAGGTTACAACTTGAGTCCTGGCGCCAATGTTACGCTTTATCATACAAAGATAGGGAAGGTAGTGAAGGTGAGGTTAACAGAAGATAACCGCGTGAGGGTGGATTTGAAGATACTGGCTAAATATGCCTCGAAGATAAGAGAAGATACAATAGCCACAGTAGAGAGCCCGACTATTATAGGAAGCGAATATATCGCCATTCTTCCAGGCACAACCCAAAGGCCTCTTTTACCACCAGGTGCAGAGATAATTTCGACAGAAAAGAAGGCATTATCTGATTATATGAAAGAGTTTAAGGTGGAAGAAAAAATTGAGATCCTCACTGGTATAATGAAAAATATTAAGGAGATAACAGATAGACTTAAAGATCCTGAAGGAGGTTTTCTTGGAGCATTAGATAACATTAAAGAAATGACTGCCAGACTGAAAGATCCAAAGGGAGAGCTATTTACCTCCCTTGACAATATTCGCCATATAACTGAACAACTTAAAGACCCAAAGGGGCAAATATTCACCTCCCTCGATGATATTCATCATATAACAACTAGGCTCAAAGATCCGAAAGGAGAGCTATTCCAGACCCTTGATAATCTGGCCTCCATAAGTAAAAAGATAAAGAAGGGAGAGGGATCAGTTGGAAGGTTGCTGATAAAGGATGATCTCTATCATAAGATAGAAAAGGAGATAAATAAGGTTGATTCTGTCTTGGGTAACATAGAAGTTACTACTACAAGAATACCACTTATCATGGATGAGGCAGAAAAGAGGTTAATAGATATTAAAAAGCCTTTGACAGGGCTGGATAACCTACTGAAAGATGTGCCAGAAATAATGAATACAGTAAAAAGAGAGCTGGATGTAATAAGCGATATACTTAGTTCGGTGAAGGAAAATTTTCTCATAAAAAGGAACCTGCCGCCAGCCCCAAAAGAAAGGTCGATATCTGTTGAAGGAAGAGGAGAGTAAGGTGCGATTCATTGTTCCTATTTTGCTGATTCTTTTTATCCTTTCATCTTGTTCAGCGCCTGAAAAGAGAGCCAGTGGCCAGATGTTAAAGGAGGCAAATAAAAGGATAGAAACAGGAATAAAGGAATACAAGAAGCAATCTTTTTTAGGGGCCGAAAAGAATTTCTACTGGGCACTGGACTCATATATACTTTTAGACAATCGAGAAGGTCAGGCCTCTGCTTTTCTAAGTTTGGGCACGCTATATTTTACGCAGGACAAGATGAAGGAGGCCTTTTCGATGTTTAAAAAAGCTCTATGCATTTCAGTTGAATTAAATAATCAGCCTCTCCGCATTGATGCTTTATCATCCCTGGCAGGCCTTTATCTTCTTACAGAAGAACTCTCCAAAGCCAAGAAAGCTATCTCGCAAGGCCTCAAAATGGCCAAAGGAGCTGGATTAAGAAGAAGGAAGGCCACACTATTAAACCATTTAGGAAACCTGAAAATAAAAGAAGGTGACCCTACAGGGGCAGAGAAGATCCTACATGAATCACTTTCTTTGAACGAAGATATAGAGAATAAGGAAGGGAAGTCGGCCAACTACTTTAATCTGGGGCTCGTGAACTTAGCTGAAAGAAACTATAAGCAAGCAGGCAGCTATTTTAAAAAGGCGTTGACTCTCGACAAGTATTTAGAAAAACCTGGTTTGATAGCAAGGGATCTGGAAAAACTTGGCGATGTATTAAAAATTACCGGGCAAAAGGAAGAAGCATTCTCATACTACGAAAGATCCCTGCTAATCTATCAGCAACTAAACGTCAATAAGGGATTGAAACGAGTATCCAAAAAGATTGAAGATATAAAAAAGCAAAACTGAGCCTATCTATTAGAGATATACTCCCTGGCAATTCCCCTTTTTTATCTCCCGTATCATATCGTCCATGGTTGCAATAGGATTAAAAGATTCGGTGACCGCACTTCCGACCTGTTCAATTCTATGGCAGTCACTACCTCCAGTAGATGGCAGCTTCAGGGTAGAAGCTCCATGGATTGCCTTTTTATTTGCATGCAAACTGTTAGCAGCATTGTGAGTTTCAAAGGCATCAGGAAGGAAATTTGAAGATGGCCATTTCCCCTAACTCCTCTTCGATTCTCAATAGTCTGTTATATTTACATATCCTCTCAGAGCGGGAGAGGGATCCTGTTTTTATCTGTCCGCTTCCAGTAGCTACACTCAGATCAGCTATAAAACTATCTTCTGTCTCTCCAGAGCGATGGGAGATAATCGTCTTCCAGCCAATTCTGTGTGCCATTTCAATGGCCTGGAGTGTCTCAGTGAGGGTTCCTATCTGGTTTAGCTTTATCAGAACAGCATTGGCAGAACCCTCTTTGATACCCCTGGCAATTCTCTCAGGATTGGTGACAAAGATGTCATCGCCTACAATTTGAATTTTATCTCCTAATCTCTGAGTCAAGACTTTCCAACCATCCCAGTCGCTCTCATCGAGGCCATCTTCAAGAGAAAAGATAGGATAACGATCAATCAATTCAGTGTAAAAGTCTATCATCATCATGGAATCCCTTTCAGATTGATCAGACATAATAAATCTATATTTACCATCTTTATAAAAGGAGCAGGCTGCTGCATCAAGGGCCAAAACAACGTCTTCACCAGGTTTGTAGCCAGCCTTTTCTATTCCATGCAATATCATTTCTATTCCTTGATCGTTCGATGTGAGATTTGGTGCGAAGCCGCCTTCATCACCGACACCTGTTGAAAAACCTTTGTCTGAGAGGACCTTTGCCAGAGAATGAAAGACCTCTGCTCCAATTCTTAGGGCATCCTTAAAAGTCTCTCCCCCTTTAGGCACGATCATAAATTCCTGAAGGTCCAGATTGTTGGAGGCATGCATGCCTCCATTTAAAATATTCATCATAGGCATAGGTAGACTGCGTGCATTTGTCCCGCCGATATATCTATAAAGAGGTATGCCTAAGGAATCGGCAGCGGCTCTTGCCACAGCAAGAGAGACACCTAATAGCGAATTTGCCCCTAATTTTTCCTTGTTTGGTGTGCCATCAAGCTCGATCATGGTTGTATCAATAAGAGACTGGTCAAAAGGATCCATCCCTGTTATTGCTGGTCCAATAGCTGTATTAACATTATCTACTGCCTTTAGTACCCCTTTCCCTGAATATCTTTTTTGATCACCATCCCTTAATTCCAAGGCCTCGAACTTACCGGTAGAGGCACCAGATGGAACAGCTGCTTGGCCCCATCCCCCATCAGATAGACCTACCTCAACCTCAATAGTGGGATTTCCTCTGGAATCCAGGATCTCTCTTGCAAAGACTATCTCGATTGTTTCCATAATGCCCCTCCTTATAAAAGTTTAGTTATTTGAAGATATAGATAAACTTAAATAAAAAATTAAAATTTTAAATTAGTTTCATTTTAATGTTTGTTGATGGTTGTCCGTTGTTTTGTGTTTGTGCCTTAATTTCAGGCACTTAAATCGTTTCACCTCTCCCTGAAAAAGACTTTAATTGGTATAAGATTTAACCCAAATTGCTTTTTAAATTGATTTATTAGGTATCTCTTATAGGAAAGGTGAATACTGTCCGGTCTGTTAACAAAGAAAATAAAAGTAGGTGGATGAATTGAGGCCTGAGTAACATAAAAAAATTTAGGCCTCTTTCCACCAATAGATGGTGGGGGATGTCTATTAACTATATTTTGTAACGTCTTGTTGATAGCAGGTGTTGACGTATGAGAATTATATTGCACCCAAACTCTATCTATTAACGTGAACAATTTTTTGACCCTCTCTCCAGTAAGGGCCGAGATGTTTATTGAGGGTACAAAAGAGACAAAACCCAGCTGTCTGTCGATTGAATTCTCTAAGGATTTAATTAACGGAGATTTATTTTTCACAAGGTCCCACTTATTAAAGGCTATAATCATGCCACAACCCCTCTCAAGCGCATATCCGCAGATTTTTGTATCCTGGTCATATATGCCCGCTTGAGAGTCAAGCAAGATAACAGAAATATGGCACCTATTAATTGCCTTTAATGCTTTCAGTATTGAAAATTTCTCAATTTTTTCCTTAACTCGACCCCGTCTTCTAATCCCCGCAGTATCTATTAATAGATAGGATTTTCCTTGTCTTTCAAAGGATATGTCTACAGAATCTCTGGTAGTTCCTGGCAGTTCACTAACAATTAATCTATCAGATCCAATTATTCTATTGATAAGTGAAGATTTTCCAACATTAGGGCGACCGATAATCGCTATCTTTATCCGGCCTTCATCTTCTTGAGGTCGTTCTATAATAGGAAGATCCCTAATGAGCTGCTCCATAAGGGAGCCTATTCCATATCCATGAGCCGAAGATATGGGGAATACCTTGTCAATACCAAAGGAATAGAATTCCATGCTCAAATGCTCATGTTCCGGGCCATCAATCTTGTTTACCGCATACAATACCTTTTTTTGGGAGTACCTTAGAAGCGTGAGCAACTCTTCATCAGCAAACACAGGACCAGTCTTCCCATCAAACAGGAGAATAACCAGATCTGCTTCCTCGATAGCCATCTCCACCTGTTTCTTTATCCTATCTAAAAGTTCCCTTTTATCAGAAGAGTCAAAACCACCTGTATCAACAATAACGAGATTTCTGTCATCCCATTCTATAGTAGCATACAGGCGATCCCTGGTTACACCAGGAATATTGTCAACAAGGGCACTCCTTTTTTTTGTTAAACGGTTGAAAAGGGTGGACTTACCAACATTGGGGCGACCAACTATGGCGACGATAGGAAGCATTCTGTGGGTATATATAAAAAGGATGAAGATTTCAAGTTGATAAAAATCTCACTTTTCGGGACAAATTTCCAGCGATAGTCCCGTTGAGACGGGATTTGATTTGGATTGCCCTCTCAGTCCCGACTTGTCGGGAATCAATATTTTGTGTCCCCTGTGGTCTCTGTGAGAGATAAAAGAATGTCCACGATCAATTACTTCTGTCATTATATCTCATCGAAATTACGAAACTGTGCACTTAGGTAAACCTCATGAAAGAGTTTAGAGAGAGATTTAAACTCTTCCCAGGTTTATTAGTTCTTTTCCTCTGCCATAAATGTCAAGTATTTATTTCTTATGGGGTAAAATTATGTAGAAGTTATTTCCGTTCTCTCGTGGTATGCACCCTACATATCCTCCATGGAGTTGAACTATATTATAAACAAAATGAAGTCCATGGCCTGAGCCACTTTTAATTTTATCTTTTGGAATCTTGTAGCCATCTTCAAATATCAGGATTGCCTCTTTTTTTGAAATTGGTTTACCAGTGCTAAATAGGCTAAATTTTAGGCCATTCTGGATTTCATAAGACTCCTCGGCCACTATATCTATAGCGTAAGAAATATACTTTTGATAGTTACCATTTTTATCCAACGCTGGCTGACAATACTTTAGGGCATTGGAGAGAAGATTGGCAAAGACTTGAGCTGTAAGGCCAAGATCAATAAATATGGTCATATCATTATCTGAAGGCACATGTTGTGGTTCAATGATATCTATTCCTCTCCCAGTTAATCTTTTCCTATAGTGTTCCAGTTCTGGTAAAAATATATCATTTAGGAGATTGTATGATCGTCTCTTGAGCACATAGCTTCCGGTCTTGAAATGTTCACCCCGAAAGAGTGTTTCGATAAAAAGGCTTAGGTGGTTAAAGTGGCTTTCAAAGTCCTCCATCTTTTTATCCATATCCTGGTGGATCCTATACAAGTTATTAATTGCTTGATTCGTCTTTTCTTCTAATGAATTCTTACCGAGCTCAAGCTCAGGAAGGATAGAATTAATATTTTCTAATTGTGAAAGATTTTTATTGAGGTTCTTTTTCATATTGATCAAAAAGGCCTTATAGTAAAGATTTGGTGTAATAACATTGTGTTCAATATCTGATACAAGTTGGTTGATAAACCGAATATGTTCCACATTTTGTTCAAGAACGAGCTTATTATGCATATTATAGCCGATCCTGTTGGCATATTTCTGGAAAAAGAGAAATTGATGGTCACCCATCCTTTTAACCGGATATATCTCTAACATGCCTAAAATTTGGTTATCTAAAAAAAGGGGAACCTTATCTGCTAAGATCTTTTTTCCCATGATAGGGAAGACATAAGAGGAACCTGCTCTATAGGGGCTATTATGAACGGTAACATTTTCCCTGGCTGGCTCAGGAGGATCTAAAAGTCCTTCAGAGCTGCAGCAATGAAGCAACAGAGTACTATCTTCGGGCCTGATTGTATAAATACAACTTTCATATTTAAAAAAGAATTTTATTACTGCAACTGCTATTCTGTAAAGATTATTGAGGGTGGCGAATTCCTGGGCCAGGTCAAAGAAGGCAAAGATAGCCATTGATTCCTTGGAACTAAATTTATAGGCGGTATAATCTTGCTCTTTCTTTTTTAAAAGTTTGAGTGACTGATCGAGGTCGTGAGTCAAGAGTCCCTCCTCTGTCTTTATGGTTAAAGACATGGTCTTCTATATATCTCGGACCTTTTTATATCTATTTTTAATAATAGCAGATCGCATCTATGTTGAAAAGTTAAACTTTAATGAGTACTATTGATACAATGTTGATGTACTCGTAAAAAGTCAAAAATGGGACGGCAAAGTAAAAAGCTCCAAATGTAAGGCTTGCGAATCTTGAGGAATGAGGCGTACTTACCAGTACGCCGCAATGATTTACCCTGTTAAATCGGCTTTGCCGCCTCGCGTAGCGAGGATTTAACAGGGCGAGGATGAAGCGTAACACAGCCCTTCGACTTTGCTCAGGGCCGTGAGCCTGTCGAACGGCAGTCGGACTTTTTACGAAGTCGTCAATGTTGTTTAAAGACAAATAACAATACATATGATGAAACCACCCAGGTTCAGGGGGTCCCGATAAAATCGCGATTCAAAGCCTGAACTGGACAACCTGATTACTAACATTATGATTAAAGAAGATAGACCCATACAGAGAAGGTGGGACGGAACTGCCTTTGAACCAGATCCATATCTTTGGTCTCAATTAAAAAAAGAAAACCCAGAAGAAATTTGCCATAAGGCCCTTGTGAGCTATGAGCACGAAAAAGGATTTTTGCTTCCTTTTTTAAACCAAACTTTTCAGGTTTTACCAACGAAACGAGCTATTATTCCTTTATGTAGACATACCCCTACAATTAAATCATTTGAACTTGATCTTATTATTCTCACCTATCTGCTCAGAGTGAAGGCAATAGATATACGTGGAAAAATAGTAAATGAAAAACAAATTCCTGGTGGGGAGACATTTTTTCGCGGGCCTCACTCTTTTAACACAGGCCCTATGGAGGGAATATTCGGGGAGGACCGTGATGCATTTCTTTCAGTTGGTAAGAAACTTAACGGTAAGGTGAGGAAATTAGGAGATGCTGGTATTTGTTTACCTGTGTTCCCGAGGGTACCTGTGACCTTGATTCTTTGGGTAAAAGATGATGAATTTCCAGCAGAGATCAAGGTAGCTTTTGATAGCACTATATCAAGTCATCTCCCATTGGATATTATTTGGGCTATGATAAATGTAATTTCTGAATGGATGACACTATCTGTATAAAAAAATAGAAGGCGGCCAGGAATCGGCATTTGTGTGCTGAACGTTTACGATCAAGCGATTGCCTCTTTTATGATTGGGTCAAATTGATCCATCAGCCTGAGCGCAATATTGTTTTGGGTGGACACAATCTTTTGAAGAATATTATTATTGATTAATGGGTTAATCAATACAGCCCTTAACACTACTATTCTTTGGGGCCTGTACCGGGTTGACTCCAGGATGGTTCTTGAGACAAAAGTAGTATCATCCTGGCGTATGGACTTTTGCAATAGTATATTTAGGTTATTGAGCACGCTATTTGCTTTTTGTATTTTCTTTGTAAGATTTTTTCTATCGTTGTTATTAGAGAGAGTTTTTTTTCTTTCTGCCCATTCAATCAATTTCTCCATTATCTTTTTCGGAACAAGGCGATAGTTCAGGATAAAAAGCTCAGGATGGTTCAATATCTCAAAGTTTCCAGATTCCTCCAATATTCTCTTGAGGGTAGATGTTGCTTCCTGTGCCTGTCCAAAAAGCAATCTATATCCATCCCTGCCTATAATTTTCAGTGAAGCCCATGGTTTTAAGCATGCAAAAGGCCTTGATCCCTCTATAGTAAAACGCCCTGTGTCAACGCTATCTGGGCGATTTACATACTGAGAAATGGTTTTGAGATGATTCAGATCCTTTTCGTTGCGGAAAACGACAATACCCATTGACATGGGGCAGTAAAGCAATTTATGTGTGTCTAACGATACAGAATCCGCCTTCTCTATTCCCTGAAAAAGTGGCCTATATTCATTGACTATCAAGGCGGAACCGCCCCAGGCAGCATCTACATGAAAAAATGTATTCTCCTCTCTGGCAATATCACCAAGTTCCATAAGATTATCTATATTACCTGTCTCGGTCGTGCCAGCAATACCTATTATGGACATAATCTTAGTTTTTTTGCCTTTTTCCAGATCACTTCTTTTTATATTTCGTATAGTTTTTTTCAAGGCTTCGATGTTAATCCGATTATACGTATCTACTGGTACGTAAATAACATTTTTTTCTCCAAGGCCGAGAAGATTTGCTGACTTTCTAATTGAATAATGGCCTCTTCTGGAAACAAGTACAACCATTCTGGAGTAACCATAATAATTCAATGCGCCTTCCACTCCAGCCATTCTAATGCCAGGAAAGTTTTTATCGGCAGGAAAGGCCCTTTCCCTGGCAACCATCAGCGCTGTCAGGTTGCTTATCGTGCCCCCTGATGTAACGTTACCAAGAGCAATCCTGGGATTTTGAATGTTTTTACGATAAAATTTATCATCACGATTAAAAATAATCCTGTGCATCCAGGAAATAAGCTCTCTTTCTACAAAACTGGAGGCCTTTGCGGTTTCTATCTTTACTTGATTCTGGTTTAGTGCAGCGATAATTATCTCTAAAAGTATCATAAAATAGGGGATGGCACTGGTCATATGCCCAATATAGTGAGGACTTCCAACCTTAACAGAATGAACAGTAACCTTGTCTTTGATCTCTTGGAGCACATCCTTGATAAGATGGGGTTCTTCAGGTGTTGAGATCTGATCAAAGATTTGGGCTAATTCAGGCAGTGTTATTCTTTTATGAAGGCCTTTTTTCTCCTGAAAAAACTCATGGATCATCTCTAAAACAGCATGCCCAAACTCCATAAATTTATCTGGAGAGTCAGGCATAATAAATAGTTTACGAAGATAATCTAAACTGGATTCAACCTTTTTCACCTATATTCTCCTTTTACATAGATTTATAAACCGTATTTTTCCAGGAAATGAACATTGCCAAAATATAAAAAATCTCTCCTGCTATTAGTGCCTCATATCTGTATGGCAACGGCATATGTTGATTAAGACTGGCCCCAGTGTCCCTCATAAAAGAATAAAGGATTATAAGGGTACCGATTATTGTCATGACCCAGGCTAAGGATGATGGCCGGAAATCATACCCTCTTTTGAAAAGAAATAAAATAAAGAGGCCAGCTAAAATCATCATTATGGCAATGGTTACAGGAGCAATTACAGGGCCAATCCATGGAAGAGGTATTAGAAACAGGATGTCCCAATCCAATAGAGATAATGGCCATCCAATGGCTATCTTGAGCAATATGTAATAAAATATGTCCCAGAAACCAAAGAAGATAATGAAATAGGCGAATTTTTCCCAGAACCTTTTGCCAATGAGTGCACTTACCGAGATGAGCATTAAAATGGTTGCCGTCTCTCTTGCAATCTCAAAAATAAAGTGACTCGTTGTTAGTATCGCCAAAGGGAATGAAAAACCTTCTGGATAGTAAAGGGCCCGTAAGTATATGACTACCCCTGCTTCCACAAGGGCCATAGATATGCTAAAGATTATTATCCAGAAAAGCCTTCTCATCATTTCAGTCCCTTGGAACGGCAAGCATTCTCTCTATTGCCTTTATTGCCCTTACCCTTATGCCTTCTGCTACCTTTATAACTGGAGATATATGTAGAAGGGCATCTACTATATCTGTTAGGTGAATCTTTTTCATATCTGTACAGATCATTTTTTCATCAGCAGGAATAAAGACCTTATCTGGATTCTGAGTCTTTAGGGTATGAATTATCCCTGTTTCTGTTCCTATGATAAACTCCATATGCCGAGACTTTTTTACATACTCAAGCATTCCCGAGGTACTCTTAGCCTCATCTGCAAGATCAATTACTTCTGGTCTACACTCAGGATGGGCCAAAAACAGTGCCTCAGGGTAGGAATTCTTAACTTTTTTTACCTGCTCGGGTGTCAGCCTATCATGATAAGGACAGAATCCTTCCCAATAAATTATCTTCTTATCGGTGTATCTCTGGGTATATTGGGCAAGGTTCCTATCAGGGGTCATAAGTATAGTATCGTTGTTAACAAGGGATTTAACCACTTGTATAGCATTGGCTGATGTGCAGCAGATATCGCTTTCTGCCTTAACTGAAGCAGGGGAATTGACATAACTGACTACCGGAATGCCAGGTAACTCCTTTTTTTTCTTGACTAATGCCTGGGCGGTTATCATATCGGCCATAGGACAGCCAGCTGATATAACTGGCAGGAGGACTGTCTTTTCTGGGCATACGATAGAGGCTGTCTCTGCCATAAAATGAACGCCACAGAAAACTATTATTTCGGCCTTTGTTTTAGACGCCTCAATCGATAACCCTAAGGAATCTCCAGTTAAATCAGCTATATCCTGTATCTCCGGCCTTTCATAATTATGGACTAACAGAATGGCATTTTTTTCCTTTAAAAGTCGTCTTATCTCTTTCTGTAATTCTTTTATACCCATTAAAAAACTTCTCCTTGTATCTAATTTTTAGCCTGATCATGCCTGAAATTCTCTACCAATCTAAGAGGATTGTTGGTGTTATAGAGATCTTCCAGACCAGGTATATCCTTCCATCTCCTGTGCAACCAAAACCAATGTTGGGGATATTTCCTGATATAATCTTCAAAAATTTGATTTATTTTCCGTGTATTTTTCTTAAGATCACTTGCCTCATTAGACGTACGAACCAGTTTTAGAGGTTTATTTATCTCTATCCTATATCTTCCTGGTCCCTTTCTTATAACAAATAAGGGTACTATGCTGGCCCCTGTACGCCTTGCAAGAAGTGGAGCTGTTATATGTGTCTGAGATGGAATACCAAAAAAATCAACCACGATTCCATGCCTACCAACCCTTGGGTTGCCACCTGCCTTCTGATCGGCAAGGGTTACTGCAACAGCATTCTTTAGTAGCAAGCGCTGCATGTTGCTTATGGCCCCATCAGGCCGCTCAATAATTATACCAAGCTTATGAAAAATGGAGCTGAGAAGACGTTCCAGGTAGGGATTATCTAACTCCCTTATAGTAGCAGCAATCGGAGGAATACTTAGGTAAGATAAATATCTAAAAAGGTAAAAATTTCCAAAATGTCCTATGACTACAATTGTACCTTTGCCCTTTTTTATTGATTTTATTAGGTGTGATGATCCTGTAATATCAATATATTTATAATAGTTTTCAGGGGTAATTATTTTATTTAATTTTAAAAGGTCAAAAATATTCATGGCAAGGTATTCACAACTTTCTCTGCCAAGGATTTCTCTTTTTTTATTATCCAACTTCCTTCCGAAAACTACCGATATATTGGCATTTGCAAATCTGTGCCGGGTTTTATCAATAAGGTAATATGCCTTCCCTAATAAGGCGCCAAAAAAGGCAACTAACCGAAATGGCAGTAAATAGATTACCAACAGAAATGAACGGAAAGCGAAATAAACCAAAAAGTTTATCAGCATAATTTTTTTAGCATTACTCCTCATTGTTATTGATGTAGCAACTCAGGAAAGCTACGTCAACAATGAAAAGTAACGGGATGTCTTGACACCCTTATATTGTTACAGTAACCTGAAAATATTATGCCTTTTAATAAAATTACTGTATGCTTTAGAATGATTTCTTTATAAAGCTACTATTTAAGAGAAGGTAGAAATTATGAAAGATGCAATGCTCTATGAAAAGCTCTCTGACAATAGGGTAATATGCAATCTTTGCAACCACCGGTGTACTATAAAGGATGGGAATTATGGCATCTGTGGAGTAAGGCAAAATATTGATGGATCCCTTTTTAGCCTTGTCTATGACAGGATTGTGGCATCACATATTGACCCTATTGAAAAAAAGCCCCTCTTCCAATTCTATCCAGGTTCCAAGGCCTATTCCATTGCCACTGTTGGATGTAACTTCACATGCAAGCATTGCCAGAATTTTGATATATCCCAATTGCCAAGGGAGAAAAAGGGATACATTTTTGGCGAGAAGATTTCCCCAGAGGAAATAGTAAAGGAGGCAGAGAGTTCTGGTTGTAAATCGATTGCCTATACGTATACAGAACCTACTATATTTTTTGAGCTTGCCTATGACACAGCAAAGATAGCACGTCAAAAGGGAATTAAAAATATCTTTGTGAGTAATGGATTTATGACCGATGAGGCCTTAAGAGAAATTTCACCTTACCTTGATGGTATTAATATTGATTTAAAGGCCTTTACCGATACATTTTACAAAGAGATATGCGGTGGCCGATTGAAGCCGGTTCTGGAAAACATTAAACTCGCCAAAGAACTTGGAATATGGGTTGAGGTAACAACCCTGATTATTCCGACACTTAATGATACCAAGGAAGAGTTACAACAGATAGCCGAGTTTATAAGAGATGTAGACAGAGATATTCCCTGGCACATCTCACAATTCTATCCAACATATAAATTAACAAAACAACCACGCACCCCGGTAGAAACATTGCATATGGCGAGAGAAATAGGCATAGAGGCCGGTCTCCATTATGTTTTTGAGGGAAATGTGCCTGGAAGGGGAAATGAAAATACGTATTGTTACAAATGCGGGGAGGTATTGATTGAAAGGTGGGGCTATTCGATAATTAAAAATATAATAGAGGATGGACATTGCCCCTTCTGTAAGAGTTCTGTCGCAGGTGTTGGTTTATAACTGTGTTTGCTCGTAACTTCTCAATGAATTGTGGTAGATTATATTTGTGACTAAAGACTGGATTCCTGCTTTCGCAGGAATGACAGATATTTACACTCAAAAGTCATTCCCGCGGAGGCGGGAATCCATAGCTATTACCCGTATTTATTGAGAAGTGACGTTTGCTCGAGGCTTTGCCCCAAGTGTAGTATTCCAATATTCCATAAGAAAAGAAAAATTGAATGGCACTAAAAGACTAATGATTACAATGAGTTCTAGCATAAAATAAGTTTAGTTAAATGGAAGAACAAAGAGGTAAAAAATTTGGAATTGGTAAGAAACTTCTCGTCTACTTCTTAGTGCTATCTTTACTGCCTATAATAATTGGTGGAACTATTTCTTTTTATATCACCAAAAATCAATGTGAAAAAAACACAAAGGCACACTTGAGTGACCTTGCAAGGGATTGTGGAAGGAAAATATCCTATTATGTAAGTTCACGCTATCAAGACATCAAATTACTTTCTCAATCGTATGTTTTTAAGGGTAATGATACACAACAAAAACAGAATTATATAGAAGAGGCCTTAAAATCGTATCCCTTTTATGATGTAATTACTGTAATTGATAAAAATGGGATAATTATGGCATGCACCCAAAAAGAATATATTGGTCAATCAAGATCTGATCGCACATGGTTTAAAAAGACAATTCAATGCAGGCAAGATGATGTTATTCCATTAGATGCCTATCGTGCAGAAACAGCAGGATGGAAGATGGTGATCGGGTTTAATACCCCCATAACAGATGAAAATAATACGGAGATTATTGGGGTTTTGTCTACCAGAGTACGTATGAGCCACATTATAGAGCGAATAAAAGCATTAGATGAAAGAATTGTGGGTGATAATAACGCGTACCTGCTCAACAAAAGAGGTGAGATATTAGCAGGCCCCAACGAAAAAAAATTTCTCAAAACTCACCACTTGCATAAATTTCCGTTAGTGAGGGATTTGCTCGCTGGCAAAACAGGGATTACGGAATATAAAAACGATCAGGGAGAAGATGTTATCAGCGCCCGCTATGCCCTCGAGGGAGATGGCGCTTTTAATGGTTGGGGCTGGGGAATTATGATGAGTGAACGTGCTTCAGAGGCCTTTAAAGCAGCGTATATAATACGTAATGCAATAATTACATTGGTGTTAGTTATAGGCTTTTTAGTAACCATTCTTGCTATAATTATTTCTAAAAAGTTTTCAAGGCCTATTACAGAGGTGTCGGAATCAGCATTGCAAATCTCTCGAGGAGATTTGAAGCCAATAAAAATTAAATATGGTGCAAAAGATGAAATAGGTGAACTTGTTAGTGTGTTTAATAAAATGGCGGAAGATTTACGTACTACAACCGTATCCCGTGATTCTCTCACTAAAGAAATTGCTGAACGAAAATGGGCGGAGGAGGCACTTAAAAAAAGCGAGGAGAAATTAAAGAATATATTGCATGGCTCACCTATCCCAACATTTGTTATTGATAACATCCACAGAGTTATTTACTGGAATAAGGCCCTGGAAGAGTACAGTGGGATCAAGTCCAAGGATATTGTTCGCACTGATCGGCATTGGAAGCCCTTCTACAATGAAAAGAGGCCATGCATGGCTGATCTTCTGGTAGATGGAAAGATAGGTGATATTCCTCAATGGTATCCAGGAAAATACAGGGCCTCTGATCTCACAGATGGGGCATTTGAGGCTGTAGATTATTTTCCCCGGCTTAGCCATGGCGGGAAATGGCTCCATTTTACAGCAGCCCCAATCAAGGATTTTCAAGGAAGATTAATTGGTGCCGTAGAAACCCTCCAAGACATAACCGAGACAAAGAAGTCTGAGGAGCAGATAAAGTTATTATCGAGGCAGAATATAGAGATCCAGGAAAGGGAGAGAGAGGCGCTATCAAGGGAGGTTCATGATAACATTGGTCAACTATTAAGCGCATTAAAGATGGGTCTTTCCAGGACGAATAAAAAGATACCGGATGAGTTCTCTGCCATAAAGGATCGATTAAGTGAGCTTTCATTTATTGCAGATAAAACTATACGGGAAATAAGAGAACTTTCTCATGCACTGCACCCACCTTTAATTGAAGACCTGGGGCTTGTGTCTGCTCTTGAGGAGCTTTGTCAAGACTTTAAATCATACTCAGAGATTAAAATTGAATGGGATATTGAACAAATCCAAAAACCTCTTCAATCTATAACCAATATAACTATATACAGACTTTTCCAGGAAGGGTTAAACAATATTGTAAAACATAGCAGGGCAACAAAGGCACATTTAGCTCTAACATCATCAGAGAGCACAATAAATGCAATTATTGAAGATAATGGTGTGGGATTTTTAGCGGATAATATTCTTTCCCCTTTACAGACAAAATCTCTTGGCCTTATTAGCATGAAAGAGAGATTAGCCCTTATCGGGGGAGAATTAAAGATCATATCCAGCCCAGGAAAGGGAACAAAAATTATAGCATGTTTAAAAAAGGAGTAAGGCTATGAAAGATAAAATTAAGATTGTTTTGGCTGATGACCATCGGATCTTCCGGAAAGGTCTAAAATCACTCCTTTCAGAAAGAGAAAACATTGAGGTTTTGGCAGAGGCTGACAACGGAGATGAGGCCCTTGAGGCGGCCAGAAAATACAAGCCAGAAATAGTTCTTATGGATATAGCGATGCCAAAGATGGATGGGATAGAGGCCACCCGCCAGATAAGGGAACGACTTCCAGACACAGAGGTGGTTATTCTCTCTATGCATGCCAAAAAGGCATATATCGATCAGGTTTTAAAGGCAGGCGCCAAAGGATATGTTCTCAAGGATTCTGATGAAGAAAATTTGCTGTCTGCTATAAACACTGTCCACAATGGTGGCTATTATCTTGACTCCCCTATTGCAGATCAGGTTTTATCTGATTATTTCAGGGGCAAGTCAAAAAGAGAGCTAAAAAAACAGTCAGACCCTCTATCAGAGCGGGAAAGGGAGGTGCTCAGGCTTCTGGCCGAAGGGCATTCCAACCAGGAGGTGGCCGATACCTTATATATAAGTAGGAAAACAGTAGAAAACCACAGGGCAAATATTGTCCGTAAGACAGGGGCTCAAGGTCAGGTAGGGCTCACAAAATATGCTGCCCGCATAGGGCTTATTGATTTAGATTTGTGGGAATAGCTTAGTTCTTTTGTAACTACTCAGGTTGTTAGGTCCACGGTTCAAGGTTCACGGTTGGCTCATTTTTTTATATTCCTTGAGCCTGTCGAGAGCCTCTAGGTCGAACGAGTAATTAATGAATCCACGAACTGTGCATCACGTGTCCTCCTAACTTTTTCATAAAGATTTTTGAATTCATTGGACGATAAGTATTTTTAAGGGGTTATTAGGTTAAATGTTTCCCGATGAAATCTTGATGGGTTGCATTATCTTCATACTTGTCTATGTTCATCGTTTTCTAACCTTGAACCGTGAACCCCTGAACTTTGAACCTGAATAGTAACGTTCTTTTTATACTAATCAACACTCCATTATTCCAATATTCCATCTCCCTGTCGCAGGGCAAGATCGGCTACAAAGAAAAAACCTAAAATTCTACACATTAGGCGGATATATTATGAGACGTTAAGTAGGTATTTTTCCCTACCAGAGATAGGGAATAGGCGCAAAATAAAACCACACCCACGCATAAATGGGTGTGGTTTTATTGTTTTTGAGTAAAGTGCCGGATTGAAACTATTTCTTTAAGTCAATAAAATAAATTATAATAAAATATCCTTATAAATTTTGACTAACTCTTTCAAAGTCTTTTGGGAGCGATTTTGGTCACTTTTGGAAAGTGCTTCATAAAATGCTGAGCGTTAATCCGCCTCAGGCGGATTAAAATCGCTAAATTGCCCCCCGCCTCCCCGCCTGTCCCGATATAATCGGGACAGGCGGGGAGGCGGGCAGGGCCTGAGTCCCGCAGAGCGGGACAATGGCGGGCAGTCAATGAACGCAACAAACTCTAAAATGGAGGAATATCATGGGAAAAAATAAGGCCCTTGTCATTGATGACGAACAGATTGTCTTAGATAGTGTTAGTCAAATACTTACCGATGAGAACTATGAGGTAGATGTTTTCCTGAGTGGACGTGAGGGATTGAATCAAGCCATTGAGAAAGAATACGATATTGTACTCACTGACATCCGTATGCCAGACATCGGAGGCATGAGGGTCCTAAGAGATCTGAAGAGGGCCAGGCCATCCCTTCCTGTTCTTATCATCACTGGATATGCCTCAGTGAAATCAGCAGTACAGGCCATGAAACTTGGTGCAGCAGATTATCTGGAAAAGCCATTTGAGCCTGATCAGCTTCTTAAAGCAGTAGATTCAGCACTTGATATAGCTGCGACACAAGTGCCTGAGGTTCAAGACCTGATTCATAAAGAGGAGATGATCAAGGTCTTAGAGAGGGCTGCATCTGATAGTGAATTTTTCACCAATCTTCTCGAGTTTGCTACAGATGCCTTAGATGAATATGACCTGACAGGACCTGAGAAACTCGCCCTCTTAACAGGTGATGTTGAGTGGATAGAGGAGCAGATCGGACCCCTTACACGATTCCAGAGGCATTGGCTTGATCTAAGGAGAAGCGCTGAGATATGGTGAAAAAAGTGCCTAAAATTGATGAAAATCTTAATGAAGTGAAGATAGAAGGGTTAAGAATGAAGTATGATTAATGACAGATGTCTCGGTTTGGTTAAACGGTTACGGCCCGCCCTGGTGCGATGTGATCGAAAAAGTCTGTTGGCACTGTAATACTTTATAGGCGAAAGTTGGGAAAATCAGTCTCTCTTAATCAGGTCTGGGCCAGGGTTACGCGGATCGTATAGATAATCGTAAAGCGTTTATGGGCAATACTCAACCGGGTGACGGAGAACGAAACGAGTAGCGCAACCCTGGCCCAGTCCTGGCTTATATTTCTAATAGTCTTATTCAAGCTCATAGCGCCAGGGCGGGCCGAATAACAAATAACCTTTTAACAGATGACTAATGACAAATGACAAAAAAGGAGGAACTAAATGATGGAATATCCAAAATACAAAAAAGTGCTTTTCTGCACGGATTTTTCTGAAAATGCAGATTATGCCTTTGACTTTGCCTATGGTATTACCAAAAGAGATGAGGGTCTTCTCTATATTTTACATGTAATACCTTATAATTCCAATCAGGCATTTGCAGAGAACTATATAAACAAGGGGGACTTGGAAAAGATACAAAAAGCCATTGAAGAAGATGTAGCTAATAATTATAAGGAGCGCTATGTAAAAAAGATAGGCAATGGGATTGCATATGAACTCGTTACTAAATCTGGCAGGGAAGGTAATGAGATACTCACATTTGCAAAAAAGGAGAACGTAGATATTATTGTCATGGGCACACACGGTAGAACAGGAATAGAACATGTCTTTTTTGGAAGTGTTGCCGAAAAGGTACTCCGACATTCTCCATTTCCTGTGTTTGTAATTCCCTGTAAGAAAAAGCTTGAACGTTTTTAAACCAGTTAATTCAAAAGGAGGGAAGTCATGGAAAAAAAGAAGGCCCTGGTAATTGATGACGATCAGGCTATCTTAGATAGTATTATCAAGATACTTACTGATAAGAATTATGATGTAGATATTACACTGAGAGGACGTGAAGGCCTTGACTGGGCTATCCAGAAACAATATGACATTATCCTGACTGACATCCTCATGCCAGATATTGGGGGCATGAGAGTTCTGAGAGACATTAAGCGGGTAAAACCATCCCTTGCCGTTGTTATGATTACAGGTTATGCTACAATCCAGTCAGCAATCCAGGCCATGAAGCTTGGCGCGGCAGATTATCTGGAAAAACCATTTACTCCTCAGCAGCTTCTAAAAACAATAGCCTCGGCACTTGATATAGCTACTACCCAAGCGCCTGGAGAACAGAGATTTATCCACAAGGAAGAGATGATCAGGATTCTTGAACGGACCTCATCCGATAGTGAGTTCATCGCAAATTTGCTCCACTATGGGGTAGCTGCTCTGGAAGAGTACGATTTAACGGGTCCCGAGAAACTCGCTCTACTAACTGGAGCCATTGATTGGATAGAGGAGGAAATAGGGCCCCTTACACCATCCCAGAGGCGTTGGCTTGAGTCAAGGAGAAGGGCACAAATATGGTAACTTAGTTTTTCGATTTGCAAATACGGTGATATATTTTGACGACTTGTTTCAGAAGTGTTGATCAGCCTAAGACTGATTTAGCCCTGGCCCAGACCCGCCTGCCAGATGGCGGGCAGGCCTGATTTTTAAGCCTGAGCACCACGGACTCAGCTTCTGAAACATTACAGCGACAATAGCATCCTCCAGGCAAGTCGCGCCCCTGGCCCAGACGTGTCCCGATACAATCGGGATTAGGCTATATTGCCAAGACTTATAAATAATATAGAAATTGCAATATTTGCCAAGGAAGTCGCGCCAGGGCAGGCAGGGCGGGCTTCAAACACTTACAGTTAGTGATTCGGTTTTATGTTTTGCTTTTACCTTAACTTTAGGCACTTTAGGCATTTTAGATCACTTTAGGCACTTATATATGTTTTCCTCAACACGATCCAAACTCATAGCAAGTTTTTTAGGGGTTTCCTTTCTGGTTGGTGTTGTTTCTCTCTTTATCGGAGGACAGCTCCTTTACAAATCTGTGCTCAGCGAGGCAACAAACCGCGTCAGGTTAGACCTCAATGCTGCCCGTGAGATTTATCTGAGCCGAATAAAGGCGATTCAATGCCCTCTTACTCTTACCTCTCTGGAACCGGTATTTCGTGCTGCCCTTAAAAAGAGAGATATCTCTGAACTTATACCTCGATTAGAGACGGTAGCACGACGTGCAGAGCTGGACTTTGTTGGTATAGTGAGAAAAGAGGGTGAGACACTCTGTGGTGTTGGGAAAAGTTCCCTGCGGTGTAAGGCTGTGGAAATTACTAATCCTATCGCAGGATTGGTATTTGATCGGAAGGTTCCTGTATCAGGCACGGTTGTTCTGAGCAAAGAATTTCTCTCTGCTGAAAGCCCTGAACTTGCCGATCGTGCAAGAATCGAATTGATGCCTACACCACGGGCAGCCCCGAGAGCCGAAGAGGAGGAAACCTCTGGAATGGCTATTGCGGCTGCAATACCAGTATTTGAAGAAGGCGATCTAATTGGAGTTATCTATGGCGGAGTTCTTCTAAACCGAAATCAAACGATAGTTGACACTGTGCGGGACACGGTCTTTCAGCAGGAGATATACAAAGGCCACAATATAGGAACGGCTACCATCTTTTTTAATGACCTTCGTATATCAACAAATGTTATGACTCCAGATGGAAAGCGGGCCATTGGAACAAGGGTTTCAAGGGAGGTTAAAGAACGTGTACTTAACAAGGGTGAAAGATGGACAGACCGTGCATTTGTTGTAAGTGATTGGTACATAACAGCATATGAACCAATCGAAGATATATTTGGTGAAAAAGTAGGAATGCTCTATGTCGGTGTTTTGGAGGCAAAATATGCTGACATGAGGCAAAAGGCGCTTTTAATCCTCATAAGTATAATTGTGGCTGGTATGGCATTAGCAGTGGTACTGGGATACATCCTGGCAAACAAGATCATGAATCCGGTGCACCAATTGATAAAGGCAAGCAAACAGGTTTCCGAGGGCAGCCTAACGCCAGAGATTGGGCCTATATCAAAAGATGAAGAAATGGGTGTTTTGCAGAATACCTTTAAGGATATGGTTGTATCGCTCGAAGAACGAGACAGACGCAGAAGGGCGGAGGCTGAAAATCGTCTCATTCAGTCTGAAAAGCAGGCCAGCATTGGAAGGCTTTCAGCAGGTATTGCTCATGAGATCAATAATCCTCTTACTGGTATACTAACCTATACGAGTATGCTGCTCCAACGTAAAGATATAGGAGAGGAGGTTCGCTCTGATCTTCAAAAAGTAGTTCAATTCACAGAACGTGTTAAAAAGATTGTTAAAAGTTTACTCTATTTCTCCCTTCAGACAACGCTTGATCGAGAATCCACAGATGTAAACCGTCTTATCCTTGCTACTATTTCACTGATGGAAACCCCGGCACTGGTGAAAGGTGTAAGCATAAAATTCAATCCCGGAATCAAGTTACCTATGCTTACCCTGGACCGCAGCCAGTTTCAAAGTGTGTTATTAAATATGATCATAAACGCCCTTGATGCTACTGAACCAGGTGGCAATATCAATATATATACAGCTACCGACTTATCTGCAAGTGATACTGGTCATAAGGGTGTTGAGATTACCATTGCTGATACTGGTTGCGGTATACCACCAGAGGATCTTGACAAATTATTTGACCCCTTTTTTACTAAAAAGGCGGTAGGCTATGGTACTGGACTTGGTCTATCAGTTTCATACGGAATCATACAGAGACACGAAGGAACAATTAGGGTTCAAAGCGAGGTTGGCAAAGGCACCAGATTTTTTATATGGTTACCCATAGAAGTGGAGGACTAATATCATGAAAATACTTTTTGTAGATAATAAAGGCGTTGTCCTTATAGGACTAATAGCCATATACTTAATCGATTGATATGATATAATACAAGAACTTAGCCCCGACATGTCTGGGGATTTTTTCGAGTCTGCCCTGCCTGCCCTGGCGCGATTTTCTTGGCAAATATTGCAATTTTTAGATTATTTATAAGTCCTGGCAATACAGCCTGAGTCCCGATTATATCGGGACATGCCATGCCTGCCCGTCCCGATTATATCGGGACAGGCGGGTCTGGGCCAGGGGTGCGACTTACTTGGAATTTAATAATGTCGTTGCGATGTCTCCAAAGATGAGACAATGTAACCAATCCACTGCAACCCATGTCTGGGCCAGGGCTACGCGGCTCGTATCGATAATCGTAAAGCGTTTATGGGCAATACTCAACCGGGTGACGGAGAACGAAACGAGTAGCGCAACCGAATAACGAATAACCTTTTAACAGATGACGAATGACAAATGACAAAAAGGAGGAACTAAATGATGAAATATCCAAAGTATAAAAAGGTGCTTTTTTGTACGGATTTCTCTGAAAATGCAGATTATGCCTTTGATTATGCCTTTGATATTGCCAAAAGAGATGAGGGTCTTCTTTATATTTTACATATATTACCTGAGAATCCCTATAAGTCATATGCGGAGCTTATGATAACAGGGGAGGATTTAGAAAAATTACAAAAGGCTATTGATGAAGATCTGGATAATAAATTCAGGGAGCACTATGTAAAAAAGATAGAGGATGGAATTAAATTTGAAATCGTTACCATATCTGGTAGGGAGGATGAGGAAATAATCAAATTTGCAAAGAAGGAAAACGCAGATATCATTGTCATGGGCACCCACGGTAGAACAGGGATAGAACATGTCTTTTTTGGAAGTGTTGCCGAAAAGGTACTCCGACAAAGCCCATTCCCTGTTTTTATAATCCCATGCAAGAAAAGACTTGAACGTTTTTAATGTAGGTTGCAAATCTTCCCTTGAAGATAGTAAGCTGAGCGGTGAATATGGATCCTTGTTAGCTTGTAGCCTATAAGCACTCATTAAAACATCCATGAAGAGTAATCAACACTTTGATTACTAATGGAGATAGGCTTGGCTTTAATGTTCATGTAAACTCACGGTCTATCCAATATAGAAACATGCGATCTTTTTCATCCACACAGACAATAAAGAGTGAAAAGAGCCATTTTATTAGCATAATCCCTTATGAAGATAGGTATTTTACATCATTACTGCATATGTATGATACCTATAACCCTCTTGGTTCTGTGCAGGGGCTTCCCCCCCTCGATAAAACCAAAAGGCACCAATGGGTTCAAGATATGATTAGCCGTGGTACAAATCTCCTGGCCTTGTATAGAGATACTGTAATTGGACAGGCCAGCCTTTTTTCTATGCCAGTAAACTGGGCTGAATATTTTATCTTTATTCATCAAGATTTTCAAAGGCAGGGAATTGGCACTGCCATAACCCATTACATTGTAGATTGGTCACATCAGGAAAATCTTTCCTGTATTTGGGTGGTAGTGGACAGGAAAAACTTTTTAGCAATTTCCCTTTGTCGCAACGTCGGTTTTAGGCGGATTGGATCAAGTGGCTCTGAATGGGAGATGATCTTAACCATAACTAAGTCCCTAGATTCATAAATTCGATGACGTATTTATTTACTCGGGACTTAGTGCTGAGTGAGCAATCGCAAAGATTATACTCATTGGAATACGTTATAGTATTTGCGAATCGAAGCACTAAGGAATAAGAAGCATATTAAGAAAAATAACTATGTAAAGGAGGACAAGATATGAACAACGAGGTATCTCTAGAAGGGAAAATCTTCCCTGTAACAGATGAATGGAAAAAGAGGGCTTATGTAAACAGCATGGAACAGTACAAAGAGATGTGGCAACGCTCCATGGATGATCCGGAAGGTTTCTGGGGTGATATAGCAGAAGAATATGTAACGTGGTTTAAAAAATGGGATAATGTTTGTGAGTATGATTGGGATAAATCCCCTGAGCACAAATGGTTCATAAATGGTAAATTGAATGTGTCCTATAACTGCCTTGACAGGCATCTGGAAAAAAGGGGTGACAAGACTGCTATTATCTTTGAGGGTAATGATCCTTCAGATAGCAAAAAATATACCTATAAACAGCTTCATGAAGAGGTATGTAAGTTTGCCAATGTCTTAAAGGCAAAGGGGGTCAAAAAAGGTGACAGGGTATCTATTTACTTACCAATGATTCCAGAACTTGCTATAACTATGCTGGCCTGCACTCGAATTGGCGCTATTCATAGCATAGTCTTTGGTGGATTTTCTTCAGACTCTCTCCGTGATAGAGTCCAGGACTGTAAGGCAAAAGTTCTGATATCCTGTGATGGCACCTTTAGAGGCGCCAAGGCTGTCCCCACCAAAACCAATGCTGATGAAGCACTGAAAGAATGCCCGAGTGTTGAGACAAACATTGTGGTTAAAAGAGCCAACGTTGACGTTCACTGGAACGACACAATAGATACCTGGTATCATGAGGAAATGGCAAAGGTAGATGCTGTCTGTCCACCAGAAGAGATGGATGCAGAAGATCCTCTCTTCATCCTGTATACCTCTGGCTCAACGGGAAAACCCAAAGGGGTATTGCATACAACCGCCGGCTATCTGGTATTTGTGGCTGTAACCCATAAGCTCATTTTCGACTATCACGAAGAAGATATTTTTTGGTGCACTGCGGATATTGGATGGGTAACGGGCCATTCGTATATAGTGTATGGGCCGCTCTGTAATGGAGCAACCTCTATTATCTTTGAAGGTGTTCCGACTTATCCAGATCCCGGAAGATTCTGGGATGTGGTTGAAAAATATAAGGTTACTCTTTTCTATACAGCTCCCACTGCTATAAGGGCCATTGCAAAAGAAGGGGATGAATACGTAAAAAAACACGATATTAGCTCTCTAAAGCTCTTGGGAAGTGTCGGTGAACCTATCAATCCTGAGGCCTGGCTGTGGTATTATAATACTATTGGCAATGGCAAATGCCCCATAGTGGATACCTGGTGGCAGACTGAAACCGGGGGGATATTGATAACACCTCTTCCTGGCGCTATAGATATTAAGCCTGGTTCGGCTACTGTACCCTTCTTTGGCATAGAGCCATGCATCGTAGATGATGATGGCAATGAACTTGAAGGGCCTTGTTCAGGCGCTCTTTGTATAAAAAGACCATGGCCCGGGTTAATGAGAGGCGTGTATGGTGACCCGGAAAGATTCAAAGAGACCTATTTCGTCCAATTTCCAGGAAAATACACTGTCGGAGATGGTGCACGCAGGGATGAAGATAGTTATTACTGGATAACGGGTCGTATAGATGATGTTCTTAATGTTTCAGGCCATAGGATGGGCACGGCAGAAGTAGAAAGTGCACTTGTTTCCCATCCCAAGGTTGCTGAGGCCGCTGTGGTAGGGTACCCGCATGAGATAAAAGGTACATCCATCTATGCATTTGTTACGTTAAATAGCGGTGTAGAAAAGACGGATGAATTAAAGAAGGAACTGGTGCAGCATGTCAGAGCAGAGATCGGGCCTATTGCAACACCAGAAAAGCTCCAGTGGGCGGATGGTCTGCCTAAGACAAGAAGCGGAAAAATTATGCGCCGGATTTTAAAGAGGATTGCCTCTGGAGAGATAGACCAGCTCGGCGATACTACTACCTTGGCTGACCCAAGTGTAGTTGGTAAGTTAGTAGCTGAGAGACTAAAGTAGGTCCCAGGATAATATAAACGGTCAAAATTATAGGCAATTGAAAGAGATATAAAAAATATGGTTGCACCTGGTCTTTTAGATACCATACTTGACTCTGCCACCCATACTGCCGTTATCGTTACGGATTTTGATGGCAAAATCATCATCTTCAATCAGGGTGCAGCCAACTTATTCGGATATACACCAGAAGAGGCAAAGGATAAGAGTTTGCCAGAACTCACTTTTCCGAAAGAAGACCAAAATGCACATCTCTTTGAGCAGATTATTGAAAGGGTGAGGATAGAGGGTTGGACCGAAGAGAGTCTGCATCGCCGGCATAAAAGTGGACGTATCTTCCCGGCAATTTCCACAATTACCTTTCTAAAAGACTCTAAAGTTCAATTTCAAGGGATTCTGGAGATTACCCAGGATATGCCTAATCTTTTCAGGTTGGAAAAAGAGCTTAAAGGATCTAGAAATTTTATGGAAAATATCATGGCAAGTTCTATTGATGCCATTGTCACAACCGATCCTAAGGGATACATCACTTATGCCAACCGGGCGCTTAAGGAGCTTATTGGATTACGAGGTCATCAGATTATTGGAAAACACATATCTATCTATTATAAATATGGCATTAATCAGGCACGAGAAATCATGAATAAACTTAGGGAATCTGGGCGCATTCGAGATTTTGAATTCGATATGAAGATTGGAGGCAAAGTTGTCTCCATTAGGACTTCCGACACCCTTCTGTATGACGAGTATGGTGAAGTTGTAGGTACTATGGGAGTTTTTCAGGATATTACAGCCAGAAAAAAACTTTCAGAAAAATTATCTACCACTCAGGCGGAATTGATTCAGGCAGTTAAGATAAGGGCCCTTGGTGACCTGGTAACCGGTGTGGCACATGAGATCAATAACCCCCTCATGGCATCAGATACCTTTCTCCATTTATTAGAGAGTGAAACAGATAATAGTCCTGAAACAAAAAAGAGAATAAAACTTCTTAAGGAATGTAACCTTAGGATTCAAAATATTGTGAAGAAACTCAAAGAGTTTTCTCGGCAGTCCAAATTTGAATTCACTGCTATGGATGTTAATGATGCCGTATTGTCCGTATTGGCAATCACTCGACAACAATTGCTCAATCAGGGAATAGAAGTGGGGCTCCGGTTAAGTGAAAATTTGCCACATGTTTTGGGTGATAAGAATCAAATTGAGCAAGTTTTATTAAATATCATCTCTAATGCCCGGGATGCTATGGAGGGATATTCGCAAAAGCTTTTGGCTATCCAAACAAATCTCGATAAAAAAGGAAAGCAGGTCGAAATTCAACTCAGCGATACAGGAATAGGGATGACAAAAGAGGAAATAGAGCAAATATTTAATCCTTTTTTTACTACTAAAGACTCTGACAAAGGTATTGGGCTTGGTCTTTCCATTAGCTATCGGATTATTGAAGCACATCAGGGTAAAATTGAAGTTAAAAGCGAATTGAATAAAGGCACAACATTCATTGTAACCCTGCCTGTTTATCTGGCTGGAGGCAAGAGAGATGATGAAGATCAGACACTGGGAGGAAACAATGTCTCATAAAATTCTGGTGGTGGATGATGACATATTGGTACTTGAGGCCCTTGAGGAATTACTTAAATCTTCAGGATATGAGGTGAGAGTTGCTACGCGGGGCCAGGAGGCATTGGAAATATTGGAAAAAGAGCAGTTTGACCTTCTGATTTTGGATGTAGTTATGCCCAAGATGACAGGTGTTGATGTCTGCTGCGCGGTACGTAAAAGAGATGACGAAATGAGCACGGTCAAGATAATCATGCTAACTGCGAAAACCGATGCGCGTAACGCTGAAGCAAGAGAAGAGTGTGGTTGCGATCTGTATCTCACAAAACCTATTGATCCAGACAGGTTGAAAGAATTGATTCGGAATACATTGGAAGGCACGTAAATATTCTGCCACTAAGACACGAAGACACAAACAATTGAAAATTGACAATTGACAATTGGAATTGGTGCCCCTGGCCCAGACCTGGCATGCAATGCTTAGCTATATTATATGATATAAATAGATACTATAGAAATTGCGATATATGCCAAGGCGCTCGCGCCAGGGCAGGCTTGGTGGCTACCTGAAAATTGCGAATATTCAATAAAATAACAATAAAGGGAATATGAATTGCATTCCATCTTTTATTATTCACAAGAATTGGCCCGGTATGATTTTGGGCCAGACCACCCCTTTAAGCCTGAACGGGCACAAAAAGCCCTCGAGCTTTGCCGCCGCTATGGAGTATTAGATTTACCACACATGGCCCTAAAAAGCCCTCCATCCCTTGAACATGATAAGCTTCTTCTAGCCCACAGTGAAAATTACCTTAAGGCACTTCGATGTGTCAGCCAGGGTGAAATATTTGAGGAGATGTTCTCATTTGGAATCGGCACTGAGGATAACCCACCATTACGGGGAATATATGAATGGTCCAGAAAGTGCGCTGGTGCAACCTGGGATGGAATGATTCAATTATTGGATACAGATACTGATGTTGCCTTTAATCCTTTAGGGGGCTTCCATCACGCCCATCGGTCACAAGCAGAGGGATTTTGCTATATCAATGATCTTGTTATAGCCATTAAGGAGGCACTTAATCATAACGTGAAGATTAGCTATGTTGATATTGATGCCCATCATGGAAATGGTGTCCAGGAGGCATTTTACCATGAAAACAGAGTTCAATTTATATCCATACATGAGTCTGGAAACTATATTTATCCATATAGCGGGTTTGCAGAAGAGACAGGGGATGGAAATGGTGAAGGATATACAGTAAACATCCCTTTACCTCCAAAGACAGATGATGAGGTCTATCTTGAGGTCTTTCGAAAGATTGTTATCCCTCTTATTAAGCGGTTTAGTCCAGACATCTTAGTTGCTCAATTAGGTGCAGATTCCATGATATCTGATCCGCTGACTGACCTTATGCTCACAAACAATTCTTATACTGAGATTATCAAAGAATTGAGAGAGCTATGTGGAAAAATCCTGGCCACTGGTGGAGGTGGTTATGATATTTATCGTACGGCTCGATGCTGGACACTGGCCTGGGCTCTATTGAATAATATTGAACCAAAAGATGAATTTGCAGGCCTGGTAGGTGGAATGATGTTCGGTCCTGAGATGGAGGTAGGCAGTCTGCATGATCGTCCATATACCGTGACAGGGCCGGAAAAAGATAAAATTCGCAAGGAAGTGAATAAGACGATCACATTTCTTAGCAATTGGTATCATCTATAATACCCCTATTTCATCCACCCTAAAGTAGGTATTTTCCCCTACCAGAGATAGGGAATACGCACAAAATAAAACCACACCCACGCATAAATGGGTGTGGTTTTATTGTTTTTGAGTAAAGTGCCGGATTGAAACTATTTCTTTAAATCAATAAAGTAAAAAATAATAAAACATCCTTATAAATTTTAACCAGGAGGAAAAAATGAGAATACGAGATGTTATGAGCACCAACGTGGTAGCTGTCGACGAGAAAGCCTCGATCCACGATGCCAGAAAGATAATGGAGGCCCATAAAATCAGAAGACTACCGGTCATGAAAAAGGATAAACTGGTCGGTCTTGTCACCAAGCACATGCTTTTAGAGGCATCGCCTTCCCCAGCTACAGCCCTGAGCATTCATGAATTGCATTACCTCTTAGCGAAGATGACAGTCAAAGAGATAATGGTCAAGAAGCCCTTTACTATCTCTCCTGACATGCCACCTGAAGAGGCTATGCAATTGGGGCAAGAAATGGGCTATGGTGGGTTTCCAGTAGTGGAAAATGGGAGACTTGTTGGTGTGGTGACTGAATCAGATATTGTCAGGCTTATGACACGGGTCTTGGGGGTGACAAAAAAGGGCAAGAGAATAACGATAAAGACTTCTACTACATTTGGGAATATGCAGAAGATAATGAGCATCCTTGATAAAAATAAAGCGGTTCTTTTGAGTTTGATGAGCCTCAAAGAGCCTGATGAGGAAGAGTGGTTGATAGTTCTGCGATTAGATACCGACAATGCTGAACCAATAGCCAAAGAGCTTACCTCCACTGGTTTCAATGTTACCTATGTGGGTTAATAATTAAGGAATTGTTACTCATTACTATTTGTTGCTGGTTACTTGTTGAGGTTAACATTTACCCTGTGTAGTAATGGATCTACTCACAATGGAGCTCTGTTTGGAGTAAGGGCGGATCATCTCCAGAAGGAAATGAAAAAGCTTACTATACAGGGCAAGCAAACACAAGAAACCCAATGAACTATCATGACCTATCGGCGACAACTAAGGATGACAAGTCAAAAGTCTGTTGTCAGCGGTCCGTAGTCCGTTGCAAAAAACAACTGACAACTTTCATATAAACTCAACAAACTCTAAAACGGAGGAATATCATGGAAAAAAATAAGGCCCTTGTCATTGACGACGAACAGATTGTCTTGGATAGTGTCAGCAAGATACTGAAAGATGAAAACTACGAGGTCGATGTCTTCTTGAGTGGACGTGAGGGATTGAATCAGGCCATTGAAAAAGAATACGATATTGTGCTTACTGACATCCGCATGCCAGACATCGGAGGCATGAGGGTCTTAAGAGACATTAAGAGGGCAAAGCCATCCCTTCCTGTTCTTATCATCACTGGGTATGCCTCAGTGAAATCAGCAGTACAGGCCATGAAACTTGGTGCAGCAGATTATCTGGAAAAGCCATTTACCCCTGATCAGCTTCTTAAAGCAGTAGATTCAGCGCTTGAGATAGCTGCTACCCAAGTGCCTGAGGTTCAAGACCTGATTCATAAAGAGGAGATGATCAAGGTCCTGGAGAGGGCTGCATCAAATAGTGAATTTTTCACCAATCTTCTTGAACAGGCCACAGACGCCTTAGATGAATATGACCTGACAGGCCCTGAGAAACTCGCCCTCTTAACAGGTGATGTTGAGTGGATAGAGGAGCAGATCGGGCCCCTTACACGATCCCAGAGGCGTTGGCTTGATCTAAGGAGAAGTGCGGAGATATGGTGAAGGTTTAATACTATTTTCAGGGTACTACAGGAGGACCAATGAAAAATTGGTCAGCAGCCTTGCAGTTGATGATAGTTGGTTTTTATGTGCCATTAAGCCTTTTGATACCAACAGGAATAGGGCTGTGGCTTGACAGGAAAGTGTTTCATGAATTTCCTTTATGCACCCTCATAGGTCTTGGCATTGGCACCATAGTGATGGTGTATGGAGTGTATCAGATGGTGCGCCCTTTTTTGAAGGAGGATAAGACGGTAGGGAAAGAAAGTCTCGTTAAACAAAAGAGGGCTAAGAATACGACATTAATAAATTCAGGGCAGAAAAAGGATAAAGAGTAGGAATAATGAGCGGAAAAAGTTACAGAGGTGGCCTTTTAAAAATAATGGTACTTGCCGTTGCCCTTTTCGCCATGATTATTATCAGCTTTATCGGCAGTGAGGTCGGGAGTGGGATAGTTGGGTCTAAGCCAATAAGTTTCCTCAATGTTGAGGCCCCTAAGTATCACCCGGCCCCTGAAAGACCTTTTCACCATCTTCCCATAACGAATACCATGATTACCGCATGGATAAGCATTGTAGTGTTAGGTGGTCTGTTTTTTATTGGCACCCGCAATATGAAACTTGTCCCCACTGGATTACAAAATTTCTTAGAACTGATAGTTGAAGTAGCAGCGAATTTTATTGAAGACCCGGCAGGCAAGAAACATGGAACATGGTTCTTTCCCGTTTGCACTACCATTTTTCTCTTTATTGTGGCCAATGCATGGGTGAGCCTCATACCAGGGTTTGAGACCATCCGTATAAACGGGGAGCCTTTATTTCGCAGCGCTAACACAGATCTTAATATCCCGGCAGCACTTGCTGTGGTCTCCTTTTGTTATGTCGAATATTGGGGATTCAAGGCTAAAGGAATTTCTTATCTTAAGACGTTCTTTCACTTTGGCCCTCTGTGGCAAGCACTTAAACTGATATTTACCGGAAACTTCAAGGCTGGAGCAGGTAGTCTTTTGAATGGTTTAATATCTGTTTTCGCTGGCCTGTTAGAAATACTCAGTCACCTGATCCGTATGGTCAGCTTCACCTTCCGTCTTTTTGGCAACATGACAGCAGGGATGATACTTGTCATGATAATGATCTTCCTTGTTCCCTGGGTGCTTCCTTCATTATTCTACGGTATGGAGGCATTCTTTGGCTTTGTTCAGGCCATGATATTTGGTGGATTGACCCTGGGATTTGCGTGTGCCGCAGTTATGGAAGAAGAATAAGGGTGAATTACTCTGAAGCAAGATGTGACAATAAAATACAATTCGATTTTGCCCTCAGGGCAATAAGGAGGTAGAACTGATGGAAACATGGACAACTGTGGCTAAATTAATAGGTGCAGGGCTTGCTATGGGTCTGGGTGCTATTGGACCAGGGGTTGGGATTGGCATACTTGGCATGGGTGCCATGAATGCATTAGGACGCAATCCTGAGGCCAGAGGAGCAATAATGACCAACATGATCTTAGGCATTGCCTTTGCTGAGGCAGTGGCGATTTACGCCTTAGTAGTAGCTATTTTGCTTATATTCGTAGCATAATATTCCAGTTTTAATAATGGAAGGATAGGCTTATGGAAGGTTTCTTGGGATTAACCTTGCCGAGTTTTATCGGCCAGCTAATCAACTTTCTTATCTTGCTGGGGCTGCTTACATTTTTTGGGTATAAGCCGATTCGTAAAATGCTCGATGAGCGTTCTAATAGGATAAAGAAGAGTATAGAGCACGCTGAGGCTACAAAAAAAGAATATGAGCGTGCTCGAGTAGAAGTGGAGAAGCAGATCAGCAAGGCGCGAGATGACGGGCAATCAATAGTTGGGCAATCAGAACAGGCAGGAGAAAGGATCAAAAAAGAAGCACGACAAGAGGCCCGAAAAGAGGCCCAGGCTATTGTTGACAGGACTCGGGAAGAATTAGAGCGTGAGCGTGATAAGGCTATCAATGAATTACGCAAGGAATTTGTTTACACAGCTATCCTCGCTGCTGAGAAGGTAATCAGCGAAACGTTAGATAAAGAAAAACACCGCAGCTTAATAAAGAAGACATTAGAGGAAAGTGCTGCCTTAAGGAGAAACGAGGGTTAACAATGCCCCAAGTAAGTTCTGGCAAACGGTATGCTCAAGCTTTCTTTGAATTGGCATTGGAGAAGGGTGAACCGGAAAGCTGGCAGGTTGGCTTGAGTAAAGTTACTGGTATAGTAACAGATATAAAGATTATGGGTTTATTGGAAAACCCGAAACTACCTTTTGATACTAAGAAAAGTCTTTTGAAAGAACGGCTTGGTAAAGTAGACCCCTTAGTCCTCAATTTAGCCTGTCTTCTTATGAGCAGGGGAAAATTGAAGATTATTGGTAATATTTCACAGCACTATGGACAGTTATTAGATGCCCATTATGGCATTGAACATGCAGAGGTAGTAGCTGCTGTGCCCCTGGATGATGAAATAAAGAAAAGCCTTTCAACTCGATTTGCGGAAATGGTTGGGCATGAAGTTGTTATAGATACCCGGACAGACCCCTCTATCGTAGGGGGATTTAGGGCCAGGATTGGCGATACATTAATCGATGGAAGCATTAAAAATATATTAGAATCTTTAAAGAAAAGATTGGTGGAGGCTGGATGTTGATCAAGTTTTGTGAAGGCAATATTGGTAATGTCAAAAGTTGTATGGAAAAAGGGAAATGAATATGAAGAATAGATATGGATCAGTAGGACAGGCGTCTCGCCTGTCTGAACTTACATGGAGGAGACATCTTCCTCATTATCAACTCTCTTCCGGTTACTACTTTATTACATTTTCTACCCATGACAGATTCCAATTACAGCCACCGCAAAGAGATTGCGTTTTTAATGCTTTATGCTTTTTAGACACTAAAAAATATGAACTTTATGCAGCTGTGGCATTGAATGACCATGTACATATGGTAATAAATCCTTTTGAGTCATTACCTAAAATAATGCACAGCATAAAAAGCTTTACTGCCCATGAGATTAACAAGATATTAGAAAGAAAAGGCAATGTCTGGCAAAACGAAAGTTATGATAGGGTTATAAGAGATGAGGATGAATTTTTAGAGAAGCTCAACTATATTGCAAACAATCCTATTAAGGCAAGTTTGGCAAGACAATACGAGGATTACAAATGGTTATACATAAAAGGATGGATAACAGGCAATTCATAGACAGGCGAGACGCCTGTCCTACTTATGGGGGAGGTAAGTTAATTTGAACCAATTCATTGAAGATAAAGGATATTTTAAGAATTCACTAAATAAGTTTTGACAATACTGCAATACAACAGAGGAGACATAGATGGCAGCTCGAGATCAGGATATTGTTTCGATAATCAAAGAAGAAATCGAACATTTTGGCGCTGTGGTAACTACAGCCAATGTAGGCACAGTGGTAGAGATAGGCGATGGCATTGCCCGCGTTCATGGACTGAGCGCTGCGAAATACAACGAACTGTTGCAATTTCCTCATGACATTATGGGATTGGCTCTAAATCTGGAAGAAGATAATGTTGGAGCTGTTATCCTCGGTGATTTTAGCCAGATTAAGGAAGGAGATGAGGTGCGTGCAACAGGAAGGGTTGTTGAGGTTCCGGTTGGCGATGCCCTGATCGGAAGGGTGGTTGATCCTCTGGGGCATCCGCGTGATGGCAAGGGGCCGATTAAGACAGAAAAAACACGTCCAGTGGAAAGGGTGGCGCCGGGTGTAACAATGAGAAAGCCTGTGGATACGCCCGTGATGACTGGTATCAAGGCTATAGATAGCATGATTCCTATTGGGCGTGGTCAACGTGAGCTTATCATTGGAGACCGCTTTACCGGTAAGTCAGCAATTGCTATTGATGCCATCATTGCCCAGAAAGGCCAGGAGGTTAAATGCATCTATGTGGCTATTGGACAAAAGACATCCAAGGTTGCACAGGTAGTGGCTCTTTTCGAGAAATATGGAGCCATGGAGCACACTATTGTGGTTGCCGCTGACGCCTCTGATCCAGCACCACTACAATACATCGCACCATTTTCTGGCTGTGCTATAGGCGAGGAGTTTATGGAACAGGGGAAGGATGCCTTGATTGTGTATGATGATCTTTACAAACATGCCTGGGCTTACCGGCAAATTTCCTTGCTCCTTCGCCGTCCACCGGGAAGGGAAGCCTATCCTGGAGATGTTTTCTATTTACACAGTAGACTTCTTGAAAGGGCAGCTAAGCTGGCTCCTGAACATGGTGGTGGCTCACTCACAGCTTTGCCTATTATTGAAACACAAGCAGGGGATATGTCTGCGTACATTCCCACAAATGTGATTTCAATCACTGATGGGCAAATTTATTTGGAACCTGATTTATTCAATGCTGGCATTCGTCCTGCAGCAAATGTCGGCCTGTCAGTATCTCGAGTAGGTGGCTCTGCACAAAGGAAGGCCATGAGACAGGTAGCCGGTACATTACGGTTGGAGTTGGCTCAGTTTCGTGAGCTTCAAGCATTTGCTCAGTTTGGTGCTGAAGACTTAGATAAGGCTACAAGAGACCAGTTAGAGCGTGGGCGGCGTATCACCGAAATATTGAAGCAGCCACAATGCTCTCCCATGTCTTTGGGGGGACAGGTAAATATTCTCTATGCGGTAACCAATGGCTTCCTTGATGAAGTGCCTGTAGATAAGGTCATGACCTGGGAAGAGAACTTCCATAGATTTATGAAAACCAGCCATCCTGAAATAGAGGAAAAAGTAAACGACGATAAAGAGATAAAGCCTGATACAAAAGAGGCCCTGGAGAAGGCTATATCAGAATTTAAGGAAAGTAGTACTTATTAGGGGAATATATGATTAGCACTCGAATTCTTCGTAGGCGCATACACACTGTTGAGAACACAGCCAAGATCTGCAAGGCAATGGAAATGATTGCAACCGCCAAAATGAAGCGGGCTCAAGATCAAGCCAGGGCAGGACGCCCTTATGCCAAGAAGATAAGCGAGGTGATTGCAGATCTTGCTATTCATCCTCAGATTGGTGAGGATGCTCACCCATTGCTCCAAAATAGAGAAACAAAAAAAATTGCTATAGTCCATTTTACCACCGATCGTGGACTCTGTGGTGGGCTCAATGCGAACCTCAACAGGGTTATTGGCACTTTCATTTCGGAGCAAATAGTGCCAGTCATCCTTATCACAGTAGGGCGTAAAGGACGAAATTTCATGCTTCGTGCAGGACAAACTATACGTGCGGAGTTTACTGGGATCAAGGACCGTCCTACTTTATTGGAGACTTTGCCTATCTCTCGGGTTGTTATCGATGACTATAGTAGCGGTGAAGTTGACCTTGTGTATCTCACCTATCCCCGTTTTGTCTCCACCATGGTACAGCGGCCTGCCATGGAAGTGCTGCTTCCTGTTGAACCGCTTGATATGCCTTCAGGAGAAAGAGGAGAATATATCTACGAGCCTGAGCCCAGCATAGTTTTTAATGAACTATTGCCCCGATTTGTGGAGATGCAAGTGTATCATGCAGTGCTCGAGCTTATTGCCAGCGAGCAATCAGCACGAATGGTAGCTATGCGGAGTGCAAGTGATAATGCCAAGGAAGTCATCGAGGATTTGACTCTCACATTAAATAAAGCCCGACAGGAAACTATAACTAATGAGATCTGTGATATTTCTGGAGGTGCTGAGGCTTTTGCAAGATAAGGAGGTTATGAGTGGCAAAAGGGAAAGTAGTGCAAGTTATTGGCACAGTGATCGATATGGAGTTCCCCCCTGGTGAACTGCCCGCAATCAATAATGGAATAGTGATTAATCAGGATGACATCAAAATTATTGTTGAGGCCCAGCAACATGTTGGAAACAATTGGGTGCGAGGTGTTGCACTAACCGCTACCGAGGGGCTGCAGAGAGGTGCTGAGGCTGTGGATATGGGAACCCCGATAACTGTGCCTGTGGGGAAGACAACTTTAGGAAGGCTCTTCAATGTCTTTGGTGAGCCCTTAGATAATCTTGGTGAGGTACAGGCTGATCTACACTACCCTATTCATCGTGATTCACCTGGTTTAGATGAGCAGGAGACCACTCCCCAAATATTAGAGACGGGGCTAAAAATTATGGATCTGGTAACGCCGTTTACCAAAGGAGGGAAAGTTGGGGCATACGGTGGAGCCGGTGTGGGCAAGACAGTGGTGATCATGGAGCTCATACGTAATATCGCAACCGAGCATGGTGGCTTCTCTGTCTTTGCAGGTATAGGTGAAAGATCTCGCGAGGGGAATGACCTGTGGCTGGAAATGAAGGAGTCTGGAGTTTTGGAAAGGACTGTTCTTGTTTTTGGCCAGATGAATGAGAGCCCTGGTGTGCGCTCGCGGATAGGACTAACCGGGGTAACCATGGCAGAGTATTTTCGCGATATTGAGGGGCAAGATGTTCTTCTGTTTATAGATAACATATATCGGTATGTTCTGGCAAACATGGAATTGTCTGCCCTTTTAGGGCGCATGCCCTCAGCAGTAGGTTATCAACCAACTTTAGGCACAGATGTTGGCGAACTGGAGGAAAGAATCACCACAACTAAGAAGGGATCAATTACATCATTCCAGGCTATCTACGTGCCTGCTGATGACTACACTGATCCTGGCATAGTAGCTACCTATGGGCACCTCGATGCTGTTGTTGCATTGGAACGCTCGATTGCTGAGTTAGGCATTTATCCTGCTGTTGACCCCTTGACCTCGACATCCCGAATACTTGACCCCGCTATAGTTGGTGAAGAGCACTATCAGGTGGCACGAGGTGTGCAGAGGACATTGCAGAGATACAGGGAATTACAGGATATAATAGCTATTCTGGGTATGGAGGAATTAAGCGACGAGGATAAACTTACCGTGAACAGGGCAAGGCGCATTCAGAGGTTTTGCTCTCAGCCGTTTCACGTAGCTGAACAATTCACCGGTATCCCGGGTAAATATGTACCGGTTAAGGAAACGGTGCGCGGTTTTAAGGAAATTTTGGAAGGAAAACACGATGAACTTCCTGAAGCTGCATTCTATATGGTTGGCACTATTGACGAGGCAGTGGAAAAAGCTAAAGAGATGAGTGAGGTATAGTGGCTACATTTAGGCTTGAGATTGTTACCGCAGAAAGAATGGTTTACTCCGGCGATGTTAATATGGTGGTTGCGTGGGGGGTAGAGGGGCAGCTGGGTATTCTACCCCATCATGCCCCTTTGATGACTATGCTTCAGCCCGGGGAGTTAATTGTAAAAAAGGATAATAAAGAGACCTATATGGCGGTAAGTGGTGGTTTTCTTGAAGTACGTCCTGATAAGGTGATTGTCTTAGCTGATGCCTGTGAACGTGCCGAGGAAATAGATAAGACCCGAGCTGAAGAGGCTAAACGTCAGGCAGAAGAGATCATGAAGGCTCCATCGCCTGAGACAGAAACCGCTACAGCTGAGGCCGCGCTTCGTCGATCATTGGTCCGGCTTCAGGTGGCTGAAAAAATACGCCGCAAACGAGGACAGAAGCTGAGAAGCCTGTAGGAGTGATATTATGAAAGCATTTGCAGACAAGCTTATTGAGATTACCGAAAGACATGCAGAGGAAATTTCCGAACAATGGTGCAAAGATATAAGGACAAATAACAGAACACCATCATACCATGTAATACCAGAGGAAGACTGCCTTTTTAAGGCTGTAAGCTTTTATAAGAATCTGAGCAGGGTATATTTTAGCCAGAGACCAAGTAGAGATTTGTATGAGTACTTCACGCAATATGCTGAAGATACATATAATGAAGGTATTCCCTGCCCTGAAGCGATATATGCCCTTTTTATGATGAAAAAACATATGTGGTTATACGCAGATTCACAGGCGCTTTTTATAACACCTATGGATCATTTACAGGCAGTAGAAGCTCTCAATAAAACAATACGTATCTTTGACCTCGGTACGTTTTTTATCGCACAAAAATATGATGCACTGAAAAAACAGGACGGATTTATTTATTAACAATGTGAATACCATGAAAATACTTGTTGTAGATGATGAGGATATTGTGCTTGAGAGTTGCCAGGCGGTATTTGAGCTCGAGGGCTTTGAGGTCATGCTTGTTCCCAGTGCAGATAAGGCTCTGAAAGCAATGCAAAATGAAGATTTCAGTCTTTTGATTGTAGATGTAAAGATGCCCAAGCACGACGGTATGTATCTTATGGAAAAGATTAAGGAAAAATGGCCGGATATACCCATTATTGTCATGAGCGGTTATTATACAACAGAGACTATCAAGGAAGCCTTTAAAATGGGAGCCACCAAATTTATTGCCAAACCATTTGAACCTGACGAACTTGTTAAAACAGTTCGACAAATTATTGAAAAGGAGGAACGTCATGGAAAAAAAGAAAGTCCTGGTAATTGATGATGAGCAGATTGTCTTAGATAGTGTTAGCCAGATACTAATCGATGAGAATTACGAGGTAGATGTCTCACTGAGTGGCCGTGAGGGGCTTGATTGGGCCATTGAAAGACCATACGACATTGTGCTCACTGACATCCGCATGCCGGATATTGGGGGCATGAGGGTCTTGAGAGATATTAAGAGGATTAAATCATCCCTTCCTGTTCTTATCATCACCGGTTACGCAACAACCAAGTCAGCGGTACAGGCCATGAAACTTGGGGCGGCAGAATACATAGAAAAGCCATTTGAGCCTGAACAACTTCTCGAGGCAGTGGGCCGAGCTCTTGGTATAGCCCCTGAAGCTGAGGAACAGGGATTGATTCACAAGGAGGAGATGGCCAAGGTTTTAGAGAGGGCTGAATCTGATGATGAATTCTTCGCTAACCTTCTCGAATCTGGTGCAGATGCCTTAGATGAATATGACTTGACCAAGGCAGAGAAACTTTCGATTGTAACCGGCGATGTTCGATGGATAGAGGATCAGGTCGGCCGCCTTACACGTCCCCAGAGACGTATGCTTGTTTTTCTGAAAGTTCAAAGCGCCTCTTAGTTTAAGAGAGGTGCTGAAATAGGCACTTATATAGTACGCAGTAAGCAGTAAGCAGGAAACAGGAGGCAAAACTAAAGGGGTTTTAGTGCTTACTGTTTACTCCATACTCCATACTTTTTAATTTAGGTACTTAAATATGTTTTCCTCAACACGATCAAAACTCATAGGAAGTTTTTTAGGGGTCTCCTTTCTGGTTGGAGTTGTTTCTCTCTTTATTGGTGGCCAGCTCCTTTACAAATCTGTGCTCAGCGAGGCAACAAACCGTGTCAGGTTAGACCTCAATGCTGCACGTGAGATATACCTGATGCGTATTAAGGCTATTACATGCCCTCTTACTCTTACCTCTCTGGAACCGGTATTTCGTGCTGCCCTTAAAAAGAGAGATATCTCTGAACTTATACCTCGATTAGAGACGGTAGCACGACGTGCAGAGCTGGACTTTGTTGGTATAGTGAGAAAAGAGGGTGAGACACTCTGTGGTGTTGGGAAAAGTTCCCTGCGGTGTAAGGCTGTGGAAATTACTAATCCTATCGCAGGATTGGTATTTGATCGGAAGGTTCCTGTATCAGGCACGGTTGTTCTGAGCAAAGAATTTCTCTCTGCTGAAAGCCCTGAACTTGCTGATCGTGCAAGAATCGAACTTCTCCCCACACCAAAGGCAGCCCCGAGAGCCGAAGAGGAGGAAACCTCTGGAATGGCTATTGTGGCTGCCATTCCAGTATTTGAAGAAGGCGATCTAATTGGAGTTATCTATGGCGGAGTTCTTCTAAACCGAAATCAAACGATAGTTGACACTGTGCGGGACACGGTCTTTCAGCAGGAGATATATAAAGGCCGCAATATAGGAACGGCTACCATCTTTTTTAATGACCTTCGTATATCAACAAATGTTATGACTCCGGACGGAAAGCGGGCCATTGGAACACGGGTCTCAAAAGAGGTGAAGGAATATGTCCTCACAAAGGGAAAGAGGTGGACAGACCGTGCCTTTGTTGTAAGTGACTGGTACATAACAGCATATGAATCAATCGAAGACATCTTTGGTAAAAGAGTGGGAATGCTCTATGTAGGAGTATTGGAGGCAAAGTATGCCGACATGCGGAGGAAGGCACTGTTAATCCTCATAAGTATAATTGTGGCTGGTATGGCATTGGCAGTAGGGCTTGGATACATTCTGGCAAACAAGATCATGCATCCTGTGCACCAATTGATAAAGGCAAGCAAACAGGTTTCCGAGGGAAGCCTAACGCCAGAGATTGGCCCTATATCAAAAGATGAAGAAATGCGTATTTTGCAGAATACCTTTAAGGATATGGTTGTATCGATGAGACGCAGGAGCGCAGAGGCCGAAAATCGGCTCGTTCACTCCGAAAAGCAGGCCAGCGTTGGAAGGCTTGCTGCAGGCGTTGCCCATGAGATCAATAATCCTTTAACCGGTATATTAACATTTACCCGTATTCTTCAGCGAAGTAAAGATTTAGGAGACAAGAATCAGTCTCATCTTCAAAAAATAGCTGAGTCAACTGTACGAGTCAGGAAGATTGTTAAGGGACTGCTTGATTTTTCCAGACAGACCGAGCTTGATAAAGAACCAACCGATGTAAACAGGTTTATCCGATCTATAATTTCAGCGATGGAAAATCAGGCATTGGTAAAAAGTGTAAGCATAACCTTCAATCCAGGGGAGAATTTACCCATGCTCACCTTGGACCGCAGTCAGTTTCAAAGTGTGTTAATAAATTTAATTATAAACGCCTTTGATGCCATGGAACGGGGTGGCACTATTATTATATCTACCGGCATCAGCTTATTCGCAAGCGATACTGATCAAAAGGGTGTTGAAATTAGCGTCGCTGATAGTGGGTGTGGAATACAGCATGAGGATCTTGATAAATTATTTGACCCCTTTTTTACTACAAAGGAGGTAGGCAAAGGTACCGGGCTTGGCCTTTCAGTTTCATACGGGATTGTACAGAGACATGGTGGAACAATCAGGGTTCAAAGTGAGATTGATCGTGGGACTACTTTTACTATCTGGATTCCAGTTGACGAGCAGCGTAACTCTGAACCAGTCCCCTAACCCAGGGCGGGCCGAATAATGAATAATCTTTTGACGAATGACCAATGACAAAAAAGGTAACTTCTCAATAAGTCCAGTTAATTCCTTGACAATGCCATTTGCCGTCATTGCGAGGAGCGGAGCGACGTGGCAATCTCATTGCTATAATAGAGATTGCTTCGCTTTGCTCGCAATGACAGAACCCGAACTTATTGAGAAGTTACTAAAAAAGGAGCAAACCAAATGGCTCGAAAGATGCTTGTGATAGACGATGATTCAATGGTCTTATCATCTTGCCTGAGAATATTTGAGACAGAGAATTTTGATGTTATTACTACCACAAGTCCGGAAGAGGGGCTAAGCCTTGGCCTGGATACATACTTTGATGTGATTCTATGCGACTGGATGATGCCGGGCCTTGACGGAATGGATGTAATAACAAGACTTGACGAGACATCACCTGGCTCTGCTGTTGTTATGATAACCGGGTATCCGAGTATTGAAAGGGCAACCGAGGCTATGAAGAGAGGTGCAATGGATTATGTTGCCAAACCGTTTACACCTGACGAGATAATCAAGGCGGTTGATGAGGCGATAGAGCGGAAAAAGGGAGAAGAGACGAAGGTAATTGAGAGATTTGGATCCCTGACAAAGACCGGACAGATATCCCTTCCAAGCATTGATGAAAAGATGTTAGAGACCCTTTCTGCTGCAATAGATGAACGCAGGTATATGGAGGCAAAGCCTTCACTGGAAGCCCTTTCTGAGCCTGAACGTTTAGAGGAAATGACGCTCGCTGTACTTAATAAATACACCCGGGACACAAATAATTTAATCCCTATCCTGCAGGCTGTCCATTCATATGCTGGATACCTTTCATATGAAGCAATTAGTTTGATAGCCAGAGAATTACATATGAGTGAGCATGAGATCTTTGGCACAGCGTCATTCTATGCCCAGTTCAAATTTGAAAAGCCAGGGGAACATCTTATGAGGTGCTGTAGCGGGACTGCATGTTTCGTTGGAGGTGGTGGGGTTATTCTCGAGGCAGCTAAATCAAAACTGGATATTGTTCCAGGGCAAACAACTAAAGATGGGATGTTCAGTCTTGAGAGAGTGGCATGTCTTGGATGCTGTGCCTTGGCACCTGTTGTGACTATTGATGGTGAGGTTTATGGTCAAATGAGTCCTGCAAAGTTATCAAGGGCTATAGATAAGATTTATAGAACCGAATCAAAGGGATAGAGTAATTAATAAATAACCTGTGGATTTATAAATACTAAACTCTAAATCCGAAATACTAAACAATGCCAAATATCAAAATCCAAATGACAAAAACATGTTTGGAGGCCGGCATTAAGTTTTCTTTAAAGGTTTTGGATTTAAAACATTTGAATTTTGTGTTTGTTTAGAATTTAGATATTAGGATTTAGGATTTTCCACATTTTATTAATCATGTTCTGGGTAGCCTTTAGAATTTAAAATAGGTGAGGAACTACGATGGAGTTAGCTAAAAAGAAAGATATAGCCACAGAAACAATGATAATGAATGGAAAAAATGTATCCTTTTCTTCTGGTGAGACAATATTGGAAGTTGCCAGAAAATCAGGCATCTATATTCCTACTCTGTGTTCAAGGCCGGATTTGCCATCTACAGGATCTTGCCGCCTATGTATAGTAAAAGTCAAAGGCGTTCGGGGATATGTAACATCCTGCACAACACCTGCCACACCCAATATGGTCGTTACTACAAACTCAGATGAGATTGATAAATTAAGAAGGGGAATATTGGAGTTAATTCTATCTGAACATCCCTCTGCCTGTTTAGTATGCCCTATCAGGGAAACATGTGAGCAATTTAATGCACCCTCTTCAAAGACCGGAAGGGTTACAGGCTGCAATATGTGCCCAAATCGTGATATCTGTGAATTAAGGCAGTTGGTTGAATATCTGGGACTAAAAGAGATAAGATATCCATTATTGTATAAGGATTTTCCCCTTGAGAGAGATGATCCATTTATGGATAGGGATTATAATCTATGCATCTTATGCGGTAGATGTATTAGGGCCTGTGAAGAAAATCTCGGTACAAGCGCTATTTCATTTGTTAAAAGAGGTCACGATACAAAAGTAGGGACCTCCTTCGGAAAACTTCATGTGGATGGCGATTGTCGTTTTTGCATGCATTGCGTTGATGTCTGTCCAACCGGTGCTTTAACAGTCAGGGGATCCAAATGGTATGACAATCCTGATATAGAAATACCCACAACATGCATCCTTTGTGAGCGAGGCTGTGAGCTTGTTATTGATACTAAATGGAACAAGGTTATGGGCGCACATCCTGTCCGAGATATGACCGCCAGCACAAGAGAATACTGTGTTAAGGGCAGATGTTGTTTGCCGGCACTCTTTAACAGCCCTGATCGATTGAAATATCCTGCTATCCGCAGGGAGGACGGAAAGACAATTTACACTGATTGGGATAATGCAATAAACCATGTATCTGATATAATATCTCGTTATAGTCCCACCGAAATTGCAATCCTTTCTTCAAGGCATCTGACAGATGAATCCATTTATGCCCTGAACGAATTTGCCAGAATCTATGCAGAATCAAATATATTTTATATAGCAGATGATGAAATTATATTTCCTAACATAGAAAAATCAGATGAGATATTTAAGCATATCAAATTATTATACATAGCAGAGGCAAACAGTGCAACTGATGAAATCATAAAGAAATTTACAAGCCTTGAAAATATCATTATTCAGGATATCTACCCTTCTCCCCTTAGCACGTCAAATAAGGTATGCGCTGTTTTTCCTGTCACAGTTTTCACTGAAATGAATGGCACGAAGACGTGTGTAGATAGCCGCAGAAAACCTGTTGCAAAAGCAGCCAAACCTCCCGGGAATGCCATTCCAGATTGGGAGATTACCATTAACATAGGGAATGCATTACCCAATACAGATTTCAAAATAAAAAATTTCCGTAGCATACAGAACCATATCCAGATGCATCCATGGATTATTGCCTCCGTTCCTATGGTTCCAAAAGACGCTTTAACGTATAGGGGGTTTCCTATTGCTGATTTTGTTCCCGATTTTAAGATATTTGTGGAACGTCGTTTAAAATTAAAAGGAGAAGTCCATTTTTAGCAGCTAAGTTATGAGATTTGTAACTACATGGGTTCAAAGTTCTGGGTTCACGCCTGCCCGCCGGACGGCAGGCGGGGTTCAATGGTTATTTGCTGAACCATTAATCCCGATTTCATCGGGAAACTGTGAACCTTGAACCTGACAACCTGAGCAGTTACTAAGATTTGTACAAAAGATGGAAAGTAAAGCCTCCATTTTAAATAGTTTGAATTCAGATGGCAAAAGGCTAAAGGCTCGAGGTTCCCCCTTTCCCCTCTGCCTTTAGCCTTAAGCCTATTTTTTAGGTCCAGTTTATAAGGATTAGGAGACACCATGTATGAGATAATAGAAAAATCCGAAATATTTAATGTGCACAAGATGGTAATTAAGGCGCCTGAAATTGCAGATTCCATACAAGCAGGGCAGTTTGTCATTGTTATGGGCAATGAGTATAGTGAGAGAATACCATTGACTGTATCAGACTGGAATACCTATACCGGCACAATAACCCTATATATTTTAGAGGTTGGTATCTCCACGCTTGAGTTGGCACGCATGAAGATCGGGGATTCACTATATGCTGTAACTGGGCCATTAGGCATTCCTTCAGAGATAAACAATTATGGCAGCGTTGTTTTAGGGGGTGGATGCTATGGAATTGGAGGGATTTATCCAATAGCAAAGGCATGCAAGGAGACTGGCAATAAGGTTATATCTATCATTGAAGCGCGTTACAGTTTTATGTTCTATCATGAAAAGGAGCTCCATGCAGTCAGTGATCAGGTTCTATACGCCACAAGTGACGGCTCTAAAGGGGAAAAAGGTAAGGTTGAGGACGTTATCAGAGAGATGCTTGAGAAGGGGGTTAAGATTGATCATGCCTTTTTTATGGGATGCACACAAATGCTGGAGAGATGTTCTGAGGTCACCCGCCCCTATGCTATTCCAACCACGGTTGCCCTAAATTCCATTATGCTTGATGGCACGGGAATGTGCGGTGCATGCAGGGTTAGTGTTGGAGGAGAGACAAAATTTACATGTGTTGATGGGCCAGAATTTGATGGACATAAGGTTGATTGGAAGGAGCTATATACACGTAAGAGTGCATATATAGAACGTGAGACAGTTGTTTATCAGTCCTATTCACATGGATGTATGGCTGAAAGGACGTAGTTTCATCTGTTCTATTAGTTTCATTGGTTTTATTTGTTAACCAATCGAACAAATATAACGAATTGAACCAATCCAACTATTAAAGGAAGGGTATTGACATGGAATTAACAGCCAAAGAGCGAATGGCTATTAAGCGGCACGGGATGGCTGAACAGCCACCGGACTTGAGAAATCGTAATTTCAAAGAGGTTCCATATGGCTATACACCGGAAGAGGCGGTAGCTGAAGCACAGCGCTGTCTGAGCTGTAAAACCAAGCCTTGCGTCTCTGGTTGCCCGGTGGAGGTACCTATTCCTGAATTCATTGCCCTAATTGCTGAGAAAAAATTTGCTGAGGCAGCAAGGGTAATTAAAACTAAAAATGTTCTCCCCGCTGTATGTGGACGTGTTTGCCCGCAGGAGAATCAATGTGAAGGTAAATGCGTAAGGGGAAAGAAGGATATAACGCAGGCTGTTGCCATAGGCAACCTTGAGAGGTTCGTTGCTGATTATGAGCGAGAGAATAATCTTATGGGGCTACCTGAAATACCGAAAAAAAATGGTTTTAAAGTAGCTGTCATAGGTTCGGGTCCCTCTGGTTTGACTGTTGCTGGAGATTTGATAAAGCTTGGCTATGAGGTGACTATTTATGAGGCATTTCATCGGGGAGGTGGTGTACTGGTGTATGGTATCCCTGAGTTCAGGCTGCCAAAAAAGATTGTAGAGACGGAGATAAAGGCCTTAGAGGATTTAGGTGTTAAAATTTACTATAATAGTGTGATTGGGCGTCTACACAAGATTAATGATCTTTTTAATATCATGGGATTTAATGCAGTATATATTGGTGTAGGGGCTGGGCTGCCAATCTTTTTAGACATACCTGGTATGAATTTGAACGGTGTTTTTTCTGCCAATGAATATCTAACACGCAGTAATCTAATGAAATCCTATCTATTTCCAAAATACAGGACCCCTATGATAATAGGGAAAGAGGTTGCCGTTCTTGGAGGCGGCAATGTAGCCATGGATTCTGCAAGAACCGCTATGCGATTAGGAGCGGAAAAGGTTACTATTGTTTATAGGCGCGCGAGAGAACAGATGCCGGCAAGGGCCGCAGAGACCCATCATGCAGAAGAGGAAAAGATCGAGTTTAAACTTCTGTCAAATCCTGTTGAGATCTATGGCAATGAGGAGGGATGGGCTACCGGAATGAAGTGCCAGAGATATGAACTCGGGGAGCCTGATGAATCAGGCAGACAAAGACCTGTTCCTATAGAAAATTCCTTCTTTGAATTTGATTGCGACCAGGTTCTTGTGAGTATAGGTGGACAGGCCAATCCATTGATTACCTCAACAACGCCTGATATGAAGATAAACAAGTGGGGATACATTGAAGTCGATGATTGGGGTAGGACAAATAGGGAATTTGTCTATGCAGGGGGAGATATTGTCACCGGCGCAGCAACGGTTATCTCTGCTATGGGGGCCGGTCGGAGGGCGGCAAAGGCAATACATGAAGATTTGATCAAAGAAACTGATGAAACCTTACGACCACCTGGTGCTGAAACAGAAGAGGGCGAAGAGGAATGAAATAAGTAGGAGATAACAGAAAATGACTGAAAAACGAACAATACTTGTCTGTCAGGGAACAGGGTGCGTATCTTCGGGCTCGCCCCAGATACACAGAGAATTTGAGCGGGAGATCTTGGAACATAAATTAGATGTAGAGGTAAAACTAACAGGGTGCCATGGTTTCTGTCAGATAGGACCGACAGCGATAATAGAGCCTGATGATATTTTATACTGTCTGTTAAAGCCTGATGACGTAAAAGATATTGTTGACTCACATCTAATTAATAACACCCCAGTAAACAGGCTCCATTATCATGATCCCGCTACGGGCGAACCAATACCAAAATGGACAGATATTCCTTTCTATAACAGACAGAAAAAGATGATTACCACCAACTGTGGATATATCAATCCAGAAGCCATAGAAGAGTATATTTCTATTGGAGGATACAGGGCGGCTCGACAGGCAATCCTGGCCATGACACCTGAAGAAATAATAGAGGAGGTCAAATCCTCTCAATTACGTGGACGTGGTGGAGCTGGCTTTCTTACTGGTCTAAAATGGAATTTTGCACGGCGCAGTAATGGTGGGGGCGGTGCTATTCAGAAATATGTAATCTGTAATGCAGATGAAGGTGATCCAGGTGCATTCATGGATCGGGTTATTCTCGAATCAACTCCTCACAGTATAATTGAAGGTATGATTATTGGGGCATTTGCCATTGGGGCTTCAAAGGGATTTATCTACGTTAGGGCAGAATATCCCTTAGCCATTCATAGACTCGAGGTTGCTATTTCACAGGCGAGGACAAAAGGATTTCTTGGATCTAAAATATTTGGTTCCAATTTTGATTTTGATCTCCACATCAATCAAGGCGCGGGTGCATTCGTCTGCGGAGAAGAAACCGCATTAATGGCATCTATCATGGGGAAACGAGGAAATCCACGCCCACGACCTCCCTATCCTGCCGTAGAAGGACTCTGGGGAAAGCCTACAAATATCAACAATGTCAAGACATATTCCTTTATCCCTCTTATTATCAAAAATGGGTTTAAGTCATTTGCTGATGTTGGTCTTGAAAAATCCCGGGGTACAGCAGTTTTTTGTATTACAGGAAAAATTAATAATTCAGGGCTGGTTGAAGTGCCAATGGGGATAAAGCTCAGAGAAATAATATATGATATCGGAGGCGGAATACCAAATGGAAAGAAGTTCAAGGCCGTTCAGACTGGTGGCCCCTCAGGAGGATGCCTCCCAGAAACCTACCTCGATAAGGAGGTAACTTATGAGTCATTCCAGGCCGCTGGATCAATCATGGGGTCAGGGGGAATGATTGTCCTTGATGAAGATGTATGTATGGTGGATATCGCTAAATACTTTATTAATTTTACCCGGGAAGAAAGCTGCGGGAAGTGCTCACCATGCCGTATAGGACTCGGAAGGATGTATAATATATTAGAAAAAATAACAAATGGTCAAGGTGAATATGAGGATTTGGAGTCACTGGAAGAACTTGCAGGGATAGTAAAAGACGGCTCTCTTTGTGGACTGGGCCAGACTGCCCCAAATCCTGTTCTTACCACTATTAAATACTTTAGGGACGAATATATAGCCCATATTGTTGATAAAAGGTGCCCTGCCAAGGTTTGCAAGGCACTTATTGAATACTCCATAGATGAAGCTCAATGTACAGGGTGTTTACTCTGTTTAAGGAGTTGCCCGGCAAATGCTATTACTGAGAGGAAACGTGCACAAAAGGATATAGAAGTCGAACAATCAGATAAAGAACCAACAACGGAGGAAGGGGAAGTGAAACGGAAAAAGAAAAAAGCAGATACCATATGTGCTATTAACACGGATACATGTGTAAGATGTGGTATCTGTTTTGCGAATTGTCCTACGGGCGCTGTATTTAAAAGAGATAGGCCCTTAGACAGTAAACAGTATGCAGTAGGCAGTACTCAGTAGGCAAAACTAAAAGGGTTTTAGTGCTTACTGCTTACTCCATACTTTTTAATTTAGACACTTAAACAGGAGTTTCAGATGTTTTCGTCAACACGATCCAAGCTCATAGCAAGTTTTTTAGGGGTTTCCTTTCTGGTTGGTGTTGTTTCTCTCTTTATTGGTGGCCAGCTCCTTTACAAATCTGTGCTCAGCGAGGCAACAAACCGCGTCAGGTTAGACCTCAATGCTGCACGTGAGATATACCTCACGCGTATAAAAACTATCAGATGTCCTGTAACTATTACCTCCCTGGGGCCTGGATTCCGCTCAGCACTTAAGAGTCAAGATGCCCCGGAACTTGTCAGTCGATTAAGGTTTTTGTCTCAGCAAGCAGAGTTAGATTTTGCTGGCATAGTAACAAAGGAGGGTACAACGCTGTGCCGTATCGGACCTAATTCTATACCAAAGGAAACAGTTCAGACTCACAATCCTATAGCAGATTTAGCGCTCAAAGATAAAGTTGCTATTTCAGGAACCGTTGTCTTCAGCAAGGATTTTCTCTTTGCTGAGGATCCCGAGCTTGCCAATTTATCCAGAATCCAGTTGCTTCCTACACCGAAGGCAGCTCATAGAGTGGAGGAAGAGGAAACATCTGGAATGGCTCTTGCGGCTGCCATTCCAGTATTTGAGGGGGGCGATTTAATTGGAGTTGTGTATGGAGGGGTTCTTCTAAGCAGAAGCGAAAGCATAGTTGACACTGTACGGGACACGGTCTTTAAGCATGAGATATACAAAGGCCGCAATATAGGAACAGCTACCATCTTTTTTAATGACCTTCGTATATCAACAAATGTTATGACTCCGAACGGAAGGCGGGCCATTGGAACACGGGTATCAAAAGAGGTGAAGGAATATGTCCTCACAAAGGGCAAGAGGTGGACAGACCGTGCCTTTGTTGTAAGTGACTGGTACATAACAGCATATGAACCAATCGAAGACATCTTTGGTAAAAGAGTGGGGATGCTCTATGTCGGGGTATTGGAGGCAAAGTATGCTGACATGAGAAGGAATACTATTTTAGTTTTTATATTGATAACTGTGGCTGGTATGGCATTGGCAGTGGTACTGGGATGCATTCTGGCAAACAAGATCATGCATCCTGTGCACCAATTGATAAAGGCAAGCAAACAGGTTTCAGAGGGCAGCCTAACGCCAGAGATTGGGCCTATATCAAAAGATGAAGAAATGGGTGTTTTGCAGAATACCTTTAAGGATATGGTTGTATCAATGGGACGCAGGAGAGAAGCAGCAGAAGATCGGCTCGTTCAGTCCGAAAAACAGGCCAGCGTTGGAAGGCTTGCAGCAGGCGTTGCTCACGAGATAAATAACCCTCTAACAGGTGTATTAACATTTACACACATGCTGCTCCGACGTAAAGATATAGAAGATGATATTCGCTTAGATCTTCAAACAATAGCTGAATCCACGGAACGGGTCAGAAAGATTGTTAAAGGTCTCCTTGAATTTTCCAGACAGACAAAGCTTGATAAAGAACCAACGGATGTAAACATGCTTATACGATCCGTAATTTCACCAATGGAAAACCAGGCGCTGGTAAAAGGTGTAAGTATAAAATTTGATTCAGGAGAGAATTTACCTAAGCTTACCCTGGACCGCAGCCAGTTCCAAAGTGTGTTAATAAATTTAATTATAAATGCACTTGATGCTTCTGAACCAGGTGGCAGTATCAATATATATACAGCTACCGACTTATCTGCAAGCGATGCTGGTAAAAAGGGTGTTGAGATTAGCGTCGCTGATACTGGTTCTGGTATACCACAGGAGGATCTTGACAAATTGTTCGACCCCTTTTTTACTACAAAGGAAGTGGGTCAGGGTACCGGGCTTGGTCTATCAGTTTCATACGGGATCGTACAGAGACACGGGGGAACAATCAGGGTTCAAAGCGAGGTTGGTAAAGGCACCAGGTTTTTTATATGGTTACCCATAGAAGTGGAGGACTAATATCATGAAAATACTTGTTGTTGATGACGAAGGTATTGTCCTTGATAGCTGTCGGCGGGTGCTTGAGGAAGATGGCCTCGAGGTATTACTTGTCACATCTGCTGATAAGGCCATTGCGGCGATTGAGGATGAAGAGCCTTCAGTTCTCCTTATGGATGTAAAAATGCCTTTACGCGATGGCATGGATCTTATGCGAGAGGTTAAGGAAAGATGGCCAAGTATACCTATTATAGTCATGAGTGGCTACCATACAACTGAAACCATTGAAGAAGCAAATAAGATGGGGGCTGTTGCATTTATTAATAAACCATTTACGCCTGACGAACTTCTCGAAACAGTACAAAAGGTAATTCAGAAGGAGGAACACCATGGAGAAAAAGAAGGCCCTGGTAATTGATGATGAACAGGTTGTCTTAGATAGTGTCAGCAAGATACTTACTGATGAGGACTACAAGGTAGATGTCTCACTTAGTGGACGTGAGGGATTGAATCAAGCCATACAAAAAGAATATGACATTGTGCTCACTGACATCCGCATGCCAGACATCGGAGGCATGAGAGTTTTAAGGGATATTAAAAGGGCAAAACCAGCCCTTCCTGTGGTTATGATCACCGGTTATGCCTCAGTCCGGTCATCGGTACAGGCCATGAAACTTGGTGCAGCAGATTATGTAGAAAAGCCATTTACCCCTGATCAACTTATCAGGGCAGTGGCCTCGGCACTTGATATAGCTGCTACCCAAGAACCTGAGGTTCAAGACCTGATTCACAAGGAGGAGATGATTACAATCCTCGAGAGGGCAGCATCCGATAGTGAATTCATTGCTAAATTGCTCTATGAGGGTGCAGACGCTCTCGAAGAGTACGATTTGACAGGCCCTGAGAAGCTTGCTCTGTTAACCGGCGATATTGAGTGGATAGAGAAACACATCGGGCCGCTTAAGACAAATCAGAAGCTTTGGCTCGAACAGCGGCTTAGCGCAGAAATTTGGTAAACATAAGGAGGTAATTCAATGGCTGAAAGAATGCTTATTATTGACGACGAAGAGATAGTGCTGGAATCGTGCCGTAAAATATTCACGGCCGAGGGTTTTGATGTTGTTATTACAACAAGTCCTCAAGAAGGGCTCAAACTTGCCTCAGATTCATCCTTTGATGTTATCCTGTGTGACTGGAAGATGCCAGGATTTGACGGAATGGATGTGGTAGAGGAGTTGGACCGACGTTCACCGGATTCAGCGGTGGTGATGATTAGCGGCTATCCCTCTGTGGGCCGGGCAGCTGAGGCCATGAAACGGGGAGCAATGGACTATGTTTCTAAACCGTTCACCCCTGATGAGATTACAGATACGGTAAAAAAGGCAGTGAAGAGGAAGGTCACAGAAGAGAAAAAGGCCATGGGGAGATTTGAGAAAATTATAGAATCTGTACAGTTTCCCACCACCACAATGGAAGATAAGCCACCCAAGACAATCGCAGAGACCGTTGCCTCAACAGTGGGTGTGGGCAAGACCACCTCACCATGGTTAAGTGTGTTTGTCCTGGGTATTCTCGCTGGGGCATACATTGGATTCGGAGGTCTACTTTCGACATGCGTGACCTTTGACCTCGCTAATATAATGGGCATTGGTTTTAAGAAATTCATGGCGGGCACAGCCTTTAGCGTCGGTTTGATTCTCGTTGTGATAGCAGGGGCAGAGTTGTTCACTGGTAATAACCTGATGATATCAAGTGCCATGACTAAAAAAATCACATTCAGAACTATGTCAGCGAGATGGACTGTTGTCTGGTTTGCTAATCTCATCGGTTCATTGATTTTGGCGCTGATGTTGTATTTCTCAGGCCTATGGAAGGCTGGCAACGGAGCGTTGGGTGCTTCTGCTGTTGCTATAGCCTATATGAAGGTCAACCTTAGTTTTGTTGAAGCGCTTGTCCGAGCCATTGGCTGCAACTGGCTGGTATGTCTGGCCGTATGGATGGCCCTCGCAGCTCGGCAGACCGTTGGCAAGATATTTGCTATCTACTTTCCCATCATGGCATTCGTTGCCATCGGCTTTGAGCATGTTGTTGCCAACATGTATTTTATTCCCGCTGGAATGTTCGTGCACAGTTGGGCAGGGATTCCTGCTCCGGCGGCCTTCGATCCAGCGTCCCTCAATTGGATTAGTTTCTTATGGAAGAACATGGTGCCTGTAACGATCGGCAACATCATTGGTGGTGGGGTATTTGTGGGCATGAGTTATTGGGGTGCCTACCTTAGACCGGCTTCTGGGAATAAAATTAAAACAAGTTAATTAGGACGCAGATATTCGCAGATAAACGCAGATATAATTTTTTATTTCTTAATCTAAAAAATTTGCGCACGCGGCGCAAGCGCCTGCGCTGCGCGTTACTCTGCGTCCAAAAATGGGATTTCCTGTACTATCAAGTTAGAAATGAGACGTTTTCTAAAAGGGTGAAGATTTGTAAGGGAGGCATACGGGGAACTAATATTTTATAAGAGCCACGTATAGCCTCCTTGTGACTTGCTATATGGTTATTCTACCTGGCAGATTATCCCCATGATATTTTCCCTGTGAATATAGTGTCAGATCTTTATAGAATAGCCCTCAGTAGAATTATTTGAACCGTGCAGAATTCATGTGCATTTCACAGTAAAAACATATAACAGGCCATCAAAATGTAAAAAAAGTAGTAAAAAAGGCCTTTTGGGTGATTTTTAGGTTGTAATATCCGACTAATCATATTAGTTACAATATTGTTAATCAACTACTATACCATTTAGGGGAAAGGGGGATTGAGTATGAACAAGGGAGATTTAGTCAAAGAGGTAGCAAAGGTGGTCAGTACTAAAAAGGAGGCCCAGGCAGCAGTGGATTGTGTTTTTTCAACCATTACAGAGGCGCTGAAAACAGATGATCCGGTCACATTAATTGGTTTTGGGACCTTTAAGGTGGGACAAAGGAAGGCCAGGACTGGAAGGAACCCGCAGACTGGGGCAGAGATCAAAATCAGTGCAAAGAAAGTAGCCAAATTCGTACCAGGGAAAGCATTAAAGGATGCTGTGAAGTAAATTTGCATTAATTTCATGCCTAAAAGCCCTCATTGGGAGTACGTGCCTAATGAGGGCTTTTTTAATGGATGATCTTGCATGAAGATAGGGTCAATCGAAATGTCTTTGGCCAGATCGGTTTCTTATTATTTTTAATTGTTTCTAAGTTTGTAAAATGTAAAAATACTATATTATACTGGTTATTATCCTTTGTTGGGCAAGATGGTGAGAATATGACAGAAGACTTTACTATCGAAAGAGTTGGTCAATGCACCGTTAATTCTCCTCTGGATTCGGGAGTCTTTATTGATGATACCCAAGGCGTTCTCATAGATGCAACCCTTTCAGGACTTCAAAAAGGTCCATTGAAACCATACTTTCTTGAAAAGGCGGGCCCGAGAGAGAAGATTTTTTTCAATCCAGAAATGACCAGGGCTGCTTTGGTCACATGTGGTGGGCTTTGTCCTGGTTTGAACGATGTTATCAGAGCTATTGTGATGGTCTTGTGGTATCGCTACGGGGTCAAGGAGATAGTTGGGTATCGATATGGATTCGAGGGGATAATAGCCTCATTCAATCATACACCTGTAGTCCTTACGCCAGAGCTGGTTGAAGACATTCATAAGGATGGAGGAACTATACTTGGCACATCGAGAGGGCCTCAGGACCCAGCCTTAATGGTAGATTTCCTGTTGGAAAGAAAAATAAATATGCTCTTTACCATAGGTGGCGATGGAACTCAAAGGGGTGCACTGGCAATAAACAGGGAGATAGAAAAAAGAGGTCTTGCTATTTCTGTTATTGGCATTCCCAAGACAATCGATAACGATATATCCTTCACGGAAAGGACATTTGGCTTTGAAACCGCTGTTGCTATGAGCCAGACACCCATAAATGGTGCCCACATGGAGGCAAAGGGGGTAAAGAACGGGATAGGAATAGTAAAACTTATGGGACGTGAATCAGGCTTTATCGCTGTATATGCTACTCTTGCCTCAAGTAATGTAAACCTTGTACTCATATCGGAGATGCGTTTTTCCCTAAAAAAGGTTTGCGCCTATCTTGAAGAGCGGATGAGTAAAAAAATGCATGCGGTAATTGTTGTTGCAGAGGGCGCTGGGCAGGAGTATGTAGCTCAAAAAGGTACCGATGCATCTGGAAATAAAAAACTTGGTGATATTGGGCTTTTTTTAAAGACTGAAATTATTGAGTATTTTAGGAATCGAGCAATTCCTGTATCGGTAAAATACATAGATCCATCATACACAATACGCAGTGCACCGGCAACCCCGGATGATTCAGTGCTTTGCTTCCAGCTCTCTGAGAACGCAGTACATGCGGCAATGTCAGGAAGAACTGGTATGGTTGTGGGGATTTGGAATGGTCATTTTGTCCATATACCAATGCAGATATCTGTCAAGGGGCGGAAGCAGGTAGACACATCAGGTCTTCTGTGGCAGAGCGTTTTGGATAATACCGGTCAGCCAAGGAATCTTGCTTGAGAAGGGCAGGGGAGCTAAGATAATGAATGGAGGGATACTGTAATGCAGGGCCAGAAGAAGGCATTAGAAGATATATTTACGGCCGGAGTCAAGGCTGTAGATCCTGAAAGAGCAGTTCAAAAATATGTCCGACGTCAGGGAAACCAGTTGTTTGTAGGAGACTCCTCTTATGCTCTTGATAGTTTCAAAAGGATCTTTCTAATTGGAGCAGGAAAGGGTACAGCCCCTATGGCAAAGGCTGTGGAAGATATCCTCGGAGAACGGCTGACAGATGGCCTGATCATCGTTAAATATGGGCATGGAATCCCATTAAAAAAGACTCAGATCTTAGAAGCAGGTCATCCCATTCCAGATGGAGCAGGTCTCGAGGCTACTGAAGAACTTTTAAAGCAGACCCAGGAATGTACAGAGGAGGATCTGATTATTTGCGCTTTTTCTGGCGGCGGAAGCGCACTTCTGCCAGCTCCTTCTCCTCCCCTTACCCTTGATCAAAAGCAAGAAACCACTCGTCTTCTTCTTGAATGTGGTGCAACCATAAATGAGATCAATGCAATCAGAAAGCACCTCTCACGCAGCAAAGGCGGGTGGCTTGCAAAAGAAGCCTATCCAGCTACCATAGTCTCTTTACTATTGTCGGATGTTATTGGCGATAGATTGGATGTTATTGCTTCTGGTCCCACGGTTCCAGATGAAAGCACCTATAGCGATTGTATCAAAATAATTGACAGGTATAAACTCAGTGACGGATTACCAAAAAGCGTGACGGAATATTTTAAAAAAGGCGCAGCAGGTAGTTTACCTGAAACGCCGAAGGCCGGAGATCCTGTATTCTCAAAGGTTCAAAACCTTATTGTGGGAAACAATAGAGAATCCCTTTTAGCTGCTAAAGAGCGGGCAATTTCACTTGGATACAATACTATAATTTTGTCATCTCAAATTGAGGGAGAAGCACGAGAAGTTGCCCAGGTCTTTGCTGCAATAGGAAAAGAAATTTCCCAGGCCAACCTCCCGATATCATCCCCTGCCTGTGTAATAGCTGGAGGAGAAACAACAGTAAAAATTCAAGGCAGGGGTAAAGGAGGCAGAAGTCAGGAGTTGGCCCTGTCATGTGCCATTGCTATAGATGGCTGGAAGGGGATTTCTCTGCTCAGTGCCGGAACAGATGGAACCGATGGTCCTACAGATGCAGCGGGTGCCATCGTAAATGGCACTACATGCAAGAGGGCTCGGCAAGCGAATTTGTATCCCCGTGAGTTTCTTTTAGCCAACGATTCATACACTTTCTTTGAATCCTTAGGGGATTTGCTAAAAACAGGCCCCACTCGCACCAATGTAATGGACATAATGTGTATGCTTGTAGACGCTTGAAACTTGGTGGGAATTGGCAATTCCTTATTTTTCCAGTTTCAGCTTATCCGGTTTAGGAGGATTTGACTATCATGAGAAATCTAAATTGGTCCATTTGTCTAATATTTATTATACTTACAGGGTGTGCTGTTGTACAGATTCCTTTGTTTCCCTCTATGCAGCCTCTGCAAGAGCAGGTACTTGAAGGAAAAGGGCAGGCAAAGATTCTGCTTCTGGATATTTCAGGCATTATCTCAGAGAAGAAAGAGTCAAAAGGCTTAGGGTTTTCACAAAAGATCTCCCTGGTGGCTCGGATTAAGGAGGAGCTACAGAAAGCCGAAGGCGATAGCTCCATAGCAGGTGTTATCATTAAGATCAATTCTCCTGGCGGCTCTGTTACTGCGAGTGATATTATCTATCATGAATTGATGCAATACAAGAAGCAGACAGGTGTTAGAATTGTTGCATGTTTGACTGGCACAGCTACATCCGGCGGATATTATGTTGCCTCAGCTGCTGATGAGATTATAGCACATCCTACCTCTGTTACCGGTAATATTGGGGTAATTGCCATGAAATTTAATGTGGAAAAATTACTTTCAAAGATAGGGATTCAGGAGGAAACGATAAAATCGGGTGAAAAAAAGGATATATGGTCTCCATTTAGGCCAAGTACCCCTGAAGAAAAAGATATCATCCAGACGATAATCAACACATTACATGAGAGGTTTATAAAGGTAGTGCTTGCTGGGCGTCAGCCTTTATTAAGCAAAGAGGAGATAGAAAGACTTGCAGATGGCAGAATCTTTACCGCAGATCAGGCATTAGAGGTGAAGCTTATTGACAGGATTGGTTATTTAGACAATGCAGTTGAGGAAATGAAAAAGTCTCTTAAACTTAAAGAAGCTAAGGTTGTTACCTATAATCGAGCTGGCAGCTATAAGGGAACTATTTACTCTGGATTGCCTGGCGCTTCCCATACGGAAATCAATCTTGTAGCGATCAATGGAGATGGTCTTGCCACTATATCCGGAGTGCAATTTATGTACCTGTGGAGACCATAACGCATGTGCAGGGAGCTTTGCATATCAAGTGAAAAAATAAGCGCCGAGATTACTGGTTCTCTTATGCAGGAGGTTGATTGAACAATCTATATAAATTGGACTCGATTGTCCAAATATGAACTGAAAAAGGCACGCAATAAATACCTTGACAAAAATAAATCTTTGTCCTTAATCTCTATCTATGATAAAAAATAAAGGATCAACATGGGTTTTATTTATATGTAAGGAACTTTATTATTTTCTTTAACCAAAAGAAAGGAGGCATACAATGAAAAAGTTCTTTTTATTAACCTTAGCGGTTTGTTTGATGGCTTGTTGGGGTATAACCGGAAGTCCAGTTATAGCTCAGGCCAAAACAATCAAAATCGGTGTCATTTACCCCCTCACCGGTGGAGCGGCTGCCGCGGGGCGTGAGCTTAAAGCCGGGGCAGAGTTAGCTGCGAAGATCGCCAATAATGTGATGGCTGAGTTAGACATGGATATAGCAAAGAATGCTGGCATCAAATCCCTGGGCGGAGCCAAAATTAAACTCATTTTCAAGGATCACCAGGCCAACCCCACAATGGGCGCTGATCTGGCCAAAAAACTCATACTGGACGATAAGGTTGATGGTATGCTGGGTTGCTACCACAGTTCGGTAACAAAAACTGTCAGCGCCGTATGCGAGCAATACGGTGTTCCCATGATTAACGGCACTTCCACCTCGCCTGCTTTGACAAAAAGAGGATTTAAGTGGTTCTGGCGGACCACTCCCCACGATAAGTGGTTCACCAAGGACCTTTTCGAATTGCTAAAGGGACTGACACAGGGTAAGGTGAAGGGCGTGAAGGCAGTGCCCGAAAAGGAGATCAGCAATTTAGCCTCGGCCTGTGAGAAGACAGAATGGGGTTCTCATGTCTCTAGTATCATCAAGTCCCTCGCCAAGGAGTATGGCTTTAACACCAGAAAATCCCTCCTGTATACGGCCAAGTCGCCAGACCTCTCCAGCGAAGTGCGGTCCTTAAAGGCCGCCCGGCCGGATGTAATGCTTTTTGCATCCTACACCTCTGACGCTATCTTACTGGTCAAAACCTTAAAGGCCCAAAAAGCCCAACCCAAGATCATCTGGGGCCAGGACGCCGGGTTTGAGAAGCCAGAGTTCCGGAGCAATCTCAGGGATAGCATTGTAGGCATTTTGACCCGAACAGTTTTTCTTCCTAAAGTAGCCCAGATTAAGGAGGTAGCTGGACAAGTCAACGACCTTTATAAGGCGAAGACAGGCAACGATTTAGGTGGTGCCTCGGCGAGGGCCTTTACAGGTGTACAAACCTGGGTCCATGTCTTAGAGAAGGCCGGCTCAACAAAACCTGCCGATATCCAGAAGACAGCCAACGCCATCCGTATCCCGGGTGATCAACTGGTAGTGCCCTGGGCCGGCATTCAGTTTACCCCTTCTGGGGATGAGCTGGGTCAGAATGTGCTGGGGTCCGGCCTTATCGGTCAATACCAGATGGTGGATGGCAAGTTGGTGCTTGAGATTATCTATCCCTTTGACGTTGCTACTGCTGACATGATCTTTCCTTTTAAGTGGTTCTAATAGCATTGCTCTCTGATGTGAAATTGGTGTTCGTTTTACCTTTGTTAGTGTTTGGGAGATTTTGATGGATATTCTGGTAAGTTCTCTGTTTGCCGGTTTGCTTATAGGCATGGTCTTGGCCATGATGGCCTTGGGCTTGACAATAATCTTCGGGGTGATGGAAGTTGTGAACTTCGCCCACGGGGAATTTCTCATGGTCGGTATGTACACGGGCTTGCTCACGGCCCAGGCCACGGGGATGGAACCTCTGTTAACCCTGCCAGTTGCTGCGCTGGCAGGGTTCTTGCTGGGTATCATCTGCTACTTCGGTTTTATTAAGTTTGTCATCAGGGGTCCCATGGTGGCCCAGCTGCTTGGAACCTTTGGTTTGATGATTTTTTTAAGGAATCTGGCCCTTCTCTTTTTTGGCGCTGAAGACCGGGCCATCCATCAAGGCATCTTAGTTGGCAAGAGTTTTGATTTAGGAATGGGGGTCATTGCTCCAGCCACCAAACTGGCAGCAGCAGCCCTCTCCGTGATCGCCTTCTGGGTCGTGTGGCTGGTTATAAATCGGACAAAAATAGGCAAGGCCCTTACAGCCACATCCTTGAATGCCCAGGGAGCTCGATACATGGGCATCTCCACGGAGAGGATGAATGCCCTGGCGTGGGGTATCGGTGGAGGTACGGTGACAATCGCCGGGGCACTTCTTGTCAATTTCTGGTCGGTCAATCCTTTCATGGGGCTATTGTTCACCATGATCGCTTTTGCAATCGTGGCATTGGGCGGTTTTGGCAGTGTGCCAGGGGCCTTCTTTGCCGGACTTGTAGTTGGCGTCATTACCGAGATTCCAGGAATCTGGGACTTCTTAACCTACATCTTTAATTTTGGCTGGATGGCAGATGTGCCCATGACATCCCTTAAGTACATGTGGGTGTATCTGGCATATTTCGTGATCATGATAGTTCGTCCAAGGGGGTTGTTTGGATGGAAGCGTTAAACAGTGCCTTGGATTTTTCGGACTTTCCCCGCCTCGACATGATCATTGCCGGAGCGCTCGGTGGTCTTCTGGTAATCTTTCCGGCCACTCCACATTCCGCTTTCGCTATGGCTACCATGATCCAGTTTCTCATGTTCTCGTTATACGGAATGGGCTGGAATACTATTGGTGGATATGGCGGTCAGGTGGACCTTGGAAAGGCCCAGTATGTTGGCATTGGGGCCTTCACGACCGCGGTGCTGATGGTCCGGTGGGATGTGCCATTTTGGGTATCCATGCCGATCGGTGTCTTTTTTGCTGTTGTCTGGTCATTCATTATTGGCTATCCCCTGTTTCGGCTGAAAGGTCATTATTTTGCCATTGCCACCATTGCAACATCTCTGGTTCTCAAGGACATCTTTGAGGTCTGGGACTTTGTGGGCGCTGCCTGTGGGATAGAAATATCACCTATTAAATATAATCCACCTGATTTTCTGCATCTGATTTTTAAGGAAGATATCTATTACTACTATGTGATCCTTGCTTTCTTTTTTCTTGGAATTCTGTACGTGAACTGGTTTCGGAAGTCCAGGTTGGGATTCCAGCTCCGTTCAATTAAAGACAACGAAGAGGTTGCCAAATCATTGGGCATCAACGTGCACTGGGCCAAGATAAAGACCTATGCAATTGCCACCTCCTTCGTAAGTGTAGTAGGCTCATTCCATGCCTGCTATATCAAAAACATCGAACCCGAAGATACAATGAGCCTTGAGATCTCTATACTCATCGCCCTTATGGCCATGCTCGGTGGAGCGGGATCTTTATGGGGACCTATCATCGGAGCGGGCGTTTTGATACCCTTAAAGAGCTATCTAAAGGAGTGGTTGGGCGCACGGGCAGGTTTGATCGGGATTGACCTGATTGTTTACGGGGCCATCATTATGCTCGTCTCAGCTGTGGAACCCCGTGGGATATGGGGCATCGTGGAGAAGGTGCGCCGGAGGAAGCGAAACTGATGGCATTACTTGAAGTTCATAACCTGACAAAATATTTCGGCGGATTGAGGGCCAATGAGGATATATCATTCAACATGAAAGAAGAGGAGCTGGTGGGCCTAATTGGGCCCAATGGCGCGGGCAAGACCACGCTTTTTAATTGCATCACTGGATTATATCCAGTTTCCTCAGGAAAGATCATCTTCAATGGAGATGATATTACCGAACTAAAGGACTATGAAGTGGCAAGACTTGGTCTGGCACGGACCTTTCAGGTCTATGTGGCATCTGGTGATATGACTGTGATGGAAAATATCATGGTAGGGTGCTTCATGCGCACCCGGTCCAGGTCACAGGCCAAGGCTCGTGCTGAGCAGATAATGAAAGACTTTAAACTGCACGATCTCTCAGATTATATTCTTAGCGAGCTCCCAGTGGCCTCTCAAAAACAGGTCACTATTGCCGCGGCTGTGGGTACTGAGCCCAAAATACTTCTTTTAGATGAGGTAGCTGCTGGTTTAAATCCCAGTGAGATTGAAGATATCATGGCTACCATCCGACACATACACCATAACATGGAAATTACGGTGATGCTGATTGAGCACGTCATGGAATTGGTTATGAAGATCAGTGATCGCGTCATTGTTCTGGACTCCGGTCAAAAAATCGCCGATGGCAATCCTGAGACTATTGCCAGAGACCCCAACGTAGTCAAGGCATACTTAGGGGAGCGGTACGTCCAAGAGCACGCAGCGGAGTTAACATAGGCTATGGCTGAACATATCCTACAAGTTAAAGATATAAAGGTCCGGTACTCAAGCTTACCGGTCATCCAGGGTCTCTCTTTAGCTGTGGACCTGGCTGAAACTGTGTGCGTGGTCGGAGCTAACGGGTCGGGTAAGTCTACATTTCTGAAAGCCATCATGGGAGCTGTGCGCGTGTTTGATGGTGAAATTCTGTTCCAGGGTCGAGAGATTAAAAATCTCAAGACTGAGGAAGTCGTCCGTACGGGTATTACCTATGTACCTGAGGAGAGAATGCTTTTTACTGCACTTTCCGTGGAGGAGAATCTATTGCTTGGTGCCTACACACTTAATGATAAAGAACGTATTCAGGAGAACCTGCAATTTGTCTATAGCTTATTTCCCCGCTTGAAAGATCGCCGAGACCAGGCCACCCTCACCTTATCTGGCGGTGAATCACAGATGGTGGCCATCGGCCGCGGCCTTATGTCCAACCCCAGGTTATTTATGCTGGATGAACCCTCTCTGGGGCTTGCCCCCCGCTTAGTAGACGAGGTGTTGGATACCGTCCGTAAGCTTAAAGGAGAGGGAATGACCATCCTCCTCGTGGAACAAAACGTGCGTGAGGCCCTGGAGATTGCCGACAGGGGATATGTACTTCAGACAGGAAGGATAGTCCTGGAAGGCACTGGGGAGGAGCTAATCAAGAGTGATGTAGTCCGTAAGGCCTTTTTGGGGATTTGAGATTGAGAGCTAAGGTGATTGAGGAACTTTCTCCCAGGGAGTTGCGTTTACGTATCCGACGGGGAGAATGGGAAAAGCCTACACCAGGGCTTGCTATGGGCTATGCTCAGGCAAATGTTGTTATCTTGCCCGTTCGATACGCCTTTGATTTCTTTCTCTTCTGCCACAGGAATCCGAAGCCGTGCCCCGTGTTGGAGGTCTTGGAGCCAGGACGATACGAGATAGATTCATTTGCATCCGGTGCAGATATTCGCACCGATGTTCCCCGCTATAATGTATTCCGCCACGGTAATTTAAAGGATACAAGAAAGGACATACAAGAGATCTGGCAGGACGATTTTGTCACCTTCTTCCTCGGCTGTAGCTTTACCTTTGAGGAGGCACTGATCAAGACCCATATCCCGGTACGGCACATAGAAGAGGGGAAGAACGTTCCCATGTATATCACCAATATCCCGTGCAAGGATGGTGGGATATTCCGAGGTCCTTTGATTGTTACCATGAGACCTATACCACATGAAAAAGTGACCAGGGCAGTGCAGATAACATCCCGGTATCCATTTGTCCATGGGGCACCTGTCCATATAGGGAGCCCGGAGGAGATAGGGATAAAAGACATGTCCGGACCGGATTTTGGCGAAGCGGTAGAAATCAAGCAAGGCGAGACGCCCGTTTTTTGGGCATGCGGCGTGACACCTCAGGCGGCCCTTGTGGATGCCAAGCCCGATATCTGTATCACACACACACCGGGCCATATGTTTGTATCAGACATGCTGAATGAAGAGCTGGCTACCTCTTAGGACTGGCTGGATAGACTTTCCTTGAACCTTTTGATCCTCTCCTCTATCTCCCGTAAGGTTTCATACGCATCATCCAGAGATACCTGCTTGAAGGTCACTGTATCTCCAGGCTTCATTTGCCCTAAGAGTGGAAGGTCAGCTGTAATCACAGTGGCGATCTTCCTGTAACCTCCGGTGACTATTTCAACCAGGATGATAATGGGCTGGCCATCCCCTGGTACCTGGATGGCGCCGGGGATTACTCCCTCTGAGATGATCGACTCATGTACATTGGGCCTTCTCTCAACTGATGGACCAGACAGCCTGATACCGGTGCGGTCCGATTGAGGATTCACCTGGTAGGGGGAATTACAAAAGGTGCTTTTAGCCTTCTCGGTGAATTGATCGTCTTGCGGTCCAAAGATAACTCTTAGACGCCATTCCCTGCTGTATCGAGGAACTAGATCTTGAGGGAACCCTCGTCCCGCGGTTTTAAGATGAAGTTGCGGTGAATGAGCAGTGAAGATGTCGCCTTTTTTCAAAGGCCTTCCATCCAAACCACCGAACCCGGAGGAAAGATTGGTAGATCTGCTGCCCATAACCTCAGTCAAAAAGAATCCCCCTCCTATAGCCAGGTATGAGCGACACCCGCCTTTCACCCCTCTAAACGAAAGGGTATCGCCCTCCTTCAAGATAAAGGAGGCCCACATGCTGAGGGGTTTATCGTTATAAAAAGGCAGAAGGTCCCCGCCGGTAACTGCAATGACCACATCTCTGAGGGCCTTGATCCTTAACCCAAACATAGTGATTTCAAGGCATGCCTCATTCTCTTTGTTTCCCACGAGCAAATTCGCCGCCCTTAGTGAGAAGGCGTCAAGCGCCCCGCTAGGCGGAACACCGTACCGTCCATAGCCGAACCTCCCCAAGTCCTGAAGAGTGGTAAGGGGACCGGGTGTCAGAACTTCTATGGTTTCTACTACTGCCATTGCTTAAGTTCCTTCTCGCCTATTGAAAAGAACCGCACCAGATCGCCCATCTCGAGGAGGGTGGGAGGTGAGTGTAGCGAGTTGAAGAGCTTCAGGGGCGTACGACCGAGGATTTGCCATCCCCCAGGGCTCTCTACCGGGTAAATGCCGGTTTGCCTCTGGGCGATAGCTACAGAGCCTTGAGGAATTACCGTCCTTGGGGTTTCCCTGCGTGGAGTAGCAAGGCCTTCAGGTAGTTCTCCCATATAGGGAAAGCCCGGCATAAAGCCGATCATATAGACCTGATATGTCGTTCCCGTATGGAGCTGGATGATCCCCTCGACAGTTATGTTGTGATACTGTGAAACCCATTCCATGTCAGGTCCATATTCACCTCCATAGATAACTGGAATTTCCAGTGTTTTTGGCTCAGGGATCTGGATTTCCCCGATCTTCTTTTGGAGATCATTCATCCGGTTTTTTATAATGACGAGGTCGATCTTGAGCGGGTTGTATATAACGAGCAAAGATCGGTACGCAGGGACGGTCTCAATCACACCTTCTATGGGGTTTTCCATAAGGATAACAGAAAGTTCCCTCACTCGTCGATTCACCTCAGGACTGATCTCATCCCCTAACTCGACGAGCAAGGATCGGTCACCCATGATTCGATATTGGAATTTGTCGTAGAGCATTGCCCTTTACTACAGGAATTGCCCCATAGGTATAATCTCTATGCCAGATGAAAGGAGGCTTTCCCTGATCTGCTTTACCAGCCTTACCGCAGCAGGGTTATCACCGTGGACACATATGGTATCCGATGCCACCTCGATTTCGGTTCCATCCTTTGAGGCGATTTTACCCTCGGTCACCATTTTGAGAACCCGGTCCGCCGCGAATTGATGATCATGAATCACCGCTCCTGGCTCCTTTCGGGATACAAGGGTGCCATCACTGTTGTAGGCCCTGTCTGCAAAGAATTCAAAGATAACCCGGATGCCGTACCGTTTCCCTATTTCTTGGACCTCATCTTTTTTGGGACCTGGCAGCATGACGAGGACAAGATCCTTGTCCAGCTTGGAAACCCCTTGCGTTATCGCCTCAGCGATACGCATATCCTGGGCGGCCATATTGTAGAGCGCACCGTGGGCTTTGACATGTTGAAGTTTCATTCCCTGTGAGGTGGCAAAGGCTTGAAGTGCGCCTATCTGGTAGGTGATGTAGTCTCTGATTTCCTCCAATGTAGCGTCCATATTTCTTCTGCCAAAGCCCAGCAGATCTGGGAATCCTGGATGGGCGCCCATTGCCACTCCATGCTCTTTGGCAAGGGAGATGGTACGCTTCATCACCGTTGGATCTCCAGCATGGAATCCGCAGGCAATGTTCGCTGAGCTAATAAGAGGGATCACCTCTTCATCAAGACCAATCTTATAGACACCAAAACTCTCTCCTACATCAGAATTAAGGTCGATTTTCATTTCTCTATGCTCCTTTCTATTTTATTTAAAAAATCTTTTTATAAAAAGGCAGGAATGTCAAGGGATTTATGGCTAATTGTAGAGATGGATGTGTGATCTATGGTATGGATGCTATTATTTCTGTCCACTTTCCAGAAAGAAAATTGATCCTGAAGTGAGCTTATGGTATTAGTTTGATCGAAAAATTCACCGATCTTCTAAATTCGTTATGGAATTAGGGAAATTGAAAGACAAAGAGACACAATACTTATTCTGCCCGAGGTACAAAAATCTGCCCAGAAAGCACATAGAAGTTTGCCGACATTGCAGGTGGAACAGAAATTGTGAAGTGTACCAAACTTATTGTCAGCCATATCTTCCCTTGCCTTCCTTCACGGATAAGGGCTTCATCATGAGAAGCAGCACTCAATGATTTCGTAGCAAAAAGAATCAACTAGGAAAGACTATAAGCTTCGTTAGACCCACCACCTGGGTTGAGAACTCACGAACCAGAAAAGCTACGTTGAAATCTACAATTATTTAGAGTTTGGCATTATAGCAGATATTCAAATTTGTGATATTGGTTATTTGAAACCGAAATAAACAGAATTAGTCATTGATGGGAGTCACTGATAGCATATTTTAATTTGCAATTGTGATGTTTGAAATTCGATCATATAAGGCCTCTATGGAAGCCTTCATTTTAGAGGACAAGTTTTAAAATGATGTTGAACTTTCAACTGCCATATGTATATTGATATTTATGCAGATTTGAGTATATGGCACTTAGTGTTAATTGCAAATACTGGACCTTTTAGTAATTATGTGGTTATCGGATAGCATGCAGATTGTTGTGTTATGCAGCCAGAAAAATCATGAAATGGAGAATTTTTTCGCAATATTTTATTAATTCTTTAGAACTATACATAAACTTTATACTAACTGGTTAGACCTCGTTCTTGTCAATCACTTGGGAGGATGTACATGACGTTTCTTAGGATCCTCTTTCTTGACGCACCTTTGACGGTTATCTCATGGCTCGGCAGGCAAGGTACGCGAGCGGTCGCAGCGCTCGTTGTTATCGGTATTGCACTGCCATGGATTGGCGCTGTACTTAAACCGTACGTAACTGAGGCCGTCTTCGTGCTGTTGTGTATTGCTTTCCTCCGAGTGAACATCGCAGTGGTCAAGACCTACCTCCGTCGCCCGGCTGTCGTGCTTGCCGCAACTGCATGGACCTCTGCGGCAATTCCACTCTTGTTTGGTTTAGGCTGTCGCGCGTTCGGTCTGCCTCAGAAGGCACCTGAGCTGTTCCTTGGACTAATACTGCAGACAGTCGCCTCTCCGATGATGGCAGCTCCAGCGTTAGCAGCATTGATGGGGTTGGATACCACCCTCGTGCTTGTTACCCTCGTGACCAGCACGACGCTCGTCCCCATCACCGCACCACTGTTTGCGCTCGTTTTTGTCGGATCGACTCTCTCAATTTCGCCGCTGATGCTCGCGGCCAAGCTATTTAAAATACTCGCTGGCGCTGCTTTGGTCGGGTTGGGCTTGCGTCATTTTTTTGGCCTGGCGACTATCGAACGCCACAAGGATCGGATCGATGGCTTCAACGTCATTGTACTTTTCGTATTTGTAGCAGCCGTTATGGAAAGTGTCGGTGTTCGTGTACTCAAGACACCAATGATCACAATGGCCCTCGCGGCACTTGCCTTTGTGGTGTTCTTTGCTGTGCTGTTCATGACCGTTCTCATGTTCTTACCCGCAGGCAGAGAGCGTGCCCTTGCACTCGGATTCATGGCTTCTCAGCGCAATATGGGTTTGATGCTTGCGGCGACCGGTGGAGCACTGCCCGACCTCACTTGGCTGTATTTCGCTCTCTCGCAGTTCCCTATCTATCTGTCACCGCACCTGCTTGAACCGCTGGCGCGGCGGATACTTGTCAGAGCATCGATTGCGAGTGAACCGGCACCGGGGCCAAATACATGACAGGTCAGAAATGAGGTCTAAACCTTCGTTCCAGCGGACGGCTCTCTGCAGCTGCTGAGCTCAAACGTTGTTTTCAAAGTGTAACATTACTGCTATCTAGAAAGTCTCCCACAAGTTTCCTGGCTTATTATTACCATACGTAACATGAACAGGCGGGGTGAATAATTCTAACTGTTATACGTAGATTCGTTGAGTAATAATGCATACACTATTTCATACTCTAATCTTGATCGTTCCTAATTGAGGAAATTAAAAATCAATCAAAATATTTTCTGGTTCACCCTGAAGTAAAAATTGCAGATACCTCGCCATTATCGCAAGATGGTGCGGCTTTGAGCTTTACAATGGACATGTGTACTCCAACATCTCAACTCAGCAATGTAATAGCTTATGAATTGAGGTTGGAAATAGGGTTGGAAATTGGAGTATCATAATAAAAAAGGGATTCCAAAAATATTGGAATCCCTTATCTGTTCTGGCGAGGACGATCCCGATTGAATCGGGACGACCTTCCCGTCATTGCTGACGGGACGTTCTAACCAACCACAAAGATAGTTTTCGTGGTTATTGAAGAGCATTTTAAAAAATGGCGGGGACGACGAGACTCGAACTCGCGACCTCCGGCGTGACAGGCCGGCGTTCTAACCAAAACTGAACTACGTCCCCAAAAAACCTTCTGTTTTGCGTTTAGCTATTAGCCAATAGCCGCTGGCCATTGGTAAATAGCGATAAGCCATTTCTGGTAGGCGGAACAGGGATTGAACCTGTGACCCTCGGCTTGTAAGGCCGACGCTCTCCCGCTGAGCTACCCGCCCCCAATTAGTGTGCAGTAATCTGAGATTTGACCTCTCCTATAGGTAAGGTGAAAGGTTGAAACCTATCCTCCGGGAGAAAGAGATCTTCTCCTTTAACCATTGTAAGGGCCTTCTCCAGGACATCATCCATGTGCTCAACCAGGATTAATTCCACTTTTTTGAGAACCCTCGCTGGTATTTCTTCAATATCCTTTCTGTTTTCTTGAGGGATGAGAACCTTTTCTATTCCACCTCTATGGGCAGCGATTATCTTTTCTTTAAGGCCCCCTATGGGAAGAATTCTGCCCCTGAGTGTTATCTCTCCGGTCATGGCCAGATTTCTTTTAACCGATTTTCTTAAAAGTGCAGAGGCAATTGATGTCGCTACAGTGATACCTGCCGATGGCCCATCTTTAGGCGTTGCTCCCTCGGGAACATGGACATGTATGTCTACCTTTTCATAAAAGTCATCTGGCATACCGAGCCTTCTTCCTTTTGTGCGGACATAACTTAAGGCAGCTTTCGCTGATTCTTTCATCACATCTCCAAGGGTACCTGTTAAGACCAGTTCTCCCTTTCCTGGCATAACAGTGGTTTCTATATGAAGCAACTCCCCGCCTGCACTTGTCCAGGCTAAGCCGGTAGCAAGACCTATTTCATCTTTTTCCTCTTTTCTTCCATAGTGAAATTTAGAAACACCTAAGTAATGATGAAGAGAATTTGCACTAATCCTTATCTTTATAGATACGCCTTTTTTAGCCACTTCTCGTGCAATCTTCCTGCATACAGAAGCTATTTCCCTCTCTAAATTTCGAACCCCCGCCTCTCTGGTATAGTACCTGATTATATTTAAAATAGCCTGATCAGAAAAGGAGATATTATTTTCAGAAAGACCATTTTGTTCGATCTGCTTCTTTATCAGAAATCTTTTCGCTATGTGCAACTTTTCAATCTCTGTATAACCAGGCAGCCTTATAATCTCCATTCTATCCTGCAAAGGCGGTGGAATACCAATAAGTTCATTGGCTGTGGTTATGAAAAAAACCTCTGAAAGATTGTAGTCAATATCAAGATAGTGGTCATTAAAGGCATAGTTTTGTTCTGGGTCAAGCACTTCTAAAAGAGCAGCCGATGGGTCTCCCCTGAAATCAGTACTCATCTTGTCTACTTCATCCAGGCAGAACACAGGATTATTTGACTTTGCCCTTTTAAGATATTGAATGATTTTTCCTGGCATAGCGCCAATATATGTTCTCCTGTGGCCCCTTATTTCAGCCTCATCCCTGACACCACCAAGAGAGAGCCGTATGAAGTTCCTTCCCATAGATCGTGCCACTGATCTGGCTAATGAGGTCTTGCCAACTCCAGGAGGGCCAACAAAACAAAGAATGGGGCCTTTGATTTTTTTTGTAAGGTTCTGAACAGCTAAATATTCCAGTATTCTCTCTTTGGGTTTAGATAGCCCATAGTGGTCTTCTTCAAGTATTGTTTCAGCCTCCTGGATGCTTAACTTGTCTTTTGTGCGTGTAAGCCACGGCAAGGATAAAATCCAATCAATATAGTTCCGCACAACGGTGGCCTCTGCAGACATGGGGGTCATCATTTTTAATTTTTTGAATTCATGTCTTACCTTTGTTGCTGCCTCTTTGGGTAGGTTTTTATTCTTAATTTTTCTTTCGAGATCCTTGAGTTCGTGGGCAAAATCATCCTGGGTACCCATTTCTTTCTGTATTGCCCGCATTTGCTCATTGAGGTAATAGTTCTTTTGAGTCTTTTCCATCTGTTCTTTAACGCTCTGCCTCAGATGATCCTCGAGCTTAAGGATATCAATCTCAGCATTCAATAACTTGTATAGGACTTCAAGCCTATTATTTACATCTTCTATCTCCAGCAAGGATTGTTTTTCTTTTATCTTTGCTGTGAGATGGGCAGCCACCGTATTAACTAATTGAGATGGATTATCTATAGACATAACTGTCTCAGCTATATCCTCACCAATCTTTTGGTTAAGTTTTGTGTAGGACTCAAATGAAGAATGAATGCTTCTTATAAGGGCCTCAGTTTTGGTGTTTGGTTCGTAATGTTCCGGGATTTGCTCTACCTCGACCATGAAAAAACCTGCATCAGGCAGGTAATTTTTGATCTTGGCCCTACTCTTTCCTTCCACTAAACTCTTAACTGTTCCATCTGGCATTTTAAGAAGTTGAAGAACTATACCCAGGGTGCCGTAGGAGTATATATCTCGAAGGGTGGGGTTATCCATCCTGGCTTTTTTCTGGGTGGACAAAAAAATTTCCTTCTCCTGGGAGAGTGCATATTTAAGTGCATCAATAGATTTTTCCCTTCCAATAAATAAAGGGATCACCATTCCAGGAAATACTACTATATCCCTTAGGGGGAGCAATGGAACCTGTTTTTTTTCTTTCCCCAAGAAATTTTCTATAGAATTTTTCTTAAACATAGCTAATCGAAGTTAAAAATTACAAGTTTGAAGTGACTAAAATTAATTAAAGTTAAGAATACCTATTTTGCATAACTTTAGCTTATATAAACTTTAGGCACTTTTTATGCAGATTTAATCTGGTTTTCATTTTCATACAATAAAAGAGGAGGTCCCTCATTAAGAATCACTTCATCCCCTATAACACATTCCCTTAGATCTGGTCGTGAAGGAAGATCATACATAATATCCAGCATAACTTTTTCAAGAATAGCCCTTAATCCCCTGGCTCCGGATTTGCGATTAAGCGCATCCTTACCCACAGATTTTAATGCATCCTTGGTGAACTTTAATGTTACCCCTTCAAATTCAAAGAGTTTTTGATACTGTTTGACAAGGGCATTCTTGGGCTCTGTCAGTATCCTGACTAAGGCGTCAAGGCTCAATTCCCCAAGAGAGGCAATCACTGGAAGCCGTCCGATAAACTCCGGTATGAGGCCAAATTTAATAAGATCTTCAGGTTGAACTAACGATAAAGTTTCCTCCAGGTTTAATTCGTCTTGACCCCTGATATCGGCCTCAAAACCCAATGTTTTGCTCCCAGTCCTTGAAAGAATTATCTTGTCTAAACCATTAAAGGTGCCTCCACAAATAAAAAGGATGTTTCTGGTGTCCACCTTTAGAAAGTCCTGTTGAGGGTGTTTTCTGCCTCCTTTTGGAGGTATATTGGCAACTGTGCCCTCTAATATCTTTAAGAGGGCCTGCTGAACCCCCTCACCAGAAACATCTCTGGTTATTGAGGGGCTATCAAATTTTCTGGCAATTTTGTCTATCTCGTCGATATAGATAATACCTTTTACTGCCTTCTCAATATCATAGTCTGCCATTTGAACAAGACTGAGAATTATGCTTTCAACATCCTCGCCTACATAACCAGCTTCGGTCAATGAGGTAGCATCTGCTATTGTAAATGGTACATTCAATATCCTTGCCATAGTTTGAGCTAAAAGTGTTTTGCCTGACCCTGTAGGCCCAATCAGAAGTATATTGCTTTTATCAATCTCCACATCATCACTGTCGATGTTTGCCCCGATTCTTTTGTAGTGATTATGTACCGCAACGGAAAGGACTTTTTTTGCCCTGTCTTGCTCTATCACATACTGGTCTAATTTTTTCTTTATCTCCTGCGGCTTGGGTAGAAGATCTTTCTGTTTATTTTTCTCTTCCTGCTCATATTCTTCTTGGATAATTTCATTGCAAAGAGAAACACATTCATCACAGATATAAACTGAGGGCCCGGCAATGAGCTTTTTGACCTCATCCTGACTTTTGCCGCAGAATGAACAAACTAATTCACCCGTTGTATCATCTTTCCTGGTCATTTCACACCACTCCCCTTATTTTTCCCCATATTTATCATTTCCCTTTTTGTAATCACCTTATCTACAATACCATACTCCAGTGCCTCTTGACCACTCATAAAAAAATCCCTTTCTGAATCGCTTCCCACCTTCTTCTTATCTT
>Ga0315543_1000162_pt1 | contig 83882 bp, 69 predicted proteins | sample SalMarSW160210MG_2_FD_203098 | JGI IMG/M metagenome (GOLD analysis project Ga0315543, IMG submission 203098) | Salt marsh sediment microbial communities from the Plum Island Ecosystem LTER, Massachusetts, United States - Salt Marsh Sediment SW1601-210 ... | reverse complement strand
TCTAAGTGTCAGCTTATTTGAGAAAGTGCCATTATATCAGGCATTTTCAGATCAAAACTATAAACAACTTATGTTCCATGATAGTAACCAATTGAATTTATTTCAATAACGTTGGGACAGTAGTGATTATGAATACAAAATGATAGAAAAGGAGGAACATCATGGGTAAAAAAGTACAGATTATATTAACAGTCTTTATTGTCCTCTTTTCCGGGAGCCTGGCCTGGTCCCACTGTGAAATCCCTTGCGGAATCTATGACGATGAAATGAGGATTCATATGGTGGCGGAACATATCACGACCATTGAAAAGGCCATGAAGGAGATTACCAGGCTCCAGGCGGAGGAACCCAGGAATTATAACCAACTCGTAAGATGGATAGTAAATAAGGAGGAGCATGCAACCATGCTTCAGGATATTATAACCCAGTATTTCATGACCCAACGCATCAAAATAGATGACGATAATTATAACGCCAAGCTGGTCGTCCTCCACAAGATAATAATATATGCCATGAAATGCAAACAGGGTCTGGAGCTTAAACATATAGAGACCCTCAGGAATCTCCTTGAAAGTTTCAGCCACATGTATTTTGAACACAATCATTCCGAAAAGGGAACAAAATAGGGATGATAAGATCTCTTATCTTTGGGCTCTCCTTCCTGGTAATAGGAGCGGTTATGCAGGTGAATTCTTTTGGTGACGAAAGGCTGCAAAAGGCGATTCTCGCGGGCGGATGCTTCTGGTGCATGGAAGCGGATTTTGAAAAGATTCCAGGAGTCAGATCCGTAATTTCGGGGTATATCGGCGGGACCGGTCCTGATCCCACCTACGAGGATTACGGCGCGAAAGGATATATAGAGGCCGTGCAAGTTATCTATGATTCGTCAGTAATTACCTATGAACGTCTGCTGGATTACTTTTGGCGGAGTATAGACCCAACTGACGGTGGTGGTCAGTTCTGTGACCGGGGTCATGGATATTCAACAGCCATCTTTTATACAACTGAAGAACAGAAAAATCTCGCGGATAGAACAAAAGCGGCACTCAACAGATCCGGCACACTCAAAGAATCTGTTCAGACAATGATCTTGGAGGCTGGAGAATTTTACCCCGCCGAAGATTATCATCAGGATTACCATAAGAAGAATCCTACAAGGTATAAATTCTATCGGTTTAGATGCGGCCGTGACAGCAGGCTCGAAGAAGTATGGGGTAAGGATACCCGGTACGGAAAACCCTCTGATGAAGAGTTAGAAAGCATATTGACACCATTACAATACAGGGTTACCCGGGAGAACGACACGGAACCGCCCTTTGATAACAAATACTGGGATAACGAAAAAGAAGGCATTTATGTTGATGTGGTGTCAGGGGAGCCCCTGTTCAGTTCTGCTGATAAGTTCAAATCGGGCACAGGGTGGCCCAGTTTTACAAAACCTCTTGAGCCCGGCAATATGGTTGAAAGGGAAGACAGGAGCCTCTTTAAAACCAGGACGGAAGTCAGGAGCAGACACGGGGATTCCCACCTCGGACACGTCTTTGACGACGGCCCTCCTCCCACTGGACTGCGCTACTGCATAAATTCGGCAGCCCTTAGATTCATTCCGAAGGAGAAACTGGTTAAAGAGGGATACCCGGAATATGAGGACCTCTTCCATTAACCCAAAAAGTTGACACATCGCTATTTATTACTACTTGCAGATGGATGATTAATCCGAAATCGGTCAAGAGTGGAGACGCGACCCCATATGTTTTCCGGGCTGCTACAACATCCAGGCGTATCCGATTTTGATGAAAAATGTCCGTTCGGTCTGTACCAGGCTGTTGTCAAGCCAGCCCCGGTCATCCGTGTAATTACGGTTACGGTAATTATCCGAATAACCGAGGAAAAATACTGTCTGGGGATTTATTTTGTATGAGAAAAGAATCTTGGAAAATAATTTTCGTGTATAGGCGTCGAAATTATCTCTATTCTCTTCGAGATAGTTATCGAGGTTTCTGCTATATTCCACATTTTGGAGATTGAGGCGAAGGAACGTCCTGCGGTTGAATTGGTAGATGAGACGTAGATTACTAACGTTGGCATCAAAAAGACGTTTCGAGTCAACATCCATTCGCTGGAATTTGTGATTTATCGAAAAAGTAAAATGACGTCCGATCTTCTGTTCAATTCCCAGATCGAGTGTATAGCGCTTTCCCTCCCTCGAATTGTCATAGTCAATTTGATCTCCTGCATTTATCGCAAGATCGAGATTTGTCGAGCCGGTTGGTGTAATCCCGGCCCAGAGAAATAAGTTGTTTGCCCCGTATTCTTCTCCTTGATACCCGTCTTTTCCAAACTGGCCGGATAACCCCAAATAGGACTGAAGAGGCCCGTTGTAACTAAGCTGTGTTGTGTATAATTCATGCAAAATATTTCCCGCGCTGTCTCTCTTCATATTATAGCTTGTAAAAATGCTTAACCAGGTATACCAATGCCCGGGCCCCTGACGCCACCTGTATTGCCCGCCTATCTCACTGGAATAGAATCCCGCTTGTGTAATAAATCCCATATCCGAACGAAAATCCGAACCCACGTTTTCATATCGTGCAAAAACAGAGTATTTATCTGTGTTGTGATTATAATCAAATTGGTACGCCGCACCGAGGAAGTCACCAATAGGCTGATCGAATTCGTCAGCAATGTCATTTGAATATGCGGTATTCGAACCAACGGCCTGGAACTTGAATTCATCCTTCGAGGTAAATTTCAGTTCACCATCAATGCTCATGACACGGTTATGATATTCATCACCCTCACGGCTAGTGAGAGTTGTTCCGATGTACGACGATTCCCCCACATCGTGTTTATAGCGCAAAACGGTCCCAATGCTCTGCGTCGATAGCGTAGTGTTGTCTCCTCCCTCCGAGCCGGGAAAAACGAGCGGAGTAACTCTATCGCACGAGGAGAAAACTCCGATGGTATGTTTTCCCTCTTTTCCGGTGAATTTAATCCCCCACTTCGGCTCCGCGAGCGTACGAGTATGGACAAGATTAAAAAAGTTACTGAAAATCTCTGAGCCCTCAAGGAAAAACGGCCGCTTTTCCGAATAATACAAGGGGAACTTTCTGTTAATGTCCATCCGCGCCGCATCGACCTCTACATGCGAAAAGTCAGGATTCAGTGTTGCGCTCAGCATCATGTTCGGCGTGACGCGCCATCGTGCGGTGATGCCAGGGTCTATGGCTCGGTCTTTCTCTTTAAATGAGCCGGTGGTTTCATTTTCACGTTCCTGTGTAAGCCGTCCAGAAAATGTGGGATCCAGTTCAAGGTTTTTGCCGGGTTTCACACCTGCGAATCCGGTAAGTTTTAACGACTGACACATGTAACAGTTGTTGTTGCGGTCTCTTGGGAACGCTCCTATATGGTGGCGTACGGTTCGCGGGTAACTCCTTACAACATCGAAGCCCCAAATCTGATCATCCTCGGAGTTCTGAAAAGGAAGCGAGCTAAAGGGAATAGCCATTTCTACTATATATCCCTCATCCGTTATGCGACCATCAGAATCCCAGATTGCATCATATTCTCCGTTGCCAGTAGCTGTTTCAATGAAATCGGACTGAACTCCTAGTGGATTACACATGAAATCATAGGTTCGCTGCTGGTCGTTAAAGGTATCAAAAAGGATTACTACCCAGTCGTCACCGCCAATATTATCCCTGTCTGAAACATGCGCCCGGATCTTCGATGGATCAGGATCATACGCGATGATCGCCACATATATATTTCCCTGATCATAGGCCAACAGGGCTTCGGTCTTCACAGGAGCAGGAATATTTTCACCGGGACTAACTTCTATATTAGCCTCAATCTTAACAGCCTTTTCCCAGACAACCTCATTGAGTATTGCGTCGACTTTAATTGACGACTCCACCAGGGGAACACGAAAGGGAAGATCTCCTGCTTTCGCGACAGTGCTGTCACCGGGAAACACCAGCTGCGCTGCCAGCATCAAAAGGATTTTTGCCGTGAAAAATACTATTTTAGAAATAATCTTTTTGGCAAAGTGGATATCGAAGCATAGAGATGATGTAGTGTGCTTATTATTTTTGTGAAAGAATATTTTGTTCATGTTTTCCAATCCCAATCCCCTTTTTTGAGTCTTAGCAGGCGCTAAAAAACTACATAACTAACTTTTTAGAACATGACTTTTGTGAAAAAGGTTACACTTTTTGAATATCAGTATAGTAGAATAGGCCGGTCAGGCCTTTATTCTTCACACATATTTGTTTAGTACTACTTGTAGATAGATGATTAATCCGACATCTGTCAAGAGTGAAGACATGACACCTATGTCTTTTTGGAATGATTCAATATTTTAATAGTAATCGTGTAAAAAAGTAGCAGTATAATAATATGTATATTAGTATGAATATATTTCGCTCGAACCAAAGGTATTCTTAATGCGAATAAATAATAATTGTATAATGGTGAAATGAAGTATTACTTATACAAATCGGCAGAACTATTGTCACCTCTCCTCTTGCTAATCCTCGCTTTACTTCTCCTAGCAGCCCTAATTTTTAAATTATTTCAAAGGCCAAAACCATCTGGAGACAAAATTCCCATGTTATTAAACAAGGAATTAAAAGAAAAATATATGGCGAAATACACAGGCAAAGAACCAACGCAAATCGATGATCAAAAAGCCTCGAACAAGTGGAATACAGACGACGGCTTGTAGCCACGCTTGATTCACGACGTTATAGACTTCCCTTATAAATCATACCATTTTTCGGTGTCGTAAAAGTGCAGATTTCTAGCCACGACATGACCCTTTCTCTGTGCTATTCCCATATCGGATATCATCTGAATGTTCCTTCCTTTAAGAACGTTAGAATTTTGACCAAAACAGCAGATATTCAAGAAATAAAGAGATATAGGTGTTTGAAGGCGTTCTGAATGCTGATATATCATCCAGGTATTACCTGTACACTGCCGGAATTATGATTTATGGTTCGGCTATATTTTGAAAAGAGAGGAGATAACATGCTAAAAAGGATATTTATAATTCCAATACTATTTTGCCTGCTTATCTGTTCTTCATCCTTATGGGGAAATGAATGTGCCAGATGTCACATGGAGAGAGGTGTCAGGGAGTCCCCACCCACAACTGACCCAATCCTGATAAAAACAGATGGCAAGACAAGAAGCATTTCTCTTGCAGATGCATTCGCCTACCATGGCCATTCATGTCCGGGAGTTACAACCACCTTTCGCGCAATACAGTATGGCATAAGACTATTATATGGAAGTGATGTACCGGAACAGGGGGATTTGGTTGTCTTTTCCAGGACATCCACACGAGGAAGCAAGGATATGCTCGATCTTCTAATAATAGATCAAAAAGGTGCAAAAAAGACCGCCGTTCCCAAAGACATGAAAGCGGGCAGGGACAACTTTTTTTACACATTCTACAGCAAATCAACTGCTACGGCAGTGGATATACAACCGAAGCCTGAGAATTTTCCCGAAGACTTTTTTAATCTTAAAAAGAAACAGGCTGCCCGGAAATTGCCTTCCGAAGAATGGGATATCCTTCACGACTATATGAAGAATATTATTTTAAGATTTCAGACAATGCCCTTTGAAGAATTATTCGGAAAACCAGAACCCTATAAGGTCATTACATGGGGAGAAATAGATCAGGGGGTGGACTACCCCGCCCAGGAGGCAGGGGATTAAATCGCAAATAGATATAATTTATTGTGAAAAAAGACTGCGCCTTATGGAATAAGAGGAAAGGGTTCTATAAGTTCAGCTTGCTGTGTTGTGTTGCGACAGTATGAAGCGGTCACTCTGGGCATCGCCTTTGGCCAGAAGGTCGAGCCCATTAAATTACGCAAAGCATTTGATTCTACACCAGGGCGGACGCGACCTGAAAGCCGTCCGCAAAAACGAAGACCCTCCGGAATAATCCTCTCATTTTTTTAAAGGTTATCCGGATCAAGGTCTTCCTCTTCCGAAACCAGCCTGCCCGGCAGAACGCTCCGGTCGCCAAACTTGTCCTGTAGGGAATCAATGGCCTTGTTGAGTTTTTCTGATTTTTCTGTCTTTTCATCCCCTGAAAACAGGGACAACTGGCCCTTTATACCGCCGTCATAAAGGGACGACATCGAAACACCCAGCAGTCTTACGGGCCGCGTGCCTGTTTCTGTCTTCTTGAGGAGTCCCTTCGCGGTCGCATAGATACTCATCCCGTCATTCGTGTGCTTATCAAGGGTCAGCGACCTGGTTATCTGTCTGAAATCACTGTATTTGACTTTTAATGTTACTGTTTTCCCTGCCATTCCTTCACGCCTCATCCTTTTACCTGTTTTCATGGCAAGGGCTAATATCTGCTTTTCAGCGGATTCAATATCCAGGATATCTTCCGAAAAGGTGAGTTCATGACCGATTGATTTTGTTTCATGCTCGGGCTCCACATCTCTGTCATCTATGCCCATTGCCAGAAAATGCATCCTTATTCCGTTTTGTCCGAACGCCTTTTCAAGGGTCTCCAGGGGAACAGTCCTTAAATCATAAAAGGTTTTGATTTTACAACGGCTAAGCTTCTCCAGTGTAACCTTCCCCACGCCCCACATCTTTGAAACAGGTAAAGGATCAAGAAAATCATTTATTTTATCAGGCGAGACTATTGTGAGGCCGTCCGGTTTATCCATATCAGAGGCGATCTTGGCGATGAACTTTGATGGTGCCACACCTGCCGACACTGTAAGCCCTGTTTCGTCAAGCACTGTCTTCTTTATTCTCTTTGCCACTGTTACAGGGTCTCCTAAAAGCCTTTCAGTGCCGGTGACATCCAGAAACGCCTCGTCAATGGATAAGGGCTCAACAAGAGGGGCAAACCTGTTGAATATCTCAAATATCCGATTGGATATCTCCTTGTACCGCGACATCCTGACAGGAAGAAAAACACCACGTGGGCAGAGCTTTAGTGCACGGGCAATGGGCTGGGCCGAATGCACGCCGAATCTCCTGGCCTCATAGGAAGCCGAAGACACAACCCCCCTTTTGCCCCTCCCCCCAACAATAACCGGCTTTCCCTTTAGGTCGGGGTTGTCCAGCATCTCAACCGCAGGATAAAAGGCATCCATATCCAGGTGGATTATGGTCCTGCATTTGGGGGTTTTTTTATCCATAAGGGTATTTTTATGATATATTCAGCATAAAAGAAAGCAGATTAAAGAGAATATCAGGGTGAGAATCTATCAGTCAGTTTCTTCGCACTATATCACGCGTCCATGATTGTCTTGACTTACAAGGCTTATCCTCCTATACTCGCACCATAAAAAGGAAAATTCTTATCACCATTTCAGTATGAAGAGGGGCTGGAGAAAAAACTTTGCCCTTCGTTGATTAACTCATGAAGGTCTACACCGAGAGCCAGCTCCGTCCAACACCGCCCTGGCAATTTCGGGATCCAATATTCCGCGAGAATTGGTTCTAATTCAGAGGAGGCAATCATGAAAAATCGACCCATTCCATCTAAGCCACTGATTATCCCCACACTCATACTCTGTGTCCTTTTGATAGCCGTTGTGCAGGTCCGCTCGGAGGTGTCTCCGGCGGAACAGGCTAAAAGCATTCTTGAAAAATCAGGTATCCAGGGCGGGCTTATAGTCCATGTGAATTGTGGAGACGGGATTCTTACCGAAGCACTTAGGGCAAATGAAAGCTTTCTTGTCCAGGGACTGGATCCGAACATCGAAAACGTAAGGAAAGCCCGGGAATATATCTCATCCAGGCAGAAGTACGGACCGATATCGATCGATCAGCTTACAGGTGACTATCTGCCCTATAAGGACAATCTTGTCAATATGATCGTAGCTGAAGATCTGGGCGGTATTTCTAAAGATGAGGCAATGAGGGTGCTTGCTCCCAACGGCGTGCTTTTAACACAGGGTTTGCTCGGCTGGAACAGGTCAGTCAAAGAGAAACCGGATGAAATAGACGAATGGAACCACTATCTGTATAACGCAGCCGGCAATCCTGTCTCCCAGGATGAAACAATCGGGCCGGTACGAAATTATCAGTGGATCGGGAGCCCCCGGTGGGCCCGTCACCATGACACTACGGCAAGCCTGAGCGCGCTTGTTTCCGCAAACGGCCGGATTTTTTACATCCTGGATGAAGGACCCAAGGAGTCCGTTCAGTTGCCGGCCGAATACTACCTGGTAGCACGCGATGCCTACAATGGAACCATCCTCTGGAGAATACCGATCCCTGAGTGGTACAACCACTTATTCAGCCTTAAGAGCGGACCGGCGTACCTGCCGCGACGTCTGGTTGCTATTGGAGATCGTGTTTATGTCACCCTGGGCATCAACGCCCCGCTGAGCGAACTGGATGCCGCGACCGGTGAAATTATCCGAACTTTTGCGGATACCGAAGAGACCTCAGAGATCATTCTTTCGGACAACACGCTCTTCGTTCTGATTGGTCGTCCGGAGAAGTCTGAAGCGACCTATGCTCCCAAGGAAACCTATGTCTGGGACAACGCCGACTGGGCAAGATTGGAATGGGCCTGGGATAAAGAGCCTGCGCAGATCATGGCTATCGATCTGTCAAACGGAAATGCGTTGTGGACGAAAGAATCTCCCGTTGCTCCCCTGTCCCTGTCGGCCGACTCCAAAGCCGTTTATTATTTTGACGGCTCAAAATTGATCAGCCTTGACCGCAAAAACGGGAAACAGAACTGGCAGACGGAAGAAGTAAGCACCCGAAGAATTACAACCGCCTACGCGCCCAGGATGGTCGTCTACGAAGACGTTGTCCTGTTTTCGAGCGGGGCACAATCTCGCTTCAGACAAGGAACCATACATGCGTTTTCCGCTATAGACGGTAAAAAGCTCTGGGATGCTCCACAACCCGGTTCCGGGCATTATTCTCCTGAGGATGTGTATGTAATCGATGGAGTGGTCTGGACCGGACGGACGGCAAATGTTCAAGACGACGGTAAATACACCGGCCGAGACCTCCACACAGGAGAGATAGTAACGGAAATCGAGGGCTACAATGACATCTACTGGTTCCATCAAAGATGCTATCCGGGCAAGGCAACCAAAAACTACATTATTCCTTCCCGCACAGGTATTGAATTCGTAGACCTAGAGAAGAAACACTGGGACGTGAATCACTACACCCGTGGCGGATGCCTTTATGGCATCATGCCCAGCAACGGACTGATTTATACGCCTCCTCACGCCTGCGCCTGCTACATGGAAGCGAAATTGAACGGGTTCTGCGCCCTGGCGCCTGCCGGCAGTTCCGTGCCTGATCCTCAAGCGGTTTCGGCAAACAGACTCGAAAAAGGACCCGCTTATAATAGAGATATTGCGGATAATGGCGGGGCCGAAGACTGGCCCACTTACCGCCACGATACAAAGCGCAGCAGTTATACCACCACAAAGGTTTCGTCGGACGTCGGAATTAAGTGGCAGGTAAAGCTTGGGGGAAATCTGAGCAGTCCTGTTCTCGCGGGCAATAGGATCTATGTAGCCAGGGTGGACGCTCATACATTACACGCAATGGACGCGGCCAATGGAAATATACTTTGGAAGTACACGGTCGGAGGCCGGATAGACTCGCCTCCTACCATTTACAAAGGGCGCGTCCTGTTTGGCTCGGCAGACGGATACGTTTATTGCCTCAATGCTGCTGATGGTAATCTTATCTGGCGTTTTCGTGCAGCCCCCATGGATCTGCGTATGGTCGCATTCGAGCAGGTGGAATCCGTATGGCCGGTGCATGGAAGCGTCCTTGTGCAGAATGACAGAGTCTATTGTGTTGCCGGAAGGTCAATGTTCTTGGACGGTGGAATGCGTCTGCTTCAATTGAACCCCATAACCGGCGAGAAGCTTTCGGAAATCGTCCTTAATGAAATCGATCCGGAAACCGGTAAAAACCTTCATGAGTATGTGAACGGTCTGAATATGCCGGTCGGATTACCCGATATTCTGTCCAGCGACGGGAAGTATATCTATATGCGTTCACAACAGTTCGACCTGGAAGGTAACCGCAAGCATATCGCGGTTAGGGATGTTGGTGATCAAACAGGCGAAGGCGCGCACGTCTTCTCTCCCATCGGATTCCTGGACGATTCGCAATTTTCCAGGTCATATATGATGTTCGGAAAGAGTGTGACCAGCGGTTGGGGTGCCTGGGAGGTCATGGGCCGACTCACGCCCTCCGGGAGGTTGATTGCGGTTGACGATCAGAACGTTTATGGATACGCACGCAAGCCGGAATTCCTGTGCGAATCGATCGTATTGGAATACCAGCTTTATGCGGCGGCCAAATCAAGCCGCCCGGAAGATATCGAGAGAGTGAACCAACCCCTGTTCCCGGCGCCAAAGGCAAAACCTAAAGTGGCGGCTACGGCCAAATCGACAGCAAAGACAGCGCCTTCGACCACCACGGGGCCGAAAACGGCTCCGAAACCGAAAGTGGTCGGAATGGGTAATATGCCTGTCAGTTTTCTTGCCACTGGAGACTGGAAACTCCGGCAGGGGCTTCCCAAAGCCGACCAATCGGCCTTGAGCTTCAAATGGGAGGTGGATAAACCAGACATTCAGGTTCGCGCCATGCTGGTTGCCGACAATACACTCTTTATCGCGGGTCCTCCGGACGTTGTGGACGAAGAAGAGGCGTTTTTCGCAATGGACGATGCGGCTGTTTTGGAAAAGCTGGCCGAGCAGAGCGAGCTTCTGAAAGGCAAAGACGGTGCCCGTCTTTGGGCCGTATCCACTCAAAGCGGCAAGAGGCTCTCCGAATACAGTCTGGATTCCCTGCCTGTCTGGGACGGCATGATTGCGGCAGAAGGGAAGTTATATCTGACAACCATGGACGGCGATGTCGCCTGTCTCGCTGAAAGCCAACAATGATTTCCTATATGTGTGAGAAGTTCATAAGCATGTGGGAAAGCGGGACGTCCCCCCTTTATGGCGTTTATGGGGTCGAGTCTCCGTGGCCGAACGGAGTCTTGACCCCTTCGGGCTTCCGGCTTCTTACATCTGATATGGAAAGACTATCGCCATATTCCGGATAATGGATTAATAAACGCCGTATTCCATGACAGCTTCGGTCATAGCCCGCAGATTATCCGGATCCCCCTTATCAATGGGGGCGCCTCCTGTCAGGATAAATCCGCCCCCCTCACCGCATACTTCTATGAGTTTCCTGCAATACTCTCTGACATTTTTGGGAGTGCCTGTGCGTAGAAGTGAAGTGGGGACATTGCCGGCGATACAGGCGTTATCGCCGAGGATCTTTTTCGCTTGGAACATGTCCGTTTGATCGAAATGCCATATGACTTTGCCCCTGGGAAGGTCTTTGATGGTTTCCAGACGGTTGTTGTATTTCCCTTCCGCGAAAAGCAGTGGTACTACTCCTTCTTCGATCAATCCCACAATCACTTTTCTAAAGGTGGGCCAATAAAATCTTTCATATTGTTTGTTTGACATAAAGGTGTCGTCGCCTTTGTGTAAAGCAAAGAACACGATAGGTACTCCCGACATGTTGGCCCCATCCAATCCACAGGAGATGTTCATCTGAGTCACCTTTTCCGTCGCATTCAGGACCTTTTCCGGCTGACGGTATATATCCGTGATTATGCCCCTGGTCCCGCGAAGGGTATCCGCAAGAATGTCGAATGGGGCATGCGCTTGCCCTCCGAAAAGTGATGGGTATCCCGATGCCATGGCCTCCTTGTCAAATTGTATAAGAGGGCCTATCCATTTCGCGGTCTCCTCGCCATGATCGATGATAGCCTGATATGCGGCCCGAACTTCCGGCATAACGGCAGACATAAGGAATTTATCGGGGAAACCGAGTATTTGGGGTGTGGGTGGAAAATTGGCAAAAGGTGCCAGCGCCCCCAAGCTGCGAGGCAGGTAGCGGCGGAGACAAAAATCCGTGAGGTCTTCCAGGAATAGATCGTACTCATCCGCCTTCATGTATTCGTTTTCGACAAACTGAACCATTGACGTGTTGTCCGGTAATCCATGGCCAGGCCATTTGACGATCAAGGGGTCAATAATCTCCGATGCTTTCCCGCTTGGCACCATCATGGGGCCGAAGAAGGTGTCGGATTCAAAATCAGCAAGGAATCTCCGATACGCCTGACAGAGCAGCTTGTTGTCATGCATGGCTTCTTTCAATGTTATACCCGCATAATACAAGGGGAATGATCCGGCCGGCAGAATGACCGGAACCCTGTCTGGTTCTTCAAGCTTAATAACTTTGATAAACCTGGTGACCCTCTGCTGATAGGCATTTTTAGCCTCTGGATCTTTAAACTCAATATCTTTCGCGTCAAGCCACCGTTTGAACCTCTTCTCCCGTTTTTGTTCCGATGTCGGTTTCTTATCCATTCCCATGACTCCTCTAAAGTCGCTCGATTTATTTCTCGACGTTCCCTATATCAGTGCCGCGAATACTATGGCAGTTGTATAGATTGCCAAGGCGTCTGTATTCCATCCTGCTTTATCAGCTTACAGCCGATATGATTGCTGCAGCGGTCGATATTTACAGGGAGGCATCATAACATGATGCTGTGGTTAAGAGCATGTCTTCAGTTATGTGGTCAAGTCTCCGTTTGACTACAGCAAACAGGTACGCGCGTTTGCCGAGGGCGGCTAGGCTTGAATCCAGCAGTAGCGGCGGATTATTCCGACTGCCCCTCGCCGATGGGGACCTCCGGAATGGTAATGATGAGCAAAAAGGCCAACAACATTGTCAGCGCTCCGACCCAGAATACGCTCCTCACGCTGGCTTCCATGGATGCCCGGATGGCATCAACCGTTTGCTGAAAAAGAGCATCTCCTTCACTTCCCATTTCCATGAAAGCATTTTTGAGCGCTGCCATATCCGGTTCCGACAGAAGCACCTGCGAATCCACCAAAGAGGCCATAGTCGCTTCGTCTGCGACCCGCTCCAATCCATCCGGTAATGAAGCCGCAAGAGTTCTGGCATATATGGCCTGCTCGGCAGAGCCAAGAATGGCGGGGGAAATAGCGACACCCATCATCAGGCAGAAAAAGATAGCGCCCATGGCCGCACCCAGCAGCCTTTTGGGAACCGCAGTCTGGACGACCATCGTATTTACGGTCGGGATGGCGCCCAATCCCAGACCGGCCAGTGTAGAGGCCAACACGCTGAAGATAATAGGGGTATCTTCGGATAACAGAATAACGCCGAACATGGTGGCCGTAAGGATACCGAAGCCCAATATATACATCCATTTGTATCTTCTCGTCCGGGCAAGCAGGAATCCGGTGGGAACCCCGATGAAGGCCATCAGCACACTGTAGGGCGTGAAGATCCATCCGCTTAGAGTTGCGCTGACATCCTGAACACCCTGAAGGAACATGGGGAGATACATCATCATTCCCATCTGCCCGAAGAAGGATAAAAAAGTAGCGGCCGCAACAGTGTTAAAGGAGCGATTGCGGAGCACAAGGGGATCGAGAATGGGTTGCTCCACAGCATACTCCACCCGGAAAAAAAGTATCCAGGAGATCAAAGAGACTCCGAGCAGGCTGATTATGTGCGGCGATCCCCAAGGATAGGTTACTCCGCCAAGGGAAATGCCGATGATCAACGTCGAAGAAGCCAGGATCACCAACAGGCATCCCTTGACATCGATTCTGGGCTTTATGCCGCGATGGGCAAGGGGCGGTATTCCAAGAGGAACCAGTATAAGACATAGGATAAGGAGAGGCACGGTCGACCAGAAAAGGTATCGCCAGCCCAAGGTATCCGCAAACCATCCGCCCAGTGCAGGTCCAAACAGGGCGGCAACCCCCATGGGTATCTGCAGCAGGCCAACCCATTTACTGCGTTTGATCGGCTCAAACATATCTCCTACAACCGCGAAAACGAGCGGCATCATGGCTCCGATTCCCAGGGACCCGATGGCAGCGGCGACAATCAGGAAAACGAACGTAGTGCTGAGTATACTTAGGATGGATCCCAGCAGGGCGAAGATTATGGATATCAGCAACATGATTCGGCGGCCGTACATATCGGAGAGCTTGCCGAAAATGAGGGTTACAAAGGCGCCAACTAGTCCCGGGATTGAGACGGACCAGGAATATATCGCCATGCCGCCCAAATCGGCCGCTATCTTAGGGCGCGCGATATTAAGGGCTTGAATGAAATAGGCCATGGTTCCGTAAACCAGGAAAATGGCCGTTAATCCCAGAACGATATGTTTCCTGTCATAGTCATATTGCGCCGGCAGCTCTTGGGACATTCTGATTTCTCCTCTCATGTGACAATAATAAAAATAAGCCGTACCTTACATGCCTTTCCGGAATCCCGGCCATGCGATAGTTTAGCATATTTTTGCTATTCTTATGTGAAAAATGTTTTGAGGTCAAGTCTCTGTTTGACCATTGATAAAGATTAATAGAACTCAAACGGAGACTTGACCCATTCACAGGCGATAGAACTTCTTGAAAAACTTGCTCTAAAAAAGTATAAATCTGTTATCTTTGTTCTTAAGTTAACTGCGTATACTTACCCATAAGCGCTACTTTTTGGTGTGGTTAAAGAAACGCTTATAATACCACAGTTAACTTGTTTCTCAACCACCTACTTGTTGAACTTATGAGTTGAATTCGAGACTATTTCATGGACAGGCTCATTCTAATAATTGGGATTGCCGTTATCCTTGGCTCTTTCGGGGGAAGGATATTCGCCCGGCTTCGAATACCCCAAGTTGTCGGTTACATCATCATAGGGTTTCTTGCTATTCTTATAGGTGGAGTCTGGTTCCATGCAATTACTCCCGATGATATACAAAGGCTTGAGCCGATTACCCTTTTTGCATTGGCGATTATTGGTTTCAATATCGGCGGCGAGCTTAAAAAGGGAGTATTTCAGAAACATGGGAAGGGCCTTGTCATTCTTCTACTAAGCGAGGGCATAACCGCCGCTCTCCTGGTTGCGATCTTAACGGGGCTGGTTATGTGCCCATGGAGCAAGCTGCCGGATGATGGGATCATTCACGTCCTGACCCATGGTAACTGGTCCCTTGCCATCCTTTTAGGGGCCATCGCCTCAGCCACCGCCCCCGCCGCAACCGTGGACGTTCTTTGGGAATACAAGACCCGGGGAATCCTCACCACCACGGTTATGGCCATTGTTGCTCTTGACGACGGGCTGGCATTGCTGCTTTTTGGCCTTGCGTCCTCTGTGGTGGACCTTTTGTCCGGAACCGCGGGTTTTTCCCTGATGAATATGCTCGGCAAGTCACTTTACGAGATCTTGGGCTCTATCATACTGGGTGCCCTAGTGGGATCTGCTTATGCTATAGTCTTAAATATCTTTTACAACCGGGATATCATTCTTCCCCTGTGTATCGGCAGCCTTTTATCCATTATCGGGATATGTCATTATATGGATCTCGACCTTATTCTGGCGGCCATGAGCAGCGGTGCCACGGTGGTCAACCTCGCTCCGCGTAGAAGTCGAGAAGCATTTGATCAGATATCGCGATTCGCTCCTCCCATCTTCGTTATCTTTTTTGTGCTGGTGGGTGCCCGGCTACAGCCCCAGGCTATGGCCGGCTGGATGATCGTGCTTGCGGTGGTATATCTTATAGGTAGAACGGTTGGGAAATTTCTGGGGGCCTACTTCGGCTCCAAATTAGGAGGACTGCCAGCAAAAGTCCAGAAATATCTCGGTTTTTGTCTCTTCTCCCAGGCAGGTGTTGCCATAGGCCTGGCCATTCTCGCAGGCCACCGGCTACCCCATGAAACCGCTCAATCCATCATCCTGGTAATCACCGCTACCACTTTCCTGGTGCAGATTATTGGTCCCCCCAGTGTACGGTTTGCGATGTTAAAGGCGGACGAGGTCGGAAAGGATGTCACCGAGGAGGATCTCCTGGCCTCCTACCACGTGCGCGAATTAATGGATTCCAAGCCGCCCACGTTAAAGACTAATTCTCCCCTTAAACAGGTACTTCAGACAGCCGCAGAAAGCGACTCCCTTTTCTTTCCCATAGTGGATGAAGGATCACGCCTGATCGGCATGATTTCTTTCCTGGAGATTAAGAACTTATTTGTGATAGAGGGATTGGAAAGCCTGGTTCTGGCCTCTGATCTCATGGAAGAAATTCATGCAGTGACAGTTCCCGAAGCTCGGCTTGTGGACGCCCTGGAGAAGATGAGGGAGGAGGGTGTGGAAGTCCTACCCGTTGTCAGCACATATAAGGACCTTCACCTTGTCGGCATGATCGAGCATGGGAGAATTCAGCAAACTCTCAACAAAGAGATTATTCAGAGAAGGCGTGAAGACACATAAAGACGACTTGAAGTTCCTTCACCCCGTTCAGGCAATATGGGATAATGGAGTACAACAAAAAGAAAAGGATTTCATTAAAAAGAGGATAAAAGCATGGGTATAAGAACTAAGATTTTTTCGGGATTCTTGATTTTAGCCACTATGTTGGCGGTTGCAGGGGTATGGTCAATATATGAATTGAGTAATCTTGGGGCATCTGTGCAAAAGCTGTTGGATGATAATTATAAGAGTATTAGCGCTGCTAAGACAATGATTGAGGCCCTGGAAAGAGAAGACAGCGCGGTCCTGTTGCTCATATTAGGCAACTGGGATGAAGGACGATCCATTATGAATTCAGCAGACGAGTTATTTGAAGAAGGCTATAAAATTGCCAAGAAAAATCTGACAATCCAAGATGAAAAATCATATGTGGATAATATAAGAGCAAAGTATGACGCGTATAAAAGTCTATGGGTTAAGCCGATTGTCGGCACAAATCGTGAAGGGGACCTGGATTGGTATTCGGACAAAGTACATAAATCGTTTTTGGAGGTAAAGGTCTCTGTACAAGACTTGATGAACATAAATGACCGGGTGATGTATCAGACAGCCTCTAATCTAAAAGACAGATCAAACAGGGCGATCATGCCTGGCATTGTGGCTATAGTATCCTCGTTGGTTTTTTCCCTTCTTTTTAGTTATTTTATAAATTTTTATGTTGCAGGTCCTATTATCAGGTTGACTAAAGGAATTGGTGAATTTTTGGAAACACAAAAAGACTTTGATGCGAAGATAGAAACAAAGGACGAGATTCTGGACCTGGCAAATTCAATAAGAAAATTAATGGAACAAACAAAGGTTAATGAGAGCGACTGATGAGACCTCATGTGATATTCAGATACACCGGATTTGTCATGTTGCTCAACGGGATTTTTATGTTCATTTCTGTTATCGTTTCAGCCCTCTATTCCGACAATAGCTTCTTCCCATTACTTTATAGCGGAATAGTATCAACACTGATCGGGATTTTTCCCCTCATTTTTGTACCTCCAGTTACTGATATCAACAACAGAGAAGGTTTTTTTATAGTCGTTACAAGCTGGTTAATTACATGTATGGTGGGGGTCATGCCTTATGTCCTTTGGGGCGGACCTTTTACATTCATCAATGCTTGGTTTGAGAGCGTTTCAGGTTTTACTACAACCGGATCAAGCATCCTTTCCGACATTGAGGCATTACCAATGGGATTGCTGTTCTGGAGATCCACAACTCATTGGATCGGTGGGATAGGAATCATTATTTTTGTTCTCTCAGTTCTTCCTTATATGGGGAGGGCGGGAATGATTCTATACAGGACGGAAATCTCCTCATTGGCAACGGAAAATTTCCATTATCGGACCAAAAAGACCATCAATATATTATTCTATGTTTACGTCACTTTGACATTGCTTGAGATCATTCTTTTACTTTTCTGTGGTATGAACCTGTTTGATGCTATTACCCATTCTTTTGCCACTATTGCCACAGGAGGCTTTTCTCCCAAGAACGTAAGTATTTCATACTATAATAGTCCATCTATAGAAATCGTGATCATCGTATTCATGATTCTATCAGGTGTTCATTTCGGTCTTCTTTTCGGTGTAATTTCGGGAAAGATATCGCAAATATGGAAATCGAGCATTGTTCGTTATTACATATTTGCACTTATTGCGGGTACTATAATCACTGTGATGAGTGTCCGGATGCATAATTATGATACGTGGTTAGAATCATTGCGGTACTCCGCCTTTCAAATAATTTCATTAGGTACATCGACGGGTTTTGCCACGGCTGATACCTCTATTTGGCCTTCTCTTACACAGCTGATCATGATATTTTTTACATTGCAATGTGCGTGTGCTGGTTCTACATCCGGAGGCATTAAAGTAGATAGAGTTGTTATCTTTTGGAAGTCATTCCAAAAAAGGCTTATTCAATTCAGGCATCCCAGAGCTATAGTCGTCCCTAAAATCGATAAGATGGCAATCAAAGAAGATGAGTTAGAGATGGGTATTCTATATATTTGTGTTTATATGGGTGTCGTTTTCATTTCAAGCATCCTTCTAACATCCCTGGGTCTTGATTCTCTCTCGGCATTTTCGGCGTCAGCCGCAACAATGGGTAATGTAGGTCCCGGTTTTGGCATGGTTGGCTCAATGAGTAATTTCGGTTCTATCCCGGATATCGGAAAGTTGATTCTGACAGGAACCATGCTGCTAGGTCGACTGGAAATATTTGGGCTGATTATATTTTTTACGGTAAGATCATGGAAGTAGGGAGGAAGGGGAAAATATTTTAAATAACAAAGTGCTCAAACCAAGGGCTGCTATCCAACTCATCCATGCCCCTTACAAGATCAGCCCTTAATCTAGCTAATCTGGGCATACACCCAAGATATCATTCCGGAACAAAACAGTTATGCACCTTCTGCACGAACGCCCCCTATTATTACATTAGATAACCCATAGGACAATGTGATATAATTCTATTCACCTATGATGATAAGATACAAATATAGTCTACTGAAAAGCGCATTCCTGATCTTAATCTGGATGGGATGCTGTAATGCGTCAGGACACGGTTATGAACCTTTACCAATCACTCAAACAAAAAATCATCAGGAACGGTTAAGGAACGGGAAACACGCTGAAAAAAATGATAAATGGCTGGAACTCCTGACAGATATAAGTGTCTCGCTTGAAGGTGCAGGTGTTTATAAAGGTAATTATCAAGCAAAAACCCGAAGGGAAGTACAATTCGATGCATTAAAAATAAAAGACCTGCATATCCATTTTGGGTTACGGGAAGATATATTATTCAACAGCTCCCCTGAACAGATCGACCATATAATTAATTACATCCAGGCCGGATATGAAATATTTAATGGAAGGATCATAGCCTTATGGGATCATACATGCCACAACCCCAGCAGAGAGCTCGAAGAAAAAGAGACAAACGATATCCACTGGAACGAACTGGGAATAGGTTTTGAAACGAATGGGATGATGCTCGGTCACAAGGATGATGGCATAAACTTCAATGCCGGCTCGAAGTGGCTTAATAGTATCCACTGGAAGGCTACCCTCAGTAAGATCTGGATGAGGACTGAAAATGATTATGAGTGGATATTAAAGTTCGGTGCACGAGATGACATATTCAGGATAGGTACGCATGTCTTTTACACTCAAACCGATCTTGAACTCATTTATGATTACAGGGGTGTTAACTTCAATTCCAATCTGAAGGTTGGGGACAGATTCCATTTAAATGAATATGCCTGCCTGATATTATTTTTAGGCTATGAGCATTTTGATGATTGGTACTATTTAGACCATAAAGAGAATATATTTTCAGGTGGTCTGTCACTCGAAATGGGACTGGGTGGTAAAGGCGATTGGATTCATCCCCCTATAAAGAAACAAGACGTCTCCTGGGCCCCCGATTGCTCCATAACAGGAGGATATTCCAATATTCTGGGCAATGAAAGATACGGTCACGGCAGTGATTTTACTCTTGCCCTGGACCTATTAAAACCGAGGCCTGATACCCTGCTCGGGCTAAATACCTACGTAGGCATTCTTACCCTTCCTGATGATCTGAATCCCCAGTGGATAAAGTATGAAATCGGACCTTCATTGAGGATTGACCTAAATGAATACTATCTGGACCTTGTGTATTCATATTCAAGTCTTTTTGGAGTGGAAACTGACAGATCTATGAGGGATTATCATAAATTAGGCATTGAGATAACAGAAGACATGTGGGCTCACTGGGATATTAAGGCGGGCCTTGCTGCGTATCCGTTAACATCCGGCTTCGATTATGACGGAGAGGTATTCAGCGACCTGACCTTTAAGCTCAACCCAAAAGGAACAACCTTTTATATAGATTGCCTTTTAAAATATTTACAGGGGAGCGTTGATCATCTCGGTTACGCGATTGAATCAGGTGTAACTCTTCTCGGGGAAAAAGGTAACTGTAATATCTACTGGCGTCAGCAAAAGGATATGGATATTTTCAAATTCGAGGAAGGAAAACAGGTATCTCTGGGGATAAGATTTCATTTTTAATTATCTATGTCCGAATCAGGGCTTTGCGGCCACCGGATTCCTCCCGGTGACCCAGCCAAAAGCAGGGAGCTCAGTTCATGGTGTCCGCTCCCTTAAGGGGCAGGGTCCTCCGTGGTTTGCTCCTGGTCCTCGCTTTTCGGGTCCACGTAATAGAACCAGTACGGGTAGTACCGATAATAGGGATCATACCACACGGAATCATGAGAATACCCATGGTAGTAGTGATATACATACAGTTGTTCTTCCTCCCACAGGTAAATCTCTTGGACTGAAAGATAAGGGTAGTGATAGTCAATCTCTCCCAGCTTTATAACCTCTTCACCATCCACCACTCCTGCCACGGTAATCTTCCGGCCTTTACTGTATATCTCACTGTCTAAAAACCCCTCATACAGGGCTAAAAAACGCCCCTGAGAAACGTCGGTATTAACAGGTTTTCCGTAACTATCCATCTCCGTCTGGTAAATCTCCAGGAGAGTGCCCTCTTTCTTGTTTTCTGTCTTGACAATGATCCCTCCCAGAAGAACCACCTTTCCCTTATATGCCCCGGGATCTTTAAGCAATTCTTCAAATCTAATCTCACTATCCACCTGATTCAGGATATCTTTTGAGAATATATGGGCACAACCGGCCAAACCTATCCCCAGAAGCAGAATGCCTGCTAATTTTCCTATTAGCCCGGCGTATATGACATCTTTATCTTCAAGATTCCTGGCAATTGCCATAGTCTCTGTGCCTCCATCTATAGAATCTACCTTTACTGGGTATGCATCAGTTTTGAAACAGCCATGATGGATTCATTCATGCCGTCGAGACGATTTACCAGCAGTTCAATAAAATAGTTTTTGACCTTATCCCGTATACCGGGCTCGACCTTTTCAAAAAAATTCGAATCCATTCTTAATACCTGGACATCATCATTTGCCAATGCGTCGCTGTGGCGGATTTTCTTTGAGAAGAAGGACATCTCCCCGAATATTTCACCTGGTTTTAATTTAGCCAGACGAATAGTGTGTCCATCTGCCTTTTTGACGATCAACACACTCCCTTTGAGAAGAAGATAGATTGCAGTAGATTCATCACCCTCCTCTATAATAATATCTCCCCGATTATACTCCTCGAGCACATGGCCCATTTTTGAGAATGACTTGAGTTCCTTTTCCGAGAAGTCCTTAAACATAGTCATATCTTCAATCTGTTCATATAAAGACATATCCTCCTCCTTTATTTTAGTCTCTCTCACATCCGCCAGGTTACCCTGGGCGCCTTGCGCCGCGGAATCCTGTGATAGCTGTATTTTGGATACCCGATCATCATAGAGCCGAAACACATGTGCCCTTCCGAAAGCGGCATGACCTCCTTCAGGGGAGGGAACGTATTGGCCGCTGCATTAAAAAACCCTGCCCAGCAACACCCCAGCCCCCTGGCCGCAGCCGCCAGTTCAAGATAGGTTAAAGCGATAACGCTGTTTGCAGAGGCCAGGCGGTTTTCTTCTTCCCCGTGGGCCACTATAACTGCGGGAGCGTTTCGAAGGGTAACATCTATACCCTCTTCCCAGCGCCTCACCGCATTATCCAGACGCATTTCCCTGGCCAATTCCGGCATATTATCCATCAACCAGCGCATCCAGTCGACAGTCATCCCCGAAAGCTTGTTCAATTCATCCCTGTTTCCCAGGACCAGCCATTCCACACTTTGAGAATTGTGCCCGGTCGGAGCGTATCGTGCGGTTTCTATAAGTCCTGACAGAACTTCAGGAGATACAGGCTTATCCTCATAAACCCTTATGGACCGCCGACTCTTTAAAAAATGCTCACATTGTTCCGGCTTCACATAAAGCTCTTTTTGTACTGGATCACACTGCTCAACAGACATAACACGATGCTTCAGGCTCCCGGTAGGACAGACCGCCACGCAATGACCGCAACGGATACAGACATCCTCAGCCTCGGCAACAGGTTTCGGATAATCCCCTTTCTTAAAATCAATAAGTCCGGAGGGGCAAACCGCGGCGCAAATTCCGTCCTGAATACATGTCTCCTTGTCTACTTCTAATATATCCAATGCAAACTCCCTTTGTCTAGGTTTATCCGGTCACGGCGGTTCTTTTCAAGACGACATCTATAGTATCCCGTGGACGTGGTCTTATTTTCAAGGGTTTGGCAAACCTTTTCCTGGTGGCAAAGGCATATTCTGCCAGGGGTTCTGGTGGAGCAAACCCTTCAAACAAGCCCACTGCAGGCCTGGGGTGGAATTCTTTTTGAGATGTCGTTTTTCCAAGAACCACCGTGACTTCAGGTCTTAATACTTTTCGAAATGATATCTAAATATTTTGGGCCATTAAGGTACTTATAATAAGCCTTAATCTTTTACTTCTTTGCGTACTCATTAACCGGATGAAACTTTATTTATTAATCACACATCAGCTTCAATCCCCGTATTTATCCATCAGGTCCGCTATGCCACCCACCTCTTCGGCCATATCATCTGTCCTGCCCGTGAATCCGGGTTCTTCTATCACTCCCCTTTTCGAAAGCAATGTTTTTATGACGGCCGTCCCATGTTTGTCATAAATATCCTTCAGATTATTCAGGTATCTTCCTGTTTCCCATACCTGCTTCATATAATCCGGATAATCCCTTCTGTTGCCGTTGAGATTGAGGGAGGCGGTTGTTATCTTTTGCCATGCCCTTGGCGCCAGGTTGGCGCCCTTTGATACAATTCCATGCAGGCTGGGATGAGCCAGAAAATGAGATTCATCCCCGTCGTATATCCGAAAATCGGTTCGTGTCCGGACTACCTTCTGGTAGTTATAAGCCCGTTCCAGTGATCCTGAAAAGATAAGCCCTCTGATATCTCTCGCCCGGACAAGCTCTTTCAGAATACCTGTACGGATGTTACTCCTTTTAAACGGCCTGTTGAGAGGGCTGGTAAGATGGGGATCGTTATGAAGTATAAAAGGTCCATCAGCTATCGAAACCATCTCTTTATAATGATCTGGCAGCCCCCTGTTGCTGTGATAATACAGGGGGGTGTCAACCCAGAATAATGGCCCTTTGTATTTTCGAAGCTCCACTCTCTTTTTGAGGGAAATTAAGGTCTCCCTGGTCTTTTCGTCCGTCTCCCGGCTTATCCACATAAAAACAGGTGCCCGTTCTTGGATAACCACAAGACTCTTTTCAAGCAATTCCTCCCTTTGCTCGGTCCCGAGCTTGTCACCCTCTCCCATATAGGGGCTGGAAACAAACAATGCCTGGACATAGGGTAGGACCCTGTCCAACTGCTTCTCCAGGCCTCTACCGTCGATCCCTCCTTCCCCGGTGAAAGGCGTTACAAGGTCGATTATCAATCCTCTAGGCAGATGTAAAACCGCCATTTAACTTGAATTCTCCTCTCCCCAACAGATCGTGCAGATGTACCACACCTTTCAATCGTTTTTCTCTGTCCAAGATTACCAGATGGGTTATTCCATATAATTCCATTATCCCAAGGGCCTCGGCAGCAAACAGATCTTCACCTATGGTCCTTGGTGACGGGGTCATAATCTGTTCGACCTTCATTGAATAGATATCCTTATGGCCTATCAATGCCCTTCTGAGATCGCCGTCCGTTAAGATACCCGACAGTCTTCTGCTTTCGTCAACAACAACCGTGGCCCCGATCCCTTTGGAATCCATCTCCATTATGGCTTCCCCTACCGTCGAACCAAGTAATGCGGCAGGGATATTATCATCTGTTAACATTACCTCCTTTACCCTGACGGCAAGCCTCTCCCCGAGGCTTCCGCCCGGGTGATACCTTTTAAAGTCCTCCTGGCTGAATCGCCTGAGGTTTATCAGGACAACACAAAGGGCGTCTCCCATAGCAAGAACAGCGGTAGTGCTGGTGGTGGGGGCGAGGTTCATCGGACATGCCTCTCTCTCCACACCCACATCGATAACAATGTCGCTTATCCGCGCCATGGGAGAATCAAGCCCGCCGGTAAAGGATATTATCCTGGCGCCCATCTTCTTGATAATGGGTAACAGCCTGTTTATCTCCTGTGTATGACCGCTGTTTGATATGGCTAGGATAACATCGTCTTTTGTCACCATCCCCAGATCACCGTGTATCGCCTCTGCAGGGTGCATAAACAGAGAGGGGGTGCCGGTGCTATTCAAGGTGGCGGATATCTTCCTGGCCACAAGCCCGGACTTCCCCATGCCCGTTAATACCACCCGGCCCTTTGACTTGAGGATGATGCGTACTGCCTCCTCAAATTCCGGACCCACCCGTTCCACAAGGTCCATAATGCCCTGGGCCTCTATATTCAATACCTCACTTACCTGTTCTGCAACCGTCTTTTGTTTCCCTGAATCCAAAAAACCTGCCCCCTCTTTGATTCAATATAAATGAAATTACTTTACGCCGGTTGTTTATCACTTTCATTGGTGTATGACAAGAATTATCATGTACTATCTTCTCTCCTCTTAACTTTGATTTGTTTATGCCAGGCTGGGTGAGGCCTAATCTTTTTGACAAAGATGTTGCCGTTTCACCCAATTCACGAACTGCCCAATAACAAAATACACTTCTCGGTTTTATAATCGTTCCCTCCCCCGTTTAAAAGTACAAAACTTGAGTTGAATTTAACCTGTTTTTATAATAGTCTTATATAATCTCACACAAAGGATCAAATAATGAAGCTCGATCAATTCCCTGAAGACATAAGGCAGTATCTGATTCCCCAACCGGACGGCATGATGTATTACAAGTGTCTTGGTTGCCAAGGCGAATTCGGCATTGACCGGCTGTTATACACATGCCCTGAATGCGGTAATGTGCTTATGCTCCATGACAGGAGCTTCGATCGCTACAAGGATATCAGCGGACAACTGTGGAGGAAGATCTTTGATTACCGAAAGATGCTGAACAATCAACCCCTCAAGGGTATCTTTCGCTATTATGAATTCATTGCGCCTGTAATCCCCCTTGACCGGATCATCTTTTTGGGAGAGGGTCACACCCCCTTGGTTGAAGCCAATGACACCCTAAAGGATATGGTCGGGCTGGACTTTTACTTCAAAGACGAAGGCCTCAATCCCAGTGCCTCTTTCAAGGACAGGGGAATGGCGTGCGCACTCAGCTTTATCAACCATTTTGCCAAAATCAACAAGCTGGACAAAATGCTGGCCATATGCGCCTCTACCGGAGACACTTCTGCATCCGCCGCCCTCTACGCCTCTTATCTCAAAGATCTCCTTAAATCAGCCGTCCTCCTTCCACAGGGAAAAGTGACGGCCCAGCAACTGGCCCAACCCCTGGGAAGCGGTGCAAAGGTGCTGGAGATCCCCGGTGTCTTTGACGACTGCATGAAGGTGGTGGAGTTTCTGGCGGATAATTATCAGGTAGCGCTTCTTAATTCGAAGAACAGCTGGCGCATCCTGGGACAGGAGTCCTTCTCCTACGAAATCGCCCAGGATTTCGACTATGATTTAAGGAACAAGGCGGTAGTCCTGCCTATAGGCAATGCCGGAAATATCACGGCTGTTATGAACGGTTTTATAAAGTTCCACAGGGCCGGGATCATTGAACATCTCCCTAAAATAATAGGGGTGCAATCCGAACACGCCGATCCGGTGTACCGATATTACCTGGAAAATGACCCCCGGAAACGCCTCTTCAGACCCGTTAATGTTAAATCCAGTGTTGCCCAGGCAGCCATGATAGGAAACCCCGTATCCATACCCCGGGTTATCAAGGTCGCTGAGGAGTATGATAAAACAGCCGGAGGAAAGAGGATCTTCGTGGTACAAGTAACTGAACAGGATATCATGGATTCTATGATTATCGCCAACAGGAACGGGAATATCGCCTGCACACAAGGGGGAGAATCCATGGCAGGGCTTAAAAAGGCGGTGGAAAATGGTCATGTCGGCCCGGGAGAGATCGGCCTGCTTGATTCTACCGCCCATATGCTCAAATTCCTGGCCTTTCAGGAGATGTATTTCACCAACAATTTTGATCCGGACTACGATATAAGACCCCGGCAGGAATTGAAGAATAGCCCCATAATGGTCAAGGCCGAGGGCCAGGTAAGATGTCCGGAAGCCGGCAGGCCCCTTGAAGGGGAGGAAATGAAACGTTTTGTACAGGCTATGAGCTATGAGATAGCTCAAATCCTGGGTTTAGAAAAAAACAGATGAATATCCTATTTGTGTGTACCGGGAACGTCAGCAGGAGCTTTCTCGCCGAAATGCTCCTGAAATATGAGATTAAAAGGCATAAACTGGAGAATGTCACTGTATCATCCGCGGGCCTTTATGCCTACCAGGGCATGCCTGCCGATCCAGAGATAATAGATTACTTGTCGAAAACAGGGGTGCCCTGGGAAAACCATAAGGCAAGAACCGTTACAAAGGAAGACGTGGACCTGGCAGACCTTATCCTGGTGATGGAAAAGGCTCATTTAGAGGCCCTTGCAAGTCAATGGCCCCAGGCGAAAGATAAGATAGAACTTTTAAGCAAATATATCGCACCGGACCAAGCCGAGGACGATATCATCGACCCCTACGGTAAATCCCTCTATCATTATCGGGTCACCCAGGCCCAGATCACCATGGCTGTCAGATCCCTTATAAGAGAAATCCTTCCTCAGAACAAAGAAGCCGGGTGAAAGTTCGGTGATTCGATATCCCAAGGTCCATAATGACCTCTAAACTTGCATATTTAGATAGTATTCTTGATGCTTAGAATCAGGTTCATAGTGATCGATCGCACCAGAACTCCCTTTCTAAAGGAAGGTGAAACCCTTTTCCTGAAACGTCTAAGGAGATATGCCCAGATCGAATGGATCGAGGTCAAACCCTCAAAAATCACAAAGGGTCGCCCCCCGCAGGAGATTCTTGACAGGGAAGGCCGGGCAATAGCCCGATTCTTGAATCCGCGTGATTATGTTGTTGCGCTTGACAAATCCGGGCTCCAGTATGATTCAGAGGGTCTTGCCGACTGGTTGAAAAAGCTATCCACCACTACCGGGGGCTGGATATGCTTTGTTATCGGAGGACCTACAGGGCTGTCTGCGGAGATTAAAGGCCAGGCCCAAGAGATCTTGTCCCTGTCCAAACTGACCCTAACCCACGAAATGTGCAGGCTTTTTTTGCTTGAACAGGTTTACAGGGCCTTCACCATAATGGAAGGCAGAAGGTATCACAAATGAAGGTTCTTTAATTGCTCGCGCTGGCCTCCAGGGCAATCTTTATCTTGTTCTTAAGTTCCGTTAAATCAAATGATTTGATGACATAGAAGTCAGCGGCAATGGACTTCATATCCTCCTTGAAGGTATCATAGGCGGTGCAAAGAATAACCGGAAGGTTATAATAATTGTTGCGTATATCCTGCAGCAGGTCAAGCCCGTTATAATCCACCATCTTTATATCCAATACAATCAGGTCAGGTTTTTCTTCCTCTATCTTTTCCAGCAATTTATATCCGCTGTCGGCCGTAATTACCTCGTATCCATCCTCTGTCAATTCCTCGGAATACAGGAAACGGATGTGCTCCTCATCGTCAACAATCAGTATCTTAGCCATAAACTATTTACCCCCTGACAGTACCTCTTATGGGAGATTATCAAAAAATTTGATCCGGTTAATAAGTACGTAAACAAATAAACGATTAAACCTTATCCGCCTTCGCAGAAGACCACGGGTTTACCCGTGGGGCTCCATTATAAGTACCTTAATGGCCCATGGAGCTCTCTTTTAAGCACCGAAAACATTAACAGCATGCGAATTACGTAAGGTGCCACCCAGGCGGGCGGAATACTTATGAGATATTAGAAAATTCTCGAGTCCGGCCAGATCCGGAAAAGGCTACCCGCCCGCCTCGTCTGGTTTTGTGCGCGGTCAGTGCCCATAAACGAGTTCGCCGCTTAAAGAGAGCCCCATGGGCCATATAGCGCAAAATATCTTAGATATCATTATAATTTTATCACAAAACCAAAAAAGGTGCAAATATTATTGTGGCTTGTTTAGCCTCAATCCGGCCTGGAGCAACCATGGGATTACATGAGCAATAGATCCCATTCCGTGGAACTGTCAAGTTCGAAAGGAAAGTACGATTACAGATGGTGCCCTCATGGTGGACTAGGGTGCTATTTATAAATTTACAACAAACAATAATAATGGTATAATTAATATTATCATTTTCAACCTAAACAGGAGGTTTTTTCCAATTGAACCCATTTTACAAAAATCTTGCCCTGTGGCTGGTCATAAGCCTGATGGTAATTATGTTATTTCAGGTCTTCAAACAGCAGGACAGGACCAGCACAACCATTGGATACAGCGATTTTCTCAGCATGGTGGAGAGCGGGAGCGTCATCCAGGTAGTTATTGAGGGCCAAAATATTACCGGGACTTCTTCACAAGGACCCTTTAAGACTTTCGCTCCTCAGGACAATGAGCTGATACCCATATTGAGGCGTAACGACGTCAAGATATCTGTAAAACCCGAAGAAAGTTCTCAATGGTTTCAGATGTTTATCTCATGGATTCCCATGCTGCTCCTTTTGGGCATCTGGATATTCTTTTTACGCCAGATGCAGGCAGGCGGAGGCAAGGCCCTTTCCTTCGGAAAGAGCCGCGCCAGGCTGATGAGTGATTCACAGGAAAAGGTGACATTTGAGGATGTTGCCGGCATTGATGAGGCCAAGGAAGAACTCCAGGAGATTATTGAATTCCTGCGTGATCCAAAGAAATATACGCGATTAGGAGGCAGGATCCCCAAAGGTGTGCTTCTTGTCGGTTCTCCAGGAAGCGGCAAAACACTCCTGGCCAGGGCCATAGCAGGAGAAGCGGCTGTCCCCTTCTTCAGCATAAGCGGTTCGGACTTCGTTGAAATGTTTGTCGGGGTTGGAGCGTCCAGGGTAAGGGACCTGTTCATACAGGGCAAAAAAAACGCCCCCTGTATAATCTTTATTGATGAGATAGATGCTGTCGGCCGTCACCGGGGCGCCGGCCTGGGCGGCGGACATGATGAGAGGGAACAGACCCTTAATCAGCTCCTCGTGGAAATGGACGGTTTTGAATCAAACGAGGGCGTGATTCTTATCTCCGCTACCAATAGGCCCGACGTCCTTGATCCCGCCCTTTTAAGGCCTGGACGATTCGACCGGCAGATAGTGGTCCCTGTTCCGGACATAAGAGGCAGGGAAGGGATACTTAAAGTGCACACAAAAAAGACACTCCTTTCGGATAATGTCGATATAGTTGTCCTTGCCAGGGGAACGCCAGGTTTTACAGGCGCTGATCTGGAAAACATGGTGAATGAGGCGGCGCTGCTGGCGGCAAGGAGAGGCAAGGATAAGGTGGAGATGCCGGACTTTGAGGACGCCAAAGACAAAGTGCTGATGGGAACCGAGCGGAGAAGCATGATCATCAGCAATGAAGAGAAAAAGGCAACCGCCTATCATGAATCAGGACATGCTCTCGTCGCCAAGCTGCTTCCCGACACGGACCCTATTCATAAGGTCACCATTATTCCCAGGGGAAGGGCTCTCGGTCTTACACAACAGCTTCCTATAGACGAAAAGCATACTTATCCTAAAGATTATCTCTTAAACAACATCTGTATATTAATGGGAGGAAGGGCCGCGGAAGAGCTGGTACTCAATACAAAGACCACTGGGGCCGGCAACGATATTGAAAGGGCAACTGAAATTGCCAGAAAGATGGTCTGCGATTACGGTATGAGCGATAAGCTCGGTCCCCTTACATTCGGGAAAAAAGAGGAACAGATATTCCTGGGCAGAGAGATCTCCCAGCACAGAGACTATAGTGAAGAGACTGCACGGATGATCGATCAGGAAGTAAGAGATATTGTATCAAAGGCCTATAATAAAACCCATAAGCTCATTGAGGATAATCTGGATAAACTCCACGCCATGGCCAACGCCCTTTTGGAAAAGGAAACCCTGGAAGGCCGGGATATAGATAATATCATGGCCGGACAATCCGAACCAGGCAAAGATTCGGAGGTTAAACAGGTTTGACAGGTTTCCGCAGAGAGGAGTTCGTCCTTAGATGGAACAATCACTCTTTAAACCTGGGTAAAAGGACCCTTATAATGGGTGTCCTTAATGTTACTCCCGATTCCTTTTCAGACGGCGGCCTATTCTTTAAAAAGGACAGGGCTATAGAACAAGGACTGGCAATGGCGCGTGAAGGTGCGGATATCATTGATATCGGCGGTGAGTCCACCAGGCCCTATGCCGAAACCCTTTCCCATGATGAGGAACTGGCACGCGTTATTCCCGTCATCGAGGCCCTCAGTAAGGAGATAAACCTAATTATCAGCATAGATACTACCAAGGCTCCCGTGGCCGGAAGGGCCTTGAGCGCCGGCGCTTGCATGATCAACGATATCAGCGCCCTCAGGTTCGATCCTGAGATGGCCTCGGTTGCTGCGGAGGCAGGCGTCCCCATCATACTCATGCACATGCAGGGAACCCCTGGCAATATGCAGGATAATCCCACTTATAACAGGCTGATCCCCGAGATATTTGACTTTCTTAAGGATGCCATAGACCGGGCAACAAGAGCCGGCATTAGAAAAGACCTTATAGTTGTAGATCCCGGGCTGGGTTTCGGTAAGAAATTTCATCATAACCTGGAGATAATTAATGGCCTACACCGTTTCAGCTCACTGGGACGACCGGTTCTTCTGGGGATTTCAAGAAAGGCCTTTATAGGCCATATCCTAGACAAGACGCCCCCTGAAAGAGATACGGGAACCATGGCCAGCGTTTCCGCCGCTATAATGAACGGCGCTCACATCGTCAGGGTGCATAATATCAAAATGACATTGGAAACGGTCAAGATTATTGACGCTATCCGGACGGCGGACGAGAAAGGATAAGATATGCTTCTGTGTATTGATGTTGGCAATACAAACATCGTTCTGGGGGTCGCCAAACAGGACCGGATTCTTGCCCATTGGCGAATAAGGACTGAAAAAGACGCCACGCCGGACGAAATCGGGATCACCATGGGCAATCTCTTCAAGTCCTCGGGGCTCCGGATGGAAGACGTCACCGACATTATTATCTCATGCGTCGTCCCTTCACTTTTAAACGTCCTTGAGGAATTTTCCCAGCGCTACTTGGGTATCAGGCCCATGATAGTGGGCCCTGGATTAAAAACAGGCATTCACATTAAATACGATAATCCGAAGGAGGTGGGCGCGGACAGGGTTGTTAACGCCGTAGCCGCTTATGAAAAATACCGCACCGGTCTGATTATAGTCGATTTCGGAACAGCCACTACCTTTGATTGCGTTTCCAGGGATGGGGCTTGGATTGGAGGAGCCATAGCGCCCGGGGTTATTATCTCATGCGAGGCCCTTTTTGAAAAGGCATCCAAACTGCCCAGAGTGGAGATTTTCGCTAAACCGAAAAATGTCATCGCCAAAGACACCATAAGCGCTATGAATGCAGGGATTATTTACGGATTTGCGGGCCTCGTAGACGGGATAGTAAGGCGTATCAAGAAGGAGATGGGTGAAACGCTCACGGTTATAGCAACGGGAGGTATCGCGCCCATCATTCTCAAAGAATCGGAGACTATTGAACACGTGGATGAATCCCTGACCCTCCAGGGTCTGATGATAATCCATGGGAGGAACAGTTGAAAATTAAACCTCCGCCGCTCAGGCCCGGGGATGGGATCGGTATAATTGCACCATCAGGTCCGGTGACCCGATCTGAACTGCAGCCGGCCGTAGATCTTCTTACGGCAAGAGGATATCATGTTATCGAGACCCCCCATACATATTCCAGACAAGATTATCTGGCCGGTCACGATGATCTCCGTTTGAGAGACCTCCATTCCGTGTTTCATGATCAAGATATAAAGGCCGTCCTCTGCGCTCGGGGGGGCTATGGGACCCTCAGACTGCTTGATAGAATCGATTACATCCTGATCCGAAAGCATCCCAAAATCATTGTCGGTTACAGCGATATCACCGCGCTTCTGCTTGCCATATATAAAAAGACGGGGCTGGTGACCTTTCATGGCCCGGTGGTAAAGGATATCTCGGGAGACCGGCTTAAGAATCTGGATGCCTTCCTTGATCTGGCTTCATCCCCGAAGCATTTTTCTCTAAATCTGTCGGATGGGGAAGTCCTCACCAGTGGCAGGTCCAAGGGCTTCCTTATAGGGGGGAATCTGACTCTCATCTCCCATTTGATAGGAACGCCCTTCATGCCTTCCATAAAAGGGGCTATACTATTCATAGAAGAAAGAGGGGAACCCCTATACAGGATAGACAGAATGCTGTCACATCTGAGACTCAGCGGCCTATTGAAAAACCTGGCTGGTTTGATAGCAGGCGAATTTTTGGATTGCGGAGATATTTCAGAAATAAATCGGTTGTTAAAAGACGTTACTTCAAACATCGGGATCCCCGTATTCAGCGGATTACCGGTCGGGCACGACGCCTTAAACCTGTCCATCCCCCTCGGCGTGCGGGCGGTGCTGGACACGATTAACAGGACCTTATCAGCCTCGGAGCCGTGTTTGGCGGTATGAACCGGTTTTTTCTTGACACAAAGTTCCTTAATCGGGGATAAGTATTGCCTGGCTTCTGTTTAGTGTCAGGGGATATCCCCGGCAAAGATACTTGGCCTCAACAATCTCTATCAACTTCATTAGTATACAAATTCCGATACGTTTAAAGAAGGGCATGGATAGCGTCTTTTGCAAGATGAAGTTTTAAGTAGCGCCTTATCAAATGGATTGAGAGCAAGGTTTTATGGTACACAAACTTTTTGATTTAACAAGGAATCTGGGAGCGTGGTCATTGAGGTACGTCTCAGGGATGGGGCTTATGGCCATATTCTTTGTAAAGGCGCTGGTATATTCCGTGACACCCCCCCTAAAGGTTATTGATTTTATAAAACGAATCCGTTTTATCGGCTCCCAATCCGTATTTCTGATCGCCCTTATAGGTGCCTTTTCAGGCATGGTCCTGGCCCTTCAGGGATACCACACATTAAACAGGCTGGGATCAGTGGCGTTCCTGGGGCCAATGGTAGCCCTGTCCATAATAAAAGAACTGGGGCCGGTACTTGCGGGAATAATGGTAACCGCAAGGGCCGGGTCGGCCATAACCGCTGAGATCGGCATTATGCGCATAAGCAACCAGATTGACGCTATTGAAATGATGGGGTTGAATCCTTTCCGTTATCTTGTTGTCCCCAATTTTCTGGCCGCCGTAATCGCCCTGCCCTTGCTTACAGGTATATTCGATTTTGTAGGGATCTTCGGCGGTTACCTTGTAGGGGTAAAAATGCTCGGAGTAGAGCCTGGCACTTATCTCGGCGAGATATCGAATTATCTGGAGATGGGAGATATTCTTGAAGGCCTCTACAAGTCAATCAGTTTCGGTCTTATCATATCATGTGTCTCCTGTTACAAGGGATACTATATGGGCACGTCCGGATACGGCGCGGAAGGTGTAAGCAGGGCTACAACCCAATCTGTGGTCCTATCCTCCGCGATGATCCTTATATGGGATTATTTCATGACCGCCTTACTATTTTAAGGTACGCGATGATACAGATTGAAGACCTGCATAAATCCTTCGGTGAAAATAAAGTCCTTAAAGGGGTTGACTTAACCGTTAATAGAGGAGAGATCATTGTCCTTATAGGGATGAGCGGATACGGCAAGAGCGTTCTATTAAAACACGTCCCCGGGTTGTTTAGACCCGACAAGGGACGGGTGCTTATCGAAGGCGCGGATATAGGCGCCCTTAGCGGCAAGGCTCTGGCCGGTTTGAGGAGTCGCCTGGGCTTTCTCTTTCAGGGCGGCGCCCTTTTTGAATCCATGACCATCTTTGATAATCTGGCTTTTCCCCTGAGGGAGAAGTTGGGTTTGAACAAAAATGAGATAAAAGAAAGGGTCCTCAATGAACTGGACCAGGTGGGACTCTCAGGGGCGGAAAATAAATACCCTTCCCAGATTAGCGGCGGCATGCAGAAACGGGCCGCCCTTGCGCGTGAACTGGTATGGCGACCGGAGATAATGCTCTTTGATGAGCCGACTACCGGCTTGGATCCCATAATCGGTCATGCCATATTGAATCTGATTGAGGACTTGCACGAACGCATGAAATTTACCGGAATCCTCGTCACCCATGAGCTACACAGGGTATTTAAGATAGCGCATAAGGCCGCAATGCTGCACGAAGGGGTCATTAAAGCGCTGGGAACGCCGGATGAGATACTGGCCTCCGAGGACCCCTTTGTCAAGCAGTTTGTCAGCGGAGATACCGAGGGACCCATATCATTCAAATAGTGTTTCTTTAAGGGAACAGAAATATATTCAGGAGGTCAATATGAAGAAATTTGATCTTGAATTATCCGTAGGAATATTTGTCCTTGCCGGTATCATCTGCCTCGGATACCTCTCCGTGAAGCTGGCAAAGATGGAGATCCTTGGCGGGGACAGATATAAGGTTTATGCGATGTTTTCAGATATTGGGGGATTACAAGCCGGTTCATCGGTCTCCATCGCTGGTGTGGATGTAGGGCGGGTGTCTTCAATCAGTGTGGAAGATTATGAGGCCAGGGTTGTGCTGTCACTTCCAAATGATGTAAAATTACAGGAAGATACAATCGCGTCAATAAGAACAAGGGGGCTTATTGGTGAAAAATATCTTTCCCTGACCCCGGGCGGGTCTGAAAACATAATTGAACCGGGAGGCCGGATCAGGGATGCCATTCCGCCTGTGGATATTCTGGAATTGATCTCCAAGTATGCCTTTGGAGAGGTATAGGTGAATCCTATTAAAGCATATTAAGGGGTTCTTTATGTCATTCAATGTTATTAAAAGATTAATCCCTTCAATCTCTCTCTTTTTATTCATCCCTTTAACCGTCATGGCGGGAGAACCCACCGAGAGGATTAGGGCCGTCTCCGACAAGCTCATATCCATTCTTTCCGACAGCACCTTGCTGGACCCGGAGATGGGGCAAAAGAGGGAACAGATGATTATGGAAACGGTGAACAGTGTCTTTGACTGGGAGGAATTTTCCAGGAGAGCCCTGGCAAGGCACTGGGCCAAGAGGACTGATCAGGAAAAAAGGGAGTTTGTATCCCTGTTCGGCCGCTTGGTTAAGGGCGCCTATATGGGCAAGACCATGCAGTATTCCGATGTAAGCGTCCAGTTTACGGATGAAAAGATTGAAGGAGCATATGGTAGAGTATTAACAAATCTGATCACATCAACCGGCACACAGACACCGGTTGAATATCGCATGATTAAGAAGAACGGCACATGGTGGGTTTATGACGTTTATATAGAAGGGGTAAGTCTTGTAAACAACTACAGGAGTCAATTCAACAGTATTTTGGCTCGTTCCTCCTATGAAGAACTTGTTAAACGCTTGAAGAAAAAGGTTGATGAAAGGGAATAGGAGAAAGTACTCATGAAAAAAGCCTGCTTTCTATTTATCTGTGGCGTATTTTTTTTGGTCCATTGTCCCGGTTTCTTATTGGCAGAAGAGACCGGGCCCCCTGAATGGGCCAATGATGCAGATGCCCTTGAGGATTATTACGAACTGGAGGAAGGTTACGAGGGCATATCGGACCCCTTCGAGCCGATAAACAGGATATTTTTTAGTTTTAACGACAAGCTATATTTCTGGTTTCTCAAGCCTGTGTCCTCCTGTTACAGGTTTGTTGTCCCTGAACCAGTAAGGACCAGTCTGGACAATTTCTTTTACAACCTGGAATTTCCGCTCCGTTTTGTTAATTGTGTTCTGCAGGCCAAGTTTGAAGGCGCTGGTTATGAATGGGGCCGGTTTGTAGTGAATTCGACGGTGGGAGCGGCGGGCTTCTTTGATGTGGCAGAAAAACATCTCCAAATAAAAAAATATAACGAAGACATGGGACAGACCCTGGGGTCCTACGGCCTTGGGAACGGCTTTTATATCAATTGGCCCTTCTTGGGCCCATCCAGCGCACGGGATACCTTAGGAGATGTGGGAGATTATTTTCTGGATCCCGTGTTTTATATAGATATCGAGACCAAGTATTCGTTGGCTGTAACGGGCCTTGAAAAAGTCAACGATACTTCATTGACCATTAATGAATACGAAGATCTTAAAAAAGCCGCCTTTGACCCCTATATCGCCCTAAGGGACGCCTATTTTCAATATCGCCAAAGCAAAATAGCTGATTAGGGACATGATTCTATGACAACAGGATCTTTCCCGGCTTAGTATCTCCATCCGGGAATTTTTTAGTTAATCCGGTTAATGAGTACGCTAGTTAATGATATCTAAATACTTTGCTCTATATGGCCCATGGGGTTCTCTTTTAAAAGGCGAACTCGCTTATGTGCAATGACCCTGCACAAAACAAGACGAGGCGGGCGGGTAGCCTTTTCCAGACTTGGCCGGACTCGAGAATTTTGTGTTATCTCATAAGTATTCCGCCCGCCTGGGTGGCACCTTACGTAGTTAGCATGCTGTTAATATCTTCGCCGCTTAAAAGAGAACCCCATGGGCCATTAAGGTACCTGTAATAAGGTTTGATCTTTTTCTTCTTTACGTACTCATTAACCGGATGAACCAATCTTTATCACTATTCAGGAACATAGGCTGTGGACATTTAGACTATAGTCGATAGCGCAGGGGAAGACCTAAAGCTAAATAGACTGCCGCCTATTCCACCTGATATAAAAGCAATCCTTTTGTGAGGGAGTCTAAATGACTGAACAGACAAGGATGGATCCCGAAGACCTTTCCATGGTCCTTGATACCATATCCAAGCTGGAGAATGAGAAAATAACTATTGAGAACAAGCTTGCCATGGATCAGGAAGGTCTCTTTCCCACGGAACTTATCCGCTTCATGCTGGGGCCTGAGGTGGCCCTTCACCTGATTTTTATACCCGCAGAATACGGCGGACTAGGCGCCGGCGCCATGGATATTGCAATAGTCTCCGAGAGGATGGCCAAGATGGATCTTGGCATTGCCACCTCTTTTCTTGCCATATGCCTGGGTATGGATCCTATCAGGGTAGCAGCAACCCCGGAACAGAAGCAAAGGTTTATAACCAGGATAGCCGAACAAGGCCTTATAGTGGCATACGGCATCACCGAGCCGGAGGCCGGATCCAACGTGCAGGCCCTAAAGACCAGGGCGGAAAGAGTGCTGGATGAGAATGGAGGAATTATAGGATATAATCTAACCGGGCAAAAACAGTTCATTACAAACGGCGGGGTGGCCCAGCTATATACCATACTTGCCGAAGCCCCAGACGGCCCTTCCTTTTTTATAGCCGAGGCCGGGGCACAGGGGCTTTCCGCTGGTAAACATGAAGACAAACACGGAATAAGGGCCTCCAATACCTGCCCACTGATCCTGGAGGATCTTTTTGTCCCAAAACAAAATCTTATAGGCGACATTGAAGGGCAGGGTCTGAAGCAATCCAATGAAGTGTTCGGCTACACCAGACTTATGGTTGCTACCTTCGGACTGGGGGGAGGCATGGCCGCCCTTGAAAAGACTATTGCCTACGCAAAGCAGAGAGTACAGTTTGGCTCTACCCTTGCGGAAAAACAGGGCTACACACACAGGCTTTTGGTCCCCAACGCGGTACGGCTGGAGGCGGCCAGGGCGTATATAGAGGAAGTTGCGTTCAGGCTGGACTCGGGTGAAAAGGACCTGCAAATTGAGGGTTCAATAGCAAAGTATTTTGCCACAGAGGCCGGGGACGCCATGGCAAACGACGCCATACAGGGCCTCGGAGGCTACGGTTACATAAGGGAATATGAGGTGGAGAAGATAAAGAGGGATATCAAGATCACTACTATATACGAGGGGACCAGCGAGATACAACGCAGGCTAATTGCAATGTTCCGTTTGCAGAAAACAGTACGCTCAAAAGGGGAGTATTATTCGGCTATGGCCGACGCCGTGGTAAAACTTCCGGAACACCAGGGGCCCGGCTACCTTGCCAAGGCAATCCGTATAATGAACGATATCATCCTCGCTGCGAGAAGGTCCAAGCTTACCAAATCCCAGTATGTCATGTTCCTTCTGGCCGACATGATGACCTGGTGCGAAGTAGGGGCGTCCCTCTGCAAAAAGGCTGCTGATTACAAAGCAAAGGAAAGGAGCCCTGAATTCATGGAGGCCGCGGCCCGGCTCTTCGCGAGGGAGGTTTCGGAAAAGGTCTATATCAACGGTCTGAAGATATGCACGGGCTGTGAAACAAGACTAGATGAACTGGCCGCAGAACTGAAAGGCATTAGCCTCGCCAACCTGCTAAAAGACAACCTTAAAGACATGGATATAGTCGCGGCCGAATTGGTCAAATGATTCTCAACCCGAACTCTTTACATTCTCAAAGAAACCTTTTGCTCAACATCACAGAGTTGGTGGTTTAAATCCAGCTGTTGTATAATGTCATTTAGATAATAACGGTTAAAGAGAAAGGAGCAAGGTCAAAATGAATGATAAGAAAGTAACGAAGGATACACAAATAATGATGCAATGTAAAAACTGCGGTTATCGAGTCATTCAATCAGAGATTGACGAAAATGAAGGGAATTGTCCTAACTGTAACGAAGAATTCCAACCTCTGGATGAGTCTTCTCAGAGTTGAGTCATTCGAGGAACAAACACGCCGGCCTAACTGACTTTCTTGCGTCTACCCTGTATCTACACATCCAGGTTGACAGATACTTTTGCTTCATCCGGTTAATGAGTGCCCTAGTTAATGATATCTACATGTTCTGCGCTATATGGCCCATGGGGTTCTCTTTTAAGCGGCGAACTCGTTTATGTGCAATGACCCTGCACAAAACAAGACGAGGCGGGTGGGTAGCCTTTTCTAGACTTGGCCCCACTCGAGGATGTTCTATTATCTCACAAGTATTCCGCCCGCCTGGGTGTCACCTTACGTAATTAGCATGCTGTTAATATTTTCGCCGTGTAAGAGAGAGCTTCATGGGCCATTAAGGTACTTATAATGGAGCCCCACGGGTAAACCCGTGGTCCCATTAAAATACCCGTCTTTCCATCCTCCGTAGCCCGTCCTCCGCAGTGGCCTGCTACGGAGGATAGACAGGCTACTGCGGAGGACGGGCGCCTCCGGCTACGACGCGGTTATCCGCCTGAACTGGGGGCGACATTGCGCCGTAGCAAGCGATCATTTGCGCATTCAACCACAGGCAAGGACGTTGTCTTCTGCGAAGGCGGATAAGGTTTAATCCTTTACTTCTTTACCTACTCATTAACCGGATGAAACTTACTTTTTGTGAATTGGCTTCACTTTTATCCTATGATATTATATAATATTTTGAACAAACAAGGAGATGATTAAACAATGGCTGAAGGACGTCAGGCAACATATCCTGCACAGTATGAGAACGAGGTCCTCCTGAAGGACGGTTCGCGGATCTTGCTGCGACCCATCAGGAGGGATGACATTGAACGGTGGCTCGACTTTATCTCGAGGCTCAGCGATCGCACCAAATACCTGCGGTTCCATTCCGTCCCGAAACTGGGGCGTGAAGACGCTATTCGATTCTGTTCAGTGGACTATGACAATGCCTTTGCCTTTGTGGCCGAGGTGCTGCGAGATAGCCAGCGTCACATCATCGCTATCGGGCGGTATTACCGCATACCCCACAAGCCCTCGGCGGAAGTCGCCTTTGTCATTGAGGACGCATATCAGGGAAAAGGCATCGCCACCAAGCTTATGGAATGGCTTGCCAACGTCGCTCGGGACAATGGTATTTCCATCTTTGAGGCCTCCGTGCTCGCAGAAAACAAAGAGATGATGACTGTCTTTAAGGACTACGGTTTCCATCTCACCAGCAAGTTAGAGGAAAACGAGTACCGCGTTACTTTCCCCATAGCCAAGACCAGGCTAGTGACTCAGAAAGAAGAACAGCGGGAGCGTATCGCAACGGTGGCCTCTCTCCATTCCCTCCTATACCCCCGTTCGGTAGCGGTGATCGGCGCCTCCCGGGAACCGGGCACCATTGGACAGCTCCTCTTCCGGTGCATTATGGAAAACAGGTTCTCCGGGGTCGTCTATCCCATAAACCCCAATGCCGAGGCTGTCATGTCGGTGAAGGCCTATCCTTCGGTCCTTGACGTACCCGGTGATGTCGATCTGGCGTTGATCGCCGTTCCAGCGCCCCTGGTTGTCAAAGTAACCGACGAGTGCGGACGAAAAGGGGTGCGCGGGATCGTGGTCATATCGGACGGATTCAAGGAAAGAGGGGGGGAAGGAATACAGCGGGAACAACAACTCCGGGAGATCGCGCTGGGCCACGGTATGAGGATAGTAGGCCCAAACTGTATGGGTATTATCAACACCGACCTCTCCACAAATCTCAATGCCAGCTTCTCTCTGGTTTATCCGCCCCCGGGCAATGTAGCCTTTCTCTCCCAGAGCGGCGCATTGGGTCTTTCCATCCTTGAGTATGCCAACAATCTAAACATCGGCATTTCCACCTTTGTCAGCGTAGGCAACCGAGCCGACATCTCCTCCAATGATATGCTGCAGTATTGGGAACAGGATAAGGCCACAAAGGTTATCCTGCTCTACCTGGAATCCTTTGGTAATCCCCGGAAATTCGGCCGTATTGCCAGGAGGGTCTCGGCCAGTAAGCCCATCGTTGCGGTCAAGGGCGGCAGTAGCACTGCCGGTTCGCGTGCCGCATCCTCGCACACAGGTGCGCTGGCCACCCCACAGATAGCCTCAGACGCCCTCTTTTACCAGGCTGGCATCATCAGGGTCAATGCCCTCGAGGAGCTTTTTAACATGGCCACCCTCCTTTCAAACCAGCCGGTACCCACGGGAAAAAGGCTGGCTATCTTGACCAACGGAGGCGGTCCGGGTATAATCGCTGCTGATGCCTGTGAGCATTACGGGCTCACACTGCCGGAGCTATCCGATAAAAGGATCGAGGCACTCAAGTCTGTGGTGAAACGTGACATTTCCTTCCGTAATCCTCTGGACCTCACCGCCGGCGCCACAGAGGATGAGTTTAAGACTGTACTCAAGATATTGGCCCAGGATAACAGTTTTGATGCTGTGCTTACCATCTTTATACCTCCGACTGTCGTCGATCCAAAAGGAGCAGAAGACGCCATACGGGAGGTAGCCCCCCTTTTCCAGCGCAAAAAGAAGACACTGTCAGCCTGTTTTATGGGACAACGAGGTTTCAACATCAAGCTGGGAACCACTGGAAAACTTATCCCCTGTTACGCCTTTCCCGAAGAGGCTGTCTCCGCTCTAGCCAAGGCAGCTGAGTACAATGACTGGCTGAAAAGGCCCAGGGGATCCATGCCCAAGATTCGGGGGCTCAAACGGCAAAAGGCGCGAGAGATCATCGACTCTGCCCTCACCAGCAGTGCTGACAGGCCCCTATGGCTTTCAGCCCAGATGACAGCTGATCTGCTTAAGTGCTACGGCATCCGCATAGCCGAGACCGCGGCAGCAAAAACACCTACTGAGGCTGCTGCTGCGGCCTCAAGATTGGGCTTTCCTGTTGCTGTTAAATTAGCCTCCTCCACCATCGTGCACAAGACAGATGTCAGGGGAGTGGTCCTCGGCCTTAATTCCGAAGATGAGGTGGAAAAGGCCTTCAAAGATATAAAAGCCAGGCTCGCTGAGACGGGCCGCCAGTCAGAGATGTGGGGCGTTACGGTGCAACGCATGGTTACAGGGGAAGTAGAGGTGGTCGTAGGAGTGACCCAGGACCCCTCTTTTGGGCCCATCATCATGTTCGGCCTGGGTGGCATCTATACCGAATTATTGAAAGACGTAGCAGTTAGATTACATCCACTCACCGACGTGGATGCCCACGAACTGGTAAGCTCTATCAAGACGTCAAAGCTCTTTGAAGGGTTCCGGGGTGCACCTCCCAGTGATACCCGATCCCTTGAAGATTTATTGCTGAGACTTTCGGCTTTGGTGGATAATATCCCCCAGATCGCCGAGCTAGACCTCAACCCTGTAAAGGTAATGGAGCGTGAGAAAGGATATTGGGTGGTCGATGCGAGGGTTATGGTGAGATAAATATCCGAAGCCTCATATGCCCCTATCATATCTTTTGCCTTGATAAATGAGATTATCGGCGCAACAATAAAAACTGGATGAAGAACAGAAGACCTCATTACTCCAGACAGAGTAGGCCCCCCCTGAAGAAATCCGGTAGATCGGGAAAAGGGCTTTATAAAGATTGCAGGCTTGATCCTGACCTAAGACATGTCTTTGGAAAGATAGGTGTCCCCAAATCCGAACCCTTTACACCGGATCCCTTTCAGTTGGAGGCACTTGAAAAGATAGAGGATAATGACGTACTGGTGAGCGCTCCCACGGGTGCCGGTAAGACATGGATAGCCTCACGGGCAATAGAGAGGTACCTCCAAAAGGGATTAAGGATCTGGTACGCCTCCCCCCTCAAGGCCCTTTCCAATTCTCTTTACCAGGAATTCTCCAATGAGTTCGGGCCCCCTTCGTGCGGGATCCTGACCGGCGAAAGAAAGGAAAATCCCGATGCCCCTGTTATCGTGGGAACCACGGAGATACTCCGAAACCAGCTCTACGACGCCATGCATGAGGGAACCAGCGTTTCTTCCGACCTGGTTATACTGGACGAGGCCCATTACCTGAGCGATCCGGATCGGGGCGTGGTATGGGAAGAGGTCCTCATTTACCTGCCCCCCCGTGTAAGACTCCTGCTCTTATCTGCCACCATATCAAACGCCGAAGAGGTGTGTTCATGGCTCAGGAACAACAGAAAGACACCTTTTGCCGTAGTACGTGCCCACCAAAGACCGGTTCCATTACAAACCCTCTTTTTATTTCCCGACGGCCTTATCAGTCCCCTGTCGGGTAAAAAGGGCCTGGCACCAAAGGTGAAGAAATTTATCCAATCACGCACGATATACGGAAGATTCCGGGGTCGGGGAAAGACAGAATTTGGCGACATCATATCCTGTCTCAGAAAATTCGATCTTTTGCCGGCCATCTTCTTCCTCAAATCAAGAATGGACTGCGACCGGGCACTGGATCTGTGTACTATGCCTGAAGGCCGGGAAGGATTAAAGGAGCATCTCAAGGCGGAGGTAAGCTCATTCCTGCGTGAATACCCTCACCTGAAGGATCATAGGCAAATGGATCCCCTGCTGCGCTCTCTGGTGGTATCCCATCACGCGGGTCAGCTCCCCTACTGGAAGGTCCTTATCGAAAAGATGATGAACAAGGGTTACCTGGAGGCCATCTTTTCCACCTCAACCGTCGCTGCGGGGGTCAACTTTCCCGCCAGGACCGTGGCCCTGGTCCAGAGCGACAGGTTTGACGGTCATGAATTCACCGACCTTACCGCAACAGACCTTCATCAGATGATAGGCAGGGCTGGCAGGCGCGGTATGGATAATATAGGCTTTGCGCTGGTCATTCCCGGGATCCATCAGGATCCAAAACTGATTCATGAACTGGTGTATTCTCCTCCCGAACCCCTTTTAAGTCAGATCCGCATCAATTTTTCTATGACCTTGAACCTGCTGTTATCCCACAGGCCCAAAGAAGTAAAGAATTTGCTTGATCTGTCCTTTGCCGCCTTTCAGCACGTTCGTTCAGAAGCACCCATTCAAAGTCAGTGGGATGATCTCATCGACTCTCTCAAAAGAACACTTCCCAATGCTGTTTGTGATACAAATGACCCATATGAGATACTTGAATACATACGAAAAAGGTCCGAACTGAGAAAAGAAAAGCGAAGGCTTGCCGGAGATGAAGCCGATAAAAAATGGATAGAATCCCTAAAGCCGTTCTTAGAAAAAGGAAGACTATTTCATCATAAGGACAAGGGAATCCATATCCTTTTTTATTGGTACACGGATCATGAAAGGCTCATCTGTGCCTCACATAATATTGATAAAAAGGTCCGTCTCCGCAAGGGAAAGATCCGCCTCAAAAAGGTACCCTTCACCAAGATCAGCCGCCTCTATGATTATATCTTCGATATTCCGGAAAAATACACCACGGGCAGTCTGCAGACTATGCTTGACTCCATAGACCGAGAAGGTCTGAAAACACTGGATACAGCCCCCCTTGTACAGGCCGATAAATCTGCAAAAATAAAGGCTGTGGAAGAAAGAGAAAGGGGTCTTCCCTGCGAGCACTGCGAGCATTTTCGTGACTGCCACGGCAAACGGAACAAAGATCTTCACAGGATACTGAAGACCTTCAAATGGCTTTCCAACAGCATGGGAGGGACAAGCAGTGGATTGTGGCTGAGTTTCAAACGACACCTGAGATTTCTTAAGGAAACACGGTTTGTGGATGAAAAGGACAGGCTTACCTCCGACGGGATATGGGCCTCCAAGCTAAGGCTTGACCAGCCCCTTCTTATTGCTGAGGCCATAAGAAAGGGTGGATTCCGGGACCTCGGGCCTGAAGTAATGGCAGGCTGTATCGCCGTTTTTGTATGGGATAAGGACCAGGACGTCGAGATGCGGACAGGAGACCGTGAAGACCTGAAAACTATGGAAGATGCCTTCAACAGGCTTCTTGTCAGAATGGAACATGTCAGGAGGTTAAAGGCGGCAAGGGGATTTGATAATCCCTCTGTGCTTTACTGGCCCGCGGCCGCCCTCTTCCTGTGGTCAAAGGGGACTCCCTGGGAAGACTTGTTATACTATGTTCCCATCGGAGAAGGAGATATGGCCTCCATGATTACCAGGACAGCCGATCACTTGCGACAGGTTGCAACCCTCGAGGCTACACACCCTGAACTGGCCCTGGTTGCCGTAAGGGCGATAGGCCTCATCCTGCGGGAACCTGTGTTTATCCCCTGAAAGTTCCTTCCTAACTCGCGCCGGCCGAATTTATTGGAATATATAAAGGAAATAGGATATAAAATCATATCCACATTGATAAAACCTGAAGATATGCTGAGGAGAACCGAACCAGTTCTGGTAACAGGGTCCACGGGATATGTGGGAGGCCGTCTTGTACCCCTCCTGCTTTCATCCGGCTACAGGGTCCGGGCCATGGCCCGGTCTATGAAGAAATTGCGGGGCAGGAGATGGTCAAACCACCCCGGTCTTGAGCTGGTTCAGGCGGATCTCTACGACCCCGGATCCCTAAGAAAGGCTGTTGAGGGAGGTTCCGCGGCCTATTATCTGGTCCATTCCATGAACCCCGAAAACAGAGATTTCGCCGAGGCGGACCGCCTCGCGGCCCGTAATTTTGCCGATGCCGCGGCCGGGGCTGGACTGGAACGAATCATATACCTGGGCGGGCTAGGCAGAGAATCCGCGGACCTGAGCACCCACCTGAAAAGCAGGGCCGAAGTAGGGAAGATCCTTCAAACAGGTCCTACACCTGTCACTGTTCTACGTTCCGCTCATATCCTGGGCTCCGGGAGCGCCTCCTTCGAGATACTCCGTTACCTGGCCGAACGCATGCCGGTAATGCTTATACCGGCAGGAATATTGAAAACCAGGATCCAGCCGATATGTATCCGTAACGTCCTTAAATACCTTGCCGGATGTCTCGAGAAGGAGGAGACAACGGGCCGGACATTTGACATAGGGGGTCCTGATATCCTCGATTATCGAAGCCTTATAGAACTCTATGTGGAGGAGAAAGGGCTGCGCAAACCAGTATTTATCTCTGCCCCGTTTCTATCTAACTCCCGTTTGGGATACATGCTTTCCATCTCTTTGGCCAAACTTATTCTTCCGGTCCCTTCAAGCATCGTGGAACCGCTTCTTAAGGGGGCTGTAAACGAGACCATAGCTGAAAACAACCAAATCACCCGGATAATCCCCCAGGATCTAATGCCCTGCCGAGAGGCCATCAGGCGGGGCATTCAAAAAGACTCTCTAAAAATAGTGGAGACCCGCTGGACGGACGCCGGTGATCTGAATCCTCCCGAGTGGGTCCGCTGGGGGGACGCGCCCTACGCAGGAGGCACCCTGCTTCAGGGGGGATTCAGGGTGGTTCTTGCAGCTTCGCCTGAAGAGATATGGCCGGTCATCAGCAGAATCGGCGGTAATAACGGCTGGTATTACGGGGATTTTCTTTGGCGACTGAGGGGCTGGATGGATACTCTGGCTGGTGGCGTCGGCCTGCGGCGGGGACGTCGTCATCCCGAAAACCTGCTGGTCGGCGACGCCCTTGACTTCTGGCGTGTTCTGGACATCTCCCCGCCCAGGCGTCTGATCCTGGCGGCAGAGATGAAGCTGCCCGGAGAAGCGATTCTGGGTTTTGAGATCATCTCATCCGATTCCGGGGCGGAACTCCGGCTGGGCACCAGATTCCGGCCCAGCGGGCTCTACGGGGTCTTTTACTGGTACGCGCTGCTTCCCTTTCATGATATCCTTTTCGGAGGCATGCTAAAGGAAGTGGCAAAAAGGGTAGCCCGGCCTGTTATAAACGGCCCCTTGAAATTCAAACCCGGACCTATCTCCTGAAATTATCATTATGGGTAGTGGGACGCTCTTTAATAATTTAAAAACTTATCTTTCAAGAGAATAATTACCCTCTTTTGCGATTGATTCTCCCCGTTCAACGGAAAATCCGACACCAGCTAAACTCATCTCTAATTTTTTGGCCAGGGATGTATGAGACAGGCCCAATTCCCTGGAAGCCCAAAAACATAAAAGACTCCTCGCCTTTACTTTTCTGTCCTGTCGCCCCTTTGAAAAAACTTCATCCGGTTTCATCCCTAGTACTTCCGAAACCCTCTTGGCTATACCATCCAGATCATATCCTTTCCGCCTAAGTCTATGCCTTCGCTCATAGTGTTCCTCAGATTGTGAAATGACCGAATCAACAAAATCAGAATCCCCCAGGATTCTCTCATCACTCATAATATGAATACCACCCTTCAAAATTTCTCGGGCTTCAGTCCAACCACCAAGACTGCGGATTAATCCACCACCGGTCAATTGTTTCTTTCGGCCTTGGGTAAAACCTTCTTTAACAAAGGATTCATATTCTTCCCTGGCTTTACTCTTGCTTTTACTAAAATAGCCGAGAACGTAATCAGTATCCTGCCATTTACTTTCCGTTTTACCCATTAAAGTGCTATGCCCGCAATATTTATAGCTCTTCAATTCATCAAGCGTTTGAACAATTCCTGATCGAATAGGATTCAGATGAATATATCGGACCAATTCTTTAAGATACCCATCTTCCTGACAGATTATAGATTTGTACCTGTTCTGAAATAATTGACCACTACGTTTATGTCGGCGGTTAAATCTGATAACATAACCAGTAAGCAAACGTCTCATGAGTCTGGATAACGGCACCGTTCCGGTACGAAAAAGAAAATGTGCGTGATTAGACATGAACGCCCACGCATAACAGGTTGTCTGCGTTGTATTACATAGGTTCTCAAGTCGTTCGATAAGATCCTCACGATCTTTATCGTTTCGGAATATCTTCCTGCGTTCTATCCCCCGAATCATGACATGGTGTAGAACACCTGGAGCATCAAGTCGTGCTGTTCTAGGCATATTTCTTTTTTAATATCGCCATCCTACAATGTCAATTAAATTATTAAAGAGCGTCCCCTTTTGTCACTTTTGTCACTTTTCCTTAACTGCCCTATATCTTTCCAACTGTTCCGCAGTAAGGATACTGGAGAGGCCCTCTTCAAAGGTCTTTTTTGTCTCAGCCAAATCACCCCTGTATTTTTCCAGGCATTTCCTCCTTTCCTCTTCATTCTCCTCCATTAAGGTTCTTATCCTTTCTTCCTGTTCCTGTGAAAGATCCAAACAGTCTTTCAAGGGGTCAATAAACCATCTATAATCTTTCTGGAAAGGCTTTACGTCGGGTGACCCCGGGACAGGGGAATGCTCGGGTATCCACCGTGGAGGCATCTGCTCGGGGACATCCTTTGGACGACCTTGTTGTTCAGGGGCCCTTTGAGAATGCGCTTGTCCTCTTGGAAATCTGTCCCGGATATCCTTCATCCTCTGAACCAGTTTATCCAATTTATCTTTTTGCTCATCAGTCAGTCTATCCCTTATAGATTCAAAGGTCTGTTTGTTGATCTCCTCTATTTCAGGGAAGACCCTACGGCCGAGGGAAAAAATCTTTTCCTGGGATTCCCTCACGATCTTTTCAATTTCGGCCCTTTGATCATTCGTTAAATTAAGGTCATCTGAAAACCTCCCTGACACTATCTGGACCCTTTCAGATACCGGAGGGCCTCCGGCTTCAAATTTTTCCACCCGCTTCTTATAATAGACAACGGTCCCCAGGGACCCCGCTAATGCCCCTACAATTAAGAGAATACTGACTCCGGCGGCAAGTTTTAATTTATCCATAAATACCCCACTATCAATTATTCATGGCCAGCAACATAAAGTCTTTCGGATCGCTTACAAATATCTTGGCGAGCTCATAATCGGGGAAAAAATCCATCTTGACTATGGTAAATGTCAAAGCCACAGCCAATACGCATGCCACGGGAGCAAGCCGCCATAGGAATTGCTGGAAAAGCTCAAAAAAATAGCCTGCTTCAGAATAAAAAGGGGTCAAGTTTCGAATATGCCCCATCACTCCGGCCTTCCACCACATATCGCTCACCTCAGCTTTTTCCCTTGCATAATAAGCTGGAACAAAGGCCGCCATTATTCTGGCAATATTTTTTCTTTTAATGGATTTCATATCTTCCTCCGGCTACCTTTTTATAACCTCCGCCAGGATCCTTTGAAGCCTTTTCCGGGAACGAAATACCCTGACCTTTACGTTTGAGAGCGTCCAGCCCAACAGAGCACCTGCCTCTTTAGCTGTCAGCCCTTCTAAATAAACCAGCTCAACAACCATTCGGTCTTTGGGTGAGAGTTTTGCCAAGGCCCAGTCCAAAAGCTCCCCTGCCTCCCTTTGCAATCCTTTCTTTTGAAGCACGGATTCCGATTGGTCCGATATAACTCCTTCCAACCACTCCCGGTGTCTCTCGGTGAGGGAACACATGGGAATTTCTCTGGACCTGTATGCCTTTCGCCAGTAATCATAACACGATCTCAGTGTAATCGCGGAAAGCCATTGTTTGAATTCTCCTTCACCTTTATATGTGGAAAGGGCCTCAAATACCCTAATGAAGGAATTCTGGGCCACCTCCTCCGCTTCGCTAAAAGGTACATGTCTTTTTACGATATTTGAGACAAGCCCCTTATACCTTGTCAGTAGAGATTCAAACGCGTTGGTGTCTCCGCTGAGGACCTGTTGAATAATTTCTGTATCGCTGACTCTAAGATTTTCATTCCGCATTTGGCATTCGGGCCGGCTTAACTAAGATTCTTTATTCGTCAGGTACTTTATATCAAAAAAGCTCGGCAATAGACAATGATTATATCGGTCATTATGTATCTCAGCAATCCTGGATTTACTGTTCCTCAGTAATTCTATCACAGGACAGTACCGCTATCCGATTCACTCTCAGCAAAAAGTATCCCCGCTATATTGACCGTATTTCCCGAAACGACCCTCTTTTGCCCAGATACAATCTCAAAAACAACATATTCGCATAAGCGGCTTATTTCAATACGTTATATAATCCCCCTTTCTCAACTATAATTACCCAATTTCTCTTTGGTCCTTATGGGTTTAAGTCGCTATCCATATTGAAAAGGTTACATATAAACCATCCAGATGAATAATCTGTAACCTTTCTGGAACCCCGACGTCTTATAATACAATAATAAAGCTATAAGCACCAAAACCGGTGTACGGTCCGTTGTTCGTGGCCAGTTACCTGTTGCCAAAAGCAAAAATATAATTAATTCGGGTACATGAAAGAAAAGAAGCGGAATCAGATGATCTACCCTGATTATCTGAAAACCTATATCCAACTGCCTACCGACAACCAGAATAGGCATGCTATTAAAAGCAGTTGGTTCATCCGGTTAATGAGTAGGTAAAGAAGTAAAGGATTAAACCTTATCCGCCTTCGCAGAAGACAACGTGCTTGCCCGTGGTTGAATGCGCAAATGATGGCTTGCTACGGCGCGATGTCGCCCCCAGTTCAGGCGGATAACCGCGTCGTAGCCGGAGGCGCCCGTCCTCCGCAGTAGCCTGTCCATCCTCCGTAGCAGGCCACTTCGGAGGACGGGCTACGGAGGATGGAAAGACGGGTATTTTAATGGGACCACGGGTTTACCCGTGAGGCTCCATTATAAGTACCTTAATGGCCCATGGGCCATATAGCGCAAAATACTTAGATATCATTAACTAGCGTACTCATTAACCGGATGAAACAACCAGTTTCTTCTATAAAAACAACAAAAACTTTGATATAAATAAAAAAGACAATCACCTCGACCTTAATACTTACATTCTTTTTTAGTTCGGTGTTCATGCCCCTCGGAGATGCTGCCCCCCACGACAGGCCTCGGCCCAGGAATAACGCCCCTGGAAAGACGGTGTCCGTGAGTGTTCCCTTGCTCAACGTCCGTTCGGAGCCCGGATTAAATCTCCCGGTTATCTTTCAAAATATCCCGTAATATGGTTGCTTAAAACAACAACTTGCATTATTATGACGGGAATTGTAGAAAAGATTACTTTATTAATTCTCTTTAAATGGAAAAGGGTGCTTGCATAAAATGATATCTGGTCGATCAATCCAAATCCTTTTTATTCTGATTCCGGCGTTATTATGGCAGTTATCTATATCAAAGGAGTGTCAGGGGGCTGCCTTTGCCTATATCCCGAACAGCGGCGATAATAACGTGTCCATTATCAAAGTCCGAGACAGTTCGCACCAAGGCACAGTCAATGTCGGGACCGGCCCATATGGCGTGGCTCTGGGAAAGGAATATTCTTTCTTGTCCAACTCCTCGGACAACACCGTTTCAGTCATAAGCATGTCAGATAACAGCCTAATCCGGACACTGGATGCCGGGCATTCCCCCCGTGGCCTTGCGGTAGCATCCGACGATTCATATGTATATGTCGCAAACCATTCAGCCAACACGCTGTCCATCATAAACGCTTCTGATAACAGCCAGACAGCTTTGGACATCGGGGCAGGACCTATAGGAGTAGCCATTAGTCCGGATGGAAACTATATCTATGTCACGAATAATTCGGATGACTCATTATCCGTCATTTCCACACATACCCCTGAATTGTTTGTCGCCCTTTCCAATCATCACTATATTAAGTACCTTGATGATCCTGATGAAGACATTGCCTTTGATAAACCGTACGGTGTGACAGTATGCCCTGAAGGATACTATATATTCGTAGTCAATAACGGCAATAATACATTATCGATATTATCCGCCTATGAGGTATACAATCAAGGCGACTACTTCGACTGGGCCGATTATGACCCCGATGATGACGACCAGGGCCCATACGGTCTTTCCCAGCCTATCGCTATAGGCAATGACCCCCGCTGCGTGGCCGTGACCCCGAACGTAGCATATGCCTATGTCACAAACTACGCAGACGATACGGTTTCCGTTATAGCGCTTGACAACTATGAAGTCATACAAACCATCGACGTGGGAGACGGCCCTTACGGCGTATCAGTAACCGATTCCGGGGAAATTGTGTATGTCGTAAACCAGCTGGCGGGCACTGTCTCTGTTATTGATATTTACGACGATGACGGCGAATTCACTAATACTGTAATGGAGACTATAGCTGTTGGAGATACGCCTGTTGCTTTTGGTAACTTCATCGGTGGAAAGACTCCCAACCCGCCCTCCAATCTCAAGGCCACCCGGAAAGGCACCTATGAAATCAGCCTGACCTGGGATGACAACTCCGACGATGAGCTGATTTTTAGGATCATGAGAAAGCACTATATTTACGGGAGATATACCCAAATAGCCATTTTGGATGAAAACACGACAACCTACACGGAAAAGGGCCTTGTAGGCGAATCTAATTATTATTACATGGTGGCCGCCCAAAACCATGTCGGGTATTCGGATGATTCCAACGAGGCCTACGCAACTACAGGAGATGACTCATCAGGATGTTTTATAGCCACGGCTGCATACGGATCCGTTCTGGAGCCCCACGTCAAAATACTTCGCGATTTTAGAGACCGATTCCTGGCCACCAATACTCCGGGCAAGACTCTCCTTAATATCTATTATAAATATTCACCACCCCTAGCCCATCATATACAAAGCCATGATATGCTTCGCATTGCGGTTCGCTGCGGTCTGTTGCCCGTGGTAGGGATATCCTGGCTCGTTTTATCCATCGGTCCGGCTTCTGCCCTAGGGATTGTTGCGATCTGCATGTTTTTAGGCATCATAGCTGTAATATTTGGCAGACGGCGGGTCCTTTCAGGGACATAAGATCTCGTTGCCCATTGGCCGGAAGGGGCAATCCCAGAAGAGTTCTCCCCGCAGAATACTTGTTCCAGTATGTTTATAACTCTTTGTAACCAAAAAGCTGCCACTTGTTCTCCTTAAACTCAAAGGAAGCAAAAAACTCTCCATCACTTGAGGGTGCACAATGTTTAGAGTACTTCACCAGGGCATATCTGCGATCTTTAGAAAACGCAACTTTTGAAACAGTGTAGTAGGAACGATATTGTTGGCCCATACGGGTATATACATTAACATTCCCTTTCCCTTTTTCAACCAGGCAAAACTCGTCTCTGTTCTTTTGGATTGAATTAAGGCTATATTCTTCCGGCAAAAAAACGGGATCAAGGGTTGTGCAGTTCCAATTCACAGTGCTGTGCGTTTTATTTACGCTATAAAGCTCTTGAACAAGTTCGATTGATATATCTCCCAAATCCTTTAACCACTCTTTCCATTCTTCCTCTTTATATGGGTTTTCAGCAAACCACCGATCCTCAGTTGTGTTTGCCAGATAAAAATTAGGCTTCCTTATTTCTTTAAAGAGATCAGAAAAAAGTGCTTCATAGATCTTTTCTTCCGTTGCCTGTCCGTATCCGGGTATTGAACTGGATTCTTCCAAGCTCTTAAAGAATGCGCCGTCAAAACCTTCGATTGCGGGTTGTCCATACGAAATGGAGATGTCATATTCATATCCGGTAAGAATAATAAGGAGACATATTGGTATTAAACTAATCCGTTTCATGTTTTCCCCGAGAGTTTAACGATTTTTCTCTTATAGCCTTAATCCTGAAGGGGTTTGGCTTCTTCGATCAGCATAATGGGAATGTCGTCCTTGATCTCGTACACAAGTTTACAGTTATCGCATATCAACCCATCCCCCTTCTCGTTTAGGTAGATATCCCCCTTGCACTTAGGACACGCCAGAATATCCAGCAACTCTTTACTTATTGCCATAACGCCGCTCCTTTTCTGTTTTATCTTTATGTACCACCTTTGGAATTATTTTACTCCTTAACTGGTCATTAATCTCATCCAGCACCGGCCCGATGTCAACATTATTGCAAAGTCCTTTTTCACATTTCCTTTTAAAACACGGACCACAGTAAGGTGAAATTTGTACAACCTTGTCCGTGCTTCGCCTGGGTCCTGAGTACTCTGCTGAAGAAGGGGCGTAATATGAGACGGTCGGGGTCTCCACAGCACTGGCCGCATGCACCGTCCCCGTATCCGGACCTATTACGAGACGAGACAACCTCAACAATTCTATAAAAACATCAACAGGCAGATCTCCTATCTGGAACACATGGCTCTCGGCCAGGTTTGAAATCCGTTCAGCCCTTTCCTTTTCATATTCTCCCGCCCACGAAACCACCGGCTTAAGTCCGTTATGGCTTACGCAATTACACAATCGAGCAATAAGTCCCTCCTTCAGCAATTTTGTTTCCCATCCTCCACCCGCCGCAATAACGGCAAAATCTCCCGGAATCAGGCCTTTGTGAGCAAGGATTTCCCTGGCTTCGCCTAAGGCACTCTCACTAAGGGGAAGGGATGGAGAGATATCTCTTTCTATCTTCACATCAAGTACCTTTTCGAGCAAGCCAACCGTCTGATCAACCACATGCCCGGAGGAAACGAAGAAGGTCCTGTCTAAAAAAAGAACGCTGTGCTTTTCCTTGCAGAACCGGGAATCCCTTGAAAAACCGACTCGCCGATCTGTTCTGGCCATACGAGCGAGAATCGAACTCCTGAGCAGGCCGTTAATATCAATCACCATATCGTATTTGTTCATTCTCAGGATGGACAAAAAGTCTGATATCTCCTTCCAGGTCTTCCAACTCAAAAGAGACCTCCTCCAGTCCTTGGTGTTTATAACTATAATGTTATTCACATCCGGACAGTTTTTGAGGATAGGGCTCCACTCCTTCTCTACCAGCCAGTGTACTTCAACCTTCCTGTTATACTGTTCAGAGTATTCCCTGAAACAGTCCATAACCGACAATGAATGGATGATATCTCCAAAAGCGCTTAATTTTATTATTAGAACACGTAGCAATGGGATACCCTCAGGATCTTTCTTGTTATAAATCTTTTCATGACATCAACCTTTTCTCCACCCTGTCGCTGACCATATTAAAAAATCTTTCCTCCCCGGGCAACAGGGAAAAATCTATCACCAGGTAGGCTAGATCGGGAAATTCGAAGTGGACATCTTCCAACTTCACCCAGTCTTTTTCGGTAGTTATCAGAAATTCTGCGCCCCTCTTCTCTTTTTCAGCCATTAGAGCGTCCAATTCACGCCGCCTGTACACATGATGATCCCTGAATCCACTGAATGATAACAGATCGGCTCCCAGCTTTATCAGAGTGTCCTCAAACGCCTTAGGTCTGGCGATACCCGCAAAGGCTATTACCCTTTTCCCTTGTAAAAACGCCGGTGAATTGTCTGTACCTTTAACGGGGAAAACAACCTTTTTAGGGATATGTTCGGCCCTGAAAAGGGGTTTTCCCTGCACTATTCTTCTTAGCCTGTTCTCCAATCCATATCTCAGGGGCCCGGATCCGGATCTCGTGAATATAGCAGCATCTGCCCGCTTTGCTTGTTTAACAGGCTCCCGAAGGGGGCCCCACGGCAAGAGATGTCCGTTACCGAACGGTTTTTCCGATGCCTCGATCAAAAGGAGGTTCAGGTCCCTTTTTAACATCAGATGCTGGAAGCCATCGTCAAGTATAAAAAAATCAGTGCCGAAATCTTCATGGGCCTTCAACCCTGCCAAATAACGGTTCCGAGAGATAATTACCGGGACAGATCTCAACCTGCGGGCTATGAGACAGGGTTCGTCACCTGCTGTAGCCGGTCCTGCCTTAATATTATGCATATCGGATAAGACTAAGACTTTTTTTTGGTAATTTCCTCCATAACCTCTTGACAGCACCGCCGCGCGGTAACCCTTGTCCAGGGCCCATTGCGCCATCATTATAGTCGCGGGTGTTTTGCCCGTCCCCCCTGTTGTCAGGTTCCCTATGCTTACCACAAACCCTGGCAGCTCTTTCTTCCTTCTCTTTCTGAGTGCGAAAATCCTTAGCCTTACCCCCAATCCATACAAAAAAGAGAGCATGGCTAGAAAAGGCGTGCCGCCATGAAATCGTCTTTCTTCATGGATGCATGTCCAGTCAGGCAGTCTCAATGTAATCCCCGATATATTCCATAACCCGTTCCACAGCTCCCTTGTGCTTTTCCACAAACTCTTTTGCCCTTGCCCCCATTTGGTCTAAAACCGATGGATCGGAAAGGAGCCGACGGACCATGACAAAAAGCTCCTCCGCCCCATATACTCTCTGGCCCCCACCGGCCTTAATCAAGAGCTGAGACATAAGGTGAAAATTATAGGTGTACTTCCCGAAAAGAACAGGGCAGCCGAAACTGGCAGGTTCCAGAAGATTATGGCCCCCCACCGGTACCATGCTCCCACCCACGAAACTTATGTCCCCCAGGCCGTAAACGCGACTTAGTTCTCCCATGGTATCCAGAATCAGGACCTGATACGGAGGCTTACCATCTGCCTCCAGATCGCTCAACAGTACTGTCTCAAGGCCCATTCCCACACTCAACCCGTATACATCCCCGGACCTTGTGGTCTTTCTGGGCACGATAATAAGAATAAGATCTGGAAAAATATCTTTCAGCATTTTGAATGCCTCCAGAAGAACCCCTTCTTCCCCTTCATGCGTGCTTCCGGCAACCCAAATCCTGCTTCCTGTTTTTAGGCGAAGTCGTTCCAACCAATAGCCGCGCTCCTTTTCATCCATCGGTTTCCATTCCATGTCAAACTTGATATTCCCGACAGCAGCCAACTTGTTGCTCTTCATGCCTATCTTAAGTAACATTACCTTGTCCTGCTCCGATTGCATCAAGCACATGTCCAAGTAATCCAACATTCTCCGGGACAAAAACCAAAAACGTCTATAAGCCCTGAAGGTGCGTGGAGAGATACGTCCGTTTATCAAGATGGCTTTTACACCCCTCTTTTTAAGAAAAGAAAGAAGCCCGGGCCAGATATCGCTTTCCACCAGCAACAGAATGGAAGGACGGACATAATTCACAACTCTCCTTATCGACCACCAACAATCCAATGGCATGGGAAGCAAGATATCCACCTTACTTCCGAGTTTTTCACGGGCAATCTTCATCCCATGTTCTGTTTTCACCGTAAAAACGATGGTTCTTGAAGGGTATTGCTTTCTGATTCCATCCACAAGCGGTATGGCGGACATTACTTCACCCACTGAGAGGGCGTGAATCCAAATATTTTTTCTCCCGGTCGGTACAGGGGGTAATTTCACGGCCAATTTCTCATAAAACCACTTGTCTCTTGATAGAAAAAATATGGGGAGGGAAAATATTAAAAAGAGGCTCCAGGCAAAATCATAGAGAAAAGAGAATTTCGGCATAATATTATTCCATTAACCCTCGGGTGTGAAATCCTTTTTCAAGGAGCTATGATTCTCTCTCATCACACATTTACCGGGAGTTCTATAATAAACCTTGTCCCGCGAGGCTGATTGTCCTGGACCTCAATAAACCCGTTATGATCATGTACAATCGTATTTACTATAGCCAGGCCCAGCCCGGTTCCGTGCTTTTTGGTTGAAAAATAGGGTTCGAAAAGCCTTGTCTTCGCATAGGGAGGTATACCCTTTCCATTATCGGCAACCACTATCCTCACTGTCTCATTTTCCTTATCATGGCTGAGATCCACCACAATCTCTCCATCCGGCTTGTCTATCGCAGCTATTGCATTGTCTAACAGGTTAATCATCACTCTTTTAATCTGCTCTTTATCCACTCTAAACAGCGGCAATTTGTCTGTGTCGTGAAAGATCACTTTAACATTATTCTGTGTCTCCTCATAGAGGCCTACCGCTTCCTTTATAATTTGGTTTATATCCTCCAGTGCCGGACTTGATGCCGGCATCCGGGCATAGATGGAAAATTCGTTTACCAGACGCCTTAATCCTTCGACCTGATTGATTATCATATCCGTACATTCCTCAAAGACCTTGCCGTCAAACTTACTCACCATGTTCCCGTATCTCTTTTTAAGCCTCTGAGCAGAGAGCTGAATGGGTGTAAGGGGATTCTTTACTTCATGGGCAATACGTCTTGCCACCTCCCGCCATGCGGCCATCCTTTGTGCCTTCTCGATTTCTGTGAGATCCTCAAACACCGCCACCAGTCCGGAATATTTCCCCTGATCATCACGCAGCATATTGATGGAAAACAGCAATGTTAGATTCCTGTTCCCGACCGACAGGTTTATCTGCTTTTGCATAAAACCTTTCCGGAGAAGGGTCCTACCCCCGACAAAATCATTGATTACCTTGATTTGTTCCCGATTCAATATATCCTTATAATCTTTACCGATAATATTTTCAGCCTTTATATTCAACATCTCCTGCGCTGATTTGTTGATAGTCAGGATCTTTCCTTCCATATCGGTGGAGACTACACCCGCTCCAACATTTGCCAGGACAATCTCCATATAAAGGCGCCTTTGTTCTATCTCCGCATTCCGCCTTATCAATTCCTCATTTGTTGCCTCCAGCTGTTTTTTGCTGTTTTTGAGATCGAGGGTCATTCTGTTAAAAGAATTTACCAGTACACCTATCTCGTCGGGCGCCCCCAGATCGATAAAAAAGTCATAATCACCCGAAGCAATTCGTTCGGTCCCTTCGGCCAGTTCCTGAATCGGAACAGTGATGCCTTTCGAAAGGAAAAAACCGAACCACACGGAAGTAAAGATAATGAGAAGGGTTACAATGGATAACGTAATCATATGGTTTATCTTTATGGGCCTTTTCAGTATTTTAAACTGTCTGTACTCCTCCAGCCCTCTTGATATGCCGTCTACCCTGCTGACAAAAACCTCGGGAATAAATTTTGACAAAACAATAAAACCTACCACCGCCTTGGACTCGGTCCTTGAAAATATAGGTACAATTACACTCACCAGTTCTCCCTGGGCCGAGGACTGAATATCCTGAACATCCGTGCCTTTCTCAAAACTCTCCCACAGGGAAGTTTCAGGTGGGTTTTTGAAGGGAGACAATTCTGTACTGTCATCCATTGCGGAGGCCCTTAACTCCATTGATCGAGAAAAGACCTTTATTGAGGTAAGGTTGTATTCCGAACGTTTTTCGTTGATGAACTTCTCCAGATCCTCTGTCCTGGAAACCAGCATATAACCGTGATACGTTATCAGCTGGCTGAGATTGTTGCCAAAGGAAATAATCTCATCATTAATATATTGATAATAGTCCTCTCCCACTTCCACAGAATTCCTCAGTGATCTCTCAATGGGAAGATTATACCAGTATTCAATAGACACGGAAATAAACTGAACAGAGACAAAGAAAAGGATTATCGTCGGCAGCAAGGAGAGTGTTATAAAGGCCACTACCAGCTTGGTCCTGAGCCTTGCCCCCATAATCTTTCTTTTTCTTTCAAAAATCAGCTTGACCAGATTCCTCATGGTCAGGAAAAGCAGAAGCAGGAGCAAAATAACATTGATGTTAATAAGTGCGAAAACAAGAATACTGTTTGATATGGGAAGATCCACACCTAGGTCATAGATCTTGAAACCCAGATAGGACAGGAAAAAGACAACGACGATGAGGCATGCTATGATAACACGCTCTCTTCGTTGCCTTTTAAGATCCTTGATATTGTTCTCCTGATAACTTTTCATCTTTTCCTGATATTTTGGATCCCTGGAAGGTTCAGGCGGCTTGGGGCCCTACCGGAACTTGTTGGTATATATCGATATTTTTATAAGGTATGATATCCGAGGGAAGAGATAAATGCAATAGTAATCACACCCCTGATTCACCATCAGGAGTCATCTGTGACCCAACTGAATGAAAAGATATATATTTTTAGGTATAATAAGACTCTAATTAGGCAGCAACAGATTCCGGCGATCCAAATACCGGGATTTTCACACTGGCTTCGACCCCGTCTTCCAGGCTTTCCACGGTCAATCTCTTCCAGTACCTCTTGCTGGCGGTCAGTTTCTTTAACATGGACTGATTGAGTGAATGCCCCGACTTCTGTACATAAAAATGTCCGATAACCGGTGAACCTATAACCGCAAGGTCCCCTATAAAATCCAGAATCTTATGTCTTACAAATTCGTCTTTGTACCTAAGGCCATCCTCATTCAGCACCCTAAAACCATCGATAACAATGGCATTGTCCAAGGATCCTCCCCTGGCTAACCCTGCCTCCCTTAAGGCCTGAATATCTTTCAAAAAACCGAAGGTGCGGGCCCTGCTTATCTCATCAATAAAACTCTTACCGGAAAAGCGCAGGTTATATCTTTGAGTATTTATCAGCGGGTGCCGAAAATCCACTGTAAAGGATATCTTAAGCTGTTTTGACGGCTTTACGATGATTGATCTATTACCTTCCTGAATCTTAAATGTCCTCTTTATTACAATAAACTCTTTGGGGTTCTTTTGTTCTCTAATACCGACACTTTTCAAAAGGAAGATAAAGGGGGCCGAACTCCCGTCCATAATAGGAACCTCGGGGCCGTCGACCTCCACTAGGGCGTTATCAATTCCGAAACCGAAAAAGGCGGCCATTAAATGCTCTATTGTTGAGACCTTGTTCCCGTTATTATTCCCTATGGTGGTAGACATGTTAGTATCCACCACGTTTTCAAACCGGACCTTTATTGCTCGACGTCCGGGTAAGTCCTTCCTTAGAAATTTAATCCCGCTGTCAGGCGGGGCCGGTTTAATGGTTAGCCTTACCTTTTTCCCGCTATGCAGCCCAATTCCTGTACAACTTATATTATCTCGAACCGTACGTTGTTTATAATCCACATCATGCCCCTGTTTAAACTAATTGAATTGAATTAAATAGCACCCTCATTCCTGCAATTAACGTGCCATTACGGTTAAAGTCAAAGTGAATAGCCATGTATCTGTTTTTGCTTTTGTTTTTGCTAATTCATCCTTGAATTGCAGGATCCCCTTTTGCGGTGATATCAGTCAGTGTGGTATATATACCACATACGTATTCAACCCGGTGAGGATTGATTGGCCCTTCCACTCGGCCTGACATCCGCGAAACAACCCTATTGTCTAAATTTTGGTTCATCCGCTTAATCAGTACGGTAGCTAATTATATCTAGATACTTTGCGTTACATGGGCCATGGGGTTCTCTTTTAAGCGGCGAACTCGTTTATGTGCTATGACCCTGCACAAAACCAGACGAGGCGGGCGGGTACCCTTTTCCACACTTGGCCCCACTCGGGAATTCTCTAATATCTCATAAGTATTCCGCCCGCCTGGGTGGCACCTTACGTAGTTAGCATGCTGTTAATGTTTTCGTCCCTTAAAAGAGAGCCCCATGGGCCATTAAGCTACTTATAATGGAGCCCCACGGGCAAGCACGTGGTCTTCTGCGAAGGAGGATAAGGTTTAATCTTTTACTTCTTTACGTACTCCTTAACCGGATGAAACTAAATCTTTATGTCTTTTGTCTCGATAATTGTCTCTTTGTATGCTATAAGAATATAATAAAAGTCAATGCATTTCGGTAAAGACTTTGCCTATACTATCTATCATGCTATATTCTAATCGGAGATTATTGAACATATACAAGCTTCCCAAGACATATAGGTATAATTCCCCTAAAAGACAATAAATCATGGAAAAAAGTGATCCGGATATATCACAAAAGATTGCCCATGTCTTGTTAATCATAATCTTTTTTATATTCATCGTCGGCTTATGGGCTTGTTACCGCCCCCTTGAAGAGGCCCCCCAAGTGCCTGAACAGGCCCTAATACCGATCAAGTACTTCTATCCCGAATTCAATGATGACATGGATTTCGGCTCCCTTGCCACTGCGATAGAGAGGAATTTCCAATATCTGGACAGACTTGATCCGGAACACGTCTTTTTCTACGGTCCCCACAAATTCACCTGCCGGCAGGTACGTGAAAGTCAGGAAGCCTTTTTAGAACTTATCCTAGGCATCCGTGGCTCTGAGGAATTGAATAGAGAAATCAAAGAGAATTTCAATGTCTATCGGGCTGCAGGCCGGGTCGGCAACAGGAGTATCCTGTTTACCGGTTATTTTGAACCCATATACGAAGCAAGGCTTACCCCTGACAAAGTCTTCAAGTATCCAATATACACCCTCCCCGGTGATCTGATTAAAATAGATCTATCCCCTTTCAGCGAAAGATTCCAGGGGCAAAGTATTACAGCAAGGATAGAAGGCAACAAGGTACTGCCATATTATTCCCGAAAACAGATAGAAACAGGAAAGGCTTTGGAGGGGAGAAACCTGGAGATAGCCTGGTTAAAAGATTCTGTTGATGTCGCCTTTCTGCATATCCAGGGTTCAGGCCGTCTAAACTTGCCGGATGGAAACAGGATCACCGTAGGCTACCTGGCATCAAACGGGAGGCCCTATCACAGCATAGGGAGATACATGATTGATAAGGGTTATATGGGTAATGAGGGGATGTCAATGCAGGGCATCCGCGATTTTTTCAGAAAACACCCTGAAGTTATTGAGGAAGTGCTGAATCATAACCCCTCTTATGTGTTCTTCAGGACTCTGGATAATGGCCCTCTAGGCAATATCCGCGTTCCTCTCACCGCCGGGAGATCTATTGCACTGGATTCGGGACTTTTCCCCAAAGGAGCCCTTTGTTTTATATCATCCGAGAAACCTGTAATAGAACATAATGGAGAGATAGTCGGATGGGCAGCGTTCTCCCGTTTTACCGTAAATCAGGATACTGGTGGAGCCATAAAGGGCGCGGGCAGAGCGGACATCTTCTGGGGAAATGATAAATATGCCGAGTTAGCAGCCGGCCATATGCAGCATGAAGGAGATCTGTACGTCCTTATGAAAAAACCCGGAAGATGATACGAATAGTAGAATATTAATCTATAAATGATCTACTAAATAGAAAACTTGGAAAAATCTGCCATGGTCAAAAAGAGTTCTGCAAGGTGTTGCAATAAGGCTACCCGGTTATCTCTCAGCCCTGGATCTTCCTTTGTCAAGACCTCCACACCATCAAAAAATGCGTCTACCGGTCCCTTGAGCTTGGCCAGGACATTTAGTGCATTGAAATAGTCCCTCTTTTCCATAAACTCGCGGATCTCTTTTTCAAGTTCCTGAGAGGCCTTCCAAAGATCCGTTTCACAGCTTTCTTTAAACATGGACTCATCTACTTTTAGAGGCTCCTTCTGGCCTTTTATTATATTGGAAACTCTTTTAAAGGTAAGGGCAAGAGACTGGAAATCGTGTGATTCCGATATAAATCTCCTCAGATGCTCCATCCTGACCGAAAGTTCACAAAGGTCGTCAAACTCCGCTGAAACAACCGCTTCAATAAGGTCAGTCCCATATCCTAAAGCAGACATCCTGTTTTTATATCGCTCTCTGAAAAAATCAAGCAGGTCACTGAAGGTCTTATCGCTGTCAAATCTTACATGCTCTCTCAATATCTCCAAAGACCTTGAGATCAGACCGGAAAGGGACACGTTCCAAGCGTTGTTCTCCAGGATTCTTATTATGGCAAGGGCGTGCCTGCGGAGGGCAAAGGGATCCGCCGCTCCGGTGGGCTGTAATCCGATTGCGAAGCATCCTCCTACCGTATCCATCCTGTCCGCCAATCCCACAATAGACCCTATCGGTGATGAAGGTAAATCGTCATCTGCCTTAGCTGGAAGATAGTGTTCATGAATCGCCACGCAGACCTCTTCCGGATGGCCGTCCATCCTGGCATATTCCCTGCCCATAACACCCTGCAGGGTCGGGAACTCCATAACCATCTCGGTAACCAGATCGCATTTACATAATCTTGCGGCAAGTTGGACATTATCGCCCTTTTCCGGTGCTATCTGTTCGGCCAGGTATCTCGCCAATTCCGTAAACCGCTGCACCTTGGCAAAGGAGGTGCCTAGTTCGGCCTGGTAAATGACCCCTTTCAGGTCTTCTAATCGGTCTTCAAGGGGCCTTTTTCGGTCCTCATCAAAAAAGAAAACCGCATCTGACAGCCTGGCCTTTAGAACCCTCTCATGCCCCTTTGTGACAACCGAATCATCCTTGGGAACGGTATTATTTACGGCCACAAAATGGGGTATTAAACTTCCATTCCTATCCTGGATTGCAAAGTATCTTTGATGTTCTTTCATCACCGTTATTAAAACGGGTTCGGGAAGATCCAGGAATTTTTCCTCAAATCTGCCGCATATGGAGTAAGGAAATTCCACAAGATTGGAAACGGTTCTTACCAGATCCATATCTTGCACGGGGACCCCACCAACATCCTTCGCCTTTTTGATTGTCTGGTCTTCGATCTCCTTTCTCCTATCCTCGGGGTTTATCATCACCGAAGATTCTTTCATCTTCTTGAAATAATCCCGGAGGCCCTTTACTTGCAATGCGCGGGGAGACATAAACCTGTGTCCCATGGTCCTGCTCCCGCTCCTTACTCCTGCCGTTCCAAAAGGGATCACTCTACCGTCCAAAAGGGCTAGGATCCAGTGAACAGGACGAACAAAGGGGAAACCAATACTTCCCCACCGCATGGATTTAGGCCAGGGAATCCTGGGTATTACCTGGGGCAGGATCTCCGACAGGACTTCACCGCTAGGCCGACCGGGTATGTGACGCTTTAGACCGAGATATTCACCTTTCTGAGTCTCTACAATCCGGATATCATCAAGAGTAACCCCGTATTTTTGGGCAAAACCTATGGCAGCCTTTGTGGGATTTCCTCTCTGATCATATGCCGCTTTCCTCGACGGTCCCATCAATTCCTGGAACATGTCTTCCTGTTTCTCAGCAACCTTCCGGCAAAAAAGCACCATCCGCCTGGGCGTCCAGTACACGAAAAGTTCCCCCGAAATCACGATTCTGTTTTCTTCCAGACTTGACTTTGTCAGGCGCCCGAACTCTTCCGGGGCACTATCGAGATAATCCGAAGGAATCTCTTCCGTCCCTATCTCCAACAAAAATTCAGCAGTCATGCTTCCCTTTCAACCTCAATCTTTTTGGTTCATCCGGTTAATGAGTACGGAAAGGACTTTATATAAATACTTGGTTTGGCCCATGGGGTTCTCTTTGCGACAGGCGAACTTGTTTATGTGCAAGGCGCGGGCAATAAGCCGGGGGAGGCGGGCGGCGGGCTATTGGAATAATATACCAGGACCGGAAGTCCGGCTATCATCTCAGAAGTTACCCGCCCGCCTGGCAGGCACCTTATGCTATTATCTTGCTTCTAACCTTTTCGCCGCTGCAAAGAGAGCCCCATGGGCCGAGCATCACCAATCTTGCTATAGTTTTATCATTAAGTGTACTCATTTGCCGGATCATCCATCTTTTTTCAGCAGAGGGTAACCCATCTCTTCCCTCTGGGCCAGATAATTTTTGGCGGCCCTTCTCGCCAGGTTTCTTATCCTGTCTATATACTTTGTCCTTTCAGCCACACTGAAAGCACCTCTCGCCTCCAGGATATTAAACGTATGCGAACACTTTAGGCAGTATTCATAGGCTGGGAGCACAATATCATTATCGCTTAATCTCACGGACTCATTCTCATATATCTCGAACAGTCTTAAAAGCATGTCCACGTCGGCCATCTCAAAGCCGTACACGGAGAGTTCCCACTCGCTTTTTTTATGGACGTCTCCATAGGTGATCCTATCATTCCACATAAGGTCATAGACGCTCTCTTTTTCCTGCAAGTACATGGCTATTCGTTCCAGGCCGTAAGTGAGTTCTACCGATATGGGATCAAGCCTTATACTGCCCGCCTGCTGGAAATAGGTAAACTGGGTGATCTCCATGCCATCCAGCCATACCTCCCAGCCCAGGCCCGAGGCACCGAGGGTCGGCGATTCCCAGTCATCCTCCACAAAACGTATATCGTGCTCCAGAGGGCCTATTCCAAGGGACCTTAGGCTATCGATGTAGATATCCTGAATATCCAAGGGGGAGGGTTTAATAACCACCTGATACTGGTAGTAATGACCCAGCCGATTAGGATTATCCCCGTATCGACCGTCCGTTGGGCGCCTGGAGGGTTCCACGTAGGCCACAGACCATGGTTCCGGTCCCAAAGACCTGAGCAGGGTAGCGGGGTGGAAGGTGCCTGCTCCCACTTCCATATCATATGGCTGTTGTATGAGACATCCCCTGTCGGCCCAGAATCTCTCCAGGCACATAATCAGTTCCTGAAAGGTCATTGACATCTCCGTTTTTAAGTTGTTTGACCCGTTAAAACGGTTGGTTAAGCATTGGAAAGTTATCACCTGGGATAGTCTATGTCAAGAAACACGCTATCCTTTGCAATACACCAGTGACAAAGAACAACAGACACTCTCAAATCACTAATTCTATGGACATCTTCAAAAAAAGGATATAGAAAACTGAGCTTATGGATAAGTATAGAGGTGTCCGGTTAGAATCTTGCTTGAAAATCATAACCGGACATCTTTTCCATAGCCTCGAACCTTATTTTTAAAAAGGCATAATATGGATGATATAGATGCCATAAAAAAGACCCTGCATGCAAGAAGACCCAGGACTGCGGGGGAGGCCTATTTCCATTATATGCGTTCGGCGGTTCTGATTCCTCTTTTTATCGAAAACGGCGGATATAAGATCCTGTTTACTGAAAGATCTCATAATGTCGAACATCACAAGGGCCAGATATCTTTCCCCGGAGGCGTTGTCGATAAAAAAGATAAATCCTTTCTAGAAACGGCCTTGAGGGAGAGTTATGAAGAGATCGGTCTTTTATCCGAGGACGTGGAGATACTGGGCCAGTTAGACGAAGAATGTACCGTCACTTCCCATTTTGTTATTCACCCTTTTGCAGGGCTGATACCATATCCCTATCCTTTTAGAATAAACCGGGATGAAGTGGAAAGTCTTATCGCTATTCCCGTCCGTTCCTTATCTGGCAAACAAGACCTTGTAACCGTGGATGATCTCACCTATCATGGAACGATTTATGAGTATGAAGGTTACACCATCTGGGGAGCGACCGCGAGTATCACGGAGAATCTTATCAGCATTATGAATGAAAATTTATCCTTGCCTGAAAAAGGCGAATAAGGTATATCCTTCCCAGTTGGAAACATGCTGAGGAAATTGGCCGCAAACAGTTTCCCCGGCGACCGGGAAATTCGGGACGTGGCTCAGTCTGGTAGAGCACCGCGTTCGGGACGCGGGGGTCGCTGGTTCAAATCCAGTCGTCCCGACCAGTAAAATCACTCGCGGGGCTTTCCGCATGATTTTGATGCTGAAAGCCTTTTTATGTCCCATTGTTGTACAAGAAAGAGATATATGAATAACATCAAGGCTGTAGGATTCGACCTATTCAATACATTGATCACAGTGGAACCACATGCCCTTTCCCTGGCCATGGACAGGCTCATCCTGAGCCTGAGGCAAAGCGGTTTTCCCATTCAGGAGGAGCCATTCAAAGCAAGTTACCAAGAGATGGCTGCCAGGTTTATCCAGCGCTCCAGGCAGGAAGGAAAAGAGACACATAATAGATTCTGGATTAGTGCCGCCCTTGAGGAAGCAGGTGAGGTTGTCTCACCTGAAGACTTAAGGATAGCCGAAGCTGTCGAGCATTATTTTTCTGTCTTTTATGACTATTGCCGCCCTATTCCCGGGACAGAGGGACTTCTGTCCTCCCTGCGAGGAAGGTATCCCCTCGGCCTGCTTTCCAATTTTACCCACGGCCCGGCGGCTAGGGAAATCTTGGGCCGTACCGGACTTGCATCGTATTTTGACACTATCCTCATTTCAGGTGAATTGGGCTTTCGCAAACCCTTTCCCCTTGTATTTGATACCCTGTCCGAGAAACTCGGAGTGGCCAAACATGGATTGCTATATATCGGCGATGACCCAGATTCTGATATCTATGGGGCTTCCATGGCAGGTCTCCAACCGGTATGGTCGACCTATGCCATGGACAACAACCTCCCCCTGGTGTGGGCCGGCAGTGATACCCCGGGAATGGAAATACCGAGGATCTCCTCATGGCAGGATCTTTTATCTCTCCTTAATCACAAAGTGAAACCGGCCATTTCCTGATTAGGTCCTTTCCTATGATTGGGTCTGTTCTCCCGGTGCGGCGGATTGGACTATCGAATCTGCTGGAATGATTCTCATGAATAGACCATAATGAATACTGAAAAAGGAAATGCCATGTTTAAACCGGAATGGTCATCCAGGATTGTTATCAGATATTCTCTTCTCCAGCTGCCGGGGACAGTACTTCTAATTGGTCTGTTGTTTCTGGCTCGCAGGTGGATGGACATACCGCTGTGGCTTATGTGGCTCATTCCCGCAGCCTGGGTAATAAAAGATATAATACTCTTCCCTTTTATATGGCGCGCGTATGACTGGGATAAAAAAAATGACAGGAATAACATGATAGGGATGCAGGGTATTGTGTCGGACAGGCTTGATCCATCGGGCTATATTATGGTACGAGGCGAATTATGGAGGGCTGAGACAGTGGAAAAAGACACAATGATAGAAAAGGGACAGGATGTGCAGATTTATGATATTAACGGCCTTACGCTTTATGTTAAACCGGTCAAAACCTCTCATCCGGGCGTAACACATGAAAGAAATGTTCAAGAATAACCGCCATAAACATATGATAGTATTTTTTACCTTGCTCCTCGCCGGTTCTCTGTCTTCGCTATCATGTCACAAAACTCAGGGCAACGAAGTAATCTCAAAGAAAATGCCGACCATCCTCCTGAACCTTGTAAATTCCCATAATCCTGTCCACTACGCTAAAAGCCATGATATCGGTCTAAAAGACGGGGTGGTCAGGGTAATCATAACCGTGGACACGAGTTTTTCATCAAAAGATTTTCTGTCTAAATATGAACTCACGGATTATCAATTGCGGGAAAATCTCGTTACCGCATATATATCAATAGATGGATTAAAAAAACTATGTGAAGATCCTGCTGTTATTTATGTAAGACTTCCAGTTAAATTCAACAGCAGATAGGAACATCGAACGAGTCCGTCGAAATCGGAAGGTACATGGGGAATGGGGCGAAAATATCTTTTGATCGGGTTATTGTCTCTATTATTGTTAAATCCTCATATCTCTTCTTTGGCAAATGAGAAGAATATCGGACAGAACAAGCCCTTAGAATCCTTAAAATATAAACCTGATTTTTTCTCACAGAAACAAAAGCTGAAATCCTTAGAGCCGACCATTAAGGACCGGAAGATAGGTCCCGGTCTGAATCGTTACATTTCACGGACAACTACAAGGGAAGCACTGCCGGGCCTATTAGCGACAGCGGGCAGGGAAGATAATGGGGACAAGGTCAGGATCATCCTGCATACCTCAGGTGGTATTGATCCTATTTCGGAAAGGATAAAAAGTTACAGCGCTCGTATCCTTAATAAACGCGGCAATATGGCGGCCATAGAGATTCCTGCTGACCGGATCCGGGACATGGTAACGGACATCCAGGATATCAACCATGCCAGGCTGCCTCTTCCATTGTTTCACCAGGCGGATATAAGCCAGGGGGTCGAAATCACGGGCGCAATCGATTCCCATAACGCTGGTTTTACCGGGGCGGGCGTAAAGGTGGCCATCATTGATTCCGGTTTTAAAGACCTAACAGAGGCCCAACAAAACGGAGACCTCCCCTATCATATAACGACCGTTGACTTCACGGACACTGGTATAGCAACGGAATACCTGCACGGAACAGCATGCGCGGAAATAGTCCATGACATGGCTCCCGAAACGGAACTTCATCTTTTGAAGGTGTCAGACGAAATCGATATATATAACGCGCTTGATTATTGCGTGGATAAGGATATTGACATAATAAGCCTCTCCTTAAGTACATTCGGAAGCGGGCCCGGAGACGGTACAGGCGATCTAGACGAGGCGTTTGATGAGGCAAGGGCAAACGGTATCCTGGTTGTGGCCTCGGCAGGCAACTACGCAAATGGAGGGCATTGGGAGGGAGTGTTTACTGACTTGTACGACGATGATGATGTGCATGAATTTATTTCCGGTGATCCCAACAGCTATTATAATGCCATTGCCGCCTTCCCGGACTGGGATGACGACGGCTATCCTGAAGGGAATGAAGTCACCATATTAATGCGATGGGATGACTGGCCCTTTGCTGATATTGATTATGATATGTATCTGTTTGATTACCATACAGGTAAACAGGTGGATTCTTCCAATGCTTCTCAAACTGGGATATTGCCCCCCTTTGAAATAATAGTTCTTGATCTGCAAGGCAGCGAGGATGATGAATATTATTACGCCCTTATAGTTGCAAAGAAAGACGGTGAGCCTGCCGGGGCGGAACTTGAGATATACCTCGGAGGCACAAGTAGGTTTGTGCCCTTTTATCCATATTCTTCGCCAATTTCCACATCCTCAAGCTCCATTGGCGAACCGGCGGATGCCGAGAGTGTCCTTGCCGTGGGCGCGATACACTACATGAGCTGGTACGCAGGACCCCAGGAAGATTTCAGCTCTCAGGGCCCGACCAATGCCTGGGCCGGAAGCAGCGCTAGATTCAAACCGGACATCAGCGGACCGGATGGTGTAACCTCATTCACATACGGAATATCTTCTTTTTTAGGCACATCCGCCTCAGCTCCCCATGTGGCCGGGGCAGCCGCCTTGATCCTGTCCATGTATCCTGATTGGAGTCCTGATGAACTTCAGTCCTATATTGAATCAAACGCCATTGATATGGGAGAGCCAGGGAAAGACAATATATACGGCCGGGGCAGATTGAACCTTCCTGTTCCCGTCACCACTGACTCCGGGGAAGGAGGAAGTGGCGGTGGTGGAGGGGGAGGTGGTGGCTGTTTTATAGCGACAGCCGCCTTCGGTTCCCCTCTGGAGCCACAGGTAAAGGCCCTCAGGGATGTCCGTGACAGATTCCTTCTGACAAACCCGTTGGGAAAGGCCTTCATTACATTTTATTACCGATATTCACCGCCTGTGGCCGAATTCATCGCAAACCATGAAAGGGTCAGGACCCTGGTCCGATGGCTCCTTCTGCCCCTGGTCTGGGCAAGTCTGCTGATACTTCGCTCCGAACCTTTGGAGGTAATAACTGTTTTTATATCTCTGGGTGTTTTGATCGCTATTACATTGTTAGCAGTTTTTAAAAAAAGCAGGGGCAAGAGTACTCCCCTCGCCCCAGGCCATGTTCTTGGAGGATAATTCGACGATCTAGTAGCCTGTCCTGTTCGGTGTTTTATTATCGTTTCTTTTTCGAATAAGCATCTAGGAATTGTTTCGGGCTCTGTATCTTAATTCCCATATAATCCTTTATTACTTGCAAAGCTTTGCCCCCTGAAATAATGGATTTTGCATTTAATGCAACAGCACATTCAATGAATTTGCTATCATCAGGATCTTTTTCAACAAGGTTTGAATTAGGAGCTTTGGAAGTGAATAAGACATGAAAGCCGTGCGCAAAAAGACTCAACAACTCTTCCAACTCACGCTCATTGTGTAACCCCATACGTCATCATTCCTACCATACGGCTTGGTCAGTTGTGACAACAAGCTGACTATATTTCGATCAACGAGGAGGATGCGACTCGAGCTGAAAATGAGTGGCAACCAGCCTCCGATCTCTAAAGTATAGGCCCTGACAGGATGGTTGAATTTAATCCGGAAATTCAGCGTGGCCTGATTCATCCGCTTTAAACAACTCCTTCTAACGCGGAACTCACCCGCCAAAAAGCGTCAGCTTTTTGGTCGGGTGCAGTGATTTGTTATAAGGTTTTTATTTGTTTTTTGATTCTTTCTTTCCAAAACCTCCCTCGTCCTTGTCCCCTGGCTGATATGGTGCATTATCAGTATACGGAGTCATAATAACTCCGATATGATTCAACTCAAACTTCATGACTTCTTCTGTTTGCTTTTTTTAAATAGTTGGCTCAACTCCCTATGGGTTATTCTGCTGTCTTGTCATGATGCTTTCACTCCACTAAGAAGTCTAATATATCTACCGAAGAAGAGATGTTTCTCAAAATGGTTGAATCCATCTCTGGATAATATTTTTTGCCAATCCTTTTCAATAAAATCAAATGCATAAGGGCATTCTATAAGCTTGAAAGGAATCCTTGAATAAAAAGGCATTTCCTTTAGTGAAAACTCGTTGTAATCCAGGATAAAAAATTCACCATGCTCTTTTAATGCCTTAAAGACATCTCTGATTATCTGTCTTCTGACCTCCTGCGGAAATCCATGCAGTACAAAAGAAATTAAAACCTTCTCAAAATACCCTTCATAATCTGAATCCTGATCAATTCTTTTATTAATAATTGTAACATTCGAAAAAGCAGCGCAATTCTTTTTAAATTGATCAATCATTTCCTTAGAGATATCAAATCCTACCAATTTTCCACGTGAAGAAAGATATCTCATCATCAAACAGGCATTTCTACCTGTACCTGTGCCTAAATCAAGAATTTTATCGGTTGGTTTGATCTTCATTAATCGAACAGCTTGTTGCATTAGAGAAGAATACATGCCCAATGTTATGATATTCATTAACTTATCATAATGTTTTGCTGTAAATCCACTAAGTTCAACCTTTGATTTGGGATAATAAGGACTCATAATAATCCTTTCAAATCTCAAACTACATCACATACCACTCCAAGCATCCTGCTCCATAGCCAAAAATCTTTGAAGTTCTTCTTGATTCATCACTGTTATCTTTATCTCCATTTTTACGCCCAGCTTCTCTATTGGTTCTCGCACGCTATTTATAAGGTAATCTTTGATAGGAATTTCCGGGAAAGGAAATGCCAGGGTAAGTTCGACTTTGTCGTTTGTGATAGTTATATCTTTCAATATTCCCAGGTCGATTAGTGTGTGGTCGATTGCAGAATGCTTCACCTCGGATAGCGCTTGACGAATCTCTTGTTCTGAAATGCTTTTAGCCATTATTCCTCCTTTTTATAATCTTCTCGCCTGCTCGCACAGTCACTTTGAGCCAGTTTTCTGGAGTAACAAAAGGACAGGCATAATACTTGCTGTATGCACACCATGGATTATATGCTTTATTAAAGTCAAAAACCCATTTCCCCCCAGTATAATGTTCTTCTGGCTCAAGATCAATATATCGTCCCGCTCCATATGTCTCCTTGCCACTTGTCGCATCACGGAAAGGAATAAATAGTCTTTCCTCCATTGCTTTACTTTTATAAGCCTGAAGTACGCATTCCTCGCCACCTATCTTAAACCTAAATTCACCCCATCTTAAGAATTCTCTCTCATTTCCCTGAGTATCTTGCACTTTTATTTTTTCTTTCTCCTTATGCTCGTGAAGCACAAGTTCAAACCTATATTTCGGGTCAGGAGGATAATAGTCAAGTCCATTAAATTCCATACGCTCCTCAACAGGTACTGGTGACTGAAAATGCTGTCTAAAAAATATATCCTTATTTTCTCGCTCGAGCTCGAGCCTCTTTTTCCATTCAGACATTTCCATCATCTTCTCCTGAAATTTAAGATATAACCCTCATCATAGTTATCATCATGTATAAGCTTTCTAAAAGATTTTCTCTCCAAATAAAACTTTGCACTTTCTATCTCCTCTATAACATCTTCTAATTTAATATCTGCCAGGTTCCATAAGGGCATATCCAATTTACAGTGCTTGGGATAAACCGAAAGTATTGCATCAGATTTTAATATCCTATAGGCATTCCCATAAACTCTTTTCCTTTTCTCTGATTCCATGTAATGGAGAACATCATAAAACAACACTACATCCATGGTTTCGTCCTCCAAATTAGTTTTTAACTCCTCTAATTGATCAACTATTGGCACTACATTTTTTAAACCTTCTAATTCCGCTGTCTGCATCAATTGATTCAGAACTTCCCTATCTTTGTCCAATGCATATACTCTACCCCTTTTACCTACCACCTTTGCAGCAGGAATTGTATAGTGACCGATACCGCAACCAAAATCCAATATACTTTGACTCTTTTTAATACCGATATCCTCTAAAAATATTTTCCCTTCCTCCCTTAGCCACCTTTCGATATCGTTTCTCATAATTTTTTCTTCTTTATTCCAATTTCATATAACAAGTGATTATACAGTTCTGTATATCATCATCCCCGGAGTGATATACAGAAAGATTGTCGATTTTTAAGGGCTGTTTTTGAGGACATAAGGACGCCACCCTTTTACACTTATCACAAACTTAGAATTTTAAGTAGACGGGACGCTCTTTAATAATTTAATTGACAAATGAGTTTTTGAATTTTAAAAGAGCGTCCCGTCTCCATCACGTAAATCCTGCCAAGCAAATCCTTCGAAAGCTGGAGAGCTATCTACCCGTCAAATAATCCGAAATTCCACCATAGTGAAAAGTGAGGTCGGGTCGCGGCAACTTATTGCTAAAGGCTAGCGGGACGCTCTTCAACAATTAATCAATTGCCACACACTCAAAGTTACTAAATTCTTAAAGAGTGTCCCTTTTCTCAATCACAATCCTCAATCAATCAGATTACCAATTAAATTATTAAAGAGCGTCCCTATTCATGGAGATTTCAAAATATTTTTCTCTCTATTACCATTATGGGTTTGTTGATCGTGTTTTTTGATATGCATAAACAATATTTGAAGTTTTGTCTCCTCCTCCGGTTCCACCATCCATTCCAGCATCTAAAAAGTGCTTTTCAATCTCGCGGGCAATCGTGTTGGAGCTTGCAGTTCGATAGATCCAATGGTCATTCTCTCTTGACACGCCATGATCACCGAAGAGGCGATTGTTGATGTCTGAAGTAATACCAATATAACAACTGCTATATGTTATGCCTTTAAAGTAATTTGAGAAATCGTTAATGATTTCCTGTTTTGTATTAGCCATAGCGTCCTCCTTTAGTTACAGATTTAACATTACTAAAAATGCTTATAAGTAAGAGGGGTTCGTGCAGAGAACACATAAAGATCTACCGAAACATAGACAATATCTAACTTGTGATATCTATTGATCTCAATTTCACGCATTTTGCAGATATGTTTCTGATAAAACTGTTTCAAATCACATACCTTCGATCAGAAAAAGGGGTGCTCTCGGTGATTATGAGGTGACGCGGGGACCCTGTTGTTTTTGCCCCGTGCCTTTCAGCAACTTTTTAGACGTTAAAGCCACGGTTTAATCATGCTTTTACTGAAATTGCCAATTCTGGCATTTTCGGTAAATGATTAATGTGGGTATCTATTTGCACCTCTTCATCAAGATCTCAAAACTTTATGATCTCTTTTTCCACTTCAGGATAAATAGTATCGATTTCTTTTTGTATTTCGATTGTCTTTTGGAGGGCATTGCAGATCCTGCAATAATGCCTTATGTCACCGGCGGATAATCTTTTCCCTTTTCTGTCCTTTAGCCATTTATGGCAGACCTGATATCCCCCGATCTGGTACTCCCATAGGGTTTCAGCATCGGGCGCACCTCATCCTCTTAAAAAAATATAGTCGCAGCCATCTACCCCCCCCCTCTTTTAGGGAAGCGCGGCCAGAAACTTGGCTGCCGGCATGACCCTTACCATGCCATCAAGGATGTCGTCCCCTGGTTCCAGAGTGAGTTGATAGAGGTAAGGTATTCCGAGTCTTTCTCCAAAATAATTTAACGCAGGGTTTACATCACGACTTGATGTCTTGCATTCAACCGCGAACCAAGGTTTTTTATCGTGTGTCACCAGAAAATCCACTTCCCTCTTGTTTGCGTCTCTTAAATAATAGAGGCCGATCCTGTAACCTTCCTGATCTTCGAGGGCATGGCTCATTTTCAGGAGATGCCCGGCAACAAGATTTTCAAAACGGGGACCTTCATCATCTATGGAAGACCAGTCCCACAGGTATACCTTTGATGCCTTCTTTAGAGAGCGGACAGCGCTGTGACTAAATGGACCTATTCTAAAACAGAAATAAAGTTTTTCCAGTATCTCCATCCAGTTCGATACTGCTCTATGGCTGACTTCCAGGTCCTCACGCATAGACTGGAGAGAAAGCGGGCTGCCCACGCGGTCTGCAAGCATATCTGCCAGCACTTCCATTGACGAAAGATCCCGGATATTTTGCAGATCACGAACATCCTCCCGAAAAAAACGATCCATACGCTCCTTCCGCCATCTCCTGAGACTTTTCTTGTCCTGTTTTAGAAATGGCTCAGGGAACGGACCGAATTGGAATAATGCGGTAATCAGATCCTTATCATAAGCGCCGGGAAATTCAATCTTTTCTCCTGGTTTGGGGAGAATGGTTACGTTCTGCAGCTCACCTATTGATAACCCATGAAGACGATGTGCGTGATAGCGCCCTTGTAAGGAGTCGCCCCCTTTCCGATATATATCCAACCTGACGCTCCCGGTAATCAGAAAGGCTATCCTTTCTCCATGAGAATCATACTCTCCCTTGATCCAGCCCTTCCAGCGCCGATATTTATGAAGCTCATCAAGGACGATTGTGCATCTATCCGCAGGCCATCGGGCAGATAATATTTTCTTCCGATCCTCACGATTATCCCAGTTATAATAACGGTCATTCTCCTTTTTAAGAAAAGTCTTGGCCAGCACGGTTTTCCCGACCTGTCTGGGGCCTGAGATAAAAACCATCTTTTCCTTGAGATCCTGGCTAACCGGCGCCTTTAAATATCTTGGAATTATCATGTGTATATTTTTGCCATAAAGCAAAAAAAACGCAACTTTTTTTGCTTTGGCGCAAAATAATTACTGCATCAAGCATGGATATTTTCGCCAAAGGGCACAACATCCAGTGATAGAAAATATATCATAATATTACTCTTGTTAAGATTAATTTGGTCTACTTCTATTTTAATTCGCACACACCGCATTTGTCGCATTTTCCGACGTGGCAGATGTCGGACTCCTCTTCCCTGAGTGCAAGCTTGTATTCCTTTATTAAATATTCTTTGCGTATGCCATGATCAATGAAATCCCAGGGGAAGATCTCGTCAAGGCCCTTCGGACGGCGCACGAAAAAGTCCGGGTTGAGGTCCGAGTGCCGGAAGGCCTTTGCCCAGTCGCCTTTGAATTCACGTTCCAGCATAAGCATGGAACCTGCCCTCCTGTCTCCCAAGGATAGGAGGGCCTGGACATAGGCCCACTTGGGAACGTCAAAGTTGATCCTGACACCACCTTCCTTTGAAAACGCCTTCTTAAGCCACTTCTGTTTTTCCTTAAGGCTCTCCACCGCCTCCAAGGGAAACCACTGAAAGGGAGTGAAGGGCTTGGGGATAAAACAGTTAACGCTAAGGGTGATAAGTCCGATCCTTCCTCTGGTTCTGGATTCCTTTATCATGTTATGTTTCATTGATTTAACAAGATCAACAATCTCCGCAACATCTTCTCTTGTCTCGGTGGGCAGGCCGATAAGGAAATAGAGCTTTACGGAAAAATCACCCACCCTTGCTATCATCCGGGCTGCCTCTGTTATCTGATCCTTGGTGAGGTGTTTGTTGATAACCCTGCGAAGTCTTTCTGAACCCGCCTCAGGGGCTATGGCCAGGCTCCTCTGACCTGTCTTTTTCATCTGTAAGAGCATATTCTCCGTCAGCAGGTCCGCTCTCAAGGAGGCTAGCGAGAAATTCCCCCCTTTTTCGGTAATCCTGGAGCATATCTCCTCGATTCCCGGTGTATCCAGCACGGATGGGCTTAACAAGCCGACCCGCCCGGCCTCTTCAACGGCCTTATCCACACACGAAATCAATTCCTTTTTATCCCCGGCCCTGGGGGGCCTATACACATATCCCGCCGCGCAGAAACGACAGGACCATCCGCAACCCCTGCCCGTTTCTATCAATATCCTGTCGGCGAATTCCGTACGGGAAGAGAGAATGGATGATCTGCCAATAGATAGATCCGACGACTTTTTACGGGCCGACTCTATCTTCAAGGGAATATCTTTCTTATGGCATATCCTCTCTTTGATAGTGCCGTCCTTGTCATACCCGGTGTGATAGAATCCCGGGACATACACGTGCCTGACATCACGAGCCAGTTCTTCCAGCAGTTCCTGCCTGGAGCTGTATCCCGGCCTCAAACCCTTGAAAAACTCTATAAACCCATTCAGGTTCTCCTCCGCCTCTCCCAGGAGAAAAAAGTCAAAAAACCCGGCCAGGGGATCCGGATTGAGAAAAGAATTGATGCCACCGCCCATGACCAGAGGATATGACCTGTCCCTCTCAGCACTTAGCAAAGGTATTTTACCCATTTGCAGGATCTTTAGAATATTGGGGTAGTCATTCTCATAAGAGAGGGAGAATGCGATAATATCGAATCTGAGGAGAGGGCTCTGGGATTCCAGTGAGAGCAGGCCTTTTCCTCCCCCGTAATGGAGGGACATTTCGTGTTCTTCGGGTAGGAAGACCCTTTCCGCAACAACATAATCCCTTCTGTTCAGAAGATCATATACTACCTGGAATCCCAGATTAGACATACCGACACCATAAAGATTCGGGTAGGCCAGTGCTATTGAAATCTTGCCGCCCCAATCTTTACGTATCGCCCCTTTTTCTCCGGCCAGCTTTGACCTGTAAAGGGAAGCTGTCTTGCTCGACATCAGATACTCTCAATCAGTCTGCCTTTGCACGCAGAAAGGTGGGATAATCAAGATCATCCTTAAAAAACGCCTTTCTGAAAAAACCCTTCTTGCTTTCTACGGGCTCTTCATCCTCCACGAGCTGCGATGGCTGCTCCGTTTCCATCCTTTTCCTCTGATATGCCGGGATCTCGTAGCGGTCCAAGCCCTGACCGTTCACCTTCACGGTCCAGTCGCCGATCGCTTCCTCGGGAGTGACGTCCCTTAGCCTCGTCACTTTTCTGTAGTTTTCCCTGTCAATGCCTGTGGCTATTACTGTTACCTGGATCTCATTTCCCATGTCTTCCCTGAAGACCACGCCCCAGAAGATCTCGGCATCCTCGGCCACTTCTCCCTTTATGTAATTGCTTGCCACATCAATTTCATCCATGGTTATATCCGGTGGAGCCGTAATGTTCATAAGTAGGCCCTTGGCGCCGTTAATTGAAATATCCTCAAGCAGAGGGCTGTTTATTGCCTGCTGCGCGGCTTCGGATGCCCGTTTATCACCCGCGGCCCTGCCGGTTCCCATGATGGCTGTTCCCATCTCGGACATCACCTTTTTTACATCCGCGAAATCCAGATTTATGAAACCACTGCTTATGATCAGGTCTGATATCCCCCTGACCGCGTTAAGGAGGACGTCGTCCGCCTTGATGATAAGATCCCTGAACATGGCATTCTTATCGCCTATGGACTTCAACCGCTCATTTGGTATAATAATCAAGGTGTCCGCTTCCTTCTTCAGCTTGTCTATGCCAGCCAGGGCCCTTCTCATCCTCTTTTCACCTTCGAACTGGAAAGGTTTTGTGACCACCGCCACAGTCAATGCCCCGCTTTCCTTGCATTCACGGGCGAACACGGGGGATGCCCCGGTACCTGTTCCACCGCCCATTCCGGCCGTGAGAAAGACCATATCGGCCCCGGAGACGGTCTCTCTGATGTCGTTAATGTTCTCTTCGGCGGAAAGTTTCCCTATTTCCGGATCAGCACCGGAACCAAGGCCCCGGGTTACACCGACCCCAAGCTGCAATTTCCTGGGACACGCAGAACGTTCCAGGTGCTGACTGTCCGTGTTGGTGCTGATGAATTCTACGCCTTTAAGGTCGGCGGCGATCATGTTGTTTATGGCATTACCCCCGCCGCCGCCGATTCCAATTACCTTTATCTTGGCCTTATATTTCTCTTTCTTTTCAACAAATTCGAATTTCATGATGTCCCTCCTTGTTGTTGTGCCTGCAAAGGCAAATTAAATAACATCCTTAAACCATCTCTTCATTCTATCCACTACCCTGCCAAATATGTTCGTGTCCCTGATCCTGAATTTCTTATCCTCGTTGCCTCTCTTCGCCCCGTATATCACAAGACCCACGGCCGTAGAGTACATGGGCTTGTTTACAACCTCAACGAGCCCTCCTATCCCCTCGGGGTAACCCGTGCGAGCGGGGCAATTGAATATCTGTTCCGCTATCTCGCTGACCCCTGGAAGTTCTGCGGATCCGCCGGTTATAACCACTCCCGAATTGACCATATCGTCGTGTCCCGAGCGTATCAATTCACTCTGAATAAGCGTGAATATCTCTTCGACTCTCGGCTCCAGTATCTCCCCAAGTACCTGCCTGGGCAGCGACCTCTCCTTTCTGCCTCCTACGCTGGGAACCTCTATGGTCTCGTCCTTTCCTATCATTGAGGTAAGGGCGCAACCGTACTTAATTTTTATCTTTTCCGCATCAAGCCTCGGCGTCCTCGTACCTATTGATATATCATAGGTCAGATTGTCCCCTCCGAGAGCCAGAACGCTTGTGTGCTTGATAGCGCCTTTTGAAAATACCGCCATGTCCGTGGTCCCCCCTCCGAAATCGATAAGAGCAACCCCCAGATTGCGTTCTTCCTCGGAAAGCACCGCCTCACTTGAAGCCAGTGATTGAAGGACAATATCATGGACATCCAGACCCGCCCTGTTAGCACATTTGATGATATTCTGGGCCAAGGTTACCGCTCCGGTCACGATATGTATCTTAGCCTCCAGGCGAACCCCGTACATCCCCAGGGGATTCGTGATACCGTCCTGTTCATCTACGATGAACTCCTGTTCAAGAACGTGTATGACTTCTCTGTCCATGGGAATGGCGACGGCGCTGGCGGCTTCGATAACCCTTTCGATATCCTTTTTGGTCACCTCTCGTTCCTTGAGCGCTATCACTCCATGACTGTTAAATCCTTTGATGTGGCCTCCGGCGATACCGGCATACACAGAGCTTATCTCACATCCGGCCATGGTCTCAGCTTCTTCGATAGCCTCCTTAATGGAGTCTACTGTCTTTTCTATATTAATAACTACACCTTTCCTGAGACCCTCGGATGGATGACTTCCAAGACCTATGATCTCGACCGCGTCATTGACTACTTCGCCTACCACGGCACATATCTTGGTTGTTCCGATGTCCAGGCCTACAACAATATCATTCTTCATTAGCTTATCCCCTTACTATGATTTCAACTCTCTTTATTAAAAGAAACAACGGCACCGTTCTGGTAGTTCAGATCTATGGACTTTACCATATGGATCCGTCCTATCTTCCTAAGGTGCCTGGTTATCTTATTCAGTTGATCCTTTTTTGTGAGCAGTCCCCTGTTTCCCATCTTGATAACAGCAGGCAGAGAGGTGGAAAAGATGGATACATCACAGTCCTCATTGACATGTATCTCGGAAAGTTCCTCATAGGACCACGCCCCTGTTTCTGATTTAAATATATCAAGTACAAAAGCCGCTGTTTCAAGCTGTGCATCCCTTATCGCTCCGGTAGTTGAGATACCGGTTATAATCGGATAATCCTTATCCTCCGCCTGTCCCACTTCCTTGAACACTTCTCCCCAGCTGTTCATATAGGACAGACCGTCAAGGACAACCACCGCTACAGGTAATTCTTTTTCCGCACTAATGATCAATGTATGGGGAAACCGTTTTTCTAGTTTTACTGACCTGACCCATGGGTGTCTCTCCATCTTCTCCTTAATCTTATCGGGATTGATGGACAGCAGGCTCGATTCGACGTTTAGTTCCGACATATCTATAATTTCCCGCTTTATACCTTCATCAACACCCCTTACTATTACCTGCTCTAATTTAAGATAGGGAGATGACACCAGATATTCATACAAATAAAGAAAAACCAGGCTCAGAGAAATCACTCCTATGGCCAGAACAGACACCTTGAAAGACAGGGAAAGGACGACCCGGATAGCCCTCCAGAACACTGACGTATCCTTTTGACTCCTCCTTTTAACGGACTGACTGGCTAAGATAGCCTTTCTCTTCATAAACCCACAACCTTTACTTCAGGTTCAAGAACGATCCCTGTTTCTTCCCGTACCCTGTCTCGGGCCAGATTCATAAGCGAGATGATATCATCTGCACTGGCGCCTCCCGTATTAACTATGAAGTTGGCGTGCCTGGTTGAGATCTTTGCGCCTCCAATACCTTTCCCCTTCAATCCCGCTTTTTCTATAAGCCTTCCGGCGTAATCCCCCGGAGGATTTCTGAACACGGATCCACCACTCGGCAAATCCAGGGGTTGCGTCTCCCTTCTTCTTTTCAGGAAGCCTTCAATACGCCGCTTTATCTTATTCCTGTCCACTTTATATAAATTGAATTTGACCTTGTATATTATCGTTCCCTCCGCAAGAGACGATTGCCTGTATGAATAGGTCAAATCGGTCCCCGGCACAGTATTTGGTTTCCCCTTGCTGTCCACTGTAAGGATTTCCCCTACCATTCTCCCGATCTCTTTCCCGAAAGCCCCGGCATTCATAAAAACCGCGCCGCCTACCGTACCAGGTATCCCGGCAAGAAATTCTAGCCCCCCCAAATCATTGAGAACGCAGTGTGACAGCAGTTTCGTAATGGTCACCCCTCCTCCTGCCCACATGCTGTCTTCCTCTGGGAGAGGCTTCTCAAAACCGGCCAGGTTACCGGTAAGGATAATCACAGCCCCCTTAATACCCATGTCCCTTACTAGGATATTGCTACCCTTACCCATGACTAAGAAGGGGATACCTTCATTATGCAGGTATGAAACCGTCTGCTGCAGGAGATCCGGTTCGCCGGGAAAACAGACGGCCTCCGCCCTGCCTCCTGTTCTGAAAGTCGTGTACTGAGCCATCGGACAGTCGAATTTAATACCCTCAGAAAGGATCTTCGCCAATTCCGACCTCTGCTTCTTGTTCATATCGTCATCCAGTATCCCTGCCCCGCCCTTTCCGGGGCATTGCCAGAAAATCATCCGCCACACGGTATATGTCACCCGCGCCCAGCGTTATTACCGTGTCTCCCGGTTTCACCGTCGATGACAATAATGACAGGATATCATCATGATCCTTGCCCAGAAATACATCCTTGTGTCCATGCTTACTGATTCCCCTGCACAGCCAGTCGGAGTCAACCCCTTTGATCCGCTTCTCCCCTGCAGCATATACAGGCGCAACGATAAGTATGTCCGCCTGATTAAAAGAGATAACAAAATGATCATACAGGTCCCTGGTTCTGCTGTACCTGTGAGGCTGAAACACAACCACCAGCCGGTTTTCGGGCCAGCACTCTTTTGCGGTCTTCAGGGTAGTTATGATCTCAGCGGGATGGTGTCCATAGTCGTCAACCACCATGATGCCTTCCTTTTCACCCTTAACCTGGAATCGTCTTTCCAGGCCCCCCAGTTTCACCAGTCCCTTCCTGATATCATCCATATTCATGTCCAGTACAAGGCCGACGGCTATAGCCGCCAGACCGTTGAGCACGCTGTGATCACCGGGCATGCCCACAGCAACGCGACCCAGGGAGCTGCCGTGTTTGATGACCTCGAAATCCACCATTGACTTCTCTTTTCTTATATCCCCGGCCCTTATATCGGCCTGCGATGTGGTCCCGTATGTAATATAACTCCTTTTCAAAAGGGGAATGATATTCTGGATTTCCTCGTTATCCATGCATATTATGGCTGTCCCGTAGAAGGGTATCTTATTTATGAAATCCATGAATGCCTTCCGGATATTCTCCATGTCTCCGTAGTGGTCAATATGCTCCAGATCTATATTCGTCACCACCGCCAAGGTAGGCGCCAGGGCCATAAAAGAGCCGTCACTTTCATCCGACTCGGCCACCAGGATATCCCCCATCCCCAGCTTGGCATTGGACCCCCCCCATATATCCAGTCTTCCTCCGATAACTACCGTCGGATCAAGGTTGCCGGCGGTCAGGATAGAGGCTATCATGGATGTGGTTGTTGTCTTGCCGTGGGCTCCGGCTACCGCGATCCCGTACTTGAGCCTCATCAGTTCCGCCAGCATCTCCGCCCTGG
>Ga0315543_1000160_pt1 | contig 84163 bp, 76 predicted proteins | sample SalMarSW160210MG_2_FD_203098 | JGI IMG/M metagenome (GOLD analysis project Ga0315543, IMG submission 203098) | Salt marsh sediment microbial communities from the Plum Island Ecosystem LTER, Massachusetts, United States - Salt Marsh Sediment SW1601-210 ... | reverse complement strand
ATCAGGTTCAGGTCACAATGTGTTACTGTAACCGTTGGATCATCCACGTATTCATTATTCAGGGCTACCATGTTTTCTCTCAATCTTTTGCCTTGAGAAATGGGATCCATGTAAAGCTTAACGAGCAAACCGGCAGCCACAAAAAGGAGGATCATGGCAACCCATGATACCCGGGTCATGATTCTGGACTGGGGCAGCCGTTTAAACAGGATGATGGTTAAAAAGATGAAACTGCATCCCAGGCAAAAATAGATGCCCCGTTGTGCAACCATCTCAAGGGTATTGCCAAAACCAACAAAATCAGATTTCATGAGGGGATAGGAGAATGCCATGTAATCAAAGAGGAAGTAGAATTTCTTACCCAGATAGAAAAGCAGGGATGCAATATAACCAAGCAACACAACGATGGTTACGGCCTGGTTTCTGATAAGGATCATCAACAGGAAGGAGAGCCCCAAAATGTAAATCAGCGTGGGAAGTGAAATGATGACAGGATAGATAAGGTACGCCTGCAAATCGAAAGCAATATTCGGGTTTGTCAGGTTCATGACCGCTGCAATGGCTAATACCAGGAAGTTTAACAGGAAAAACACAATTAATATTCCAAGGGTCTTGCCAAGCACGTAATCACTATTGCTCAGGGATCGCATGTAAACGACTTCGGTGGTATCCAGTTTATGATCCCGTTTCAGGAACTCGGTTGCAAGGAAAGCAGCAATAATTGCCTGAGCAATATTCAGCATAAACAGATTACCCAATGGAATATTGGCTGGAATTCCCCTGATTAACCAGATTCCCTCACCAACTTCCGTGATGCCGGCAATATCAAAAAAGATCAGGATAACCAGGGAGAGTCCCGCGAAAATCCGAAAAAACCAGCTTCTTAGGAGGGTTTTTATCTCAAAGCGTGCAATAATGGATATTTTTCTAATGGATAACATTCCGTTTTCTCTGGTTTATATTACATGGCACCGATCATAAAATGCGCATAGAGACATTATCGTTTAATACACCGTACGATCCTGTTGATATTCCATAAAATAAACGTAGGCATGTTCCAGGCTCGGATGGATCTTTTCAGCATGAAAACCATCGATCGTGTCCGCCACAACCTGCACTTCCCATCCCGTTTCAGAAGGGATGGTGGATATTACAGGAAACCGCTCCTTGATGGTTTCAAAATCACCCATTGTAGCCTGAATCAGAAAGACATGGCCTTTTGCCACATCGATCAGTTGCTCAGGTGGCCCATTAAAAACCACTTCTCCTTCATTCAGCAGGGCCATGTTTTTACAGGTGCTGGAGATATCAGCCACAATATGGGTTGACAGCACGATGATGATATCCTTCTGGCTCATGTCCGACAGGAGGTTTCTGAATTTGATCCGTTCCTCCGGATCCAGTCCGGTTGTGGGTTCATCCACCACGATTATCCTGGGATCTCCGATCAGCGCCTGTGCGATGCCCAATCTTCTTTTCATGCCACCCGACAGTTTATTTGCCATGCGGTCCCTTACCTCATATAATCCGACCTGATCCAACATCTCATCAACCTGCTGGTTTCTGAGTTTCCCCCTTTTTAATCCAGCCAATCCGGCTGAATAATCGAGGAATTCCCAGGTTTTCAGCTTTGAAAAGAATCGGAAATCCTGGGGGAGATATCCCAGCAAGGAACGAATATGCCGTCTGTTTTTCTGAAGATCCCAGTCATTTACCTTGATCGTTCCAGAAGAGGGTTTCATCAGCGTAACCAGGATACGCATCAACGTAGATTTTCCCGCTCCGTTAGGACCTAATAGACCAAACATGCCGTTTTCGATCTCCAGGTTCACATCCTTCAGTGCCTGGGTCCCGTTCTTATAGATTTTGTTCAGTTGGTTAATTGAGATCTTCAAATTTTCCTCCGCTGGCTAACATTAAGGTATTTTATATGGTATGAAATTTTTGCATTCTCTGCAAATAAAGGGTTTTATTTCAGGTGATCATCCAACTTAAGTCGTGTTTTAGAAAATTCCAACTTAAGTTGTTCCCTCAATTTGTTTTAATCCCCTTCTGATCCGGTTCAGGGTTTCTTCTTTTCCGAGGATTTCAATGATATCAAAGAGATGTGGACCCATCAGAACTCCTACAATAAACAGGCGAAAGACATTCATCACCTCACCCATTCCCAGTTCCTTTCTGGCAATCCATTCTTTTACCACGGATTCAGTATTGGATGCTGTAAAATCGTTCACATCAGAAAGCAGGGTCATGAGTTCTTTCATGATCAATGGGGTCTCTTTCTTCCACCGTTTGTTCACCACATTCCGGTCATATGTTTCAGGCGGCTGAAAGAAGAAGAAGGAGTGGTCCCATAAATCGGATATAAAGTCGGCTCGCTCTTTAACCAGTTCAACAACCTGTTGCACAAATTTCTTCTCTGCTTTGATCCCTTTCTCAGTCAATATTTCGAGATACCGTTCTGCCAGCTCGCTGTTGCTCTTCATCTGAAGATAGTGATGGTTGAACCATTTTGCTTTTCCCGGATCAAAGCGGGAACCGGCTTTCACCACTCTTTCCAGTGTGAATGCTTCTATCAATTCCTCCATGGAGAAGATCTCCTTTGCAGTTCCTGGATTCCATCCCAGGAAGGCAAGCATATTCACAAACGCTTCGGGGAAATAACCAGACTCCCGATACCCTGAAGATTTTTCTCCTGTCTCCGGGTTGGTCCATTCCAACGGAAAAACGGGGAATCCCAACCGATCTCCATCCCGTTTGCTAAGCTTTCCCTTTCCGTCCGGTTTCAGGGTAAGGGGCATGTGGGCAAACCGGGGCATGGTGGATTCCCAACCGAACGCCTGATAGAGAAGAATGTGCAAAGGCAGTGAGGGCAGCCATTCTTCGCCACGTATGACATGAGAAATTTTCATCAGGTGATCATCGACAACATTTGCCAGGTGATAGGTTGGCATCCCATCCGATTTAAACAGGACCTTATCATCCAGTGTCGAAGTGTTTACTACTATTTCTCCCCGGATAATATCACGGAATTTCAAATCAACATTCTCCGGGATTTTAAATCGGATAGCGTATGGGATTCCCGAATGAATCTTATGCTCCACCTCCTTCCCGGAAAGGGTAAGTGAGTTATGGAGTCTGTTTCGATTATGTACCCCGTAGGTAAAAGTTTTCTGCTGACTGTCATATTCCTGCCGAACCAATTCCAATTCTTCCGGTGTGTCAAAGGCTATATAGGCCTTCCCTTCGGCTACCAGCTTATCGGAATATTCCTTATAGATCAATTTTCTTTCTGACTGGCGATAGGGTCCGAAATCACCGCCGGCTGTCACTCCCTCATCAACCTGCAGATTACACCACTCCAATGAATCGACGATATATTGTTCAGCACCTTCTGCCAACCGGGACTGATCTGTATCTTCAATTCTCAGGATAAATATCCCGTTATGTTTTCTTGCAAAGAGAAAATTAAACAGGGCGGTTCTCATTCCACCCATGTGAAGTGGTCCGGTCGGACTGGGTGCAAATCGAACACGAATGGGTCTGTTTGAAACCTTCATCTTTTATGGATATTTATACAAATATAGTCAGATCTATGAAACCCCCTCCAACTATTTTGTTTCATTTGGGCCCTTTTTGAGAAGGTCGATTTGCCTGACAGGTTCTGATCAAATTTCATTTTTTTTACAGAAGAATTATGTTAATTTCGGGTTGGATTCCCGGGAGATTATCATCTGGAAATTCGATCAGCAATAACACATCACATCTTGCATGTACTATGGGAAAAATGAAAGCTCTGGTAAAATCCAAACCCGGAAAGGGTATTTGGATGGAGGATGTCCCCATTCCCGAAGTAGGGATTAACGACGTCATGGTCAAAATCCGGAAGACCGCAATCTGTGGAACGGATCTTCACATTTATCTCTGGAATGATTGGGCCCGGCGAACCATAAAAACACCCATGACCATTGGGCATGAATACATGGGAACTGTATATAAAATCGGATCGGGGGTTAAAAACATTCATATCGGTGACCGGGTCACGGGAGAAGGACATATTGCCTGCGGGCACTGCAGGAATTGCCGTAGAGGGAAAAAACATGTATGCCAGAATTCCATCGGCATCGGTGTCCACCGCGACGGTGCATTTGCAGAATACCTGGTCCTTCCTTCAGAGAACGTGATTAAAGTGGATGACAGGATCAGTGACGAGCTGGCCTCCATCATGGATCCTTTCGGAAACGCAACCCATACTGCCCTCTCTTTTCCCGTGATCGGGGAAGATGTTCTGATCACCGGTGCCGGTTTGATTGGCAGCATGGCAGTGGCTATCTGCCGCTTTGCGGGTGCACGGTATATCGTTGTAAGCGACCTGAGCGATGCCAGGTTAGAGATCGCTAAACAGCTTGGTGCTACCATGACCGTTAACCCGTCAAAAGGAGAAAAAATTAAGGATACCATTACAGCGTTGGGAATGGTGGGATTTGATGTTGGACTGGAAATGTCCGGTTCGCCAAGTGCTTTTGAAGAGATGATTGAAAACATGTACAACGGATCGAAAATTGCACTGCTTGGCATTCTACCAAATCATACCACTGTCCAGTGGGATAAAATCATTTTTAAAGCATTGCATCTGAAGGGCATTTATGGCAGGGAAATGTTTGAAACCTGGTATAAAATGGAACAGATGCTTATTTCCGGGTTGGATATTTCACCCGTCATTACTCACCGGCTTGATGTCAACGAATTCCAGAAAGGATTTGATGCCATGGAACGTGGAGATAGTGGTAAGGTTATTCTACGGTGGGAGTAATGCGATGTGCTGCTGGGGGTTACGTGACAAAAGAAGAATCTTATTTGTACTTGCTCCATCGGAAAACCATTAAAATCTATGTATAGTAAATTTAAAGATCATTTAAAAAAGGAGCTGCTTGCAATAAGAGAAGCAGGTCTCTATAAAGAGGAAAGGATCATCACCACTCCCCAGGGAATTGAGATTGAAACGAAAAAGGGATTAAAGGTGCTGAATTTTTGCGCCAATAATTACCTCGGGTTATCGTCTCATCCGCGTGTCATTGAGGCAGCAAAAAGGACACTCGACAATCATGGATTTGGCATGTCTTCTGTTCGCTTCATTTGCGGAACACAGGATATTCATAAAGAATTAGAACAGAAGATGTCGGAATTCCTTGTTACTGAAGACACGATCCTCTACTCCTCGGCATTTGATGCGAACGGCGGAGTGTTTGAACCGTTGCTCGGATCCGAATCTGCCATCATTTCGGATGAATTGAATCATGCTTCCATCATCGATGGTGTACGCCTCTGCAAAGCCAATCGGTTTCGTTACATAAACAACGATATGGCTGATTTGGAAGAACAGTTAAAACAGCCCGAATGTGAACAGGCAAGATTCAAATTAATCGTAACCGATGGTGTCTTCTCGATGGACGGGATCATTGCCCGGGTCGATAAGATCTGTGATCTGGCTGAGAAATATAACGCCCTGGTATGTGTTGATGATTCTCATGCTACCGGTTTTATTGGCAAGAACGGACGAGGAAGTGCTGAATATTGTAATGCCCTTGGACGGATTGACCTGATCACGACCACCTTCGGTAAAGCGCTTGGAGGAGCCTCCGGTGGTTGTGTATCCGGCAGGAAGGAGATCATCGATATGCTGCGGCAGCGCTCCAGACCATACCTTTTTTCCAATTCCCTTGCCCCTCCTATTGTGGGAGCAACCCTTGAAGTACTGAACATGCTCTCTGCTACCAACGACCTGAGGGACAAGCTCATGGAGAATACCATGTTATTCAGAAAAGGAGTGACCGATGCCGGCTATACCATTGTACCCGGAACCCATCCCATTGTTCCCATCATGCTGGGACACCTTCCCAACGATGCCCAATTATCACAGGAACTTGCATCCGAACTGCTGGACAATGGTATCTATGTTATCGGTTTTTACTATCCGGTTGTTCCCAAGGGGAAGTCCAGAATCCGGGTCCAGATCAGTGCAGCACATACCACCGAACATATCCGGTATGCCATAGATACTTTTGCAAAAATCAGGAAAGATTGGATTAAAAATGGGAAATGCCGGTAACGTTGCAGACCCTTATGTGTTGTAGAAAAGATGAAAAACTGGAGGTCAGATACCCGACTTTTACCAAATTAGTGCTACCTTGTGTTCCTTTCAAAATCACCATTTTCTTGAAGCTTTATGGCAAATATTGGCGCTTATAATGAGAGGATCAGAGCATTTGACTGGTCCATTGCAGAGAAGGAATTAGACTATTCCGATGGAAATATCATTAACATTGGCTGGTACTGTTCCGACAGGATATGCCTGCAGGGCAAAAGAGACAGGGTGGCTCTCTTCTGGGAAGGTTTTGGCGGGAATGAAAAACAGTTTACATTCAATGATATCCGGGTGGCCAGCAATACCATCGGTGCTTTTTTGCGAAATCTGGGAATAAAAGAGGAGGACCGGGTATGCCTCTTTATGGAACGCATACCTGAACTTTATCTGTCATTTCTTGGTGTGCTGAAAATTGGAGCCATCGTACAACCTCTCTTTTCTGCTTTCGGTGATGAATCACTCCATGTCAGGCTTGAGAACGCTCAGACACGGGCTATCATAACACAGCGTAAGCATCTGTCAAAAGTTAAAAAAATCGTGGATCTTCTGCCATCGCTGGAACATATCATTATTGTTGACTATGATGACCGGAAACCACTTCAGAAAAATGAAGTTGCTTTTTCACTTGAAGATGCTGAACCGATGGATCAATTTGAGATTTTTCCAACAAAGTCAGAATCCCCTTCTGTACTGCATTATACATCAGGGACAACCGGGCAGCCCAAGGGAGTAAAACACGTCCATTATTCACTGATCTCTCAATACCTTACAACCAAATGGGTCCTGGATCTCCAGGAAGATGATATCTATTGGTGTACTGCTGATCCGGGATGGGTTACAGGGACATCGTATGGGATCATCGGTCCATGGAGCATGGGGATCACACAGGCTGTGCTCAATACCGGGTTTTCTGCTGAAGCCTGGTATCGATTCATTGAAAAATACAACATATCGGTTTGGTACTCCGCACCCACAGCAATCCGCTCGTTGATGAAAGCAGGAAATGAACTGGTTAAACGGTTCGATCTGAGTACTCTTCGTCATCTTGCCAGCGTTGGAGAACCCCTCAATGCAGAAGCTGTTCTGTGGTCGGAAAAGGTGTTTAACAAACCATTTCTGGATTCTTACTGGCAGACCGAGACCGGATCGATTATGATCACCAATTTCCCGGGAATGAAAGTAAAACCGGGATCCATGGGTAAGGTATTCCCTGGAATTACCGGTACGGTTGTGGATCCGAAAACATTTGAACCCTTTACCGAACCCGGGAAAGTGGGATTAATTGCTTTCAAACCGGGATGGCCTGCCATGATGAGAACCTATTGGAACAACGATGAGATGTTCAGGAAGAAATTCAAAAAGGGGTGGTATTTGCCCGGCGATAGGGCAAGCCTCGACAGCGATGGTTATTTCTGGTTCATCGGCAGGGACGATGATGTTATCAATACCGGCGGACACCTGGTAAGTCCATTCGAAGTGGAATCGGCTCTGCTGGAACATGAAGCAGTCAGCGAGTCGGCTGTAGTGGCAAAACCGGATGATGTAAATATGGAGGTCGTTAAAGCATTCGTTACGCTGAAACCCGGATTTGAACCAAACAATGAACTTGAACTGAAGATCATGAATTTCATCCGGAAGAAATTATCTCCCCTTGCCATGCCCCAGGAGATTGAATACATGGACACACTACCGAAAACAAGGAGCGGGAAAATTATGAGGCGTATCCTTCATGCAAAAGAGTGGGGGGAAGAGATTGGCGATACCTCCACCCTTGAAGAGGATGAATAACAGACAGACACAAATGATTTATTAACTTAAACAGCGTAAAAATGGAAGAGATAAAAGATGTTGTCCTGAGCTATGTAATTGAGGAATACCTTGAGGAAGACGACGAGGAGATAGCATACGATACACCTCTCATCTCCGGAGGTATTGTGGATTCGTTTTCAATGGTTTCCCTGAAACGTTTCCTGGAGAACAAATACTCAATTAGCATCCCGGACGATAGAGCAACACCTGAAGCTTTTGATTCAGTCAATAAGATTGTTACCCTGATCCGGGAATTTACCGGATAATCACAAATTAAAATCCTGACAGAGAACCAGGTTCCAGTGTCCTATGGCAGGATTGTTCTACCCAGTCTGTTTTAATCAAACCATAATCTATCCATGAGTTATAGTGAAACAATTAGAAAAATTTATCTGGATCAGATTGATCAGATAAAAAATGCCGGGATCTTCAAGGAAGAACGGTTTATCCATTCCAGCCAGGCAGCGGATATTGAGGTTGAATTCCCCACAGGGTCTTCCCTGAAGAAAGTAATCAACATGTGCGCCAATAATTACCTTGGTCTATCGAGCCATCCTGATGTGGTGAAAGCTGCCCACGAAGGGCTAGATACCAGGGGTTATGGCATGTCATCTGTACGGTTTATCTGCGGGACACAGGATATCCACCGGGAACTTGAAAACCGCATGACCCAATTTCTGGGAACAGAAGATACCATTCTTTTCCCTTCCTGTATGGATGCCAATGCAGGAGTTTTCGAAGCCGTTTTATCGGACCAGGATGTTATGATCTCTGACCGATTGGTACATGCTTCCATCATCGATGGGATCCGATTGTGCAGTGCCATGCATGACACGTTTAAACACTCGAACATGGAGCACCTGGAAAGCAAATTGCAGCTCCATGCCGACAAACGGTTTAAAATGGTCATTACCGACGGTGTCTTTTCGATGGATGGGGATACGGCAAAGCTTGATGAGATGGCCGGACTTTGTGATAAATATGGTGCCATGCTGTTTGTCGATGATTCACACGCCACCGGTTTCATCGGTAAAACCGGAAGGGGAACACATGAGAAATGTGGCGTTCTGGGGAATGTTGATATCATCACCACCACCTTTGGGAAAGCTCTTGGAGGAGCTTCCGGGGGATGCGTGTCAGGCAGAAAAGAGCTGGTGGAGATGTGCAGGCAAAAAGCCCGTCCCTACCTCTTCTCCAATACCATTGCTCCGGTTGTGGTTTCCGGAGTGCTGAAAGTGCTGGAAATTCTTTCAAAAAGCACCGAACTCCGGGATAAATTGGAAAACAACACGAAGCACTGGAGAAAAGGTCTGACGGAGGCAGGTTTTGTATTGAAAGAAGGAGATACACCCATCGTCCCGGTCATGCTGTTCAATGCGAAACTTTCACAGGACTTCTCAAAGGATCTGTACAACGAAGGAATCTATGCCATTGGCTTTTTCTTTCCCGTTGTTCCCAATGGTCAGGCAAGGATCCGCACACAGATCTCTGCCGGGCATGAGATCCATCACCTGGACAAAGCCCTGGAAGCCTTTGTGAAAATTGGGGAAAAATATGGTATTCTGGGATTGACGAAACAGGAGATTATCGAAAAATATGGATTGTAAATCTTACATCAAAAAACCCGGAGGTTATTCCGGGTTTTTTATTTCTCCTGCATTATATTCTATCCGCATTTTGATGAGCCGCAATCCATGCAAACCAGGCATCCTTCCTGATACACCAGGTTATTGGATTTGCAGTCGGAACAGGTTCCTCCTTTTGCTTTTGTACCATCCGGAATATACTTTTTCAATGCCCTTTCCACTCCATTCTTCCAGGTATTGATCGTTTCACTGTCGAGCTGTAGTGATGAGACCAAATTCACGACATGGGGAATTGGCATGCCATGTCTCAAGACGCCGGAAATGAGCTTGGCATAATTCCAGAATTCCGGCTTGAACATATGGGAGAGTCCGCCGGCGGTGTTTATATAACCATATTTATCGGTGTATTGGAAGTCATACCTGTTCCGGCCATTATCATCCTTATTCTTCACAATCTGTCCTCTGTGGATGGATTTTGGAATGGGAAACATCTCCTCATCTGCCAGTCCGGTAAAGATTTCATACGGTTTACCATCTTTTATTCCGACGAAAGCAATCCATTTTTCGTTGTTGTTGTTGAAACGAATGATCTCCGCATCCAGTACTTTGGGCCGCTTATGGAAAACAACATCTTCTCTCTGGTTGGTTATTAGGACACCGTCTCTTGAGCCGTCACGATAGATGGTAGCTCCTTTACACCCCGATTCCCATGCCGTAACGTAGAGGGTTGCAACAAGATCGCTGTCAACATCCCTGGGAAGATTAATGGTTACACTGATGGAGTGATCAACCCATTTTTGAATGGCTCCCTGCATCTTGACTTTGCTAACCCAGTCAACGTCATTCGAGGTTGCCTTATAATAGGGTGATTTCCTCACAATCTCCTCTATCTCCTCTTCACCATATGTTTTCACCTCTTCAGGATCGTAATCCTGTGATTTAAGCCAGTCGACAAATTTGTGGTGAAACACATTGTATTCTTCCCAGGCATCCCCCATCTCATCCACAAAATTGATTTGAACATCCTGATCATTCGGATTCACCTTTCTTCTCCGTTTGTACACCGGGCGAAATACCGGTTCAATGCCCGAAGTGGTTTGAGTCATCAGGCTGGTGGTACCCGTAGGTGCAATGGTTAGCAGGGCAATGTTTCTCCGTCCATGTTTAAGCATATAGTTATACAAACCCTCATCGGCCTCCCTGATTCGTCGAATGAACGGATTATTTTTTTCCCGTTCAGCATCATAGAGGGCAAAGGGGCCCCTCTCTTTTGCGAGGTACACAGAAGATCTGTACGCCTCAAGGGCAAGCGTTTTGTGTACTTCTGTGGAAAAATCGATGGCATCTTCACTGCCGTATCGCAGTCCCAGGGAAGCGATCATATCCCCTTCAGCGGTTATCCCAATGCCCGTTCTTCTTCCCTCTCCGGTTTTGTGACGGATGTTCGTCCAGAGATTTTTCTCCACTCCTTTTATCTCATCGCCTTCCGGGTCCGCACCGATCTTCTTCAGGATGGAATCTATTTTCTCCAGTTCCAAGTCAATGATATCATCCATGATCCGTTGTGCCAGACCAGCATGCTCCTTAAAGCGTTCAAAATCGAATTTTGCTTTTTCGGTAAAGGGATCGTTTACATAACTGTATAAATTGATTGCCAGTAGCCGGCAGCTGTCATAGGGACAGAGGGGTATTTCGCCACACGGATTGGTAGAAACGGTCCGGTAACCCAGATCTGCATAACAATCCGGTACGGATTCACGGGTCACTGTATCCCAGAAAAGTATTCCTGGTTCGGCCGAAAGCCAGGCGTTGTAAACAATTTTTGCCCACAATTTTCGGGCATCGATCTCCTTTCTGACCGTGGGTTCTTTTGAATGAACAGGGTACTGTTGTATGTAGGATCCACCATCGGTTACGGCTTTCATGAATTCATCATCGATCTTTACGGAAACATTTGCGCCGGTGACCTTTCCTGCCTGGAGCTTTGCATCGATAAATTTTTCAGCATCGGGATGTTTGATAGATATGGTCAGCATAAGGGCTCCCCTGCGTCCATCCTGCGCTACTTCACGCGTCGAGTTCGAGTACCGTTCCATGAATGGCACAACACCGGTGGATGTCAATGCGCTGTTGAGAACCGGACTACCGGATGGCCTGATGTGTGTCAGATCATGTCCTACACCGCCCCTGCGTTTCATCAATTGTACCTGCTCCTGATCAATCTTAAGAATCCCACCGTAGGAATCCGAATTCCCTCTGTTCCCGATGACAAAACAATTGGACAAAGAGGCGATCTGGAAACCATTACCAATTCCGGTCATCGGACCACCCTGCGGTACGATATAGGTGAAATTCCTCAAGACATTGTAAATGATCTCTTCACTTAATGGATTGGGATATTTCAACTCAATCCTGTGGATCTCACGAGCCATCCTGTGGTGCATATCATCCGGAGTTCGTTCATAGAGGTTTCCAAAGGAGTCCTTTAACGCGTATTTGTTGACCCAGACCCTGGCTGCAAGTTCATCTTCGTTGAAATAGTCAAGGGAGGCTGCAAAGGCTTCATCGTGCGTATAAATTTTCCTCTCTTCCTTTACCCTGGTTTGGGTTATCTCTTCGAGAGGCAATTTTTGTGCAGCGGTGCCTTCTTTTGCTTCAACATCCTTTTTTTGAGCAAGCAATTCTCCCATTGATGAAAATAATTATTGTTAAGTAATTGTTATGATGAAAAGTAGGATTGGCCCCCCCCAATAAATTGAGTATTGCAATTTATGCATTGACAAAAGGTTTGGCAACATCGATTGATTCCTAATTATCAACATTTCAGAAGAGTTTTCAACTTGCTTGTTTAATTCTTTATTTATCAGTATCTTACAAATATAAATCCATTAATCCAATGATTATATAAAGGTATTCAGGTCTTATTTTCTTATATTTAATGCCCCCGTTCATCACCGTTAATAAACCATTTATCATGCAGTGTCATTCATTATGCAAAGAGGGAAAAAAAGCTGCCCTGATCAAGGCAGCTTTAACTGTAACATTTGTTAATTACAAGACTACTTTGGAGTCGGTCCTTCTATGTACGTAAATTCGGGATCCGGCCCCGATTTAGTGCATTGGAATGTAATGGAATAAGTACCATCAGAACCACTATAGGTAGCAAAGGTGGCAACATAATAAACATCGACACCCTCCACCTGTGTGACAGCATTTGGGAACTTGACTGGTAACAGGGCTGTTCCAATGGCTTCCTTGAGAGCTTCCTCCCAGGATTCAGGGTCGAATTCATGGTAACCCGGGCGGATATCAAAATTCCCATAATAGGCGCTTGCGCCAAAGTATGATTCACTGGTACCATAGCTATCCACGTATTCCGGATCGACATTGTTATTAACATAATCCACGATTATCTGATAATCGGAAGAAACCAGGCTAAACATCACGGTTGGGTCAAACACCCATTTCTCGCCATTCTGGATAAACTGGCTGGATTGCTCGATTATGGGCTTGTACATTGTCCATTGCCCTCCTGAAACAGAATATTCATCGGCTTTCCAGATGGTTGTTCCCGCATAATACCGGTACATTACCGCAACTTTATCTTCTTCCTGTGCATAGGGTAAATGTGCATTTAAATACTGGGGTAAATAGTTTTCCGGTGGTTCACTGGACGAGAAGTTATCGTATTTCCCTGGATCTCCCATTGCATCGTATTCATCCGAGTCCAGAACAAACAGATCTTCTTCCGGGGACCAGGTGGTCCCGTTGAATTGGTAGATATCATATACCGTGTTGTAGCTAATATCGGATTCCGTTTTGACCTTTACATCATCCACTTCCCATGTTTTACTTTCAGCATCAGTGGATGTATATACGAAAGCAATGTTAATTGATCCTGTCAGGGCATCCAGGAAGATTTCACCGGATTCAACCAGTTCAAATCCTCCTTCTGATAATGAATATCCGGTAAAGTCTGTCCATGTTGCCGTTGAGGGATCCCCTGGTCCTGTATAATCGGATGAGTATTTGACTTCGAGAACCGGGCCTGCATAATTACACATAGTAGAAAACGTGAATATTTCATTTTCTGTATCATCCAGGTTAATCGCAGGAGTGATCAACCAATCCTCATTCAGGTGGTTCCCGCCATCATAATAACCGGATATTTTTACGAAACTGTTCCCACTGTAACTTGAATGGGACCAAACCTGGTCCCCCACTACACTGTATGCCGTCCACTTGAGTAGCTGGTCATCATCTTCAAAGTCATCCTCAAAAAGGATGTTTTCGGCAGGTCCGGTTGGTATAACCGGTGAATACTTACATTCAACGAGCACCATATCCCCATCAACTGCGTCTGGAAATTGACTAATCAATATGCCCGGAAGATGATCCTCCGGTTCATCGCCGGGAAGGAAAAACTCATACTCTTCCACTGAACCACCAACGCTTTGATAGTCTTCAGAAGCCACTTCATAAAACGGAGCCTGGACATAACCCATTAAATAGCCAGGATACCCATCATAGAAGTTATAGGTGATGGTTGCAACCGAGTTCTTACCAAATGCCGGAAACAAGTTTGACAGGAGTGCAGGTATGTATTTTGAAGCGGATACCGTGTCGCAGAAATATTCGTTTGTTTCTATAAAGCTGGCATTGACAACATCATTGGAATCTGCATAGAGGGCCAGATCGGCTATGGTTTCATAATCATCACTGATGAGAGTATAGGTAGCTTCACCCACATATTCTTTATTCAGTTCATTGAGTTCATCCAGGATATCATCCATGGGATCACAGGCTGAAAAAACCAGTGTGATGCATATCAAATAATAGATTATTGTTTTCATGATCGTTTTTTTTCTGGTTCAAATAAGGGATTCTAAAAGTTGACTCTCAAACTGACGCTCCATGATCTTCCCCATCCATAATATACCTCAGCGCTTTTCCAGTCATGAAAATCTCCATCATAAGCATCGGATATATACTTTTCATCAAACAGGTTGTTCATGTTTGCAAAAAATGATACGTTCAATCCTGCCAGGGTAAAATCATATCGCAGGTTTACATCCACCAGACCGAAGGTTGGTAACTCCCAGGCTTCGGGATTTTTCTTGTCATCTTCCGGGGCTGAAGTTCTGCTGAGGGGGTCAAATTCCGCAAAAAGCCTGTCGTAATAGTTATAATCAACGCCAATTTTTACTCCTTGCAATAGTTCATAATCGATCCCAAGCGCAAAGGTTGTCTGGGCAGCATCTCCAACATGAACATCGGCTAGATAAAGGTTATACGTTCCCACTATTTCCTGGTTGTCATCAAACAGGTTAACATCTTCCAGGTCGTTCAACCATCGCCAGTCAGCCAGGGAGATCATACCTAAAATACTGAGTTTGCTAATGGGTCTGTAAATCAGATCCAGTTCAATTCCCTTATGCAGTGCATCCACTCCAAGGATATTGGCTGTGAAGTAGTCGACAGAACCATCCGGATTGGTTTGCGAGGAAGTTCTAATGAAGGTTTTATCCAGCCATTTAGTATAATACACATTCAGGTTTGCAATGAGTACACTGGTGTTTAATCCGTAACCCAGTTCAAAGCTGAATACCTTTTCGTTCCTGGCATCTTCATTCAGGACATTCAGGTAATTCAGGTATGTTGCATTAAAATCAGGCTGGCGGGCAAAGAAACCGGTATTGATGAATACGTTATGGTTATCGTTCAGGTTATAATTTGCTCCCCCTTTGAAACTGAAGCCCAGGTAGGTGGTCCAGTCAGTAACCTGGTCGGTATTCATGGCATTGTTATAGGTAGATTCTCCCAGCAGATCCAAGTATTCTTGTTGCAAATGGGAACCCCCATAGAGAAGAGCATCAATTCTCAGCTTTTTTTTCAGGTCATCATCAAAATAATTAAAGTAGTCTGTTCGCCTGTACATTTTATCTGAAAAAGACCCTGCAACAAATGCCGAAAGGTTACCCAGTGTATATTCGGCCTGTGCAAAAATGCCGGCCCACAGTACTTCTCCATCGTCATAGTAATCAATTTTATCTCCAACGTCGGCAACGTTGATTGGTTTGTTGTAATTTCGGTTCATATCCAAAAAGTACTCTCCTCCCAGGAGGTCAGTCACAATGCGGTAATGTTCACCCTTGTAATATCTTCCATCAAACCCCCCGTTTACACTCAGGTTTCCCCATTTATGGTTCAGGGTTGAAAGGACACCATACCAATTGTGGTTATTGACGGATGACCGGAGTATGCTTTCCGATCCCAGGCTTCCGCGGGCTACATTTTCATCAACGATCCGGTCAAAATCAACCTGGCCATTCCTCAGGTAGTCACCATAAAATTTATCTGTATTACCGTAACTGCCGGTTCCTCCACCGGTACCGATGGATGCATACAAAGCGGTTAACAGGCTTGTCCGTTCATTTACTGTCCAGAAATGGTTCAGGATTGCCTGTGGTTTGTGGTAATAGTTCTTCCTGGCGTATTCAATTGCTCCATCCTTATAACCCCAGTCCACATTATATCTAATTCCATACTTTTCAAAGGTCTCGATGGATAGATCCGTTGCTCTCTGTCCGTGCCATTGAGGGGCGCCAAACAGTGAAAATGCCAGGGAGTGTTTATCATTAACCCGTTTTGAAATGTTCAAAAAATAGGAGTAGGATTCAAACTGGGTTCCATCCACATATCCGTCGCCGTTTGTACTGGCGAGTGATATGGTTGATGCCCAGCCGTTGTCATAAAGTCCGGTTGAGAATGTAAAGGCGATTTTCTGGTATTTATCATTTCCCAGTCCATAAATGAAGTTACCACCCCGGACAGCATCTGTTGTGCGTGTCATGATATTGATGGTTCCGCCCACAGATGGAACAGCGATTTTAGCGGCACCCAGTCCTCGTTGAACCTGCATATACTGGGTTACATCGGGAAGTCCTGCCCAGTTTGACCAGTAGACCCATCCATTTTCCATATCATTGACCGGTACACCGTTTATCATCACCGCAATGTTACGCTGATCAAATCCACGCAGGTTCACCCTGGAATCTCCGAATGCACCTCCCTGCTTGGTGGCGTATATACCGGGGGTGGATTTCAGAATTTCCGGATACTCCTGGTTTCCCAGTTTTTCCATGATCTGCCTGGGTTTTACGGATGAAACGGCCACCGGTGTCTGACGGGCAATTGCCATCGAGGAGACCACCCGCACCTCCTGTAAACCCACTGCATTGACATCCAATGCAATTTCTTCCAGGTCGGTTGTCTGTCCATCCCTTACCGTCACGTCCACCGTTTTAGTTATATATCCCACAAAGGAAATTTCAAGAACATAAGTGCCGGGTTCCAACTGCAGGGAAAAACTCCCATCCAGATTGGATACCGTACCCCTTGATTCTCCCTGCACAAGGATCGAGGCTCCGATGAGGGATTCATTTGCAGCAGGATCTTTTACAACACCCTCAACAGTTCCCTGCCCGTATGCTGCTACCAGGGCAAAACAGAAGGTGAGACTGAAAAAGGTTCTCAAAAAAGATTTCATAGGCATTAAGATTTTCAGGGTTAAAAAGCATAAAAAAGGATTAAAAATAGAGAATAAAAGAGGGTGTTGGAATTAATCCTTCAATAATTTTTCAACAATGGATTTTGTGGCTCCGAGGTTTGTTTTTACATAATCCCTGGCAATGCATCCACTGTTTTTCAGGTATTCCCGATCACCCGTAAGTTGCTGAAGGATGTTCATTAATTCTTCATAACTTCTGACGGAAAATGCCCCTCCCAGGTTAACCAGGTCAATGGCTTCCTGGAAGGCTTTGTATTTGGGTCCGAAAAGCACCGGTATGCCATAGGTTGCAGCCTCCAGGATATTGTGGATCCCTTTTCCAAATCCCCCGCCAACGAATGCGAGGTTACCATAGTAATAAAGTGATGAGAGCATTCCGATGTTGTCTATGATCAGGACATCAGCCTGCGAACAATCCTTTTCCCCGGTCTCAGAATAACGCATGGTGGGTCTGTTCATCAATCGCATCATCCGGTTGATGTGATGCTCATGGATCTCATGCGGAACCAGGATCCATTTTTGTTCTCCCCCCAACTCATTGATATACCGGATCAGGATATCTTCATCCTCTTTCCAGGTACTTCCGGCTACCAGTGTGAGCCGATCCCGTTTGAAGGTTTCAATTACCGGCAGGTTCCTGCGCTGATTTGCAATGGCATGCACGCGGTCGAACCGGGTATCCCCGGATACGGTAACCCGGTCTGAAGGAAGGAATGATACCAGTTCTTTGGAACGGTGGTTCTGAACAAACAGGTGGGTAAAGAGGTGAAGGATTTGCCGGAAAAAACCACCATACCACCTGAAGAAAACCTGGTTTGGACGAAAATTTGATGAAATGAGATAAACCGGTACGTTCTTCAAGCTGAGTGTGTGAATGTAATGATACCAGAATTCATACTTGACAAAAATAACCATCTCCGGATTTACAAGGCGAATGAATTGCTCTGCATTTTTTTTCGTATCGTAAGGGAGATAGAAGATGTAATCGGCCAACTCGTAATTTTTTCTCACTTCATATCCTGAGGGAGAAAAGAACGTAAGGAGGATTTTTTGGTCGGGTCTCTCTGTTTTTATCGATTCGATAACCGGTCTTCCCTGTTCAAATTCTCCCAGTGAAGCACAATGAAACCATATAACCCCCTCATCGGGATTAACCTTTTCCCGGATTTGTTTAAACAGACCTCTGCGACCCGATCTGAATAGTCGTGCTTTTATATTAAAACCAGAAGCTACGAAGATGAAGAAGGAGAAGATTCTGATAGCAAGGTTATATATGATTCTCATTCAAAAACAGATTAGGGCTTTACTAAAAGGCGGCGAGGAGCAGATCAATATCTTTTGAGAGGATTCCGAAGTGGTTGCCAATGTAACTGTTGGTCAGGATTCCATTATATATATATACCCCTTTCCTCAAACCCTTATCCTCTTTTAGCAGGGTTTTGATACCACCTGAATTACCGATATTGATAAGAATAGGCGCAAAAACATTGCTCAGCGCAATGGAGGCAGTTCGGGCTACTCTTGACGGGATATTACTAACACAATAATGGACGACACCGTGTTTTGTAAATACCGGATCGTTATGGCTTTTTGTTTCTGATGTTTCAACGACACCTCCCTGGTCGATGCTAATGTCAACAATCACCGATCCTTTCTTCATCCCTTTCACCATTTCCTCTGTAATATAAAAGCGGGGACCTTTACCGATCAGATGAACAGCACCGATCACAACATCGGCGGATTTCAGTGTTTTTTCGAGAACTTTTGGATGGAAAATCGAAGTATGTAACCGTTGTCCCACAAAATTCTGCAACCGCCTGAGTTTATAGATTGAATTATCAAAGATCTTGACCACTGCTCCCAAACCAATGGCTGCTCTGGCAGCATATTCAGCGGCAGTTCCAGCTCCAAGAATCACCACCTCTGCCGGTGTAATACCCGTAATTCCTCCAAGCATAACCCCTTTCCCTTTGTGCACATTACTGAGGTATTCCGAAGCGATGAGTATGGAGGTGATGCCCGCAATTTCACTCATGGATCGAACCACGGGATAACAGTCAAACTTATCTTTCAGATTTTCAAAGGCAATGGATGTCACCTTTTTCTGCATTAACTGGCGAAAATAGGCTTCTGTTTGATTAATGGCATGCAAGGAGGAAATGATCAACTGGTTCCCTTTCAACTGTTCAATCTCACCGAGTGTAAGGGGAGCAATTTTCAGGATAATATCAGCACTAAAGATCTCTTTTCGGCTATCCACAATGAACCCCCCGTACTCACTATAATCTGTATCAGTATAGCTTGCATCGCTACCTGCCTTGCTCTCAACATTCACTTCATGTCCCTGATCCACCAGCAATCCTACTGCTTCCGGTGTCAATGCCACGCGGTTTTCATCTTTCTTGGATTCTCTGGGGATCCCAATAATCAATTTCTTCTGTCTTTTTCCAACTTCCAGCACTTCCTCCTGCGGAAGTAAATTGCTCTTACCGAACATGAGCGACTCTGATCCCTTCTGATCTTTCATAACAGACTGGTTTAAATTAACTTTCCTGCTTTCGATTCCAGTGCATTTAAAATTACGACAATTTCAAATGAAATTCAAACTTTTTCATGTTGCGGGAAGATTTGCCGATATTGAATCAGAGTGGTTTATCGAACTGAAAAAAACGTTTCCCGGCAGACCCTACTTCAATTTTAACGGGTATTGTGCCGGCAGGCAATAGCTCCTCAATCAATTCAGGCCATTCGATAAAGCAATAGTTCCCACTGTAAAAATAGTCTTCGTAGCCAAGATCAAAAACTTCTTCTATTTTTTCAATCCGGTAGAGATCAAAATGATACACCACAAACCCTTTTGCGGACCGGTATTCATTCACGATAGAAAAGGATGGGCTGTGGACCACGTCATTCACGTTAAGTCTCCTGCAAATTTCCTGGATCGTGGTGGTTTTACCCGATCCCAGTTCTCCATAGAAGGCAAAGATCCGATAATTCTGATACGCTCCCAGAATGACCTGAACGACTTTACCAAGCTGGTCTTTACTATCAATCTGGATTCTTTTCATCCGTGAAAATTCCAGTTTATCCAACGGTTGCAAGTCTGACAAAAGGAATCAGCATTTCCTGCATCGATATCCCTCCATGCTGGATGGTGTTTCGATAGTATTTTACGTAATGGTTATAATTCTGGGGATAGGCAAAGAACTGGTCATTAACAGAGAATATATAACGTGAGCTAACATTCGATCTGGGCAGAAAAGCCAATTCCGGTTTTTTGATATCAAAAACCTTCTGGGGATCATAATTCAGGTTTTTCCCTTGTTTATACCTCAGGTTAGTTGAAGTACTCCTGTCCCCCACGACCTTGACGGGGTCCTGAACGCGAATCGATCCATGGTCGGTTGTAATGACCAGCTTTACATCATGGTCTGCCAGCGATTTAATCAACTCCAGCAGAGGGGAATGCTGAAACCAGGAGAAGGTTAATGACCGATAGGCCGGTTCATCATCTGCCAGTTCCCGGATCATCTCAATTTCTGTCCTGGCGTGAGAAAGCATATCTAAAAAATTGTACACAATAACCAGTAAGGGTCGTTGGATATAATCGGCAATATTGTCAACCAGTTTCTTCCCGGCAGCTAAATTGTTTATCTTCTCGTAGGTGAATGAGTAGTCTTTCCCTGCACGTTGTAGCTGCTTTTCCAAGAGTTCTTTCTCCCAGAGGTTTTTCCCCATATCTTCATCATCAAACACCCAGAATTCGGGATAAAGTTGCTCAATTTTCAAGGGCATGAGTCCGGAAAATATGGCGTTTCTTGAATACTGGGTAGCTGTCGGTAATATGCTACAATAGATCTCTTCCTGTTCAATCCTGAAATAATCAGTGATGGAAGGATAAATAACCTTCCATTGGTCCCATCTGAGGTTATCAACAAGGATAAAAACAACCTTCTCTCCCATATCCAGCATTGGAAAGATCTGCTGGGAAAAAAGATCCGGTGAAAGAAGTGGTTTGTCAACGGTGTTTGATGAATCAAACCAGTTGAGGTAATTCGCTTTTATGAATTTCCCGAATGCATGGTTGGCTTCGGTTTCCTGCATACCCAGCACATCAGCCATACCGGTCTCCCCCGATTTATCAAGCTCCAATTGCCAGTAAATCAATTCTTTATAGATGCTTACCCAGTCCGAAAAACCCACAGCAGCATTAATCTTTCCGGATATTTTCCCAAATTCTTCCCGGTAATCTGAAGTGGTTTTTTCTGTTACAAGCCGTTTCTGGTCAATATTTTTCTTAATGGAATGCAGGATCTGGTTCGGATTAACCGGTTTGATCAGGTAATCATCAATGTTTGATCCTATCGCTTCTTCCATGATATTCTCCTCTTCGCTTTTTGTTATCATAACAACGGGAATATCGGGAGCGATACTCTTTATCATCTTCAGTGTTTCCAGTCCACTCATTCCGGGCATGTGCTCATCGAGAAATATCAGATCGAAATCTGATTGTTTTACCAATTCAATGGCATCATCACCATTGGTAGCGGTTTCAATGATAAATCCTTTTTCCTCCAGGAAAAAAATATGAGATTTCAATACATCAATCTCGTCATCCGTCCATAAAATTTTAATTTTTCTCATAGTGCATGTACCTTACCATCCAAATAAATGGTTTCTGCTTAATATACCAAAAGTAGCGGATTTTTGAATGGCAGAAATCCTCACCGAAGATACTTCATTTTAAAAAACTTATCGTACTTGGAAACCGATTTATCGTTTTTTAAGGTGGTGAAATTCTCATCTGAGATAATGAAAGAATAGTAATCGCCCTGTGGAAGTTCGTTGATAACACTCTCTTCAAGGATAATTTTTTCTGAATAGTCCTGTGCATCGGACAGGGTAAGAAAAGGTTTTACTGTAATGATATGCAATGTGTCGTTCAGCATTTCTCCCCCTGTTTCAAAATCCACCTGACCATAATGATCAAGGTTGTAATTGATAATGTTAAATATGAGCTGGTTTACATTTACCTGAAACCGGTTAACCACCAGCAAATAATAATGAACAGCACTATCGTTGTAAGCATAAATTTCCTGTGCTTCGATCACTTCCTCCTCCTCTTTTAAGACCGGGAGTGTTCTGTCGAGGAAGGCTACGATTTCATTTGCCTTTTCCTTTTCCCTGCTATCAGGAAATGCTTCACTCAGTTCGGTTAAAGCATTTTTAAACGCTCTAACATCCTGGGTTCTTCCAATAGAGAGCGCTTTCAGCAGCCCGAATTTGGGTAGCAATTCATCGCCAGCATATGCAGAATCGGCATAATTACACCGCTCGATCACCTGTTGATACTCCTTGTTCAAATAGATCTTGTAGGTTTCTTCATATAATGTCACCACCTTTCTCTCCTCGGCTTTCAGGGTATCAAAATAATCGGGATCAGAGATTATTTTAGCGTATTCGCTTTCCGGGTATTGGGATAAAATCAGGTTTTTATAATGGTTTTCTCTTTGCCGGTCGGGCAGATTTTTATTTAAATCATAGAGATAATAATAGGATGATAGCTGGTATTCATTCGCCGGATACCGATGATTAAGGTCCTCATATGTTGTAATTGACCGTTTGAAATCGTTAAAATCGTCTTTATAAATTCTGCCGATATTGTACAGGGCACCTGCAATTTTTATGTCGGATATCTTCAGCAGGGAGTCATTTACAGGAAGATCTTTCAGGTAATATTCACGTGATTTTACATCAATGGTACCCAGGTTATTTCCTGTCGCATCTGGATTTGTCTGGTTGGATTCACTGGTGAACGCAACGAAGCTTACGGTTGATTTGTTAGCACGCCGCCAATTATCTTCCAGCCTTCTCTCCCCCCATTTTAACCGGAATTCATTCCGTCCAAAGCTCAACGCCGAAGGATTATAAAAGTACCATTTCCCTTCCCGTTGAATATCATTCCTGAACCGTCGTTCGTTCTCATAGTAATTCATGGTATTGAACTGCCGTTCAATTTGTTCTTCCCGCTCTAATCGCTCATTTTCATTCAGTTCTCTGATGATCCCTTCAATCAGTGCAAATTTGTCCTGGTCAGATAATCCGGCAACCATTTGCAGGCTATCTTCCAGTTCAACAATGTTTATATATTTGACCAGTTCAGTCAGGTTTTGCGATTTGGTACGGATCTGATCCAGGTTGGGATAATCTTGGGCCAGGAATGCAACGGCACTATCATAATAAGCCTGGGCGGGTTGATAATCAAGCTGGCTGAAATAGATATCGGCAACTTCCAGGTAGGATAGTCCCTTCTGAAAGCTGCTTGATATGCTGCTTGCAGCCGATTTTTTATAATAACCGATCGCCTCCTCAATCCTGTTTTCCTTGTATGCTATTTTACCATATGCATAATAGATCTGATCCTGGTAATCGATATTCTTTTTGTCCCTGAGCAGTTTTTTCAGGTCCTTTTTGATCTCTTCGCTATCCTCTCGGGTTACATCGAATGATCCGGCTTTATTGATTCTTGCATTGAATGTCATTTCATAGGGTGGATTCATTCTGATCACATCTTTGTACAGATCAGATGCTACCCCAAAGTCACCTGTCTCTTCATGAAGCTGCGCAAGGACAAAAGTATATCTCTGTTTATCTTTTTTCCGGCGGACTTTATCCACGACAGGGGTCAGGTGAGGGATAGCCCGTTCATACTCTTCCTGTTTCAGGAAATAATGGGCATAGGTGGCATGATACTCCACAGCCATTTTCTCCTTTACCGGCTCTTCATCAGCAATGAATGTTAATATCCGCTCTGCTTCCTTATATTCTTCCAGTTCGATGTTTGTTCTGGCAAGCCAGATATAGGCTTCCATCCTTGTTTCTTCATCAAGGGCTTCACTGATTAGGAGCTTCAGCGTATTCAGGGCAATATGATAGTCATGTTTATAAAACTGAGCCTTTGCCATCAACAGATAGCTGTCATCCACCCACCGGTTATATTCAGGTTGATTATAAAACGCCCTTTCATCATCGGTCATTTCGTCCGTTTCCATTTCCGGTTTGGCCGTGATTGAATGCAATGTGATAATTTTGTAGGCTTTTTGTATGGCAAGGTCCATTTCAGGAGCGATCTGTTTAGCTATATTTTCATCGACATAGGTAAACAGGGAGAGTATTTTGGAATAATCATCAACAAATGCATCCTCACATTTTTCCACACCCCGAAGAAAATTTTCATAACCGTTAAAATAGATATTATAATGAGAGGTGAGTCCATGGAAATTCCGGCTCAAGCTGGTATTCTTTTCAGCTGAACAACCGGCAACCAGGATCAATGTGAGTGAACCCAGCAAGCAATATGTAATCTTTTTTGTAATCAATCTACCGGGTTGTCTTAGAGAATAAACTGGTAATTTACAAACATATTTTATGATCCATGGAATATTTTATAACCCGGTTTATCCCCGGCAAAAAAAAAGGGCTTACTAAGCCCTTCAGAAGCGGTGAAATCCGGATGTTAATCGTTAACAGGCTGAACCTCCTTTAGTTCAGGGATCTCTTTTAAAAGTGCCTGTTCAACACCTGATTTCAGGGTTTGCTGGCTGAACGGACAGCCAAAGCATGCTCCCTCCAGTTTTACTTTGACCACCATGTCATCGGTCACATCAATCAGGGAAATATCTCCCCCATCCGCCTGAAGAAAAGGACGTATTTTATCCAGGGCACGATCTATCCTGCTTAAAAGTTGGGTTTTCTTTTCTGCTTCCATGTTCATTTTTTTTATATCTTACAATGATTATTTACGGGTAATTTCAACTCGTTTTGTGGGTTCCTGTTCTCTGTTACGAATCTCAACCTGCTTTATCACATTTTCAGCCAGCTTTACAAATGCTTTGCCTGTGGATGATTTTTCATCCAAAGCAGAAGGATTTCCCATATCTCCATCTTCACAAATGCTCTCAACTACCGGGATCTGCCCCAACAGGGAGACGTTATACTTTTTTGCCAGCTTTTCACAACCATTTTTACCAAAAATATAATACCGGTTTCCAGGCAGTTCAGCCGGGGTAAACCAGGCCATGTTTTCCACCAGTCCAAGAATCGGTACATTGATTCTATCGCCTGTAAACATGTTAATTCCTTTAATGGCATCTGCCAGTGCTACTTCCTGCGGCGTGCTGATGATAAGTGCACCCGTCACAGGAACCTCCTGAACCAGTGTAAGGTGGATGTCGCTGGTTCCGGGTGGAAGGTCAACCAGTAAATAATCGAGTTCTCCCCAATCTCCCTGCCCGAGCATTTGCTTCAGGGCATTGGTAGCCATGGGTCCACGCCAAACCAGTGCACTATCCGGATCAATAAAAAATCCGATGGATAACAATTTCACTCCGTGACGTTCTATCGGAACAATCATATCAACCCCTTCAACCTGATTAACAAATGGTTTGGCTTTTACCACACCAAACATTTTCGGAATGGAAGGTCCATAGATATCTGCATCAATCAACCCCACACGTAATCCTTTCTTCGCTAACGATACAGCGAGGTTAACAGCAATGGTGGATTTTCCCACGCCCCCTTTCCCCGAGGCTATCGCAACAATATTTTTCACACCGGGTAACAGTTCCTTCTTTGGTTCAGCCGGCGGAACTTTTACCGTAATGTTCTCCTGAATTTGAGCTTCTGAGTCAACGTCTTCCAGAACTGCCTTTACGCATGCTTTCTTAATTGAAGAAATAAACGGATCATTTGATCTGGGAAACAGGAGTGAAAAACGAATCTCTTTGCCCTTGATCGTAAGATCATCAACCATCCCCAATGAAACAATGTCCTTTTTCTTTTCCGGATGAACTACGTTGCTTAATGCATCTAAAACCTGTTGCCGGGTAAAACTCATGGTAAAATCTATTTTATTATGTTAATTTGATTTAAATTAAAATACAAATATACAGTTTTTATTTATATAATGGATGGATCGCTCAGTTCCTTTCGCGGATCCCAGAAGTGCTTTTCGAAGTCGATGACCCGGTCATCTTCAACCCTTATACCTTCATTCTCGAGAAGCTGGCTCATGGTATTGGTATTTCCAAAATGATGCTTTCCTGTGAGGACACCATTTCTGTTTACCACCCGGTGTGCAGGTATGAAATCGGGAAGATGATGCGAATTGTTAAGAGCCCAACCGACCATCCGGGCGGCTCTTCCCGAACTGAGATACCTGGCGATGGATCCATAGGTGGTAATCCTCCCATAGGGAATTTGTCGGGTGACATCATACACCCGTTCAAAAAAAGAGCGTTCCACCAACTTATTCCGGTTCATGGATTACTGTATCTGCAGGCAGTTGAAAACAAAGGTATTTAATCGTCACATGCTGTTCAAGGAACTGTTTCTCATACTGGGTAGTGATGGACAAAACGGGGTCGATATTTGGTTCTTCATTAAGATTTTCTAATGCAAAGATCAGTGGAAGGTCATTGTATGCAATCATTTGCATTGTATAGTCGTAGAGGACTTTACTATCCGTTTTCAGGTGAATGCATCCCCCGGGTGACAGGAATTCCCGGTATGCATTAAGAAATCGGGCTGCGGTAAGTCGTTTTTTATTTCTTCTTTTTTTTATTTGAGGATCGGGGAAGGTAAGCCAGATTTCAGCGATCTCATCCTTCGCAAAAAAGGAAGTTATCTGTTCGATACGCGTCCGGATGAAAGCAACGTTTTTCAACTGTTCATTCAATGCTATTGTTGCCCCTTTCCATATGCGGGCTCCCTTGATATCGATTCCAATAACATTCCGTTGGGAAGAGTTGGTAGAAAGTCCGATGGTATATTCACCTTTTCCGCAGCCCAGTTCCAGTGTAATGGGATTATCGTTCTTAAAAAAAAAATCTTTCCACTTTCCTTTCAGGTGAAAGTCCTTATTATAAATTTCCTGAAATGGAGGCTGAAAAACGTGTTGGAAGGTCTCCATTTCAGCCCATTTTTTACCTTTTCTCTTCCCCACAGGATATCCGTTTGTATTCATTTCATTCGTTCAACCCGCAGACCTATATCGAACACATGCTTTAACTGGTCGGTTCGCATGGCTTGTTCAATTTCAAAGCTATACAATCCCGGGTAAGGGAAGCGTACATTCACCTTGTAAGGGACCTGAAGTGTAGCGATATCTCCCAGTCCGCTACCCAGCCAACGTCCTTTTTGGTCAGCCAATGTGCATTCAATCGTATCACGAATCCATTGTCCGGATGGTGATACGGTTCGAATAAAAAGAAAAAGGTTACTGTACTGATACTGTCCTCCATTTCTAACATTCACGCAGATGTTATGGGGGTTGATTGTATCTGTTATTTCCACATCAAAACCGAGAACATTTGTTTTGTCCCATCGATGATTCGGTAGCGTTATGTTTTCTTCAAAGACCCGGTTTCGATCGCAGGAGCAGATCAGTGCAATCAACACCAGCCAAAGAATCGGGTTGATTATTGAATCATATTTCACGGGTTTTTCCTTTGAATTAGGAACATTCATTAACGATCCGGTTTTTCGGAAAATGGTTTGGAAGTCTTTACCTGTCATTCAGGTTTCCTGTTATTGGTCCGGTATTTACCTTTTCCTTTTTTCCTTTTGCTTTTGCCAGATTTATTATCAAACCGGGTTAAACTGTCTTCATTAACACCATTCTCGTAATTGAGGATTTTACGGTCAGGAATATTCTCTTGAGCAATGAGTGATGGTACTTTTTCCCTATTCTTATTCAGTTGATGGATTTGCAGCACCCGTTCTATTGCAATGGGTGTAAGGTTTACTGAGGAATCTTTCTCGTATGAATACCACATCAGCCTTCTGAAGATATCTGTTTTTTGATGATAGGCCGTCCCCTGTTCGGTTTCCAGGGGAATGGATCTGTCCGGAAAATCCTTTTGAGCATCTAGATAGCAATCCAGTTCATAATTCAGGCAGCATTTCAGTTTACCACACTGGCCGGCTAATTTTTGCGGATTAAGTGACAACTCCTGGTATCTTGCCGAACTGGTAGTTACAGAGACAAAATTCGTTATCCATGATGCACAGCACAATTCCCTGCCGCATGAGCCAATCCCTCCTATCCGTCCCGCTTCCTGCCTGGCTCCGATCTGTCTCATTTCGATTCTGATTTTAAATTCATCTGCCAGGACTTTTATCAGTTCCCTGAAATCAACACGCTCATCAGCGATATAATAGAAAATGGCTTTGGTGTTGTCTCCCTGGTATTCAACATCTCCGATTTTCATATCCAGGTTCAGGTCTTCCGCTATTTTTCTGGCTTTCAGCATGGTTGAATCTTCCAGGCTAATGGCCTCCTGCCATTTTTCGATATCTGCCGGTTTTGCTTTTCTGTATATCTTTTTAAGATCATCCGATTCAACAGGGGTATTGGATTTCTTCATTTGGTGAAGGACAAGTTCTCCCGTTAATGAAACGATTCCGATATCATGCCCCGGAGAAGCTTCCACAGCAACTATATCGCCGATCATTACCCGCAGCCTATTTGTATTTCGGTAAAAACCTTTTCTTGTGTTTTTAAACCGCACTTCCACCAGGTCACCTGAGATCTCTGTTTCCGGAACATCATTCAGCCAATCATAAACGTTTAGTTTAAAACAACCTCCGGAATATTTTGGGGATTTTACCTGTAAGGATGTACCATCGAGTCTTACATTACTGCCACGTTCACTCATTGCTTTTCTGATAGTTAAACTCAATTGTTTAATCCCTTCGAGGGAAATTTGGTAATTTGCCTACCTGTAAGCGGGAGGTAAAGTTAATTAAAAATCCATTTTAATCAATCTCATGATTTTCATGCAAAGGTCAAACAAAACAATCCTGCTGTTTGCATTTGCCGAGATATTTGCGAAGGCTTCATTCAACTCATCGACGATATGTGCTACGTTTTTCTCCCTAATAAATGGAGAAAAGTTCTCTGAAAATTCTGCCTCCTTCTCAGTGAGGTAAATCACTTCACGGTCTTTACCGGCCATTAGATTCAGCATAAAATTTTCACGGATCATGCGTGTTGCGTACAGAAGAAAATGCTTCTGTTTCTCCCTTCCCAGGGCAACCAGATCATCAATCCATTGCAGGATATCCGGTATTTTACCCCCATAGGTTAGCCTCATCATAACAGTGAACTGGGTTAGGTAAAATTCATTTTCTGCTCTTTCATAGAGTAGATTCCGGGCCATCAAATAATTCCCATTTGCCAGCTTAACGATATTCTGCAACGCTTCCGGAGTGAGCATATCGTTTTCTTTCAGGGAGTCTGTCATGCTTTGATCATCAACCCTGGGTATCTTAACGATTTGAGTTCTGGATAAAATGGTAGGTAAGAATGTATGTGTATTTTCGGAAACCAGTATAAACAGGGTTTTTGGTGGTGGTTCTTCCAGAATTTTTAATACTTTATTTGCGGCAACCTGGTTCATTTTTTCCGGCATCCAAATAATCATCACTTTATATTCCGATTCAAAAGATTTCAGGTTAAGGATGCGAATCATCTCGTGACTTTCCTTCCGGCTGATGATGCCCTGTTTATTTTCTATTCCGATTCGTTCATACCATTGAGATAAGGAGAGGTATGGATTGTCAAGTACAGCGCTCCTCCACTCCTGGATAAAATTGTTACTGATGGGATCTTTGGTAATGGTTTTTGTGGTTGAAACGGGATAGACAAAATGGAGATCAGGATGGATCAGTTTTTCGTATTTCAGGCAGGAGGGACAGGCGCCACAGGCATCCGATTTTCCCCGATTCTCGCAGGCTAAATACTGAGCATAGGCAACTGCCATGGCCAATTTACCACACCCTTCAGGGCCCAGAAAGAGTTGTGCATGACTTATTCTGCCCTGAACCACAGAGTGGATTAATCGTTGTTTCACCGTTTCCTGTCCGACAATGTGTTTAAAAAGCATGATTGATGCAAGGCTGTTACTATCTGGCAAAGGTACGCAAAACTTAAAGCAATCTCACGGGAAAAAGTTGTTCCCGTGTAATCCCGGTTACCCTTCACCACGGATTGGTATCTCAATTATTATTTCATTTCGCATTGCGAAACGCGTTAAACTTAATAATTTTGTTTTCGAATGAGGTAGAGATGTAATCAATTTTCACTAAATACGATTGGAAATGAAAACAATTGACAAATACAATTTCGAGGGAAAGCGGGCAATTGTCCGGGTTGACTTCAATGTCCCGTTAAACGATCAATTCGAAATTACTGATGATACCAGGATACGAGCAGCGTTACCAACCATTAATAAAATCCTGCAGTCCGAGGGTGCAGTTATTCTGATGTCTCATCTTGGCAGGCCAAAGGGTCAATATGAAGAGAAGTTCTCCTTAAAACATGTTGTTCCGCATCTTTCTGAATTGCTGGGACTGCCGGTTGAATTTGCTCCCGATTGCATTGGGGATGATACATTTCAACTGGCCACAAACCTTAAACCGGGAGAGGTGCTTTTACTGGAAAACCTTCGGTTTCATCCGGAAGAGACAACGGGCGATGAAGGGTTTGCCAAAGAGCTTTCCCGTCTGGCCAATGTTTATGTGAACGATGCCTTCGGAACAGCACATCGTGCCCATGCTTCAACCACTATTGTTGCAAATTTTTTCGAAGAGGACAAACTGTTCGGATACCTCATTGGAAATGAACTGAACAGCATGGACAGGGTGTTACACAATCCGGTTAAACCTTTCACAGCCATCATGGGGGGAGCGAAGGTTTCGGATAAGATCCTCATCATTGAAAAGCTTTTAAGCAAGATTGAGAACCTGATCATCGGAGGTGGGATGACGTATACGTTCATCAAAGCCCAGGGTGGTAAAATCGGTTCTTCACTGGTCGAAGAGGATAAACTTGACCTGGCTCTTGAGATCATTGACAAAGCCAAAGCCCACAATGTGTCCCTTTATCTCCCCGTTGACAATGTAATTGCTGACGCATTTGATAATAATGCCCGGAGGGATTTTTCAAAAGTAGGTGAAGTACCGGATGGTTGGATGGGGCTGGATATCGGGGATGAAACCATTCAAACATACGAAAAGGTCATCTCCCAATCTAAAACCATCCTCTGGAACGGTCCGATGGGTGTATTTGAAATGGAAAATTTTAAAAAGGGAACACAACGAATTGCAGAAGCCATTGCCAATGCCACCCAAACGGGTGCTTTCAGTCTCATCGGTGGTGGGGACTCTGTAGCTGCAGTCAACCAGTTTCATCTTTCTGACAAGGTTAGTTATGTCTCTACAGGGGGTGGTGCAATGCTTGAATACATGGAGGGGAAAGAACTTCCGGGGATCAAAGCGATTACGGGTTAGTGTTTTTTCACCCAGCTGGCAAACACGAAACAATAACCATTCCGGCATACTTATTGATAACAAATAAGGGATATGAATAGATTAAAGCGTGATCGTGAAAATTATTTTGCGTTAACAGAAAAAAAAATACTCTCCTGGTTGGTTCCTCTTTTTCTGCTTGGCGTTGGAACCTCCCTGGAAGCACAGGAGAATAATTTTCTCATCTATACTTTTAAAAAACATTCGGATTTTATCAACTCGATCGATATTCATCCTGAAAAAGAGTTGCTGGTTACAGGCTCCAAAGATCAAAAGGTAATTCTCTGGGATCTCCGGGAGAAAAAAGATCTATTAACGTTAGATGATAACACCGGAGAAATCCAATGCGTTGCCTTTTCACCGGATGGCAAATACCTGGTCGGTTCAGACCGTAATATCATCCGGGTTTGGACCGTGGAAGGAGAATACATTAACTCATTGAGTGGTCATGCTACAGCAGTATGGTCAATCGATTTTAATCCTGCCGGAGACCGCATTGTAACAGGCTCTTTTGATCGCACATTCAGGCTATGGGACTTCATCAACCTGAAGGAATTATCAGAGTTTGAAGGCCACTCAAAAAGTGTGCTTGCGGTTGCTTTTCATCCCGTGAGGAACGTGATTGCCAGTGGGTCTTTGGATGAAACGATCCGGTTATGGGATATGACAAGCCACCGTATAATTCACACCTTCAAGGGCCATTCCGGGAACATCTACTCACTTGATTTTAGCCCGGATGGCAAATACCTGATCAGTGCTTCACGTGATCATACGATCAAACTTTGGGATGTGGATGAGAAAGAACTGATCCGAACCTTTGAAGGACACACTGCTGCTGTTTTTAGTGTAGCATTCAGCCCTGCAGGCAATCATCTCCTTTCCGGTTCAGTGGACCAGACGATTAAACTTTGGGAACGGTCCACAGGAAATTGTATTCATACCTTTACCGGACATGAAGGGGCTGTCTGTTGCGTCGCATTTTGCCCTGACGGAGAATCATTTATCAGTGGATCATACGATCAAACGGCAAAATGGTGGCGGCTTGCTCCGGAACTGTTCGTCAATTATTATTTTAAGGAGGAGATCGAGGCTGAGATGGAAGAAAATCCTGTTTTTCAGGAAAAGTCCCGGTCAGAATCCAGGCAGGAATATACTGAAAGAATGGAAGAAGCGAAAAAACAACGAGATCAACTGTATCAGAAATTTTACCGGAAATATCTTGAACAGCTCAAAAACAACAGTTTGAATAACAAGGAATAGAATGAAAAAAATCGTATGGCTCTGGATAGGATGTTTCATCCTTGTGACCGGGTGCGATGAGGATGGTTCTACACCAACAACGGGCGAAGTAACCATCACTTCGGAACTCATCCTGGAAGGGGATACCTATACATTCAATGGGTTTTCCTTTGAGTTGGGAAAAGTTGTTTATTGCAATCCGCAATCCTGCAAACATCCTCCGGATCTAATCGTTATGCCAGACAACTCTGGAGAGGAGATGGTCGCTTATCTGGAAATCTTGAATAACGTCCAGGAAAAACCGTTGATTGCCCTGGCCGGAGAATTTGCAGATTGGAACAGTGCAGTCGATTTTTTTGACAATTACAAACAAATAGCGGATTCCCTTACCTATACATACTGGGCCAAACCTGCACTTGAATACCAGATCTGGGTCGTTAAAACACTGGGTGGAAAATATGGTAAAATTGTTATCAAAGATGTTATAACCTACCTTAACGGAACAAAACCCTATGCTGAAATCACCTTTAAATGGGCTTATCAACCCAATGGTTCCACTCTGTTTGACTGAGCATCCATCGTTTCCGCCCATCTTAAGATAACGATTGATGAACAATCCATTCAGGGAAAAAATATTTGAAGTACGGACTTTTCAGCAACTGGAAACGACCTCCCTGGAATTTTTCCGGTACCAGGCAGAACATAACCCGGTGTACCGGGCTTACATCAGAAATCTGGGAGTTGATCCGGAAAAAATCAGGAAGATCATTGATATCCCGTTTCTCCCGGTGGAGTGTTTTGCATCCTTCCCACTACTTACCGGCAAGGGTACCATTAAAGCAGAATTTACGAGCAGTGGTACAACTGGGGTAAAAAGAAGCCGGCATTGCATTTATGACCTCTCCATTTACGAGGAGAGTTTTAGCCGTACATTTGAAAGCCACTACGGAGACCTAAAAAATCTCTGTATCCTGGCACTATTGCCAGGTTATCTTGAACGGAAAGAGTCCTCCCTGATCTACATGGTTGATGCATTGATCCGGCAAACGGGGCATCCCAACAGCGGATTCTACCTTGACAATTTCCATGATCTCAAGGAAATGTTGATTCAGCTGGAAAAGCAGGGGCAGCAAATCCTGCTGTTTGGGGTAAGTTTTGCCCTTCTTGATTTTGCAGAATTCTTTAATTCGCCGATAACAAACACCATTGTAATGGAAACCGGCGGAATGAAAGGAAGAAGAAAGGAGATTACCCGGAATGAATTACACCATCGCCTGTGTGAAAAATTTGGTGTAAGCGAAATTCATTCCGAGTATGGAATGACCGAGATCCTCTCCCAGGCTTATTCCAGGGGAAGAGGGATCTTTCATACACCACCCTGGATGAAGGTCCTCATTCGCGATCCCTACGATCCTTTTGATTATTTACCGGCAGGCCGAACCGGTGGAATCAATATTATTGACCTGGCTAACATCCACTCGGTATCATTCGTCGAAACCCAGGATCTTGGCAAATTGCATGAAGATGATGGATTCGAAGTACTTGGCAGGTTTGACCATAGTGATATCCGCGGCTGTAACCTGCTACTGTAAGATCGGTTTACTGCTCATTAAACCAGCTACACGAACTACCTGATAAATTCCTCCGTTAAAATCCACTGGCTCCTCCGGACACAATGAACTTCATGATCTCTGCAGATGATGCCTCAAGGGGCCGCACGTATTCGCTGGGCACGATAAACAGCTCTCCTGAAAAATTATAGGAATGGGGAAAGTATACAGCCACTTTATTGTCTTTAACTCCCAGGTTCACCAGATCGCTCTGTGTGAGAAAACCCAGTTTTTCCAGATTGGAAAGGTGATTTACCTTTACAATGACGGGGTTATTGAACTTTTTCTCTTTCCCCACAAATGCGGATAACAGATCCCGGATGGCTGAATAGATCACTTTTACCAACGGGGCTTTTTCAAGTAGTTTTGCAGCAAGTTTTTTAACCGGTCTGGCGATAATGGATTGTCCAATAATTCCAATGAGCATAATCACCAGTATAACTGCCAGCAGGTTAATCCCGGGAATATTGACCGGTAAAATGGGATCGATGTATTTGTCCAGTAACCGGTCAATGAAGGTAAAGATCAGATAAACGATATATGCGGTTATTCCAAGTGGTGCAATATAAATCAATCCCTGAACAAAGAATCCTCCGATTTTTTTCATGATAGTATAGTTTAGGTGTTGTCTTTTGACTGCATGTTTGTTTATTCGATAGCCTTGTATTGCTTTGTTACCGGAATAATAACTGGTAATTATCGTAACGTTGGATAGTATGCCCCGTCAATGTGATCAATTTCGAATGATTTGGGGTAAAACACCACGCTTATGACGTCAAAGCGTGTTTCCATATCCAGGTCGTTTGCCCGGATATATGCGTCTGCTGCATTGATCAGGAACTGTTGTTTCTTTACCGTAACAGCATATACCGGATGTTCATAATAGTTGTGATCCCTGGATTTGACTTCCACTATAACCAGTTTATCTTTATCCCTGGCAATGATATCGATCTCCTTCGCATTGTGACGCCAGTTACGTTCCAGTATCCGGTATCCTTTTTTAAGGAGAAATGCAACGGCTAACTCTTCCCCCCGTTTGCCCAGTTCATCTTTTTTCATCGTTTTTACTTGAAAAACAACAGATAAAAATAGGGGATTTTATTCTCTTATGGTGAATTTCCAATCGATTTTATATTCCGAATTCTTAAATTATCTTTGTCAAAATTGCTGATGCCCATCTAACCAGCTTCGAAATCCATTCTGTATGAAAACGTATAAACGATACCTCATTACTTCCGCATTACCCTATGCCAATGGGCCAATTCACATCGGGCATCTGGCGGGCGTTTACGTCCCATCGGATATTTACACAAGGTATCTGCGGTTAAAGGGTGAAGATGTTATTTCCATTTGCGGATCGGATGAACATGGGGTACCGATAACACTGAAGGCAAGGCAGGAGAATGTTCATCCCCAGGATATCGTCGATAGATACCATACATTAAACAAATCTTCTTTTGAACGATTCGGGATCGATTTTGATATCTATTCCCGGACATCTTCCCCGGTTCACTATGAAACGGCAACCGAATTTTTCAAGAAACTGTATGAGGAAGGGAAATTCATTGAAAAGACTACGGAGCAGTATTACGATAACGAAGCAGGTCAGTTTTTAGCTGACCGGTACATCATTGGAACCTGCCCTCATTGTGGAAACGATAATGCATACGGTGATCAATGTGAACATTGCGGGACATCGTTGAGTCCAACGGATCTTATCAATCCCAGATCCACCATCAGTGGCAGCAAACCGGTCCTGAAAGAGACAAGACACTGGTTTCTTCCCCTGGACCGGCATGAGCCCTTCCTGAAAAAATGGATCCTTGAAGAACACAAAAACTGGAAGATCAATGTATACGGGCAATGCAAATCCTGGTTAGACCAGGGTCTGCAACCCAGGGCGGTAAGCCGTGATCTGGACTGGGGTGTGCCTGTCCCCATTGAAGGTGCTACCGGTAAGGTAATGTACGTCTGGTTCGATGCCCCCATTGGTTATATATCAGCGACAAAAGAACTGACCGATGAATGGGAAAAATACTGGAAAGATCCCGAAACAAAAATGGTTCATTTTATTGGCAAGGATAATATTGTTTTTCATTGCATTATTTTCCCTGCCATGTTAAGGGATGAAGGGACCTATATTTTGCCCGACAATGTGCCGGCTAATGAATTTTTAAATCTCGAAGGAGACAAAATTTCCACATCCCGAAACTGGGCTGTCTGGTTGCATGAATACCTGGATGAGTTCGAGGGAAAAGAAGATGTGTTGCGTTATACCCTTTGTTCCAATGCACCGGAAACAAAAGACAATGACTTCACCTGGAAAGATTTTCAAACCCGGAACAACAATGAATTGGTTGCCATACTGGGAAATTTTGTAAACAGAACGATGATCCTGGCGCACAACTATTTTGAAGGGAAAGTCCCACCTCCTGACAAATTTACCCCTTTCGACCGGGAAGTGCTTTCGGAAATAACCGCACTGAAGAAGAACGTTGAAACGAGTCTTGAACAATACCGGTTCAGGGAAGCATTGAGGGAGGCCATGAATCTTGCACGGCTGGGGAACAAATACCTGGCTGATACGGAACCGTGGAAAGTGATAAAGGAAGATAAAACCAGGGTTGGAACCATCCTCTATATTTCGTTGCAGATTACGGCTAACCTAGGCCTGTTGCTTGCTCCCTTTCTGCCATGTACCGTCAGGAAAATCTGTGCATTCCTCAATTTTTCTGCCGATAAATGGGAGGATATCGGACAGGAAAACCTTCTGCCGGTGGGTCAAAAAATAAACAAACCTGAATTGCTTTTTGAGAAAATTGAGGATGATATAATCCAGAAACAAATTGACAAACTGATGAAAACAAAAACTCCTTCCGATTCGCAGGAGAAAAGTCATTCTCCCCAAAAAGAGAGGATCACATTTGACGATTTCTCTAAACTGGATATCCGGTCCGGCACCATCCTGGAAGCTGAGAAAGTGCCTAAAACAAATAAACTGATCAAACTGCTCATCGACACCGGCCTTGATAAACGCACCGTAGTTGCCGGGATAGCCGAATTTTTCGAGCCGGAAAGGATCATCGGACAGCAGGTATCGGTGGTATTAAATCTTGAACCCCGCAACATAAGAGGGATTGAATCCCAGGGCATGATCCTGATGGCTCACGATAACGAGGGGAAACTCACCTTTGTCTGCCCAACCAATACCATTGATAACGGATCAGAAATCAATTAATTCGTACGCAGAATCCACAGCTCTTTATTGGAAGGGTCTTTTCTCAACTCGGCAAGCGCCGATACTGCTTCCTCTTTCGTGGGGTAACCGTTCAATGTTACCCGGTGCAGTCCATTCACCTGCTTCATGACGGTTGAGGAATAACCCTGCCCGGCAAGTCGTTCCTTATACCGCTCAGCATTTCCCAAAATGCGGAAGCTGCCGGCAATGATATAATACTCAACCGATGGAATGGTTTCAGCTGCTGTTCCTTCTTCCACACCATCAGATTCTTCAGGTAGAGCAGCCTGCCTTATTTCATTATCTGCTTCCAGCTGGTTTTCCCCGGCTATCTCTTCTTCAATAACTTCTGGTTGAATGGCTTCCTCCGGTTGTTCTGTATTGGAATCAACCACATCTGTGTTTGAAATGGGATTTAATGAGGAGACATTGGTTCTGAATTTCAGCAGATCAGTCTTTAACGGAATAACCACAAGAGCAACCAGCAGCGGAACGGCAATGGCAACCCGCCACAGCACCTTTCTCCGAACATTGGTTCTTGACGGCTCTTTGTCTGCAAATTTTTTCCGGATTCTCTTTTCTACATCATACTCCTCAAGTGGTGTTAGTGCAAATTCATACAACCCATAGGAATCCGGCAAAAAATTGGAGGTTGCATCGGGTTCAAATTGAAGATTCCCATAACGGTCATAATAGAACGTCCCCACCTCCTCAAACACTACTCTTTTTCCTTTCTCAAGTTTTCTGTTCACTTCATTTACAAAACCGGTTACCATCCTTTTTGAATCCACATAGCCAATCCCTTTCTGTTCTGAAATAAAGCTAATAAGCAATCCGTCATTATGAGTCAGGCTCCTGTTAAAACGGATGTCCTTGCCCGGAGGAACGATGGTATTGCTTTCGTGGTTAATCCTGGCAGGCCGATAATCCGTGACAAAACCGCCAAACCCTGGAATAATCACACAATCATGAATGAATAACAGCTCTTTTATGTACCGGTACAGATCCATTGTCACTCTTTTCTTAGCACAAATGTAATCAAAAAAAATTGTCCGAACATTTTGTTCTGCTGAATAAAAAAACAAAGAGCAGCTGAAATATTTGTAAGTTTGATTCGGGAAATTTATTTGATTAAATTCGCAACATCCGTTCATCACTGTGAAGGTTAAGGTTATGAAAGAGATACGCATGGTTGATCTGGTTGGTCAGTATCAGAAGATACGTGAAGAGATAAATAAATCCATTGAGAATGTGATCCTCTCATCCGCTTTCATCAATGGTCCGGAAGTTCAGCTATTTTCTAAGGAACTCGGGAAATACATGGATTGTAAGCACACTATTCCCTGTGCAAACGGAACCGATGCGCTTCAGGTGGCATTGATGGCTCTGGACCTCTGCCCCGGTGATGAAATCATCACCCCAGGGTTTTCCTTCATTGCTTCGCTGGAAGTCATTGCCTTATTGGGATTAACCCCGGTACTTGTTGATGTTGACCCGGAGACCTTCAACATATCCCCTGAACGGATTGAAAAAGCGATCACTTCAAAGACCAGGGCGATTATCCCGGTCCACCTGTTTGGCCAGTGTTCCGATATGGAACCCATTATGGCTCTGGCAAAGCGGCACAATCTTTTTGTGATTGAAGATGCGGCACAATCCATGGGTAGTATCCACTCGTTTAACGATGGCAGGTTGAAAAGAGCAGGGACTATTGGAGATATCGGGTGTACCTCTTTTTTCCCATCCAAAAATCTCGGCTGTTATGGTGACGGAGGAGCCCTGATGACCGACAATGATGATCTGGCAGAGAAACTTTTTACCATTGTAACCCATGGTGCAAAGATCAAATACTATCACGAAAGGGTTGGTGTCAATTCACGCCTCGACAGTTTGCAGGCGGCCATTTTGCGTGTTAAGTTGAAGCACATTGAAGGGTATATTCTCGCCAGACAGGATGCTGCAAGACGGTATGATGAATTCCTGAAGGACACAAACGGGATAAAAATCCCTGTCCGTTCATCCTTTTCATCACATGTCTTTCATCAGTACACGGTAATCCTGGAAGAGATTGACCGGAAGAAGTTTGCCGGGTATTTATCTTCAAAAGGGATCCCAACCATGGTTTATTATCCGGTTCCCCTGCACCTTCAGGAAGCCTATCGCTACCTGGGATATGCACGCGGGGATTTTTACCATGCGGAGTACCTTTGCGATCATGTCATCTCGCTCCCCATGCATACGGAGCTGGAGAAAGATCAGCAGGAATATATCACCGAATCCATCATTGAATGCTTAACTAATCCATCACGTTAACCTGTTAGTAGCTTATGGAAAAGGATTATTTTGCTCACGAGACGGTTGTAATTGATGACCATTGTACCATAGGGAAAGGAACAAAGATCTGGCATTTCTCACACATCATGTCGAACTGTGAGATTGGAGAAAATTGCAATCTTGGCCAAAACGTGGTGGTCTCTCCGGAAGTAAAACTGGGGAAGAATGTCAAGGTGCAGAACAACGTATCCATCTATACGGGTGTTGTTTGTGAAGACAATGTATTTCTTGGGCCCTCCATGGTATTTACCAATGTTATTAATCCGAGAAGTGCTGTTGTTCGCAGGGGTCAGTACAGTAAAACACTGGTAAAGGAAGGTGCTTCCATAGGGGCAAATGCCACCATCATCTGTGGCAACACCATTGGAGAATATGCCTTCATCGGTGCCGGTTCAGTGGTTCATAAATCGGTTAAGCCCTACTCCCTGGTTGTTGGTAATCCCGGGCGCCATATTGGCTGGATGAGTGAGTTTGGGCACCGGCTTCATTTCAATGAGCAGGGAATAGCCGTCTGTCCGGAAAGTGGAATCACCTACCAGCTTAAAGATGGAAGCGTAATGAAAAAGATTGATCAGATTTGAATAACTTTACCGTCAGAATTAGAAGGTTCGATCCATGAAAAAACCGATTCAAGATCCGTTTAATTTTGCATTGATAGGAGTTGCCGGATTCATTGCCGTTCGCCATCTCAAAGCGATAAAAGATACCGGGAATAACCTGGTTGCCACCCTGGACAAATCGGACAGCGTAGGAATTATGGACAACTATTTCCCGGAAGCTGATTTTTTTGTTGAGTTTGAACGGTTCGACCGGCATATTGACAAGCTGAAACGCCATGGTACAAAGGTTAATTATGTGAGCATCTGCTCTCCCAATTACCTCCATGATTCCCATATCCGTTTTGCATTACGGCATCAGGCAGATGCAATTTGTGAAAAACCGCTTGTCCTCAACCCCTGGAATATCGATGCGCTTCTTGAAATCGAAAGGGAGACGGGAAGAAGGGTATACAATGTTTTACAGTTAAGGCTTCACCCATCCATCCAGGCATTAAAGCAGAAAATTGAGACTGGTCCGAAAAATAAGGTTTACGATCTCAATCTGACCTACATTACCAGCAGGGGAAACTGGTATTTCATCTCGTGGAAAGGAGATCTTCAAAAGTCGGGCGGTATTGCGACCAACATTGGAGTGCATTTTTTTGACATGCTGACCTGGATCTTTGGTCCTGTGAAAGAGAACATAGTCCATGTTTCGGAGCATAACAAAGCCGGGGGATTTCTACAGCTTGAGCAAGCGAGGGTGCGGTGGTTTCTCAGTGTTGATGCCAGGGATCTTCCCGGGGAACATGAAGCCAATGGTCAGCGTACCTACCGATCCATTACCCTTGAAGGGGAAGAGATTGATTTCAGCCAGGGGTTTACCAATCTGCATACAATCAGTTATAGAGCAATCCTGAGTGGTAAAGGATTTGGCCTGGAGGAAGCACGAAACTCCATCGACACCGTCTACAAGATTAGAAACAGCACTCCAATAGGATGCAAAGGTGATTATCATCCTTTCTGCAAAACCACATAGTTTTACCAACACTGTTTTTGAAGTTGAACCATGTATAAAAAACTACTCAATAGGGAAGCACAAATTTCGGTGACGGGTCTCGGATACGTTGGGTTGCCAATCGCATTGGAATTTGCCCGTAAGGTACAGGTTGTCGGGTATGATATCAGGGAAGATCGCATTGAAAAGTTGAAAAAAGGGGTCGATCCAAACCGGGAGGTATCACCGGAAGAATTCCAGGGCACGGATATTCTGTTTACATCAAATCCGGAAGATCTCGCAGGAGCATCGTTTCATATCATTGCTGTCCCCACTCCGATTGATGAACATAACCTGCCGGATATCTCTCCCCTGATCCAGGCTTGTGAAACCATCGGGGAAGTACTTAAACAGGGCGATTATGTGGTATTTGAATCGACCGTCTATCCGGGCTGTACTGAAGAAGAATGCATTCCGGTGCTGGAAAAATTCTCCGGGCTTAAATGTGGCAAAGATTTTAAGGTTGGATTTTCACCCGAGAGGATCAATCCCGGTGATAAAATACACACGCTCAAATCGATCGTGAAGGTTGTTTCCGGTTGCGATAAGGTTAGCCTGGAGAACATTGCCAATACCTACCAGTTAATCGTCGAAGCAGGTATTCACCGGGTGAGCTCCATCAAGGTTGCTGAAGCAGCTAAGATCATTGAGAACACCCAGCGGGACATAAACATTGCATTCATGAACGAGCTTTCACTGATCTTTAACCGGATGAATATCAATACCTATGAAGTGCTGGAGGCGGCGAGCACAAAATGGAATTTTCTTGCCTTCTATCCCGGACTGGTTGGCGGCCATTGCATTGGTGTTGATCCCTATTACCTGACCTATAAAGCCAGGGAGCTGGGATACCATGCTCAGGTTATTAACTCCGGCCGTTTTGTGAATGATTCGATGGGCGCATATATTGCCAAACAGACGGTAAAAAAGATCATCGCCATAGATAAAAATCTTAAACATGCTAAAGTCCTGATCCTTGGGGTAACCTTTAAAGAAAATATCCGTGATATTCGAAACTCAAAAGTGATTGACATCGCCCGGGAACTGCATTCGTATGGAGTAGACGTTGAACTGTTCGATCCACGTGCCAGCAAACAGGAGGTGAAAAGGGAGTATGGATTGAATTTGATAAGTGAGATAGGAAAAGATTACGATGCTGTAATTGTCGCGGTAAACCACGCTGAGTTTTCATCGTTCGATGAATCATTCTTTTCATCCATTACCAATCATAAAGCGGTGCTGATCGACGTTAAAGGGATATACCGTGGGAAGATAAAGAAATTGAATTACTGGAGTTTATAATTATGAAATCACTCGTGCTGGTCACAGGTGGTGCCGGGTACATCGGTTCACATACAACGGTTGAACTGATCGATGCGGGGCATGATGTGGTTATTGTTGATAATTTAAGCAACTCAAGAATTGAGGTTCTGGACGGGATTGAGAACATAACCGGCATCAGACCCTCCTTTGAGAATTTTAATCTTTGTGATGCTGCCCTGCTGGAAGAGTTCCTGACCAACTATCCGAGGATACAATCAATTATTCATTTTGCTGCTTTCAAGTCGGTGGAAGAATCGGTTAAGCAGCCACTGAAATACTACAAAAACAACCTGCTTTCGTTAATAAACCTGCTGGAAGGGATGTCGAAGCACCGTATCCCCAATTTGGTTTTCTCCTCCTCCTGCACGGTGTACGGGCAGCCCGATCATTTGCCGGTAACAGAAGAATCACCGGTAAAAGCGGCACGGTCGCCCTATGGAAACACCAAGCAAATTTCCGAAGAAATCATTTCGAACGCAGTGGAGGCTAATCCCGCAGTGCAAGCCATTTCATTGCGCTATTTCAATCCCATTGGAGCCCACCCCTCTGCCGAAATTGGAGAACTACCACTGGGTATTCCCGATAACCTGGTACCGTTCATTACCCAGACAGCAATCGGTATCAGGGATTATCTTCGGGTATTTGGCAACGATTACAACACCCCGGACGGATCATGTATCCGCGATTACCTGCATGTTGTCGATCTTGCCAGAGCACATGTGGTTGCTATCTCCAGGTTACTGAACCTGAAAAGCAGGGCAAATCATGAAATCTTTAACCTGGGCACAGGCGAAGGAGTTTCCGTGCTTGAAATGATCACCTCGTTTGAAAAGGTCACCGGATTGAAGCTTCCGTATAAAATTACCGACAGACGTCCCGGCGATATTGAGCAGGTATGGGCAGATACACGAAAGGCAAATAGAACATTGGGATGGAAAGCAGAATATTCGATTGATGATGCCCTGCTGTCAGCCTGGAACTGGGAAAAGAGGTACAGGAAAAGTCATTAACTCCAATATAAACAAATTCGCAGTCGATGAAATATACCCTATTAATTACCGGTGGTGCAGGATTTATCGGATCCCATGTTGTCCGCCTTTTTGTGAAAAAATACCCCGATTACCGGATCGTCAACCTGGATAAACTAACCTATGCCGGGAATCTGGAGAACCTGTTGGATATCGAAGGCCGTAAAAATTATCATTTTGTGAAAGGGGATATTGTTGACTCGTCATTCGTGGAGGAGCTGTTCAGGGAATTTTCCTTTGACGGGATCATCCACCTTGCTGCTGAATCCCATGTAGACCGGTCTATTTCTGCCCCAAAAGGATTCATCACCACCAACATCAATGGAACGGTGAACCTGCTGGATGCAGCACGGGGTCTCTGGGGAGAAGACCGGGAGACAAAACGGTTTTACCACATCTCAACAGACGAAGTGTTCGGATCATTGGGTAAACAAGGATTCTTCCGGGAAACCACCCCCTATGATCCCAGGAGTCCCTATTCAGCATCGAAGGCCAGTTCAGACCATCTGGTCAGAGCCTACTACCATACCTATCAACTGCCCGTAGTCCTTTCAAATTGTTCAAACAATTACGGGCCGAACCAATTTCCTGAAAAGCTCATTCCCCTTGCCATCAATAACATCATACATGATCGTGAAATTCCTGTTTACGGCCAGGGTGCAAACATCAGGGATTGGCTGTATGTGAAAGACCATGCTGCTGCAATCGACCTGATCTTTCACCGCGGGAAACCGGGTGAAACCTATAACATCGGGGGAGGGAATGAATGGAAAAACATTGACCTGATCAGGCTGTTATGTGATATCATGGATCAGAAGCTCGGACACAAACCCGGCTCTTCCGCCAGGCTTATCCGTTTCGTTAAAGACCGTGCCGGGCATGATTTGCGCTATGCCATCGATGCTTCAAAAATAAAGAATGAGTTGGGTTGGGAACCGGAAGTTGAATTTACCGGGGGATTGTCACAAACCGTCGACTGGTATCTGACAAATCAGGAATGGCTAAACCACGTTGTTTCCGGCGAATACGAAAAATACTACGAAGAACAGTACCGGAAAAGAAAATAGCCGGAGATATCGGAGAAAACATCTCCCGGGATGGTAAGAAAAGAATTACCTGGAATATTCACAAGGATCTTGAGCGGTTAGATGATAACATATACGTGTTAGTAGAGGCAGAGCTCAAAAAAGCAAGGGTCATTGAACCCATTAGCAGGCCAATGGGATTGGTCTATTCGACCCTCTATCCGGGATATGGAGGGTATCGTATTACCCGGAACAAAATTCACCTGGTAAAGGGTATTGCCGGGTATGGTCTGATCGGCTCTTCGATAATGATGAGGGTGAAGGCTTCCGGTTCGTATGACAACTATAAATTTGAAACAGATCTGGATAAACGGGATGAGTACTATCAAAAGGTGGAATCCCAGTTATTAACGTCCAATCTGTTGCTTGCCGGAGCAGGGCTGATCTGGATTTCCGATTACCTGACTGTTCTGTTCGCTGAGGATAAAGTTCGACAAAGGAGTGATAGCGGACCGGATATTACTTTGAAACCTGCTGTTTATCCGGAATATTCAGCACCCGGATTTTCTCTGCGGATAACATTTTAAACTGATGCAACTGGTCACCCATGAAAAAAATCACATCATTCATTCTATTCTGCATTATCCCGTTGACAGTGCTGGCTCAGGAGAAATTCACAACCAGTGATAAGAGTGTCATCAAACACATCTCATTTCAAAAAAATTCATCTGAGAATTATATCAAAGCCCTTCCCATTTTCCAAATGGTCGATTTTCTCTTCCTGGATGAAAACAATGATCAGGTTATTGAAGCAGAAGAACGGTCTGTTATCCGTTTTAACCTGTTAAATGTTGGTAATGGCAAAGCGCAGGATGTAACACTTGCCGTTTCATTGAAGCATCCTGATGTTACCGGGCTTGTGTATGATAAAGAAATTGATCTCGGTGAAATTTACAGTATGAATGGAAAACAGGTTTCAATAGCCGTCTCAGGAAAACCTGAACTTGGTGAAACCATTTACTTTAAAACGCTGGTTCAAAACATTGGGAAGGGTACAGCATCCCAGGTGCAGGCAGAATTTGTATTGCCTTCATCACCGTTGAGATCAAACAACATCTATCATATTGGTCAACTTAGTAGTGGGGAGTCCATTGAAGTTAAATTCCCATTCATCATTACCAGGGATTATGGATTAAATCAATTCAATATCGCAGTAAAACTGTCCGAAAAATATAACCTCTATTCCGAAAACAAAACCATTGCAATGGATCTGTTAAAGTCCCTGCCACGAAAAGAAGTTAATCTTACCCCACAGGAGGTGACAGATGAGGCAGTGGTTGAAACCACGGATAAAAAACTTCCGGATGTTGATGTGAATATTCCAAAGCATCTTATAAAATATTCCAACCGGCTGGCTCTGGTAATCGGGAATCAGGATTATCAATTCATACCCCCTCTCGGGGAACAAAATACCCATCAGGTTCTGGATGCTCTTGTATTTAAGGAATACCTCATCTGCGTCCTGGGACTGAAAGAAGATAATATCTATCTTCTGACCAACACAACTTCAGATAACCTGATACACCATGCACAACTGATGTCAAGAATAGCATCAAGGGTAGGTAATGCAGAACTCTTTATCTATTTCTCCGGTCTCGCTTTTTTTGATCCGGGATCGTACACACCCTATCTATTACCGGTTGACACCCGGGGTGAACAAAAAACACCAAACCAGAATCTGTTCGACCTGTTTCAATTGTTTAACCAGACAGGGTCAGACAAGATCCATTTCTTTCTGGATGCTACCATGATAACTCCAGAAGAATATAGCATTGAGGACAAAATGGTTTATCATAAAAAAGTCAACCAGCAGTTGGGTGAGAATATGGTTTTATACGCAGCTACAGCTCCCGGACAAACAGCTTTTCCCTATCCTGAAGGATCCCATGGGCTTTTTACTTACTATTTATTGAAACATTTAAAAGATACAAAAGGGAAAACATCCTCTGCTGCGATTGGTGATTTTCTATCAAAAAATGTATCGCTCGAATCGTTGAAGATATTTGAGAAGGATCAAACTCCAGAGATTTTTATTGGCAATCAGGCGTTTTCAAGGTGGAGGCATACAAGATTTATTGAATTTTGATGTTTATTTCATCAGAATAACTGATTTGGTGCAACGTGTTATAAGAAAAGTAATACATGTACCCAACGATTTAAATGAAGTAGATTATCCATGTGAAAATTCAAGGTAAGTATTTTCGTGATTAGTCTGTTGGGGCAAATTTTTAATTGTACTATCTTTTAAGATTCTGATTTACAGCTTTGTTATTATGAGAGATTTATTGGATCTCATGCTTTCGGATATGGTTTCCGCCGATAAGTTATACCAGCCTACAAATTTTTGGAATGCAGGCATAAAGCGTATTCTGAGTGATCTGACATCAGATGATGATTTTAAACGCTTTAAGTCTCATATTTCAGCCAGATCCTTTTATGTCCCTGCCTATGAACACCGCGTTTATAAGAAATACAGAAAATGCATTAATCAACTCTTTCGAATTAAGATCAACCATAATCAACCCATTCCTGCAGTGGAAGGTTTCTTTGGTATGCTTAGTGGATATAACAAAGCAAAAACCGATTATAGAATTTTTCTTGCTACCGATCGTGATACATATCCTGATTTATCAAAATCTCAGGAAAGCCCGGTTGGTGAACCCAATGAATTTTTTGTATTTGAAGAAAAGCGATTCAGCAGGTGCTTTTTGAACTATTTGCGCGGATTAACATTCCTGAAAAATTCAGTCGACACGAATGGTATTGAGAATGTTCTTGAAATTGGTGGAGGATACGGAGCCCTTGGGGAAATATTATTAACATCGGATTCAACATCATTTTATGTAAACATCGATATTCCTCCGGTTGCAGCAGTTTCGAGCTATTATCTTACTCAGCTATTTGGGAAGGATCAAGTGTTGACTTATGACCAGAGCAAAGACTGGAAGGAAATTGATATCAAGAGAATTAAAGAAACACACAGGTGTGCTGTTTTTTGCCCTTGGCAGCTCCCGAAAATAACAGGAGAATTTGACCTGTTTGTAAATTTCATCTCCTTTCAGGAAATGGAGCCCGATGTAGTTGAGAATTATATCTCTTGTGTGAAACCACTAACCACAAAATTTGTACTATTGAGAAATAGCCGTAGTGGTAAACCAAAAGCAACGAATCAAAAAAGTATCGGTGTTTTTGAGCCAACAACCACAGATCGAATGATAACAATGTTCCAAACCTTTAAAGTAGTCAAAAGGGATCATACAGTATATGGCGATTTCAGTAAAGATTTCATTTCTGAACTGATTTGTTTATCTAGAAAGTAATATTAAAACCTATCGATAATGTATCCAAACGGAAGATCATTAACCAGAGCTATTGGTTTTTTACTGATCTGTTTCTTAATAAACCAATGCGAAGATGAATTCCAACGGCTTGTGCTACTTTCTACGAATAATGTAACGGATATAACCGCTGTTTCCGCCAAGGCTTGCGGAACAATTTCTGATCTGGGAGAGGGTATTAAACATCATGGATTCTGTTGGGGGACTGAGGATAAGCCTGATATTAATGGATCTAAGGTAGACCTCGGATCGAAAAAAGAATCCGGTGGATTTACCGGGAGCCTGTCGGATCTGAGCCCAAATCAGAAGTACTATGTAAGGGCGTATGCATCGGACGGGTCAACCACCTTTTACGGCACTGCCAAATCTTTTTATACCCAGGATTTTACAACACCAGTAGTCCATACAGGAGCGGTTGATCAGTTAACTCCGACCTCCGCATCCGTAAGCGGGAACATCATGGATCTGGGGAATGGAATCGATATCGTTTCACAGCACGGGCACTGCTGGTCAACAGGACACACTCCAACAACTGCGGACGATAAAACTGAGTTGGGTTCAACTACTTCTTTGGGAGAGTATGTCAGTCCCCTTCCCGGCCTTGAAGACAGTACCAATTATTATGTCAGAGCGTATGCTACCAATGAAAAAGGAACAGCCTATGGATCGGTCATCTCTTTTCTAACTCCCGGGTACTTGCCGGTAATTTCCGGTGATACTTTGGAAGTTCTCACCTCAACTTCTGTCAGAATCATCAGTAATTACTGTTGACAGGTTTGGAAATGCATCTTCCGCTTATACCTTCGATGGAGTAGACGATAACATAACTTGCGGGGATGGTAACAGGAATATCACAAATACTGTTTCAATAAGCGTATGGGTTAAAACATCAACAGATGATGGACATATTGTGTGCAAATACGATGGTAATAATGATAGAGGTTGGTTTATATCATTTAATAATGGTGGAAACCTTGGATTGTATGGAAGGAATACAGGGGGTGAGTTCGCTCGTGCAGAAACTTCACTGAAATTCAATGATAACCAGTGGCATAATCTGATAGGGATAATCGATTCAAACAGCTTTAAACTCTGGGTAGATGGTAATTTAGTTGGAGAGGATGAATTATATGCTGCAAATCCTGACCTGACAAATAATGACCAGCTGGGAATCGGACATTGGGCCCTGGGTGATCTGGGAGAACACTATTATTACAATGGAATCATTGATGACGTGCTGATTTTCAACCGGGTCCTAACACCCGAAGAGATTACTTTCCTGGCTGGTGCAAAGCGATAAATTCAGAACAACCATGCGGAATAATGATTTGCTGAATGTTTCTGACAATTCCTTTTCAATCCGTTATAACAGGGTATAAATGATCTTGAACCGGATGTTATTCGGGGAGCTGCTATTGATCAGGATGGTCCGTTCGGGTGACGTTACCTGATTTCCAACAAACAGGTAAATAGTGGAATGAGGGGTATCTCCGGCAAGATAGTCCTTCACATGATTGGTTATCATAAAGGAATACACTCCTTCCTCTTCATCGAGGGTGCCGCCAAAATATTCTTCTCCCAATTGGCTGTCAAACAGGTAAATAAATTCACCTTCATCATTCATGGTTAAAAGAGTCAGCTTTTCCGGTGGCGGGTATGTAGCGGAGTCCTGGTATTCAAAAATTTTGAACGTGATCTCAGCCTTATTGATTGCCAGATCTCCCATCTCCTTCAGGTCATCAAGAAAAGGGAAATCGATCCTCGCATAAGTACCCGCCATCCCCTGAACAAAGATCAGTGTGTCTTCTACAGTTCCAGTTGTATCCATCTTTAAGGAATGATCGTGTGAAAACATGTTGACCCGGGCACTGGTAGTGCTGATTAAAAAATCATAATCCGCGGTATCTGTGGGTGTCCGGTAATAGAGGGTCATTTTCGAATCGCTCGAGAGGAGATTTAACAGCAAGATGGCTCCTTCTCCCTCCAGGGGAACAGGATCAGCAGCGATATAAATTCCCTTGAAATACTCGCGAAGCTCAGCATTGCTATCGATGGTATCGATATCCTGCAGGACATCCACAAAAAAGGTTGTATCCAGTACAAACCGGATGAGGGTATCCGTTACAGCGATGGTATCTGAGTGCTCTGTTGCCAGATCCAGTATCGGATTGAGGTTGGAATAATAGTCCGATTCCAAAAAGATGTCTTCATCCAACCGGTAAACTTTCAGGACCATTTTAGTAACCGAATCGCCATAAAAATTGTCAGGCAACAGGGTAAGAACAAGTGAGTCTGCTATGGCATCGGGCCCTGGGGCAAAATCATCGTTATCAAGCCTTACCCGGAAGAGACAAGAGGCAGTGCTGGATCCGAAGTAATCATCCTCTAAGTGCCCTACCGTTGCCAGTAAAGCACCACTGCTTAATATTGAATCCTTGCTCAGGGTAAACGCCTGAATCGTAAGGGTGTCCAAATAATGTGCGTGTATCCGTTCCGAAGGGGGCTGAAGGGATTCTCCGATTAATGTAGAATCACTGTTACACGAGATGAAAAGCACCTGAAAGAGCAGTATCAGCAGAAAAATATAAGGTAAAAAAAAGATCCTGTTTGAGTGGGTCAGGATGGCTCTATTTGAGGTCATGTACAGTCTCGCTTAAAATGGTATCATAAAATTGTGAATAGGCATCCATGTATTCTTCTTCTGTCTGGAAATCAAGCAGGGGTTTTTTCGATGATTTAATGAACTGACCTAATTCCCGGTTTATGGTTTTGCTCCCCATGATCACAGCATCCGACATGGTGACGGCCAGCTTACTGATATTGAGGGATGATGGGGGTTTAAGCAATTCAACATCTTCGTTGGAAATCCCTTCCATCCACAATTTCTTCCTGAACGATGATTCAAACGGTTTTTTGAACTCTTTATTATAGACAGAGTATATTACTTTTGAATTGGCAAAGAGCGGATCATCATTGTATGCTTTCTTCAAATAGAGCGGAACCAGCCCGGTCATCCAGCCAAGACAGTGAACGATATCGGGTGCCCACCGCAGTTTTTTCACTGTTTCCAATACCCCCCTGGCAAAAAAAATCAACCGCTCATCATTGTCCGAAAACTCTTCGCCATGTTCATCTTTTTCAACATACTTCCTGTTAAAATAATCCTCGTTATCAATAAAATATACCTGCATCCGGGCAGACTGGATCGAAGCAACCTTAATAATGAGGGGGTGATCGGTATCATTGATAATAAGATTCATTCCGGAAAGACGGATAACCTCATGCAGTTGGTTTCGCCGCTCATTAATGCATCCAAATTTCGGCATGAACGTTCTGATCTCTTTTCCCCGCTCCTGGATCCCCTGTGGCAGATATCTTCCAATGACCGACATCTCTGTCTCCTTGAGGTAAGGGGTTATCTCCTGTGAAATATACAATACTTTTGTGTTTTCCATCTAACCTGCCCGCTACTTAGAAATAATGTGCAAAATTAGTAAAAAATATTGATATTTTTCAATTTATCAATCCTTTAAGGCATCCAAGACGGGTGGTTAACAAAAAAGTTCATGCGTTACCCTCCTGTAGAAAAGTTATTTTATCGTTATCTTTGCAGCTTGTTTTTACCATGCAGATAACTGAACATATCGCCCCCCTGAAATCAGCAATCCGGTCATTGAAAAACAGAGGGAATAGCATTGGCCTGGTCCCAACCATGGGAGCACTCCATGAAGGACACCTCTCGTTGATCAGGCAATCCATCGCAGAAACCGGTGTTACAGTTGTAAGCATCTTTGTAAACCCTACACAATTCCATGACAAAAAGGACCTGGAAAAGTATCCAAAGAATATCAAAGAAGATTTGGATATCCTTCAGCGGTTACTGGGAAAGGATGACCTGGTTTTTACACCGGATGTGCCGGAAATTTACCCGGAAGAGGATACCCGGGTATTTGACTTCGGTCACCTGGATAAAATCATGGAGGGTATACTCAGAAAAGGCCACTTTAATGGTGTAGCTCAGGTTGTAAGTAAACTGTTTGACATCGTAACCCCGGACAAAGCCTATTTCGGAGAAAAGGATTATCAACAACTGGCTATTATAAACCTCCTGGTTAAACAACAGAACTACCCGGTAGAAATTGTACCCTGTCCGATTGTCCGTGAAGCGGATGGCCTTGCCATGAGTTCAAGGAATCAACGGTTGAGTACCCGTGAAAGAAAAGAGGCTGCTGTGATCTGCCAAACACTGTCTCAGGCAATCCATAAAGCAAAACACCTGGGGGTTGATGAGGTGAAAAGATGGGTCATTGATACCCTGAATGATTGCAAATTACTGCAGGTTGAATATTTTGAAATTGTCGATGGATCGCAATTAAAACCAGTGAAAAGCTGGTCGGAAAAGGGTAAAAAAATTGGATGTATCGCAGTTTGTGCAGGGAAAATTCGCCTGATCGACAACATTACATTTCAGGAATGAGAAAAATCCATAACTTTGCACCGCGAAAATTCAAATAAACGGGTGATTTTTGTACCTTCGTTGATATTGCTTTCTATAAATTTGTTTTGTCATGTTTATTGAAGTAGTAAAATCAAAGATCCATAAAGTAACCGTAACGGATGCCAACCTGCAATATATTGGCAGCATAACGGTTGATGAAGAGTTGATGAATGCTGCCAACATCATTGAAAATGAAAAGGTTCAGGTTGTCAATATTAATAATGGAGAACGTTTGGAAACGTATGTCATCAAAGGTGAACCAGGATCCGGCAATATCTGTATGAACGGACCCGCTGCAAGAAAAGCTGCTGTCGGTGATGTAATCATTATCATATCCTATGCATTAATGGAGATCGAGGAAGCAAAAACATTCCAACCCCACGTGGTCTTTCCTGATACCGCTACCAATAAACTCATACAGTAATTCCTTGAAAAGAAATATCCTGAAGGTTTTTAATTTTTTTCTTTTCCTGTCTATAGGAATTTTATTGCTATACTTTGCTTTTCGTGGGATTGATTTCCAGGTACTGGTAAACGAGTTTAAACAGGCAAGCTATGGCTGGGTTCTTCTTTCGCTTGTGATCTCTCTGAGCGGATTTATTGTAAGGGCTCTCCGCTGGCGATTGCTCATAGAGCCCCTGGGGTATATCCCGGGTCGGCTGAATACATTTTATGCCGTAACGATCGGTTACCTGGCAAATTTTGCCTTCCCCCGAATCGGGGAGATTACCAAGTGCGGCACCCTGAACAGAACCGAAAAAATTCCACTTGATTCCCTGATCGGTACCGTAATCGTTGAACGATCAATCGATGTCATCACCATGATCATTCTGATCATCGTTATCTTTTTCTCAAAGATTCAATTTTTCGGGAATTTCCTTACAAATCAAATATTCAACCCTGCTATCGAGGGGGTATCCGGATATTTTACAATGCCGCTGGTCACCTGGATCATCATCATTGGTGGCATTTGCCTTATCATCGCTGGATTCATCCTGTTCAAAAAGCGACTTGCCCGTTTCACTTTCATCCAAAAAGGTGTCGCCATTTTAAAAGGCGTGGGTGGCGGATTAAAAACAGGCTTTACCATGAAGCGAAGGGGGCTTTTTCTTCTCTATACCATTCTCCTCTGGACCATCTATTTTCTAATGACCTGGGTTGTTTTTTATGCACTTCCGTCCACTTCCCATCTACAACCCATTGATGGGCTGTTTATCCTGGTCATCGGGAGCATTGGTATCGCAGTCCCAGTGCAAGGAGGTATTGGAGCATTTCACTGGATCGTATCCCTGGGTCTTACATTATATGATATACCGAAAGAAGATGGTCTTGCATTTGCCACACTTTCCCACGAATCCCAGGCTCTGTTCATTATCCTTCTCGGAAGTATTTCTCTGCTCATGTTAGCAATCAGACGTAGAAGAAAAAAAGAGAATGTTGAACAATCTTGATTATATTTACACTCACTATGGCTACCGTTGATTTTGTTAAATCGAAGATCACAAATAAAGAGGATCTGCAATATATCCTTTCCTATTATCGGTTCAAGGAGAAGAAAATCGTTTTTACCAACGGTTGTTTCGACCTGCTACATCGTGGACACATTGAATATCTTCTCCAGGCTGCTGCCTGCGGGGATGTGCTGATCGTGGGGTTGAATTCGGATAAATCTGTAAAAAAGCTGAAAGGAGCAGACAGGCCCCTTCAGGATGAGAAATCCAGAGCGCTGATTCTTGCTTCACTCCTGTTCGTTGACCACATCCTCCTGTTCGACGAAGAAACCCCGGTTGATTTGATCAGATCGGTTCAACCCGATGTACTGGTCAAAGGAGGTGATTACAAAGAGGAAGAGATCGTGGGAAATGAAGTCGTTACAGAAAAAGGAGGCAAAGTAAAAATCATTGATTATCTGTCCGGTTATTCAACATCCGGTTTGATTGATAAGATCAAAAAAATCTTTACCAGCTGAACAGGCGCTATTGGTTTACGTTGCAAAGCCATAAACCCTAAATTGGTACGCTTTTGGCTAAGACCAAAACCATATTTTACTGTCAGAATTGCGGAGCGGAATCTGCAAAATGGATCGGCAAGTGTCCTTACTGTAACGAGTGGAACACCTACGTGGAGGAGATTGTACGAAAAAAGGATTCCGGAAGCACCTCCGGGTACCGATCATCCGTAACATCATCCCCTGAAAATTTATTCAACCTATCGACTTCCAGGGAGAACAGGATTGATTTAAAAAACAGTGAACTTAACCGGATTCTTGGAGGAGGGCTGGTATCGGGTTCACTGGTCTTGCTTGGTGGCGAGCCAGGAATTGGAAAATCAACCCTTGCATTGCAGATAGCTCTGGGGCAGGAGCATTTGAAAACGCTTTATATCTCCGGAGAAGAGAGCAGTCACCAGATAAAACTGCGGGCAGACCGCATTGGTAGTAAAAGCAAAGAGTGCTATATATTAAATGAAACCAGCCTGGAGCATGTCTTTACTCAAATTTCCAATGTGGAACCCGACCTGGTGATCATCGATTCAATTCAGACATTGCACACTGATCTCCTCGAATCCACCCCCGGAAGTGTATCGCAGGTGAGGGAATGTGCCGGGCAACTATTGAAGTTTGCAAAAGAATCCTTTGTTCCTGTGCTCATCATCGGACATATTACGAAAGAGGGGAGTCTTGCCGGGCCAAAAGCATTGGAGCACATTGTGGACACCGTCCTTCAGTTCGAAGGGGATCAGAACCACATGTACCGTATCCTGCGCACGGTGAAAAACCGCTTTGGAGCAACCTCTGAACTGGCCCTTTTTGAGATGCATTCAACCGGTTTGAAAGAGGTGATCAATCCTTCCGAATTGTTGATCTCACAACATCATGAGGAATTAAGCGGAATTGCTATTTCAGCAACGATTGACGGAATTCGTCCTTTTTTAATTGAAACACAGGCACTGGTCAGCTCAGCCGTCTATGGAACGCCCCAGCGATCATCTACCGGTTTTGATTTACGCAGGTTGAGTATGTTGCTGGCTGTCCTGGAAAAACGGGCGGGCTTCAGACTCGCAGCAAAGGATGTTTTTTTAAACCTTGCCGGTGGTATTAAAATAGCTGATCCTGCGCTTGACCTGGCTGTAGTTACTGCCATACTTTCATCAAATCTTGATCAACCCGTAGGGAAAAAGATCTGTTTTTCAGCCGAAGTTGGACTGTCGGGAGAAATCAGACCCGTCAGCCGGATTGAGCAGAGGATTGCAGAAGCAGAAAACCGTGGATTTTCACAGATCTATATTTCGAAATACAATGAAAAAGGTCTTGACCGTTCCAAAATAAAAAAAATAGAACTGGTTCAGGTTGATAAAATTGAGCAACTTGTCAGGAGGGTCTTCTCCTGAACTCCAAACACATACCAACCCGAATGCAGTTAAGGTATGTTGAAAACTGAAAAACCATAAAAATGAAAAAAACAATTTGTTTTATCGTATCCACATTCGTGTTACTTTCTGCCTGTGATATTTTACAGGAGCTTGAAGTGTCGACCACTTCGGGAAGTACCCCTCTGACTACCGATGAGATCGTACATGGGCTAAAAGAAGCACTTCAGGTAGGAACCACCAATGCCATCAACACATTGAGTAAAGAAAATGGCTTTTATGGCAATGCATTACTAAAAATACCCTTCCCTGAAGAGGTAAAGGTGGTGGAGGAGAAATTACGGTCAGTCGGGCTCAATAAACTGGTGGATGATTTCATTCTCAACCTGAACCGTGGTGCTGAAAAAGCGGTTACCAAAGCCGGTCCGATATTCATGGATGCCATCCGGGATATAACCTTCGCAGACGCGCGAAATATTTTAAGCGGTTCGAACACCGCCGCCACGGAATATTTCAGGGGCAAAACCTCCCGGCATCTGACCGACGCTTTCAAGCCTGAAGTTCAGAAAACCCTGGATCAGGTGCAGGTAACAAAATACTGGAGTGATGTTATGTCCACATATAATAGTATCCCGTTTACAACCAAGGTCGAAACGGACCTTGCCCGGTATGTTACCGAAAAAGCGATCGATGGCCTGTTTATAAGGGTTGCGCAGGAGGAGAAACAGATTCGTGAGGATCCGGTTGCCAGGGTAACGGATATTCTTCAACGGGTGTTTGGTTCGGTCTGAGAATGTGCTTTCCCCTTTGCACGTAACGGATACAGAGTGCTTCTTTCGTCCTCAATAAATGATATTAAACCCAAGGGCAAGCCCTGGACCCTTTTTCCCGGGGCAAGCCCCGGGGAAACAGCCTGCCGGCTGGCAGGTTAGACCAGACCTTCTCGTCCTCCGAAGCGGAACGCGAAGGAGGATTAAACCACTGCAGCGCATTCCCTGGTTAAAAGATCTCTTCATCAACTGCATCGAAATCGTACTCCGGATTTTCCTGCTCATATTTTTCGCAATCCAGTTCAATGTTAAACTGGAGCGGTGGCTCAAATTTTTCCGTCTGCAGGATACCGAAGGTTTCATCTTCATACACCTTTTTCAAAAAGATACCGCAGATTGGCAGCGCCATATTTGAACCGGAACCGAGGCTGAGTGCTTCAAAATGTATGCTTCGTTCTTCCCATCCTGTCCATACTCCAATGACAAGGCTTGGCGTTATTCCCATGAACCATCCGTCGGATTGGTTTTGTGTTGTTCCGGTTTTCCCACCAATCTGATTCATCAGTTGATATTTCCAGCGCAGCCGATTTGCCGTTCCTCCTTTAACCACACCTTCCAGCAGGTTCAGCATCAGGTATGCATTTCCCTCGCTGATCGCTTCCTCAATTTTTGGTTGAAACCGCGAAATAACATTCCCGTTCTTATCTTCAATCCGGGTAACATAAAGCGGTTTGGTATAGACTCCCTTATTGGCAAAAGTAGCATATCCCCCCACCATTTCCGGTAAAGAAACGATGGAAACGCCAAGAAAGATGGAGTTGACCGGATCGATGTAACTCCGGAAACCCATCTTTTCCATAACCTTTATAACAGATTGTGGATTAAACTGTTTCATTAACCATGCAGATACGTAGTTTTCCGACTGTGCAAGTCCCCACTTCAAGGTGACATTTTTTCCCCAGTAGTCTCTGGGACCCGTACTTTTGGGTGTCCAGGTTGAATCATTATCCTTGAATGTTTGCGGGATATTGGGAACTTTATCGCAGGGGGAGTAGCCATCCTGCATTGCCAGGGTATATAGAAAGGGTTTAATGGTGCTGCCGATTTGCCGTTTTTGGGAATTTACTGCATCAAACTTGAAATACCGGAAATCCGGACCACCCACATATGCACGTACAAAACCGGTCCTCGGGTCCATGACCATCATTCCCGCCCTGATGAAATGCTTATAATAGATGATGGAATCAAGTGGCGACATCAGGGTATCCACTTCACCGCTCCAGGAAAACACCTTCATTGGTACCGGAGTATTAAACGCAATGGCGATTGAGTCCTCTGATACACCGGTACTATTCAGGCTTCTGTAGCGATCGGTTCGCCGGATGGAAGATTGAATAATCGCTTCAACGTCTTCATTATCCAGGTCATTTGAAAAGGGAGGATTTTTGAGTCGACCCAAGCTGATCATGAAAGTATCCTGAAGATCCTTGCTCAGGTGTTCCACCACCGCTTCTTCAGCGTACTTTTGAAGAACAGAATTAACGGTGGTATAGATTTTCAGTCCATCGCTGTAAATGTTATAATTCGACCCATCGGGTTTTCTGTTTTTCCTGCACCATCCATAGAGCGGATTATTCTCCCATTCGTACAATGCATCATCATACTGCTCCTTTGTAAAGAAGAACCTCCTTTTTGGTTCCGGCTTGATCATGGTGGTTCTTAGGTACTCCCTGAAATAAGTTGCCAGTCCCTGGGTATGCCCTTCCTCTTTGAAATCGAGTTCAATGGGTAGCAATTTCACGGAGTCATACACCTCCTTCTCCAAATAGCCGTATTTCACCATCTGAGAGAGCACAACGTTTCTTCGTTGCAGGGTTTCATCATATCGTCGCCTGGGATTGTAATAGGCAGAATTTTTAAGCATTCCCACCAGCATGGCTGACTGCTCAAGGTTAAGGGAGTCCGGTGTGGTGTTAAAATAGACATAGGCGGCTGAGCGTATACCAACCGCCTGGTAGAGAAAATCGAACACATTCAGGTACATGGTTACAATCTCTTCTTTGGTATAGCTCCTTTCAAGTTTTACGGCTGTTTGCCACTCTTTGAATTTCGTCACCATAAGCTTTGCTTTCCTAACCAAACCAAAGCGATAATAGATCGTATCTCTCGGAAACAGGTTTTTTGCCAGCTGCTGTGAAATGGTGCTTCCTCCTCCGGCCTCTTTCTGTCTCAGAAGTATGGTTCTTACCAGAACCCTTGCCAGTCCTTTCGGATCGATTCCGGAATGTTTGTAGAAACGGATGTCTTCGTTGGTAATCAAGGCATCCAGAACATAGGGTGATATATCATTATACTCGGTCCAGGTGCGATTTTGAATGTAAAATTTACCGAGGAGCACCCCATCTTCCGAATAGACTTCTGCAGCCAGGTTATTTTCAGGGTTTTCAAGTTGTTCAAAAGTGGGCATCGGGCCAAGTTTCTCCTTTGAAATCAGGATGAACAGGATAGTAATACATAGAAAAGGAAAAATATAAATACCCCAGAACCAGCGTATATAAATTTTATATTTTGGATTGATGTTACCCATATTTTTCATATGAATTCACTCTCAAAAATAGTAATAAATAGAGAATATGTGATGTAAAATTTGGCAGTATGCTTCCGATTTGTTTTACTTTGTGAAAGTTTTCACCCGTTCCATTTCCCCATTGTGATGATCGAAAACCTAGTAATTGTTGAATCTCCTGCCAAAGCAAAGACCATTGAAAAATTCCTTGGAAAAGATTACACCGTGCAATCATGCTTTGGTCACATCAGGGATCTGGCGAAAAAAAACCTTGGTATTGAAATTAAAAACAATTACCAGCCACAATATATTGTATCAGATGATAAAAAAAAGGTCGTTTCGGAGCTGAAAAAGTATGCCACTGATTCCCATATTGTTTGGCTGGCTTCCGATGAAGATCGTGAGGGGGAAGCCATCGCCTGGCATCTTTGTGAAGTACTGAAGCTCAAACCAGAAAACACCAGACGGATTGTGTTTCATGAAATAACCGAAAATGCTATTCAGCAGGCCATCCGTGAACCCAGGGGAATAAACAAGAATCTGGTCAATGCCCAGCAGGCCCGTCGTGTGCTTGACCGCCTGGTTGGTTTTGAGCTTTCTCCGATTTTGTGGAAAAAAGTACAGCCTGCATTGTCTGCAGGACGGGTTCAATCGGTTGCTGTCCGGTTGTTGGTCGAACGGGAAAGGGAAATAATATCCTTTAAAGCCAGCTCTTCCTACCGTGTTGTTGCACTCTTCCTGTTCACGGATGAGGCGGGAGAAAAGAAGTCACTCAAAGCTGAACTGTCAGAACGATTCCCAACCAGAGAAGAGACCCTTGATTTTCTGGGTAAATGCATCCGTGCAAACTACAAAATTGTCGATATTTCGACCAGGCCATCCACCAAATCACCCGCTCCCCCATTTACGACATCCACCCTGCAACAGGAGGCGAGCAGGAAATTGGGATTTTCCGTTTCACAAACCATGTCGGTTGCCCAGCGACTCTATGAGTCAGGAAAAATCACCTATATGCGAACCGACTCTGTGAATCTTTCAAACCTCGCTCTGGGTACGGCAAAAAAAGTAATTGAGCAAGAGTATGGTGACAAATATGTAAAAATCAGAAAGTTCAAAACAAAATCAAAGGGTGCCCAGGAAGCACATGAAGCCATTCGGCCAACGTTTATCGCCAATAAAGATATCCCGGGTAATGTACAGGAAAAAAGGTTGTATGATCTCATCTGGAAACGGACCGTTGCATCACAAATGAGTGATGCGCAAATTGAGAAAACAACCATAACCATTGATATTTCAACCGCTGATGAAAATTTCATTGCCACCGGTGAAGTAATTACCTTCGACGGATTCCTGAAAGTTTACTTTGAATCACGCGATGAGGAAGGAGAAGAAAACGGTAGAGCCATGCTCCCCCCGGTTCAGCTTCAGCAGGAGCTTACCTGTGATTCGATCACCTCAACTGAAAAATTTACTCCACCCCCTTTACGTTATACGGAAGCTACCCTGGTTAAAAAACTGGAAGAACTTGGGATCGGCAGACCCTCTACCTATGCTCCAACAATCTCAACCATACAGAACAGGGGATATGTGGTAAAGGAAGACAGACCGGGAATAAACAGAGAGGTTCATCTAATTACATTGAAGGATGAGAAAATCCAGGAGGAGAAAAAAACGGAATATGCGGGTCGGGAGAAAGGGAAATTGTTTCCAAATAACATCGGTATCATTGTTAATGATTTCCTGGTTGAACATTTTGAAGACATCATCAATTATCATTTTACTGCAAGGATTGAAAAAGAGTTTGATGAGATTGCTGTTGGCAAACTGGGCTGGACAGAAATGATTGATGCCTTCTATAGCTCCTTTCACAAAAAGGTGGAGACTACCCTGGAAAGTTCCGAAAAGAAAAAAGGGGAGCGGTACCTTGGTGAAGATCCCGTTACAGGGAAAAAGGTATTCGTTAAAATGGGAAGATATGGGCCCATTGCCCAGCTGGGTGACAGCCAGGATGAAGAGAAGCCAAAATTTGCGAGCCTCATCAAGGGGCAACTGATCGAAAATATCACGCTGGAAGAAGCACTGGAACTGTTTAAATTACCCAGAATCATCGGCACCTTTGAAGGAAAGGAACTGGTGATTGGCCTGGGTAAATTCGGACCATATGTCCGGCATGAAGGCAAATTTTATTCCCTGAAAAAAGGGATTGATGATCCACTTACCATTGAGGCAGATCGTGCCATAGAACTGATCGGTGAAAAGAGAGAAGCGGATCAGAAGAGGATCATAAAAACCTTTGCTGAAGATCCAGATCTACTGGTTCTCCGCGGGCGGTATGGACCCTATATCTCTTTCCAGAAGAAAAATTATAAAATCCCGCGGAAAATGGATCCTGAAAAATTGGGGTATAGCGATTGCAAAGAGATCATTGAACGGCATGATAAATCGGGAAAATCTAAAAATTGATCATGACAACAATGGATCTAAATGACTATTTCCGGCCGGTCAGTATTGAAAAGCCAGACCATTCCTTTCTAAATCAAGAGAACACGGTGGGCCGAAACATCACCATTCATACACCCAATAATCCCATCGGGGATATTACCCCATACAACATTGCCATTCTTGGTATTCCCGAAGAGCGGAATTCTCACAATAAGGGTTCAGCTAAGGCACCGGACAGGATCAGGGAAAAACTCTACCAGCTATACCGGTTCCCTCCGAAAGTGAAACTGATCGATCTGGGGAATCTTATTCCCGGCACCTCTCCCCAGGATACCTATTTTGGAATATCCGACCTTCTTTTTGAACTGACAAACAAAAACATCTTCCCCATCCTTCTGGGGGGAAGTCAGGACCTTACCTATGGTGCATACCTGGCCAGTGAGAAAATGAAAAAACCGATGAACCTGGTAACGATTGATTCACGGATTGATTTGTCGGGCCGTGAGGATGAGTTTACTTCACAAACCTACCTGCATAAAATCCTAACGGGAAGTTACCTTCACGATTACACCAACATTGGTCATCAGATCTATTTCAGCGATCAGGATGATCTTGATTTCCTTAAAAAATCGTTCTTTAATGCCATCCGGCTTGGGGTTGCGCGTTCTGCCATGTCAGAAATGGAACCGATCTTACGTGATGCTACCATGATCAGCCTGGATATCTGTTCTATCAGGCAATCGGATGCTCCGGGTCACTTTAGTGCTACACCCAATGGTTTTTATGGAGAAGAAATGTGTAAATTATCCATGTATGCCGGATTGAGTGATCGCCTCTCAGTACTTGGTATTTTCGAAGTGAATCCCGATTATGATATCAACGATCAAACATCCCACCTGTCAGCCCAGTCCCTTTGGTATTTTATCGACGGATTTGCCAATAAAAAAACAGAACAACCACGCGATAACGCCAGGGAGTTCAGAGAGTATATCGTTCACCTGAATGAGATTGACCAGGATCTTGTTTTTTATAAAAGTATACAGACCAACCGGTGGTGGATAAAAACCCCTTCACTGAAACAACAATCCGGCTTTCCTGAATTCATTTCCTGTTCTTATGAAGATTATCAAAAGGCAAGTAATCAGGAAATTCCGGACAGGTGGTGGAAGGCTTATCAAAAATTCAACTGAACCCGTTGATTATTAATCCAATGATTTATTCTCCTATCCGCTTGAAGTAAATCCACCTGGGGGAGAAAAAATTCACCTTTTCAAGGAAACTTTTTCTGGTAATTTGAGTATAAAGGATTAATTCCGGGTGGGTTATCAATATTTATCTGTTAACAAAATTTGTTTCAGAATGATATTTTTGTTTATTTTACTGTTTCCATTTCTTCGGAACCATTGATATCCCGAGGGAAAGATAAACTTTAATCGATCCATATGCGCACTGCTTTTTCTATCATTTTCGGCTTTGTTTTCGTCACGATCGCTCTTTCTCAACAAGATCCGACGTATAGCCAGCCCATGTTTAATCAGATGGCATTTAATCCGGGGTATGCAGGAGGCAGTGACATGGTCTGTTTTTCTCTCCTGACAAGACAGCAATGGGTTGGATTCGAAGGAGCTCCTTCCACAACCATGCTAACTGCCAACATGCCCTTCAAGGTTTTTGGTATCTCCAGTGGTGCGGGTCTCACCCTCATGAGTGATCAGATTGGGTTTGAAGATAACCTGAGCATTGCCCTTTCCTACGCTTACCGGTTGGACATAGGTACCGGAAAACTGGGTATTGGATTGAGTGCAGGCATGTTCAACAAATCGCTGAAGCCAAAATGGGAAATCCCGGAAAGTGAAAACCATACGCCTGCTACCGGAGATCCGTTAATTCCCGAAAATGACGAGAGCGTTGTCTCTTTTGACCTTGGGTTCGGACTCTATTATAAAACGGATGATCTTTATGTCGGCCTTTCGACCACTCACCTGAATGAAGCAAAATTAAAATACACCAAAGGAACACCTTACCTGAAACGTCAATACTACCTGATCGCCGGTTATACATTGCCTTTCGGGAAGCCGTTGTTTGAGGTAACACCCTCCATTTTCCTCTATTCTGATGGAAAAACATCACAAATCAGTATAAATACGATGGTTTTATACAATAAAAAATTTTGGGGAGGCGTTTCTTACAGAGCCGGTGACGCAATTACCGGTATGATCGGTATTGAATTGTTCAACGGACTTCGTATTGGTTATGCGTATGATTTTACAACTTCTGATATCAGAAAAAACAGTAACGGAACCCATGAATTCATGATTGGCTATTGTTTTAATCTCAGTCTTGACAGGAGTCCGCAACATTATAAAAGTGTTAGATTTTTATGATTTATGAAAAAAAATAGTTTACTTGCATATATAAAATTAATTGTCTTATGAAAAAGTTACTTTTTTACAGCATTGTTCTGACAGTTGTCCTGAGCGGCTGTGGTAAAGGATCCTATAATGGGGAACTGGTTGGGGTACAAGGCAGAAAAAAATGGTATGAACCCGATCCCTACGGTATGGTTTTTGTACCTCAGGGTAGCTTCAACGTGGGACCAAGTGACGAAGATGTTGCTTTCGCGATGAATTCATTATCCAAGACAGTAACCGTTGATGCGTTTTGGATGGATCAGACAGAAATAACCAATAATGAATACAGACAATTTGTATATTATGTCCGTGATTCCATTTTACGATACAAGTTGGGAAATGCTCAGATTGAAGAATTTTTCGCTGTAGACGAGAACGGGGATGAATATGACCCCCCGTTCCTGAACTGGGAAACAGAGATTGACTACGAAAATGAAGAGATCCGGGATATTGCTGAAGAGATGTATTACCCAGAGAATGAGAGATTTTATAGAAGAAAAGAGGTGGACACACGCAAGCTTATCTATAGCTATTTCTGGGTAGATCTCAAACAGGCTGCGAAAGAATCCAGCCGGTATAACTACGAAACCCAGTCTTATGAAGGTGACTTTTATAACAACAGGGGAGAACGAGGACCTATCGTTGACCGCTCCTCGTTCATCATGCATGATGAAGTACCCTGCTATCCCGATACACTGGTCTGGATCAGGGACTTTACCTATTCCTATAATGAACCGTGGGCAAACATGTATTTCTGGCACCCATCGTACGACGACTATCCGGTGGTTGGTGTGACCTGGAAACAAGCTTCTGCTTTCAGCATCTGGCGTACAAAATTTCTGAATGATTATCTCGCCACTCGGGGTAGTTTCTTTGTCCAGGAATACAGGTTGCCGCTTGAAACCGAATGGGAGTATGCCGCCCGTGGAGGACTTGACCTGGGAATGTACCCCTGGGGCGGACTCTACACCAGAAATGACGAGGGATGTTTTCTGGCAAACTTTAAACCCCTTCGTGGTAATTATATCGATGACGGTGCTCTGGTAACAGCAAAAGTTGGTTCATTTGGTCCCAATGAGTTCGGGCTGTATGATATGGCAGGTAATGTGGCGGAATGGACTATCAGTGCGTATGATGAATCAGCATATGTCTTCACACACGACATGAATCCCGACTATAAATACAATGCATTACCCGATGATCCGGTGGTAATGAAGAGAAAAGTAATCCGTGGTGGCTCCTGGAAAGATGTAGCTTACTTCCTGCAGAACTCCACCCGGACTTATGAATATCAGGATTCAGCCAAATCATTTATCGGGTTCAGGAACGTAAGATCCTATATGGGCTACAATTAATATCAAATACTTCAAAAAATAATCATCAAAAATTCACAACTATGAATGTAACTGAATTAGTTCAAAGTAGCGGATGGAAAAACTTCATGTCCAAACTGTATGGTCTGGGTGCTTCTGTTGTTATTGTTGGTGCACTTTTTAAAATTCAGCACTGGCCACTGGCGGGTACATTTCTGACCCTGGGTTTGCTGACAGAGGCAACCATTTTCTTTTTCTCTGCATTTGAACCTCTCCATGAAGAGGTCGACTGGACTCTGGTTTATCCGGAACTGGCAGGCATGGGTGATGAGGAAGAAATTACCCAATACAAAGGACCATCCCGTGGAGGTTCATCAGCCCTTGAAAAATTCGATTCGTTGATTGAAAACGCTGAGATCACTCCTGAACTTTTCCGAAAACTAGGACAAGGATTAAACAACCTGAATGAAACAACGGCTAAATTGTCCGATATTTCGGATGCATCCGTGGCTACAAACGAATATGTATCCAGTGTCAGGAACGCCGCTACTTCCGTCAATTCATATACAGAATCCTATGTGGACTCCACAAAGGAACTGAAAGAATCGGTTGGCAGGTTGTCTGAGTCCTATGATAAAACATCCAACCTGATTGAAGAATCCGGAAGAAATTATGCTCAACTTTCGGAATCCTTCTCCAGCATTCAGGATGGCAGCAAATCCTACAGCAATCAGCTGGAAGTACTCAACAAGAACCTCACGGCGCTGAATGCAGTATATGAACTGCAGCTGCAGAATTCAAACGAACACTTGAAAGCAACCGAAGCCCTCTATTCCGGTCTTGACCAGATGATGGAAGACCTGAAAGATTCAGCAGAAGATTCTAAGCGATACCGGGATGAAGTGGCTAAACTCAGTGATAACCTCTCTGCTCTGAACACGATTTATGGCAACATGCTAGCTGCCATGAATGTTATGGTTAAATAACATAGAATTGATTATATAACTTTAATTAAACCCTCTATTCAGTTATGGCTCACGGAAAAGAAACCCCGAGACAAAAAATGATCGGTATGATGTATCTGGTGCTGACAGCCCTGCTGGCACTGAATGTATCGAAAGAAGCGGTGGAAGCTTTCAAGTTGATCGATGAAAGTCTCAACAAAACCATTGCAAACTTCAATGTCAAGAATAACCTGACATATGAAGAGTTTGATCGTGCAGCTGCAGAAAATCCTGTGAAAGCCGGGCCATGGAGAAATCAAGCCTATGACGTGAAAGAGCGTTCCAAAGAAGTATTTGATCTAATTCAGGAACTGAAACTTGAAATCGTTAGGGAAGCTGAAAAAGGGCATGCAGAAGAAGTGATCGAGGGAAACATCATTCATACCCGTGAAATTGAAAAGATTGATGATAACAACACGCCTTCTGAAATATTGATCGGTTCGGATAACAACGGAAAAGCATATGCGCTGAAAGCAGCCATCGAAGAGTACCGGGCGTTTCTTATCGAGACCCTCGACGGGAAAGGTCCCACGGCAGCTGAGTCGATCGAGAGCAGTCTTAATACCGAAGATTTCAAAGAAAAAGACGGAAAAGTTAGCACATGGGAATACCACAATTTCCATACCCTGCCACTGGTGGCAGTCGTGGCTGTGCTTTCAAAAATGCAGAATGATGTGAAGAATGCCGAAGCCGAAACCATCAACTTCCTGTTCAGCATGATCGATGTAGGCTCCTTCAAATTCAACAAACTCGTCCCGACAGTAATTTCTAAAACAAACTACGTTCAGCAGGGAAGCGAGTATAGTGCCGAGGTGTTTATTGCGGCAACCGATACAACCCAGAAACCGAATATTTTAGTGGGTGAAATTGATTCCACCCTGGTAGACGGAGTATGGCAGTACACGATGAAAAGCGCTAATCCTGAGAAGATACCGATTGATAGCAGGGGGCGGGGAATCTATACGGTTTCTCCCTCCAGCCTGGGAGATAAGGAGTGGGGTGGTTTGATCCAGCTGATTTCGCCTATGGATGGTTCAATGGTTAGCTATCCGTTCCAGGCAGAATACCAGGTAGCCCCACCCACTGTGGTGGTGTCACCCACAGCTATGAATATCCTTTATATCGGACTGGATAATCCGATTGACATCTCCGTACCCGGAGTGACTCCTGACAATATCAGAGCAAGTATTTCAAACGGATCCCTCTCTAAGGGAAGGGTAAGATACGGTAACAGAACCTATCCCGGTTCATGGGTAGCAAAACCCAGAATCGGAAGTAACCAGACTCAGATTACAGTTACCTCGGTAAAAGAGGATGGTACCATGCAACGTCATGGAACCATAACCTTCAGGGTGAGAAAACCACCCCCACCCATTGCTAAAATTGCCGGAAAAAAATCGGGGAACATTTCGCTTCCGGAACTTACTTCACAGATAGGGTTGGCTGCAGAGGTGGAAGACTTTGAGTTTGATATCAAGTATCAGGTTACCTCATTTAAAGTTGGTGTTATCTCAAGAGGTCTCCTGAGTGAAGAGGCATCCAGCAGTTACCGGTTGACTGACGCTCAAAAAGGCCTCCTCGCGCAACTTCGAAGAGGTAATATGGTTCAATTCACAGAAATCAGGGCTGTGGGTCCAACCGGTGAAACGCTGGAACTTCCCGCTATTGTATTAAAAATAAACTAAGTTGATGTCATGAAGAGATTTGTTTTATTGTTCATCAGTACACTCCTGCTTTCAGGAATTTCACCCCTGTTAAGCCAGGAGTTGGAGGGGATCTATGAAAAAGGCATTCTTGAAAAGAAAGCGGTTCCCTATCCACATTTGAGAGAAGCAGATGTGATGTGGTCGAAGCAACTGGTCCGGTTAATCGATCTGCGGGAGAAGATGAATCACTCCTTATACTACCCAACGGTACAAATGCCCGATCGGAAGAATCTTATGGGTGTGATCCTGGAAGCAATCCGAAGCGGAGAAGTGACTTCCATTTACAATTTTAACCTCGCAGATGATGAGATGACGGTGCCGATGCTACCCGCTGAGGCTGAAGACAAACTGGGTGGATATGTGGACACCATGGTTGTCATTGATCCGGTTACCGGAACGGAGGAACTGAGCATTTTGGAACACAAAGCAAATCTCGCTGAAATCAAACAATATTTTATCAAAGAAGAGTGGTATTTCGATAAAAAGCTTTCCACGATGAAGGTTCGGATTGTTGGCATTGCTCCTGTCCGGTTATTTCAACACCCGGAAACCGGTTTTCCGACCAGATCAGCGACTTTCTGGGTCTATTTCCCTGAACTGAGGAATGCCCTGGCACGCAATGAGGTGTTTAATCCCAACAATGATGCAAACCGGATCTCGTTTGATGATCTCTTTATGCAAAGACGTTTTAGCGGTACGATCCTTGGTCAATCCAACGTATATGATAACCGGAGGATCGCTGATTATGAAACAGGAAGAATGGCTCTGCTTGAAGCCGAACGGGTGAAAGAGTGGTTGATCAATACGGAACACGATATGTGGGAGTATTAAGCCCACGCTAACCGATAAAAAACCCTCAGGCAAACACCTGAGGGTTTTTTTTATATGTAATCATCGCCCTTTTTCATCTGAACATCCTGAACGATCTGCTTTATCATCTGCTCATCCTGCCGCTTACAAACCAGCAGGATATTATCCGATTCAACGACGATAAACTCCTCCAATCCCTGTAATACAACAAGCTTGTTCCCGGGCACTTTTATGATAGAATTTTTCACACCGTAGAAAAAAATATTTTCCCCGGATGTTACGTTCATCTGATCATTCTTTTCCGACTGTTCATATAATGAACCCCAGGTTCCCAGATCAGACCACCCGAAATCTGAACAGAGCACATAGACATTATCTGCTTTTTCCATTATTCCATAATCGATGGAAATGCTTTTCGCATTGGAGTAAGTCTCAAGGATGAATTCTTTTTCCTTGTCGGTATTATAAATGCCCTCTCCCTCTTTGAACAAGCTGTGCATTTCCGGAAGGTGACGTTCAAATGCTTTTATCACCGATTTCAACGACCAGATAAAGAGACCCGAATTCCAATAAAACTCCCCGCTTTCAAAAAACACTTTTGCCAATTCCAGGTCCGGTTTTTCAGTAAACGTCTTTACCTTCCTGAGGTTTTTGTTCCCTGCAAAACCCTGCCCGTTATTGATCTGTATGTAACCATAGCCTGTCTCGGGCCGGTCCGGTTTAATACCCAGGGTAAGCAGGGCATCTCTATCCCTGACAAAGTCCATTCCTTCCAGAATAACCCGCCTGAATTCCTCCTCCCTCAGGATAAAATGATCGGATGGGGCAGCAACAATTATGGCATCGGGATCCAGTTGCTGGATCCGATAATTTGCATAAGCAATACAGGGTGCAGTATTTTTCCGGAACGGTTCAAGCAGGATCTGTTTTTTGGATAATTTGGGCAATTGCCGCTTTACCAGTCTACCATACTCTGAACTGGTCACTACAAAAATATTTTTTTCAGGAAAGATATCGATAAACCGGTCATAGGTAAGCTGGAGAAGTGTTTTGCCAACACCCAGAATATCAAGGAATTGCTTTGGTTTGTCTTTTCGGCTGAGCGGCCAGAAACGACTTCCCACCCCCCCTGCCATAATAATGCAATAGTGATCCTTTTTCATGGTTGATGATCTCTGTTACAGGATGCCCAAAGGTATAAAAATTGTAGTACTCCCCGCAAGGATTATCTGACCAAAATAAATAAAAGAGGGGAAAAACCGTTTTCCATAAAATATTCTTAAATTTATGTTCCAATTCAGGTTTTAATGAATATTATCTATCATATCGGGAATTATTTTATCCTTTTATCGAAAGTGTTTGCGAAACCCGAAAAGGGTAATATCTATTACAGGCAGATCATCCGTGAGATTATCAGCCTGGGAGTAAACTCTGTTGCAATTGTTGTGATCATTTCGACATTCATGGGAGCCGTGATCACCTTACAAACCGCTTACAACACGGAAAATCCATTATTCCCATCTTACCTTATCGGCCTGGGGTGCCGCGATTCGATCATCCTTGAATTTTCCTCCACCATGGTTGCATTAATACTTGCCGGAAAAGTGGGATCCAATATCGCTTCAGAATTAGGGACCATGCGGGTTACTGAACAAATTGATGCCCTGGAGATCATGGGTGTAAATTCAGCCAGTTACCTGGTCCTCCCCAAGATCATTGCCGCTGTTCTGTTCAATCCCCTGCTTACAATCATCAGCATTATTGTTGGCGTCTTCGGAGGATGGGTTGCCGGAACCGTAACGGGTGTAGTTACATCAGAAGATTTTATCTATGGAATTCAGTATGCATTCATTCCTTATTATATTACCTATTCCTTGATTAAAACCGTCTTTTTTGCCTTTATCATAACATCTGTTTCAGCCTACCATGGATACTATGTTGAAGGGGGGGCACTTGAAGTTGGCAGATCGAGTACGAGAGCCGTGGTTTACAGTAGTGTGGTTATCCTTCTGTTCAATGTTATTTTAACCCAATTGCTTCTTTCATGATCGCGGTCAAAAACATATCAAAATCATTTAACAATTTACCCGTACTGATAGATATCTCGGTAACCTTTGAACAGGGAATAACAAACCTGATTATCGGACAGAGCGGCTCGGGAAAAACTGTATTACTGAAAGCCATTGTCGGGCTCCACGATATCGATGAAGGAGAGATCCTTTACGGAGACATTGTATTCAACAAACTCAATTTCCATGAGAAAAAAGAGATCCGCAAACAGATGGGAATGCTTTTTCAGGGGAGTGCTCTGTTTGATTCAGCAACGGTTGAAGAAAATGTGATCTATCCGCTCGACATGTTTACAAAAATGGACCCTGAAGAAAAAAGGGAGCGGGCCAACTTTTGTCTGAACCGGGTAAATATTCATAACGCAAACCACCTCTATCCCTCCGAGATCAGTGGTGGAATGAAAAAAAGGGTGGGAATTGCCCGAGCTATAGCACTGAATCCGAAATACCTCTTCTGTGATGAGCCAAATTCAGGACTCGATCCGAAAACAGCCATCGTTATCGATGACCTGATCAAAGAAATAACCGAAGAATTCAATACCACGACCATTGTAAATACGCACGACATGAACTCCGTGATGGAGATAGGAGAAAAAGTGGTATTCATCTATGAGGGTGAAAAATGCTGGGAGGGAACCAACCAGGATGTTCTGCATTCGGATAATGAAAAACTGAATGAATTTGTTTTTGCCAATAACCTGGCGAAACAGGTCAGGAATATCCATTGAATCCTTCCCTCCTGATTCATTACTCAACCCAATCTGTTAACCCGGATTTTTAATAACATAACCGTTCATTTTTATACCGGGATATATTCAATTAATTTTACAGTCACTGAAGATGTAGTATGTTCTAAAAAAATAAACCGATGAAAATCAAAGGAAAAGGATTTAATACCAAACTTGTTCATGCCGGTGCTTTTGAAGATAATTTTGGGAGTGCAACGGTCCCTATCTACCAAACGTCCACATTTTCATTTCGGAATGCCCAGCACGGGGCAGATCTCTTCTCAGGAAAAGAGAAGGGATACATTTACACCCGGATCGGAAATCCAACCATCACGGCGCTGGAGGATAACATTGCCGAACTCGAAAATGGGTATGGAGGAATTGCAACCAGCTCCGGTATGGGCGCCACCAATACCATCTACATGACCTTTCTGGAAAAGGGGTCCCACATGATCAGTACAGCCTCTGTATATGGTCCTTCAAGAGGGGTTATGGAGAAACACTGGTCCCGGTTTGGTGTTGAATCAAGTTTTGTTGATACCTCCGATCTGAAAGCCATTGAACACGCAATCAGGCCGGAGACAAAGCTTCTCTATGTTGAGACACCCTCAAACCCCACCATGCAATTAACGGATATTAAAGCATGTGCTTCTCTGGCTCATAAACATGGGATCCTTCTTGCCGTGGACAATACCTTCTCCAGCCCTTACCTGCAAAATCCCCTGGAACTGGGAGCCGATGTGGTTCTCCATTCCGTAACAAAATTTATAAACGGGCATGCCGATATTGTTGGAGGTATCATTGTTTCCAAAACGAAAGAGCATTATGACCGGTTGCGGCATGTGATGATCAATCTCGGATGTAACATGGACCCTCACCAGGCATTTATGGTGTATCGCGGTGTGAAAACCCTTGCCTTGAGAATAGAACGAGCTGAAAAAACAGCAAAGGAGATTGCCGAATGGCTTGAAAAGCATCCAAAGGTGGAATGGGTGAAATATCCCGGATTACCATCACACCCTCAATACGAACTGGCAAAAAAACAGATGCGCGGATTTGGCTCAATGATCAGTTTTGAGTTAAAAGGGGGAATCTCAGCCGGAGAGAAACTGATGAACAACGTAACCATTGCTCTACTGGCAGTCTCACTGGGTGGGGTGGAATCCCTGATCCAGCATCCGGCATCCATGACCCACTCAGGTGTACCAAAGGAAGAACGATTGAAAGCAGGAATTACAGATGGCCTGGTAAGATACTCGGTTGGCATTGAAGATAAAGAAGATCTGATGGAGGATCTCCGACAGGCACTCGATAAAGTGATTTAATTGAATCTATCCAGAGTCTATATCATAACCGGTGAGCAGGGTGCAGGAAAAACATCCTTTCTCTCTACCCTTGTTAAACTGCTGAAAGAGAATAATATTGCCGTTGGTGGCATACTGGCTTATGGAGAATGGGGAAACGACAGGCGTTCGGGATTCCAGCTGGTGGATCTTTCAACCGGGCAAGGGATGCCTCTGGCTTCTGTGATAAGAAGAAAAAACTGGATCCCCCTGGGAAAATTCTTCTTTAACCCCAGATCCATCTCCTACGGAAATGCCCTGCTTACCGGAGATGAAATACAGAAAAAAACAATCATTGTGCTGGATGAGATAGGCCCCTTTGATTTGCAGGGGGAGCTCTGGGCTAACGGACTTCACAAATTACGGAATAACTATTCAGGAATTCTTATCCTGTCGGTGAGAAAAACACTGGTCAGGCAGGTCATTCGTCACTGGAAATTGCCCCATGCTGAAATCATTAATATCGACAAGGAAAAAGTAGAAGATCTGGTGAGACGGATAAAGGAATGCCTGATGAACAGTATTGAAAAAAAAGGTTAACCGCCTCTTTCCATAGCACTCTTCTTTTTCTTCCTGACAGAAACCCAATGTTATCCGTATAAACGGATTGCCTCCAATGATTCCCTGTTCAATATCGTTATACTCTTACCATTCAGTCGGATGAGTTTGTCATTGTTGAACTCCGTGAGTATCCGGCAAACACTTTCGCGCGATGTATCAACAAAATTGCCCAGCTCAACTCGTGACAACGGCATTTCAAATTCATCCTTGCCATAAATGTCCTCTGCAAAAGTTAACAGTGCATTCGCCAATCGACCGTGAATGTTCCTCTGTGTTCTGTTTACACACTTTTCAAATGAACTCAATTCGCTACTGCATATCTCAACAATCACTTCATAGGCAAATTTCCCGTTCTTAAAAATGAAATCCTTGAATATATCTTTATCAATAAAGCAGACACTGGTGGGTTCAATGGCGGTTGCGGAATAGTGGTTTATTTTTTCGTTGAAGGTGGTCGGAATACCTAAAAATGAGGGGGCTTTTGTAATCTTTGTAATTTGATTCTTTGCCGGTCCCGCAATGTGGATTTTTACCAACCCACTCCTCAAAAAGATAATATTGGACGAAAACGCTCCCTCCTTGAAAATGATATCGCCTTTTTTGAAATACACCTGGGCACAATTGTTTCCCAGGTTTTGCAATTCATCGGAAGTTAATGTCTTAACCGCTGCAGATTTTATTTTACAATCCAAACAATTATTCATAATTTTAGCCTTTCAATCACGTAGCATACAAATGTATTAAATGTGAGCTAAATCACATAATAATTTACAGAATATCACGTATATTTGGTTGTTTTGATAGGAATTACAAGCTTCTTTTGAACATCCCATTTTTAACAATAAACTAAAACATTATGGAAAACAAAAAAATGACATTGGCTCTTTTTTCCGGCAGTCTTGATAAACTGATTGCTGCAGGTATTATACTAAGTGGTGCCGCTGCAGATGATATGGATGTGGACATTTATGTCTTATTGCAGGGTGCACGGGCATTTAAAAAAGAGATTGGTGATGATCCGGATCAACTTGCCATGGCAGAAAATCCACACCTGAAGGAGGAATTTTTAAAATCACTGGAAACACTTAAGGTAAATACCTGGATGGAATTTTTCAAAGAAGCGAAAGAACTGACGAATGTAAAAATTCACATTTGCGGGTTGGCCGGTAAGATATGGGGTGGTGAAAAATTGGAAGATTTCGTTAATCTTGCCGATGATATTTGCGGTATTGGAGAATACATTACATCCGCCCAGGAAGCAGACGTGCATTTATTCATCTAATATAAACTTAAAAATAAGGAGGTAAAAAGATGACACCAGATGAATTAACCAGTGTAACCGTAAACAAAACGGTCGATGCAAGAGGAACAGCATGCCCCGGTCCTTTACTGGCTGCAAAAAAAGCAATCGGAGAGATTTCTTCAGGAGAAATCATGGAGATTCTTTCGTCGGATGAAGGGACCAAACAAGACGTTCCGAAATGGGCAACCAAAAAGGGCCATGAATACCTCGGTACCGTTGAAGAATCAGGATTTTTCAAAATATACCTGAAAAAGGGTTAGAACCGATGAACGGGAAACAACCTGAAAAGTCTCCCAAAATATTGGTATTCTCGACAGAAAAGATCTCAGATCCTGCAATCGATCTCGCGGGGCTGCTGAAAATGCATTACTATCCCGGAGTATATACCCTTAATGTACCCTGCTCAAGTGCCGTGAAACCACGATGGATCATGACTGCCTTTGAGAAAGGTTTTGATGGTGTATTCATTGCCGCGGATGGTACCGATTGTCCTTACGGGGAAAGCTGTTCTGAAAATACAGCCAGCATTATTTCAACAACGCACGAAATGATGAAAGAAAAGGGCATTGATCCAGCAAAACTCAAAATGGCAGCGATCTGTTCTGTTTGTGCCGAAGCATTTGTGAAACACATGAACAGTTTTGCAAAACACCTTTCAGAATCATTAAAATGAATTTAGATATGCCGGATAATAAAGAATTTGATGTATTGGTTGTCGGGGGAGGTATTGCCGGACAGGAAGCAGCGTTGAATCTGGCCAACCAGGATTTTAGGGTCATTCTGGTTGAGAAAGACCTTTCCATCGGCGGAAAAATGATCCACCTCAGTAAGGTTTTTCCAACACTTGATTGTGCTGCCTGTATAACCACTCCGAAGGTTTCTGAAACAGCAAGACATCCCAACATAACCATCTTTACAAACAGCGAGATCAGGAACATTGAGAAACTTGGGGAATCCAATTTCACGGCAACTCTTATCGAAAAACCCAGGTATGTAACCGCTGATTGTACGGGTTGTCAAATCTGCGAAGAAAAATGTCCGGTTGTTGTACAGGATGAATACCAATGGGATATGGTGGGCAGAAAAGCTGCGTATATCCCTTTCAGTATTGCCAATCCACGAATCGCAGCCATTGATATCGACAATTGTATATTGTGTGGTTTGTGTGAAAAAGTCTGCCCTGCTGACGCGATTGATTTCTCCCAAACAGAGGAAGAATCAATCATTACCGTTCAGTCTGTTGTTATTGCTACCGGATATAACCTGTTTGATCCTACCCTGATAGAACGGTACGGGTATGGAAAATTCAAAAATGTGGTAACATCCATGCAGATGGAAAGGCAATTGGTACCCACCCGGCCATTCAATACAGTATTGCGACCAAAGGATGGTAAAATGCCGGATAACATTGCCTATGTTCTCTGCTGTGGTTCACGCGATGAAAGCGTCGGCAACCCCATCTGTTCACAGGTCTGTTGTATGTATTCCATTAAGCAAGCTCAGTTATTAATGGGAGCTCTACCCATGGCAGATGTTACGATCTACTATATCGATATCCGGGCTTTCGGAAAAGGATTTCAGGAATTCTACCAGCAGTCTATAGACATGGGCGTGGAATTCATTAAAGGGAAAATTGCAAAAATAACTGAAAAAGAGAATGGTAATCTGATATTGCGTTATGAGGATATTGAAAATGAAAAACTTGTAGAGGCAGAACACGACCTGGTGGTATTATCTGTGGGTATGTTAGCAAATACTGACTTCATACACATGTTTAAAGACAACGCGGTCGAGCAGGATGATTATCATTTTATTAAACAGACCGATATCCTGTTGAATCCAGCCAAAACGAGCATTGAAGGAATCTTTGCGGCTGGTACGGCAACCGGACCCATGGATATTCCGGATTCGATTCTGTCAGCAGGAAGTGCATCAGCTGAAACAACCAGTTATATCAGGAGGAATCAACATGAAAAATAGAATCGGGGTCTATATTTGTCAATGCGGTTCAAATATTTCCGACTATGTGGATGTTGAAAAAGTGCGTGAAGCCGTGGAACAAGAATCCGGAGTGGTCCTGGCTAAAACAACCATGTTTGCATGTGCTGATTCAGCGCAGAAAGAGATCATTGAGGATATACAGCAACAAGAACTGGATTCAATGGTCATTGCCTCCTGCTCACCCAAACTACATCTGTTTACTTTCAGAAATGTTGCCATCCGTGCCGGATTGAATCCATACAATTACGTTCAGGTGAATATCCGCGAACAGGGATCCTGGGCACACTCGGACAACCCCGCCAAAGCAACCGAGAAATCCATCAATCTTGTTTTGGCAGGCATCGCCCGTGTGAAACATTCCCAAGCGTTAATACTGCGGGACATTCCATCTGAAAATGCTATCGTAATTGTTGGTGCAGGAGTAGCCGGAATGAGGGCAGCCATTGAACTCGCCGATATGGGAACTGAGGTATATTTACTGGAAAGATCCCATTTTGTCGGAGGAAGAACTGCCCAGTGGGAAAAACTCTATACAACAGATGAAACCGGACCTGAGATCATTAAAACATTGTACGACCGAATAAAAAAAACAGGGAATATTACCCTTTTCACCGGAGCAGAAATTGTTGTAAATGCCGGCAGCGTAGGGGACTATGAGGTAACGGTTAAGATCCATCCACGGTATGTTACAGCGGTGAACAGCATTGATCCTTCCAAAGTGGATAAAGCAGTGGATGCCTGTCCATTGGAAGTGGATGACGATTTTAATTTCAACCTGACCAAACGGAAAGCAATCTACAAACACCATCCCGGACAATACCCTGAAATCCCTGCAATTGATCCGGAAACGTGTGATAAATGCGGTAAATGCCTTGATTTTTTACCGGAGATCGACCTGGAACAGAAACCCGAAACCATTACCCTGAAGGCCGGAGCTATACTTCTAACGACAGGATTTGATCCGTATGAACCAAAAGAAGGTGAATTCGGATACAAAGAACTGAATCAGGTGATCACGCTCCAGCAACTGAAACGACTGATCTCACTGAATGGGAAAGAACTCATGTACAAAAAGAAACAGATCAGGAATATGGTGTACATCTATTGTGTGGGAAGCTGTCAGACCGATGGCGAAAATAAATACTGTTCACGGTACTGCTGCACTGCTGCAATGCATACAGCGTTGGAGGCACGAAAAAAATTCCAGGAGATCAACAATTACCATTTGACACGTGACCTGAGAACCTACGGAAAACAGGAAATAATTCAACACCAGGCATTGAATCAGGGAGATATGATCCTTCGGTTTTCAGAAGATTCGCCTCCCGAAATCACTCAAAATGGAGAAACTGTTCTGGTAAAAATCAATGATATTTTAACCGGAGGAATGGAACTGGAAATTGAAGCCGACCTGGTTGTGCTGGTTACCGGTATGGTACCAAGAATGGGTGATTCGATCGCTGAAATCCTGAAAGTTCCAAGAGGAAGGGATCGTTTTTTTAACGAAGTCCACCCGAAACTTCGCCCTGTTGAAACGGTCATTGATGGAATTTTTATCGCAGGAACATGCCAAGGACCAAAAAATATTACAGAATCCATGCAATCGGCTCTGTCCGCAGCATCAAAAGCAAACTCACTAATCAGCAAAGATAAAATTGAACTGGAACCGATCCTTGCTATCATTGATGTAGGAATCTGTAAGTGGTGTGACAAATGTGAAACGGTCTGCCCATACGACGCAATTTCCAAATCCGAGCAGAAAGGGAAAGCCGTGGCTGCTGTTGATGAAGCAAAATGTAAGGGCTGTGGTATGTGCCTTCCCGTCTGCCCGGTCAATGCCATTCAACTGACCGGATTCACAGATGTTGAAATGGAAAGCATGATTGAGGCCATCGTGGAATGAATCCAGGTAATGCATAACAAACCAAACAAAGGGAAGAATAGAAATGGCTACAAAAACAATAGACATCATCAAAGAAACCAGAACGGTTTCTGAAGAGCTAAAAGCAAAAAGAAAAGAGTTTGCCGATATTAAAAAACTGATCCTGAAATCCCTTGAATCGGAACCCAAAACTATTCCTCAAATTTCCGAAGAGATCAATCTCTCTTCCGACGTAGTGATGTACTACCTGATGACCCTCAGAAAATATGGTGATGTTGAAACCGGCGAGATCGATGATATGGATGAGTATTATTATTATAAACGGAAGAGTAAATAATTATCCGGCCGATAAAAAAAGCACCCACTGTTTTAAGAAACCCTCTGAACAATATGGTGGATATAATTCCAGACAAAAACGTTGTCGGGATCTAACCCGGTAAAATAGCCGCTCCTATGATCGGCTGCTATATAGGCTATCTTTAGGATAAAATAGGCGATTAAAAGAACCAAGACAAGGTCAAATGTTTTTTTATGAGAACTGGGAATTTGACTGCGTTTCATCCTGCAACCCTTAATTTGCTATTCTTGGTTGTTTTTTATTTGAAAATAAGTTTCCCTCGTTAATAGTTTGGCTTTCAATCTTTGCATATTCTCTTCTAATCATATTTTTTTCATAGGCTGTTACCATATCCCCGGTAGATCCCTGATAATCCATCAAGCGAAATCTCACCAAGCCACGATAATAATAGGCGTCTGAAGACTCCGGATTTAGGTTCAGGCATATATTAAAATCTTCAAGTGCTTTATTATAGCTTTCTGTCAGGTATAGGACAACACCCCTATTGAAATAGTTTATTGCAGTATTTGGGTCAAGTTCAATCGCCTTTGAAAAATCAATGATGGATCCGAGATAATCTCGTGTTGCTTTCTTTATCAAGCCCCTGTTTGCCCAATAATACCCAACCGTTTTGTCCAGTTTAATCGCCGTATTAAGATCTTTGAGTGCGTCCGAATATTGTTTATGATCACTCCGAACCCTACCTCTGTTATTATAGGCTATGGTCATTTTAGGATTGGCTGAAATGGCCCTGCTGAAGTATTCGGTTGCTGATCTGGGATTATCTTTTTCTGCATACACGATCCCAATATTGCAATATGCTTCAGCACACATTGGATTTATTTCAATAGCCTTCTTGTAATAATCTAAGGCCTTTGTATATTCTTTCTGATCATGATACAGTCTCCCGATGTTAAAATATCCTTTCACTGAATGGGGATTTTTATGAACGACAGTTTGATAATCATTCAATACTCCATCATAGTCTTTTAAATAGAATTTATAAACACCACGTTTATTCAAGGTATCAATATCATTTGGATTAGATTTGAGCATGTTGTTATAGATGTCGATTTGATCTTTAATTCCTTCATTTTTCATGATTTCCATTTTTTAATTGAATAACTAAATTTTTTTTTATTCCGAGCCGCCATAAATTGATCTTCAGGATAAACCTGGTGAAAAGCTGCAAGCCTTTTAACTTAATAAATTTGTAAAATGCCCCTTTTCGGAGTGGGCTCAACCTTTATAGTTGTTCTGAAATTATCTCGGCAGCTTTTATCAATGGATAAGCATTTGGTGATGCAGTTAACATCGGTTGTGTTCCGATTTGTGCTGTGAGTAAAGAATGAACATTGGTCTTGGTTTGGATAATGAAACCAATCAGGTTTATAAGTTCACCCACACTAGGTCCTCCCAGTACTTCTCCACCAACAATAACACCGGAATCCCGACTTACGATAAGTTTTACAGTTTGATGATTCGTTCCTGGCAGTTTTTCGGGATGTTTATCCATGCCCGAAAATGTACCTGCAATAATATCAAATCCCTCTTTATTTGCTTTTGCTTCGGTTAAACCGGCTGTTCCGAAACCATGTTCACCAATAGCCGTTGAGTATATGGCAATTGTTCCATTAATGGTTTTAAGAGCACAAAGCTTAAATAGGTTTAATCCTGCTGTTCTTCCTTCTGCACAAGCTGTGGAAGCAAGCATAACTCCAGTTGGCTTTCTGGTAACAAAATCTCGCTTTTCAGCACTATCACCTACTGCAAAAATATCGGAGTCACTGGTTCTCATATATTCATCAACTTCAATAAATCCATTCTCATTAATTTTTAATCCAACTGATTTTGCTAGTGAGGTATTGGGATGATATCCCATTGATAGAATAATATTATCTGCTTTAAGCTCTGAGCCATTATTTAACAATAATCCATCAGCTTTATCACCATGTCCAAGGATTTCCTTAACCTGTGTTTTTTTCATGATCCCTACACCGCGGTCAGTAATAATCTGTTCCGCCTCCATCGTGAACTCTTCGTCAAATGATAGGGATAATATGTGGGGAAGAATCTCTATAATTGTAACATCATTACCTTTTTTGTTCAATTCATCAGCAATTTCAACTCCAATAAATCCACCGCCTACAACGGCTATCCTCTTTCCGCCGTTTAACTGGTCAACCAAATCATCCAGATATTCCTTGTCTTTTGGAATTACATGTACATTTTTATATTTAACTCGATTCAGGAATTTGGGTACTTTTGGCAATGATCCTGTTGCCAGGACAAGTTTTTTATAATGGATTTCCTGACCATCACTGGTTATGCAGGTTTTTTTGTGCTGATATAGATCTGTTACTTCTCCTATTTCATACCTGATACCTAATTTCTCATACATAGCATCACCAGGAAGAATATTCTGGTTACTACTTTCCAGGGAGCCAAAAATATACGGTATTCCGCAGGGAACCATTACTTTTTCTTCTTTTCTTATAAGGAGAAAATCTTTTTCAGGATAAGTCGCTTTACCAGTTACCGCTGTTGTATGACCTGCGACACTACCTCCAATTATCAATACATCTGTATTTTTCATTTTTTTATTAGTTAAGTGTTTAAAAATTATTCTTCTTACATGGATTTGGTTATTCTAGGTTGAATACATTATTGAGCTAGCTTGTTTCATTAATTAATTTGGAGATCCGTGGGTTTTCATCATAAATTTTATCGGAAATGTAAATCCAACTGGAACGGGCTTGCCTCTTTGCTTGCCTGGAGTCCACTTGGGAGAGGATGTTACAACCCTAAGGGCTTCTCTATCCAGTGCCGGATCCGCTCCCCTAACAATTTTTACATTAGATACTGAACCATCCGGTTGAATAACAAACTCAACAAAGACAATTCCACTAATACCATTTTCAAGAGCAATAGTGGGGTAAATTAGATTCTTGCTCCTCCTCTTCCTCCTTAATTTCAAATTCAATAAGTTCAATTTCAGTATCCTGATCAATTTCATAATCTTCCAGGATCAATTCATTTTCAATTTCAATATCATCATCAATTATCTTTAAGATTTCCGTCACTTGTGGGGGTTCAGGTGGTTTATCCGGAGGATTTTGTTTTTGACGTGTAATCGGGATAATCTCTTCTTCAATAGCATGGTCTTCTATTACGTATTCCTCAGCCATGAAGGATTTGCTAGTTGTCCATTCAAAGGCAATTAATACAATCGAAAGCGTAACGAATAATCCTAACTCAAAAAATAGTCCCTTTTGCTTTTCTAAATCTGCTTTTGGTGATTTTTTCGTTTCCATCTTTATAAAATATTAATTGTATTCAACTGAATTTTATCTTATACTATATTCCTTAGCTAATAACAAAGACTGGGATTAGTAATAAGTTCTCCTTTAATAAAATCCTGAACCGCTTCATCAGGCATTCTTTTCGAGCAACCAACGTATACATGCATCTTCCATTGATTTAACTTCCTTACAATCTCTTTTTGAATCCTTTTTACTAGAAGTATGTTTACGTTTTCTTTACGTAACCACTCTGAGATTAAACTCATATCGGGAATTTGTGTATCTTCAATGTATCTTCTGATAACAGTTGAGTTAGAAATTTCATAGAATAAGAAATATTGATAATTCTCAAACTGCTCACTTATTTCACCTATTGATACTGGAACTGCTATTTTTATCATGGTTAGAGATTTATAGTTTTTATTTCTATTTTTATTATTGTTAAACGTTAAGATGGATAAACTGAGAATAAGAACAAAAAAATACATGGCAGAACAAACCGCTGGTGCTCGAATCTTTTCAATACAAAATTATTGTGGATTGCCTTAAGAAGCTAAGAATGTGGACAGTAATATGCGAAGTGTCATAATGAGATTTGTCAATGTTTTCATTGATAAATACCATAAATTCGCATATAAAAGACGGTTTTTATTTTCACCCTCGAAATCCTAAGAATCGAAGGATATGGATCAGAATTTCGAAGAAATAAATTGTACCACCTGCAAAAGGAGTTCAGTATGTTTTAAACATTTGGTTGAATCCGAACTGGAGTTTATTAATGAGCACAAAGTTCAAATTCATTACTCGAAAGGAGAAACTTTAGTTAAAAAGGGAGCCTTTGCAACCTCAATTTTATATGTTTTAGAAGGATTAGTAAGAGTGTATTTAGAAGGTCCCGATAATAGGAACATTATTATTAAGATACTTATTCCCGGTGATTATATTGGCTTGTCCTCCTTGTTTGGAGAAAGTATTTACAATTTCTCAGCCAAGGCATTGAGCGATTCTATTGTATGTTCTATTAATAAGGAAAGTTTTGGTGATCTAATTTCCAAAAATGGGGTTTTTGCATCGGAAATTATAAAATGGTATTGTGCAAACTATAATCACATGTTCGAGAAATGCCAAAGTCTAGGTATGAAACAATTACACGGCAGGTTAGCGGACTCATTAATTTATTTAAACAGGGAAGAATTTAAATCATTAAATGTTTTATCCTATCTGTCAAGAAAAGATATTGCTGAATTTGCTGGTATGTCTATCGAAAGCGCAGTACGGATATTATCTGAGTTTAATGATGATAAAATAATTAAAATCAATGGGAAAATGATTGAAATTATAAATCTCGAGCTACTAAGCAAAATAAGCAGGAGTGGATAGTTAAATAATAACCAAAACCAAACCATAATAAAAATAATCTTAAACTTAAAAAGTTTATATGTGGATGATTTTTAAAAGATCCAATCATATAAATGAA